>WNFX01007246.1_pt1 | contig 10427 bp, 18 predicted proteins | sample 5400111 | NCBI WGS metagenome assembly WNFX01 (sample SAMN13153363, study PRJNA577476) | soil metagenome | isolation source: 40 cm soil or saprolite under grassland replicate 1 | place: USA:California | collected 2016-06-15 | reverse complement strand
GCTCCAGGATCTTTTTGCTCGTAGTGAGACCGATCCCGTAGATATACGTCAGCGAAATCTCCACGCGCTTCTCTCGTGGAATGTCAACGCCGGCGATTCTAGCCATGTTTTCCTCCTGATATGTAGGGACAAATACCTCGTGGTTGCCCTAGTCGGGTACCCACAAGGGGTACCCCTACATTTCATTACAAGAATTAGCCCTGTTGCCATAGCTCGGTACCCCCAAGAGGTACCCTTACATTTCATGAATTAGCCCTATGACCCTGCACGGGTACCCACAAGGGTACCCCTACATTTCATGAATTAGCCCTGTCTTTGTTTATGTTTTGGATCCTTGCTACAGATCACCATTACAACGCGATTGCGCCGGATAACCTTGCAGTGTTCACAGCGCGGTTTTACTGAGGCACGCACTTTCATGGCTTGCCCTCCTCATAAAGTTGCAAAAAGTAACATAGGACAGAGGAAACATGAGGAGGTCCCACATGACTTCGTCCGTCTGTTTCGTGTACGTTCAAGAGAAAAGATGCCAATTACCAGAAGGAAAGAGAGTGATGAATATGGGGAACGCAATGTGCAACGCATATCCATTGCGTCCATTGCCTCACCTCACGATCTCACACGCCATGTTATACGGCCTCGTGTCAGGTCATAGGGTGACAGCACAACTTTCACTCTATCGCCAGGCACGATACGCACAAAGTTCATTCGGATACGTCCTGAGAGGACGGCCAGGATTTGATGTTGCTCATCAATTTCAACTTTAAACATGGAATTTGGAAGGGCTTCGAGAACTTTACCTTCTACTTCGATCTCGTCCTTTTTTGGCATAGGTTCCTTTCTTTACCGGCAAATACGCTCTTTTCTTTGATTTGTGGGTATAGTACACCCACACGGAATATATCTGCTTCCTTCACCCAGAAGGAGTAACGAGACTACTCCCCGCCCATCCTGCTGAACATGGCAGCCGTTACATATTCAGGCAGTGGCCAATTGAATAATTACGATGATTGCAAGGGCTATAAAATGGCAGCAGTTGTTACTGCTGCGACCAACTACGAATTATAGCACATATATCTATAAATGTCGAGAGGGTAATTTGGGTATGCGTAGCCCCAAAGCCCTCGCTTAGAGCGTTAATATTTCAGCGTCACCATCAGTGATGGCTATCGTATGCTCGAAGTGAGCAGAGTAGCTGTGATCGGTAGTGACGACAGTCCAGTCGTCGGGTAGGACTTCTGTTTCTTTGGCTCCCATATTAACCATAGGCTCGATAGCGATTACCATACCCGGTTTTAACATAATATCTGGATAGCCTGGCTCAATATAGTTGAGAACCTGTGGATCCTCATGCATGCTGCGGCCTACACCATGCCCACCATATTGACGCACCACCGAGAATCCTGCCGCCTCAACATACTGTTGTATGGCACGACTGATATGGCGCAAACGATTACCCGCACGAGCAGCAGCGATACCGTGATACAGCGCATCCTCAGTTACTCTGAGGAGACGTTGTACTTCAGGCGCAACCGTCCCGACCGGTACGGTGATAGCCGAGTCGGCATGCCAGCCATTGTAGAGGGCAGCGAAGTCAATGGTGACGATATCACCCTCTTGGAGAACACGTTGACTGGGAATGCCATGGACTATTTCATCGTTTATAGACGTACAAAGGGTTTTTGGGTAACCACGATAGCCCAAAGAGCTAGATTTGGCCGCACGTTGCCGCAGCATTTCTGCAGCACGCTGGTCGATCTCGCCTGTAGTAATGCCTGGGTGAACGGCATTACGCAGTTCGGCCAAGATGTCGGCAACGATACGTCCAGCTGCGCGTATGTGTGCTTGTTCTGCCTGCGATTTTAAAATAACTGCCATACCATTTCCCGATTTCCCATAGGAGACAATTCACCATACCTGGCTGTTTTCTACTTATCAGAAAATACTCAGTATCTTCGTCACACAGCAAAGCTAAGGGCACAACACATTGCGCCCTCTGCCCTCATTCTCGTCAATTTATTTGCTCTGGACCCCGATTTGACTCAAAAGATCCTTGCTCACTTGATCGATACTTTGGTTGCCGTTGACTTCGATGAGTTTGCCTTGTTGGCCGTAGTAGTCGAGCAGGTGAATCGTATCTTTGAAAAAGATGTCAAGCCGTTTTTGGATGGCCTCCCCACGATCGTCGGAGCGTTGATAGAGTTCGCTACCATCGATATCACATACACCAGGCGTCTTGGGTGGACGAGTGTATATGTTATACACGTGCTGGTTAGCACGGCAGATATATCTCCCTGATAACCGCTTAAGCAGTTCCTCTCGAGGAACATTGAGGTAGATGGCCCAATCGATATGCTTTCCAAGGTCCTGTAAGCCTCTATCCAGGAATAGGGCTTGTGCGATGGTACGGGGAAAGCCGTCCAGCAATACACCATTAGCACAATCAGGTTGGCTAATGCGGTCGAGTACCATCTCTACCGTGAGAGTATCAGGAACTAATTCACCACGATCAATATAGGCCTTGGCCTGCATACCCAGTTCAGTCTTATCCTGAAAAGCTTTGCGGAACAGATCCCCACTAGCAACATGAGTAATTCCGAGAGCTTGTATCAGTTTCTCCGCCTGAGTCCCCTTCCCCGATCCTTGTGCGCCGATCAGGATGATATTCACGTTTTTTCCTCCGATGGAAACTAATTGAATGAACGCTCCATTGCGCCCAGCCTATTCACTGCGATAGGCAGAACGCAATGAATATATCGTGACGACACTGAAAAAGTTTTCGTACATAGTGGAATTTTAGGACAAACAGAACAGGAAGTCAAGCACAAGGACATCTTATGCCTGCCCTTAAATCAAAAAAGTTTTGTATCCTCTGTTTAAAAGGCAGGAGATTACGAGCGGTCTCTATAGACTAAAACTCGGTAAGTCAGGGTAGAGACAAAGCCCCTCCCTGACTATTACTACGATAGAAAGCCGGAATAGTTGCGCATAACCATTTGAGCTTCGAGTTGTCGAACAGTGTCGAGAACGACACCGACTACAATGAGTAGGGCCGCTGCACTCAATAGCTGGTTCCCACCTACTTTGGCGAAGAAGGGCAAGATGGCGACCACACCCAAAAAGAGGGCGCCGGCTAGGGTGATACGATTGAGTATGGTGTTCAGGTAACGACTGGTAGGCTCACCGGGCCGATATCCTGGAATAAAGGCTCCTTGCTTCTGCAAGTTCTCAGGAATGTTCTGCTGTTGCCATACGACATAGGCATAGAAGTATGTGAAAGCAAACACAAGCAGGAAGAAGATGGCCCAATAGTACCACAAAGTGGTGTTAGCAAGATAGGTTGCCACAAATGTTGAGGTAGTTTTGAGCCAACCGACATCGCTGGAGATGAGGTACTGCGAGAGAACGGCTGGGAAGATGAGCATAGACTGTGCAAAGATGAGCGGTATCATACCTGCACTGTTGACCTGCATGGGGATATAGGTTGTCTGTGCTGAACCAACCAGCATGTTCCGACCAACCATACGCTTTGTAGGATACTGGACGGGTACACGTCGCTGTCCCTGATAGATGTAGACAATACCCAGAATAGTTAGCAAGCCGATGACTAGGAAGACGGCAAGACTGACGATACTACCCGTAGTAGAGGTATAGGCCAGGTATCCCTGCTGTATCAGTCCAGGTATACGACTAACAATGCCTCCAAAGATGATCAGGGAAATGCCGTTACCAATACCATTTTCGGTGATAAGCTCACCGATCCAGACCAGGATCATCGTGCCAGTGGTCAGGGAGATGAGAATGGACAGGGTTTCCAGCCAGTTGGGGCCAAAAAGACCAAAACTGCTGGCGTCAAGGACACCAGCCCTGACGAAGATGGCCGTCTGTCCCAACGCTTGCAAGAAGGCCAAGGGAACGGCGATGATACGGGTGATCTGGCTGAAACGCAGACGACCCGCCTCTCCCTGTTCCGAGAGGCGTTGCAGAGCCGGAATGATCGGCTGCAAGAGCTGCATCACGATGGTAGCGGTGATGTAGGGATAAACACCGAGCGCAACAACAGAGAACGTCTGTAACGAACCACCGGAAAAGACGTCGAGTAGACCGAGCAGCTGACCAAGGTCTTGATTGCTTGAGCCATTGTTAAAGAGCTTGACCAGACTTTGCTGTTCCGTGGCTGTTAAGGGTACCGTGATATGGGCGAGGATGCGGAAAATCAGTAACATCCCCAGGGTAAAGAGAATCTTATTGCGTAGATCGGGAACCGTCCAGACACTACGCAGTCGTTCCCACATAGAACCCTCCTTATTACAATAGAGGACAAATGTAGGGGTGTGGTGAATTGCGCCCACAATAGTAGGCCACCTGGCTTTAGGGACGCAATACATTGCGCCCCTACATTTGCTCGTCGATTAAGACGTTGCTTGACTGGCAGATGCCGGTTTCTTGTCTTCTTTACGACGTTTGGTCTTTTCATAGGTTTTGATGGGAATAATCTCGATAGTGCCACCAGCAGCCTCAATTTTGGCCCGCGCACTGGCCGAAACCTTGTGTACGCGCACACTCAGAGCACGATCAATTTCACCATCACCCAGTATTTTCACCAGCCCACGGCCTTCGGCTGGTGTCATCAAATCCTGTGCGACCAGGTACTCAGGAGTAACCTGAGTGTCAGCCTCGAAGGAGGCCAGGTCGCTGATATTGACGATAGTATAATCTTTACGGAAGAGTGTATTGCTATTGCCAAGACCCCGGCGGAAGGCCAGGCGTTTTGAGAGGCGGGTCTGACCACCGTTAAAGGCACGATGGATCTTGCCACCAGTTCGCGCCTTCTGACCTTTGGTACCACGGCCAGCGGTTTTGCCACGGCCAGAGCCGTGACCACGGCCTACACGTCTTTCCGGTTTATGCGAACCAGGAGCTGGTCGCAAATCAGACAGTCTCACTGATGATCTCCTCTACTTGCACCAGATGAACTACTTTGCGGATCATCCCACGTACTGCTGGATTATCATCATGCTCAACGGTCTGTTGAAGCTTGCGAAAACCCAGTAATTTAATGGTTGCTTTCTGATCCTTTGGGTAGCCTATGGCACTCTTAATATATTTAACACGTAGTTTGGCCATCTTTTTAACTCCTCATTGACAGCTACTGGCGGCCCCGGCCAGCGCCGCCGCGTCGCTCGCCACCGCCCCGGCGGTCACCTCGTTCGCCACGCTCACTTCGCTCACCGCCAGATCCGCCGCGCCGCTCACCAGAGCCACGGCGACTGACCGCTCTACTCTCACGAGCCTCTTCTTCACGGGCAGCACGGGCGGCGGCTGCCTGCTCAGCAGCCGTAGCGTTGGCCTCGGCGATCTGTTGGGCACGCTTTTTGCCCATAATTTCGGCAACTGTCTTACCCCGACGTGCGGCTTCCTCTTCGGGAGAGCGCAGTTCGCGCAGAGCCTTGAGGCAAGCATGGACGGTATTTGACTTGTTGGTGCTGCCGAGTGTTTTGGTGAGAATGTCACGCACACCAGCTGCTTCCATGACGGCACGTACAGCTCCACCAGCGATAACACCAGTACCAGGTGCAGCAGGTTTGAGCATGACCTCAGAGGCCCCAAAGTGCGTCGTGATCATGAAAGGAATGGTTGTGCCCGAGAGCGGTACCTCTATGAGGTGCTTCTTGGCATCTTCGACGCCTTTGCGGATGGCCTCGGTATATTCACTGGCCTTACCGAAACCGGAACCGACATGGCCGTTGCGATCGCCAACGACGACGAGTGCCCGGATGCTGAAGCGTCGGCCACCCTTAACAACCTTTGATACACGGCTCACCTGTACGACCGTTTCCTCGAGGTTTAATTTTGAAGCATCTATTCTTGGCATATTACTTCCTTTGGTAGGGCGATCACAAGGGTCGCCCACATCTTTAGAAATCCAGGCCGACTTCACGAGCGCCTTCTGCAAGGGCAGCCACTCGCCCATGGTAGGCATAGCCACCGCGATCAAAGACAACACAGGTGATGCCTTCTTGTTTTGCACGCTGTGCAACGAGTTTACCAACTTCGCGAGAAATGGCTACTTTGTGATTATACTTAATCCCCTCGAGTGCCTCAACGGGCGTTTTCTTGGCACCTTTTTGAGCACGGGGTAGGAGGGTTTTAGCTTGGGGAGCCGGTTTACCACCTTTCTGCGCCTGTCCTCCTTTAGCCTGCTGTTTAGGGGCGGCTTTCTCTGTTTTAGCTCCCTTCCCTTTACCAACGGGTAGAGCTTCACCCGCCCTCTCTACCCCTTCTGCGGCTTTCTCAGTCACAGCCTGGATAGCGTTAGCATCTCTCTCCTGGAAGGGGATGGCCGGTTTAAAATCACGCAGACTTTCATCCAGCGATGAGGCCGCAACTAGCGTGCGCCCCGTGGTATCATCAATAATCTGCGCATAGATATTGTGGCCACTGCGGAAGATGTTGAGCCGGGGTCGCATCTGTGAGCCTTCAAGATGGCGTCGCATACGCTGGTGCCGCCGCAGCCGCGCCTCATTGGCATGAAATCGTTTGATCATGATTATGTTCTTTCACTCTCTGTATTGCGCGAGAAGAAGGTATTAGTGAGCAACGTGCTCGGCACTACGTGACTCTGAGTAGTCCTCCGTCTGCGCATGCTTATCTTTAAAGATAGATACGAACATTACTTGGTAACGTTGGGCGCAATTCATTGCGCCCCTACAGGTGATGATGTGCGTTATTTTTTCTTGCCGCCAACTTTACCGGCTTTACCGGCTTTGCGGCGGACCTTTTCACCGACGTAGCGAATACCCTTACCCTTGTATGGCTCTGGTTTACGGATACGTCGAATGTTGGCAGCGACTTCGCCGACCAGCTGCTTGTCGATGCCGATGACGCTGATCTTGGTGGCTTTCGTGGCCGGATCGATACCATCAACGGTGAAAGAAATGCCTTGCGGTGGCTGTACCTCGACCGGGTGTGAGTAACCAACCTGGATGACCAGACTGTTACCCATTTTGGCAGCACGATAGCCCACACCATGAATTTCCAGTTGTTTTGTATAGCCATTCGTCACACCAACCACCATATTGTTGATCAGGGTGCGATAGAGACCGTGCTTTGCCTTAAACTCTTTGCTATCAGAGGAACGCGAGACGCTGAGCGTCCCGTTCTCCAGCTTGAGAGACAGTTCAGGCGCAATCTGATACGATAGCTCGCCTTTGGGGCCTTTGACTGTAACAAAGTTGCTATCATTCCAGTTCACCTGCACTTTTGGCGGCACGGTAATTGGAGCGCGTCCAATACGAGACATGTAGGACCTGCCTTTCTACCAAACGTAGCAGATGACTTCGCCACCCAGGCCCTGTTGATAAGCACGAGTGCCAGTCATCAGCCCCCTTGGTGTCGAGAGAATAGCGATGCCCAGTCCCCCACGGACGCGAGGGATAGTCGCTTTCTTGCTATATACACGAAGTCCTGGTTTGCTGACGCGCTTGAGTTGCGTCAGGACAGGCTGTTTATCCACATAGCACAAAGTAATGCGGATGGTTCCTTGTGGGTTGTCCTTCAGGATTTCGATATCTTTAATATAGCCTTCTTCTTTCAGCACACGCGCAATCGCCAGCTTCAGCTTGGAGGCTGGGATCAGTACGCGAGTATGCCGTGCTGCGACCGCATTACGGATGCGAGTGAGCATATCCGCAACGGGATCAGTCATATTCATGGAATATCCTCCATCACGAAGGACGGAAAGCAGCAGTAGTTTCCAGTACTAATCTCCCTGCGTATCACTTTCGTCCGTTCGTTTGTCCTTTCACCTATGCGACTACCAGCTCGATTTGGTCACCCCGGGTAACTCACCCCGTAAGGCCCGTTCACGGAAGCAAATTCGGCAAAGACCGAATTTGCGAATATATGCACGAGGCCGTCCGCAGATATGGCAGCGATTATGTTGCTGCACTTTGAAGCGGGGCTTGCGCTGGGATTTTACGATCATTGATATTTTCGCCATAGTCTCCTCCAGCGTTATTTCTTAAAGGGCATGCCCATTAAAGAGAGCAGCCGTCGCCCCTCTTCATCGGTGCGAGCGGTGGTGACGATACTTACTTCCATACCACGCACCTTATCGACTTTATCATAGTCGATTTCGGGGAAAACCAGTTGTTCGCGCAGGCCCAGTGTATAGTTGCCACGGCCATCGAAGGCATCGGCGGAGACACCCTGGAAGTCCCGCAAACGCGGGAGGGCAACATTCATGAGTTTGTCGAGAAACTGGTACATGCGATCACCGCGTAGGGTAACCATACAACCAATCTGCATGCCTTCACGCAATTTGAAGGCCGCCACTGAGCGTTTGGCACGAGTGATCACGGGACGCTGACCCGTAATAGTTGCCAGATCAGAGACAGCCGCATCCATGGCTTTGGCATTCTGGATAACTTCGCCCATACCGATATTAATAACCACTTTATGGACGCCAGGAACCTGCATAGGATTCGAGTAGTTAAACTCTTTTCGCAGGGCTGGCATAACCTCTTGCTGATATTTTTCTTTCAAGCGTGATGCCATAGCCTTTAACTACTCCTCATACGATCTTCAATAACTTTGCCACACTTTTTGCATACGCGCACCGGGCGTAATTTCTGATCGGGTCCCATGGGACGGCGATCATGTCCAACGCGGGTAGGCTGATTACATTCAGTGCAAACCAGCATCGTGTTAGAGACATGAATGGGCATGGCCTTTTCGATCACGCCGCCCTGGCGTGTCGGACCTTGCGGACGTACATGCTTTTTGACGATATTCAGGCCCTCAACAATGACTTTGTCGACCTGAGGCAACGCCCGCGAGACCGTTCCCTGTTTGCCTCGATCCTTACCTGTGATAATTAAGACGGTATCACCCTTCTTAATATTCATCTTGGCGAGGTGGAGAGGCTTCTTTTCTTTTTGTTTTATTGCCATCTTCTTCCTCGTTAGAGCACTTCAGGCGCAAGCGAAATAATTTTCATGAAGTTTCGTTCACGCAATTCGCGGGCAACCGGGCCAAAGATACGTGTACCGCGAGGGTTATTACCAGCAGCAATAATGACGGCGGCATTCTCGTCAAAGCGAATATGCGAGCCATCGGGACGAGCATATTCTTTGGCGACGCGCACGACGACGGCATTGACTACCTCGCCCTTTTTGACCTGTCCGTTGGGGGCAGCCTGTTTCACAGAGGCTTTGATTATATCACCGACCTCAGCATACCGCTTACCAGAACCGGAGCCACTCATTACGCGGATACACATTATCTCTTTTGCGCCGGTATTATCTGCAACTTTGAGACGTGTTTGTGGCTGAATCATCTGAATAACTCCTTATGCTTCCGCTTCACTGCTCTCGTCTTCGTCCTCATGGGAGCGTCCAGAGACGAGATCGGGATCGACATCAGCCAACAATTCTTCAACCGGCACAATGCCAGAGCCTTGCTTCACAACTTCGACCAAGCGCCAGCGTTTAAGCTTGCTTATAGGACGGCTCTCCTCAATGCGGACAATGTCGCCGAGCTGGCAAACGTTGTGCTCATCATGAGCATGGAAACGCTTAGTCTGTTTATAGGTGCGTTTATAGATACGATGCTTTTTTAAAGTCTCCACGACAACGACAATTGTTTTATCCATTTTATTGCTCACCACGCGCCCAACTTTTTGCTGGCGGCGGCTCTTGTGAGGAGCCGCATGCTGCGTGGCGGGCACAGATTGCTGTGTCATTCTTCACCCTCCAACTGCTTCAGGTGATGCAGTAAGCGTGCAATATCCTTGCGTGTCTGTGCAAAGACACGGTTATTTTTCACCTCACCACGCTGCTGTTGCAGGCGAAGGTTAAACAATTTGAGCCGCAAATCGCGCAGTTCACGCGAGGCTTCAGCGACAGAGTATTGAGTAATCTGCTTGCGGCGTTCGCTAAGCTTCGACACTTTCTGCCTCCCCTCGTGTAATAAAGCGGCATTTGACGGGCAGCTTATGACTTGCCAGGCGTACAGCTTCTTTGGCGATTTCTTCAGAGACGCCGCCAATCTCGAAGATGATACGACCAGGTTTGACGACAGCTACCCAGTGATCGACAGCACCCTTCCCGCTACCCATGCGGGTCTCGGCAGGTTTGGCGCTAATAGGTTTATCGGGAAAGACACGAATCCAGACTTTGCCCCCACGCTTCATGAAGCGGGTGAGCGCGATACGTGCGGCCTCGATCTGGCGAGCCTCCATCCAGCATGGCTCCAGAGCCTGCAAGCCGTACTCGCCGAAGGCAAGGCTACTGCCGCGTTGGGCTGAACCTTTCATGCGACCGCGATGCTGTCTGCGATACTTTGTCCGTGACGGTGCCAATAACATGGCTTCGAATCTCCTCTATTCGCTCTGAGTCGCACCAGTTCCAGTCTCTGGCGATGGT
>WNFX01011504.1_pt1 | contig 10428 bp, 7 predicted proteins | sample 5400111 | NCBI WGS metagenome assembly WNFX01 (sample SAMN13153363, study PRJNA577476) | soil metagenome | isolation source: 40 cm soil or saprolite under grassland replicate 1 | place: USA:California | collected 2016-06-15 | reverse complement strand
AATGTGGAACGCAACACTGCTCTCGGCGATGGGAAAGGACTCTCACTCGAGCAAGTTCAGAAACTGAAGAAGCACCGCTGGATACGGGATTTCTATACATAGCCCGGGTGGTGCTACGTCAGATTTCGAGTAATGTAACCTTGTTCGTATTTCATCATAGAGCGCCTCACACATTTCATACGCTTTGTCAGCGAGGCGCCGTTGAAACGTGAGGAGGTTTACATGATGAATACCTATCTTGCATCGTTTGCCAGGCGAACGCGATCGCTCTGGGCATACCTTTCTTTAGCGCTCATCGTTGCCCTGCTGTTAGCTGCATGTGGTGGCGGAGGGACAACAACAGCTTCCACGCCGACTGCTACGTCGCAGCCGACTCCAACGCCTACAACTGCACCCAGCCCAACGCCGACCCCAACGCCAACCGTGGTCAAGGTGAAGATCGTCGAGCAGAATGAGCGTTACTCCTTCCAGCCGGCAACGCTCTCCATCAAAATGGGTACGCAGGTGGAATGGGAGAATGTCTCTGATGCTCCACATACGGTGACCAGTGATACGGCTGGAGACTTCGGTACCACGAGCAATATCACCAAAAACCAGACCTTCACGTTCACCTTCACCAAGGCGGGAACGTTCCCCTATCACTGCAACATCCATCCCTACATGAAGGCGACGATCACCGTCACCTCCTAAACTCGCGGGTGGTTCGCTTCCTCACGCGAGCAAGCGAACCACCACCCTGCTGCATCCAGAGCCGAGAAGAGCGAAGGGATAAGCTGATTGATGAACACGGCGGAGAAGGAGGCAAACGATGAGTCAACGACAGCAGTTTCCTCAACCACATCTGACCGGCAACGAGACGATAGATGCGCAGCCAGCACAACGTGTCGTTGTACATGCTCATCGACGACCAGCACCTGAGGTGAACCGGCACAGGCTCTGGCTCCTGCTGGGGATGATCGTTCTGCTCTGTATGATTTCACTTGCTGCACTCATGCAAGCGGGCAGTATAGGGTCGAGGCAGACACTGGGAAGACAAAGACCGTTCGCTCCCATCCCTGCGCTCGCGGCGGCAGGGACGTTTCGGGAGTATCCCTTTCCTCGCCCAGACAACGAGGTCATGCGTCCAGCTCTCGACCACCAGGGGCGACTCTGGTTTGGAGCCATGGGCCAGAACGCGCTGGTGGTCTTTGACCCGCGGACGCAGACCTTCCAGTACCTGACGCCGCCGCACGGACATCACAGCATCATGGGCGTCCTGGTGGCCCCGGACGATACGATCTGGTTCGCCGAACAGGCTGCCAACTATCTCGGACACTACGACCCTGTGACGAGACATTACCAGCTCTATCCCCTTCCCTGGCTCACGGTTCCAGACCCCGGTCACCCAAAGCAGGTCCAGTCGTTGCCCAGCGCACCCAACGAGTTGGCTCTGGATGGGCATGGGGATATCTGGTTTACCGAATTCAACGCTGATCGCCTGGGGCGGCTTGATCCACGCACAGGTCATATGCGGCAGTATACACTCTCCGCTCAAGCGAGCGTACAGACCCTCTATCCCTATGGGGTGACCATCGATCGGCAAGGCATGGTCTGGTTCACCGAATCGGGGACTAACCAGCTCGGTCGCCTCGATCCGTCGACCGGTACTCTCCGCGTGTTCGCCGCTCCAGGTTCTCATACGCTGCTCATGGAAGTGGACAGTGATGCACAGGGCAACATCTGGGTGACGTCGTTCACTCCCGGCCTTCTGCTTCGTTTCAGACCAGGCAGCGGCACCTTTACCTCCTACCTTGCCCCTGCCGATGGGAAGGAGAGCAGCGCGTTCTATGGGCTTCTCGTCACCCCGGCTGGCGATGTCTGGGTCACGAATGTGGCAGAAAACGTGCTTGCGCGTTTGGATGTCGCGGCACAGCGTTTGCTCTCCTATCACATTCCCAAGCCTGGGAGTCAACCGCTGGGTCTGGTGATGGATAGCAGCCATGCCCTCTGGTTTACTGGCGTGAACGCAGTCGGAGTCATGCACCCGTAGAGCGCAGTATTTGCGTAGGATAATCTTCCTATTTGATTGTCAATGGAGCGTGAAAAAGCTATACTATAAGTTGCTTGTAAAAATGAAGGAACTTAGCTTGTGCAACCCCACGACGATGGAAGGCATAGTAGGAACATGATCGGTGCAGGACAGCAGCGCATTGGAAAATATACATTGTATAAGCGTCTGACCTCAAGCAAGATGGGTGAATCGTGGACGGGCTACGATCCACAAGCGAGAAGCTCTGTCATCATCAAGGTCTTCTACACCGGTCTCCAGGCTGGATCGGATGCGATGCTGCGATTTCGCCAGCAGACTGAGCAAGTGGCTGCCTTGCAACATCCACATAGTGCTCGTATCCACGACCTCTCTATCATCCCGTCCAGGAATGCCGAAGGCCCCATCGCCTCGATGGTCTGCCTCGTAATGCAGTATGTCGAGGGACAGACGTTGGCCAATGTGTTGCTCATGAAAGAGGGTGAAGCGCGAAGCCAGATCGGTGAGCCAGTGGTGACGGATTTTGGCTTTCTGAAACTGCTGGGGACTGATACGGTAACCGCCAGCCCATTCTACCTCTCACCAGAACAGATTCGGGGGCACCCTGCGACTGTACAGAGCGATATCTACTCGCTTGGCGTGATGCTCTATGAACTTTGCACCGGAGTCCTGCCGTTCCGGGGAAGTAGGCCGGTCGCTATTATGATGCAGCACCTGAATACCCCACCTACTCCGCCTGCCCTCATGAACCCGACGGTGTCCTCGGCACTGACCAATGTCATCCTGCGTACTCTGGCGAAAGAGCCCGAGAGACGTTTCCCCAGCGCTTCTTCCATGACGGTAGCGCTGGCTCAGGCGCTCAACCTCCCCATTCCCGAGAGCTTGAGCCAGGTTGCGAACATGCCTGCGATCCTGCATGAACTGGAGAGTAGCAGGGCGCTTCAGCCACTTTCGCCGGCCGACGTGTCGCCATTTGCGGATTCAGCACCATCTCAAGCGCATGGAGCTATCGCCCGGACGAGCCCTGAAAGGAGTGCTGTTGACGCGAATGTCCCCTCTGCTGGATCGGGACGCCGAAGGAGGGGTGTACGCAATCCATGGTTTCTCATAAGTATGCTCGTGTTGTTGCTGGTAAGTGTGGGGACGATAGGGCCCCTCCTGCTGTTCCCACAGAATCATACAAAGGTCGTTGCTCTGAATCAGCTTGTGGGACATGCGTACTTTCTCAATAGCGGACAGTTCAATAAGGACGGTCCCCAGGGTATCAATGATGAGTTGCAGGTCGTGCTCTCGCGTGTCCCCGATCCTCCCACCGGGAAGAGCTACTACGCCTGGTTACTGGCCGATCAGAGTGTGAGCGAATCGTTACCAATCGCGCTCGGTCCCTTACAGGTCGATCATGGAAATATCCAGTTTCTCTACCATGGAGATGCGAAACATAGCAACTTATTGGGGGTAATCAGTCGTTTTCTCATCACCGTCGACGATGCGCATCACCCCACGACTAGCCCCTTGATCGATACCAGAACATGGCGCTATTACGCGGAAATTCCTGAGAAACCCAGCCCGGACGACAAGTTGCATTTCAGCATGCTCGATCACCTGCGCCATCTGCTGGTAGAATCACCAGAACTACGCATACGCGGCTTACATGGCGGTTTGGCCTTCTGGTTCGCCAGAAATACGTTCGCAGTCCTGGAAGCGGCCACTGGCGCCAGAGAAGCCTGGCCTGGTCAAGAGGGCTCCACGATCCGTAACCAGGTCATCCGTGTTCTGGATTACCTCGATGGGGCAGCGTTTGTGCGGACGGAGGTGCCCCACGGTACTCCCTTGCTCGCCGATGCTTCCGCTTCGCAGGTGGCCTTGCTCGGTCCGACCCCAACCGATCCGGATCCTCCTGGGTACACCTATGGTGACGAAGCACCCCCTGGCTATGTGTATCTCATCAGCGAACACATGGGAGGGGCGATCGAGTCGCCTCAAACGACAACCGATCAGCGCACCCTTGCTGTGCAGATTAATCAGGGGCTTGATCGGGAGAAAAGCGTGTTAGAGCAGCTCCATCAAGATGCGAAGCAGCTGCTGAGTATGAACGATGAGCAATTGCGACAGCCAGCTGCCCTCTCGCTTCTCAATGATCTCGCGTCACAAGCGCAAGATGCCTATAACGGTCAGATCAATCCGTCTAACGGCCAGCCCGAGGATGGCGCTCTCTGGACTTATGACAATCTGCAGCGACTGGTTACCTTTGATATCCGCAATATCCGTCAATGACGTTTAGACTAAATTAGACATGTGGGCAGCCCTCTTTACGAAGGATTGCCCAGGTGAGTTTCGAAAAGCCCTGCTTCTCACCCTCGATACCAGATATGATAAATGACATTATGGGTATCGTCGCTGACAAACAGTGTGCCATCGGGAGCGACTGTCACGCCAGCAGGTCTTCCCGTAACGGAGCCATTGGCTTGCAACCAGCCAGCGGCAAAGTCTTCGGCAGGACCTGCGACCTTTCCATCCTTCAACGGTACTCTCACGACCTTATATCCTGTCGGGACGCTGCGATTCCAGGAACCATGAAAAGCGATGTACAGGCTGTTCTGGTATTGTTCAGGGAACTGCGTTGCGTTGGGGGGGTAGAATGCTAATCCCAACGGGGCAGAGTGGGCTTGCATGGTGACGAGCGGCTTCTGTACGCCCTGACAAGCATCAGCGCTCTGACCGAATTGCGGATCAGGAATGTTTCCAGCATGACAACGGGGCCAGCCGTAGTCGCCTTGATCGGTCAGAGTATAAACAGTCTCGGGCGGAGTATTCTCTCCCATGAGATCGCGTCCGTTATTGGTGACCCAGATCTGTTTATTCCAGGGGTTGATCTGCATCCCTACTGCATTGCGTAGCCCTTTCGCGTACAGCCTCCCATGTGAGCCATCCAGATTATAGACCCAGACGGCAGCGCGGTAAGGGTTTGACTCCTGGCAAACGTTACAGTCTGACCCGATAGAGACGTAGATGTGATTATCTGGCCCAATGAGGACGGTGCGCGTAGCATGTTGGCCACCGTCAGGCAAGTCGGTAATAATACGTTCGATCGGCCCTGCCTGGAGATCATTGCCAAGTTGCACACGCGCGATACTGCTTCCCTCGCCGATATATAGGTAGCCCCCGTGCATATCCAGGCTCGTGGGATCGTGGAGACCGCTCACCAGCGTGAGGAACTTTGCCGCTTGTGTTGGTGATGATGCAGGCATAAACGCAACGATCGCATTGCTTCCCCGGTTTGCTACCAGCAGAACTCCGTTGGGTCCAATGGTCATAAAGCGAGGCGTGTCCAGATGTCGGGCGTATACACTGATCTGAAAGCCTGGTGGGAGTTGAAGCCCTGGAATGCTCGAGGCTGGCAGTTTGGGGGTCGCTGTCGGCACAGGCGTTGCAGTTGGTCGAGGTGTAGCAGGTTGTTTCGTAGGTGACTGAGATGTACCTGAACTGGAAGGGGAAGCACATCCCGACACAAAGAATATGAGGGCAAGGAGCAAGGAAATATATCGACGCATGAAGGTACTCCTCCTGTTGAGCGAAAACAGCATCTCTCCTGAATATACTCTTTGGGGAGAGAATCGGCAAGGAAGCTTCTGGCTCACCATGCTATACTGCAAGCAGGTCTCATATGCGCCGTCGTCACATCACGTACCCATGATTGGAGGTAGTATCACATGATTGCACGTTTGTGGAGAGGCTGGACAACGTTTGAGCATGCGGATGCTTACGAAAAATTGCTTCGGGAGCAGGTTCTTCCTGGCCTCAAGCTCATCGAGGGCTATCGAGGCGGATACATTCTGCGACAAGAAGGAACCGATGAGGTCGAATTCGTTGTGATGAATTTGTTTGACTCGCTAGACGCAGTGCGAGCCTTTGCTGGGCCAGAGTATACCATTCCTGTCTTTGAGCCGGAGGCCAGGCAACTCCTCTCGAAAGTCGAGCCCATAGCGCGCCACTATGATGTCAAAACCACACCTGAGTGAAATAGAAGAAACAAGCATTTAGAGCAAATCTCCTCCTGATGCGATGTAACGCCGGGCATCAAAGAAAGGGGCGCCTGTGGTCGAGACGAACGTGTCGACGTAGGCGATGCGAAACCCCGTTTCAAGTAAGGTCGCCAGGCAGGGGTGAGGCCCTGGCACGTCGATGCGTAACACTTCCGTCCGTTGCGAGGCCCAGTTCACGGCGGCCAGTACGCATTCCGTCGCAACCTGCGGGGTGCTGACGCCAATGGGCCCAAGAGTACAGGCTTGAGGATACCGGAGCGTTCCTGCGCCCAATCGTATGTATCCGTAGCCGATGATCTGTCCTTGCCGACGAAACCACAATGGGATGGCGTGTTGTTCGCGTACCCAATACAGGTGATCAACAGGACGCAGTCGCCCGCTGATCTGAGCATCCCAGTGAACCAACGCTGGATCACCAGGATCTGCCTCGATGATCTCTATATCAGAAGTTAAAGGCATGTTGTGTGCGGGCTGCTCCAGTTGGAGTGCGAAGTGTGGCCACCGCGGGCCCATCCCGGCTCGAATATAGAGGGCAAGCGCGCGTGGATCACTCGAACTCATGGTGCAATGGACCAGGTCATCCTGTGGCAAAACGGCGTGGAGGAGCGTCTTGCCAAGCTGGCCAGACTGTTGAGCTGGCCGGACAAACAAATCGGTGAGAAATGTGATATTTCCCCGTGTAATAGCTCCCGCAAAGGCAAGCACCTGTCCATCCTGCTCTGCAACATACATCGTTCCAGTCTGAAGGACGTGCTGCATATACGGTGGGATCTCACCTGGTGAGGGTGGGTGAGGGTTATCAAGCACCTCATTCTGGTAAAACACCTCGTACATCGCTCTGAGATCGGCCTCATGGGCCGGGCGAAAAATCGTCATGGGGTATCATCCTCATTTCTTGTTTGTGCTACATGAGCTCGTGGGTTAGCCGGTGTTTCTCAGGCCAGCGGCTATACCATTGATGGTCAGGAGGACGGCGTAGGTGAAGTTGGCGCGTTCGCGTTCCCGGTCGGTGGCGTGCTGCTGCGCCGTGTCGTCGAGGACGAGGGGACCACCGATGGCACGCAAACGACGTAACAGCGCCACCTGGAAGTAGCTCAAGGGATCGACGTAGGGGTTGCGCAGACGTATCGAACGTTGCAGTACTGGCGAGGTGTCGAGCAGGGCTTTGCCTCCGACAATTTGTAAGAGCATGCGCCGGGTGCGCTGATATTCTTCGGCGATATTGGTCGAAAGGCGCTGGCGGAGGGCCTCGTCATCCACCAGCAAAGAGTAATGGTGGGCAATGTGCATATCGGCCTTGGAGAGGGTCATCTGTAAATTGTCGAGGAAGGCACGTAAAAAGGGCCAGGAGCGGTACATGTGCTGTAGCTGTGCGAGCCGTTCACCATCTTCGGCGAGATACTCTTCGAGCGCGGCGCCTACGCCGTACCAGCTCGGCAGCACGTAGCGACTCTGCATCCATGAGAAGACCCAGGGGATGGCGCGTAGTTCTTCAATGTTATGCCCATTGGTGCGACGTGCCGGCCGCGAGCCAATATTAAGAAAGTCTAGTTCGAGGATAGGAGTAGCCTGTTCGAAGAAACGGAAAAATTCCGGGGTTTCATAGATCAACTGGTGATAGTGAACGTATGCTTTTGCCGAGAGGCGCTGCATCGTTTCCTGCCATTCCTGGGACATTTGTGGGGGCAGCGGAGAAGTCTTGAGGAGATCATCCGGGATGCTTGACTGCACCACTCCGGCCACGACCAGCTCCATATTGCGCAGGGCGATCTCGTGCAGACCGTACTTAAATGAAAGCATCTCCCCCTGTTCCGTGATACGGATCCGACCATTGACCGTAGCAGGAGGCTGTCCGAGGATAGCTTCATAGATGGGTCCCCCGCCTCGCCCGATGGCGCCGCCGCGGCCATGAAAGATGGTGATGCCGATGCCGCAGCTCGCTCCCAGGGCGGCCAGCCTGGTCTGGGCGAGATAGAGTTCCCAGCTAGATGTGAGGATACCACCGTCTTTACTGCTATCAGAATAACCCAGCATTACTTGCTGCTGATTGTCACAGGAGGCTAACCAGCCGCGATAATTTGCCTGAGTGAAGGTGTTTTCCATAATGCCTGGACATGAGCGAAGGTCGTCGATAGTTTCGAAGAGGGGGACGATGGGCAGCCTGGTGATGCCGGCCTCTTTACAGAAGAACTGCACTTCGAGCAGGTCGCTGACTGTACGTGCCATGCTTATGATGTAGCAGGTGACAGCTTTCTCGCCGAATTCTTCGCGCGCCTGGCGAATGGCGTCAAAGGTGTCAAGCACGTGCCGCGTTTCTTCACTTAAAATGAGCTCGTGACGCGGCAGAACGCGCGGATCACTCAGGAGATCGGTCAGAATGTCTACCCGCTCGCTTTCCGTGAGCGTGCTGTAATCATCCTGGCGCAGACCGGTAACTTTGAGCAGTTCGGCAAGTGCACGGGCATGGCGTTCACTGTGCTGGCGCACATCGAGAGCGGCAAAATGAAAACCAAAGACCTGTAGCTGGCGAATAAGTGTGGCGAGTTGTCCCAGAGCGACCTGCTGTTCGCCATCCGCCAGTAAGCTGTCTTGAATCAGCAGGAGGTCGGCGAGCACTTCTTCCGCAGAGCGGTAGGCGATGGACGCATCATCTGCTCCCAGACGCTTCCACATGAAGGAGAGCTTGCGGCGATAGGGTTCTAAGGTCGTCTGGTTTCCTAGCTCTCGATCGTAGTCTGGCATCTGCGCGGCGTCACGTCGCAGAGAATCCTGCAATTGCCGGGTGATTGAACACAGATTGAGCGATTGCGAGTATTCCTGGGCCAGCGCCTGGATCGATGAGCGGTAGTGTTCGATGACCTGTGCGCGTTGCCAGCGCAGAGCCTCGAGCAGCGTGCCGGCACGCACATTGGGATTACCGTCCTGGTCACCGCCTATCCAGGTACCAATGCGTAAAAAGGGAGGGACGGTCAACTGGTACTGTGGATAGGCATCACGAAGAAGCTGTTCGAGTTCCGCATAGAGCTCGGGCAGGGCTTCATAGAGAATCTCGTCGAGATAGTAGCCGCCCATTTTAATCTCATCGAGTATCTTGGGGCGTACGTGGCGTACCGCATCGGTGCGCCAGAGGATAGTGATAGTGCTAGCGAGAGCACGCTGCCATAGAGCTCGCTGTTTCGGAGTCATACCCTCCAGGTGATCGTGCTCTTTTAGCAGCGTGGTGAGCTGGCGAGATTTGATAATCAGGCTGCGACGAGTAGCTTCGGTTGGGTGGGCTGTAAAGACAAGATCAATAGAAAGTTGATCGAGGAGTTCTTGTACGTGCGTGGCATCGATATTGTTATCCCGGCAGAAGGTTACGAGGGCAGCCAGCGAGCCATGCAAGGGAGTAGATGACGTGATAGCTTCGTAATTGTAGCGGCGCGTGCGATGGTGTTGTTCAGCGGTATTGACGAGGTGGAAATAGATGGTGAAGGCGCGAATCACGTCAATAGTGGTATCCAGGTCGCAGCCCTCCACGATGCTTGCTATCTCCTGGCCGAGCGCAGCAATTTCTTGCTGGATTTGAGTGGCCTCTGTCCCAGAGGCCGAGATAAGGGCTTCACCGCAGGTACGGAGAAGCTTGCACTTGCGGCGTATTTGCTCGACTGTTTCAAAAACGGTAGTGCCTTCGTGTTGCTGTATGGCCTGTCCGAGTGCGTCTCCTAGCATGTGGATATCATGGCGGAGCGGCGCATCTTTCCCGGCCCGGTTATCTTCTTCAGGTATCAAGGTTGTCATGGCTGAATGATATCATATCTTTTTCCCGAACAACAATTGTTGCTGGATTGAGTTTTGTTTATGTAACATGCACAACAAAAAGGGAATGAGATTTGTTGTTTTTGACCAGAAACTTTAAAATTCTCCCTATATAACAGGGATATCCCCTCCAATTTGTGCAGATAGCACAAATTGGAGGGGATAACTTCTCATATTTTAACAGTATGATTGGCAAGAGAGAGTTCCTATACTTTAGGAGGGAAGAGTAAGCGAGGTAGCTGCTCGTTCAGGGAGAACAAGCGGTGAGGCTAAGGCGATGGTAATGGAGCTATAGATGTTGTTGTGAATTTGTGCGACACGCAAAAAGGGAATTACTATGGCAACTCAAGCAACGGATGGAAAGACATCCACGGGTATGAAGCCTACATTGGGGCTTACCGGATTAACTATCAATGCTATGGCGCTCATTGCGCCAGGAGCCTTCCTCTGGACGACCTATCAGCTGCAGTCCGCGCCGGGTTCAGCTATGAACATGTGGTTCGCGGTATTTGTAGCGACGGCTATCGCGCTGTTTACGGCAACAGCCTACTCCGCGCTTGC
>WNFX01007244.1_pt1 | contig 10429 bp, 6 predicted proteins | sample 5400111 | NCBI WGS metagenome assembly WNFX01 (sample SAMN13153363, study PRJNA577476) | soil metagenome | isolation source: 40 cm soil or saprolite under grassland replicate 1 | place: USA:California | collected 2016-06-15 | reverse complement strand
CATTTACAGCGTCGCGCAGCCCAGTGATGCGGGCGTGGGCCTTCTCTTCTTCAGCGTAGGCGGCGGCGTATGAGGTGACGCTCTCTGGGTCGTTGACGAAGGGGCTGGATTTTGATTGAGCAACGCTCTCCTTGTTCTCTGACAAATCAAGCAGAAGGCAATCTTCGGGCAGGTCTTTATCAAACGGGTGAGGGCGGCCAACTGTTGCCGGAGGTAGGCTTGTCCAGCCTTCTGGGAAGTCCGTTAGAAGGAGGAGTGCGGATTTCGAAGCCGCCTCTGCTTTGTCTTTAGGGACGGGTTCATCACCGTCGTCGCCGCAGCCGCCGACGAGGATCATGGCACCCGTCGCGGCGACAGCCGAGGCTGCACCCCTTATTCCCACTCGATCGTCCCCGGCAGCTTCGACGTGACGTCCCTTCGACTGCCCGCATTCGGCGGACGCTCAGGACAGGCTCCCACCACGCGGTTCACAGCCGTTATTCCCACTCTATGGTACCGGGGGGTTTGCTGGTGATGTCGTAGACGACGCGGTTCACCGCCGGGACCTCGTTCACGATGCGGTTGGCGATGCGCGCGAGCAGGTCGTAAGGGAGGCGGGCCCAGTCCGCGGTCATGGCGTCTTCGGCGGTGACGGCGCGGATGGCGACAACGTGGCCGTAGGTGCGGTAGTCGCCCATCACGCCGACGGAGCGGGTGTCGGTGAGGACGGCGAAGGCCTGCCAGAGGTCGCGGTACATCGCGGCGCTCTTCACCTCGTCCATCACGATCCAGTCGCAGGCGCGCAGGGTGTCGAGCTTCTCGCGGGTGACCTCGCCGATGATGCGGATGGCGAGCCCGGGCCCGGGGAACGGCTGGCGGAAGACAATCTCCTCGGGCAGGCCGAGGGCGAGGCCCACCTGGCGCACCTCGTCCTTGAAGAGATAGCGCAGGGGCTCGACCAGCTCGAAGGTCATCTCTTTGGGGAGGCCGCCGACGTTGTGGTGGGTCTTGATCGTCGCGGCGGTCTTGGAGTGAGCAGTGAGCAGTGAAGAGTGAACAGTGGATGACGCACCTGAAGGTGCTGGCCTGCTGGCAGGCTCGGCGGCGGTGGAGTGGGCACCGCTTTCGATGACGTCGGGGTAGGTGGTGCCCTGGGCGATGAAGCGGGCGCTGGTCCGGGCCGGCGTGCTGGGCGCAGCATTTTCCGCTTCGGTGGGTCGATCTGACGGAGGCGAGTCGAGATGCGATTGGCCGTTCGTCTGCTTCGGTGGATGCTGCGCCCCTACGGAGCCGACCCCGCCGCTGTCGGGGAATAGCTTGTCGGCCTCGGCTTCGAAGACGCGGATGAAGGTCTCTCCGACTATGCGGCGCTTCTCTTCGGGATCGGTGACGCCGGCGAGGCGGTCGAGGAAGCGATCGGTGGCGTCGGTGTGGATGAGGTTGAGCTTGAGGTGGCGGTGGAAGGTGTCGACGACGCGCTCGGGCTCTTCGCGGCGCAGCAGGCCGTTGTTGACGAAGATGCAGGTGAGCTGGTCGCCTATGGCGCGGTGGACGAGCGCGGCGGTGACGGCGGAGTCGACGCCGCCGGAGAGGGCGCAGATCACTCGCCCGTCGCCGACCTGCTCCCGGATGCGGAGGATGGAGTCGGCGATGAAGTTGCCGGCGGTCCAATCGCCGCGGCAGCCGCAGACGCGCAGGAGGAAGTTCTCGAGGAGCTGCTTACCGTGCGGCGTGTGCACGACCTCGGGGTGGAACTGCAGGCCGATGAGGCCGCGGTCGTTCGCCATCACGGCGTAGGGCGAGGAGTCGGAGTGGGCGAGGGCGCGGAAGCCGGGCGGGAGCTCGGTGATGCGGTCGCCGTGGGACATCCAGACGGGGATTGACGGCGGAAGGCCTGTGTGTAGGGGCGCGTCATGATGCGCCCCTACGTCATCCGCCCAACGGATGACGGCGTGGCCGTATTCGCGGTGTGATGACGGCGAGACTTTGCCGCCGAGCTGGTGGGCGAGGAGCTGCATGCCGTAGCAGATGCCAAGGACCGGGAGGCCGGACTCGAAGACGTAGGCGGGCGCCTGCGGGGCGCCTCCGTCGTAGACGGATGCCGGCCCGCCGGAGAGAATAAAGCCGCGCGGGTTGAGGCGCTCGACCTGCTCCCACGGCGCGTCGTGGGGGACCAGCTCGCAGTAGACATGGCACTCGCGCACCCGCCGGGCGATGAGCATCGAGTATTGAGAGCCGAAGTCGAGGATGATGATTGTCTCGCGGGCGCGTGCTTCGACGGGCTCAGCACGAACGGAAGGGGGCTCAGCACGAACGGAAGGATCTGCCGTTGCGGCCTCGAGATAGGAGGCGAGTTCGAGGTCTTCAGAGGTCGGGTGGGAGCGCTCGGAATCCGGTTCGCGGGGGGCGGATGGTTCCATGACGGAATGATAGCACGCGACCGGGGGGCAGGCAAGGAATTCGATAAGCAATCTTATCAGTTCTTCTGCCTCGCCCGGCCGAGCCCACATGAGGGGCCGATTTTGCCAAACAAACTCGGGCCGGAGTCGTCGCTCCGCTCGTCCTACGAGAGCCTCAGGACGAGCGGGAAGGGTGGTGGTCCGACGGCGGTGCGTAGGGGCGAGGCATCCGGCGAAGTCGCCTGAGCGGGCGACGCGCTGCGATTCGATGAATGGGTTGAATCGGATCGTGCTCTGATGCCTCGCCCCTACAATCCCGAGGCTCGCCTCGCCCACACCCGCCTAGCCAACACGCCCCCGAGGTGATAGCGTTTCCTTCGTGGCCAACATAATGCCCGCAGACCACCCGGCCTGCATCGAGCAGGCGGCGTTTCTGCTGCGCCAGGGGCAACTCGTGTGCTACCCGACAGACACGGTCTACGGAATCGGCGCGACGGCCTCGAACGAAGAGGCGATCCGGCGCCTGTACGCAGTGAAGGGGCGTCCTCCGGACAAGCCGCTGCCGCTGCTGATCTCGGAGCCGAGTGAGGCGAGCCGGTACGCCGAGATCACGCCGCTCGCGAAGACACTGATCTCGCGCTTCTGGCCCGGGCCGCTGACGATCGTCATGCGTAAGGCCAATGGGCTCAGAAGCCGCGCGCTGGCCGGTCAGAAGACCGTCGGGCTGCGCGTGCCGGACAACGACGTGCCGCGCGGCCTCGTGCGCATGCTCGGCGAGCCGCTCACCGGCACCAGCGCGAACCGCTCGGGCTCGAGGCCACCGGTGTCGGCGGCGGAAGTGGCGTTCTCGCTGGGCGAGATGGTGTCGCTCGTGATCGACGGCGGGCGCGCGCCGGGAGAAGTGGAATCGACGGTCGTCGACGTGTCGGGCGCTGCGCCGGCGATCGTGCGCGAGGGCGCGGTAAGCCGCGAAGAGCTGGAAGAGGCGCTGGGTCGGGCAATCGAGGTACGGGGTTAGGACGATACGAACGCGGTGGGAAGAGTGGCCGCCGAGATTCTTCGCTCTGCCGACGGGGTAATGCCAGATTCATCGCTGATGGGGCCAATCGATTCTCGTTAATGCGTCGGGCTCAGAATGACATGATCGGAAGGAGGCGCGTATGGGTACCGCACGGACGGTAAGACGGATCGCGACTGGAGCGCTACTTGCGGCGGGAGTGGCCGCGCTGGCGGGCGGTTACGTGCTGCGGCGGCCGGTACCGCGGGCCAAGGGGAAGGTCTCGCTCAAGGGACTTCGCGAGGGCGCGGAGATCATCCGCGACCGCTGGGGGGTGCCGCACATCTACGCTTCGAACCTGAATGACCTGGCGTTCGCCGTCGGGTACGCGCAGGCGCAGGACCGGCTGTGGCAACTGGAGATGAACCGTCGCGCGGCGGCGGGCACGCTGGCCGAGCTGCTCGGGGAGCAAGTGCTCGAGATCGACCGCATGACGCGCCGTATCGGCTTCCGGCGGGCAGCGGAGCGTGACTGGGCCGAAGCGGACCCTGTGGAGCGCGAGGTGCTGGAGGCTTACTCGGCGGGCGTCAACGCATACGTTGCTCGAGCAAAGATGCCACTCGAATTCACGATCCTGCGCACGCGGCCGACGCCCTGGCAGCCGGTCGACTCGCTCGCCTTCGGGCGGCTGTTCGGCTGGGCGCTGACGGGGAACTGGGACAGCGAAATCGTGCGTTCGTGGACAATCGAGCGCTTCGGTGCGGAGGTAATGGCGGAGCTGGACCCCAGCTATCCGGCCGGCGCGCCGGTGATCGTGCCTCCCGGGACGGAAGCGAAGGGCGCGCGGCCTGAGCTGCTGGAGGACTATCGCGAAGCAGCCGAGCTCGTCGGCGTCGCTGGGCGTGGCATGAGCAACAACTGGGCGGTCGACGGGACGAAGTCGGTGACGGGCAAGCCGCTGCTGGCGAGCGATCCGCACCTGACGCTCTCGCTGCCCTCGATCTGGTGGGAGATGCACATCGACTCGCCGGAGATGAAGGCGGCAGGCGTAGGGCTGCCGGGACTCCCGGCGGTGGTCATGGGCCACAACGAACGGATCGCCTGGGGCATGACAGCGGCATTGGTGGACGGCGACGATCTCTTCGTCGAGCAGATCGACCCGGCGGACGCGCCGCGCTACCGCCAGAACGGGAAGTGGTCGCGCGGCGAAGTGTTCCGCGAAGAAATCACCGTGCGCAAGCGTTCCGAGCAGGTCGTCGAGGAGGTGCTGGTGACGCGCCACGGCCCGATCATCAGCCCGGCGATCAAGGGAGAGCCACGGACGCTTTCGTTGAAGACGGTGGCTCTGGAGCCCGCGCACCAGGTGAAGGCGATGATGATGGTGATGGCGGCGCACAACTGGGAAGAGTTCCGCCAGGCGTTGAGCCAGTGGCCGTTTCCATCGCTGAACTTCGCGTACGCGGATATCGACGGCAATATCGGCTATCAGCTCGCCGGGCTCGTGCCGGTGCGGGGTAAGGGGCACGGGACGGTGCCGGCGCCCGGCTGGACCGAAGACTACGACTGGACGGGCTTCGTTCCGTTCGAGGAGCTTCCGCATGCCTACAACCCGGAGACGCACTGGATCGCCAGCGCGAACAACAAGATCGCGGACGATGACTACCCGCATTTCTTGAGCGTCGAGAACGCCGACGGCTTCCGCCAGAAGCGCATCGTCGAGTTGCTGGAGGAGAAGGAGAAGCATTCCGCTGAGGACTTCGAGGCGATGCAGGTGGACCAACTGTCGCTCGCGGCGAAAGAGCTGGTGCCGCTGATCATTGCGCTTACCCCAGAGGACGAGTGGTGCCGGCGGGCGATCACGTTCCTGAAGGCATGGGACTGCCGGCTTTCGGCGGACAGCGCGGCGGCGTGCATCTACGAGGTGTTCTTCACGCATCTCGTGCGCCGGACGCTGGAGGAGAAGCTGGGATCGTGGTCGGACTTCTTCCTGGGGAAGGGCGTCCACATGCTGCGGCCGCATACGGTGTTCTTCCACGCCTCGCATTCGTGGCTGATGGACAAGATGCGCGAGAAGCCACAGTGGTTCGCCCCGACGGGGGCCGGTCCCGGCGATGGTAAGAGTTGGACGGAGGCGATGGAAGAAGCGCTCGAGTCGGCGGTGGGGGAACTGCGCTCGCGACTCGGCGACGAAGTGTCACGTTGGCGGTGGGGCGGGCTGCACAAGCAGTACTTCCGACATCCGCTGGGCGAAGTGCGGGGGCTGGACCGCATTTTCAACCGCGGCGCGGTGCCGATGGGAGGCGATGCGAACACAGTGTGGCAGGCGGCCTACGTCCCGTATCACGGCTACGACGTCAACAGCTTTACGGCGAGCTGGCGCCAGATCATCGACCTCGCGGACTTCAACCACAGCCGTGGTACGCTGCCGTCGGGGCAGTCGGGGCACCCGGGGAGCCGCCATTACGCCGACATGATTTCGCAGTGGAGGCGGGGCGAGTACCACCCGATGCTCTGGGACCGGGAGCAGGTGGAGGCGCAGGCTCGCGGGCGGCTGGATCTGAGCACCCAATAGATCGGGGGAAGTCTTTGCAGCCCGCGACGAAGTACGCAAAGAGCGGCGACGTTCACATCGCTTACCGGGTTTTTGGGGACGGCCCGCGCGATATCGTGCTGATCCCGGGGACGCTCTCGCATCTCGAACTCACTTGGGAAGTCCCATCCAACGAGCACCTGCTGAAGAGGCTCACCGCCTTCTCCCGGGTAATTGTCTTCGATAAACGCGGCCAGGGGCTCTCCGACCGGGTCGCCGAGCAAACTCTAGAGGAGCGGATTGGTGACGTTCGGGCGGTGATGGATGCGGCGGGCTCCGATCGCGCAACCATCTATGGATGGTCGGAAGGCGGCCCGATGTCGCTGATGTTCGCCGCCACCTACCCAGAGCGAACCTTAGCCCTGGTGCTGTACGGCACGTATGCGTCCGTAAAGAGCGAACCTTGGTCCTTAAGCCGCGAGCAAGGCGAGCAGATACTTAAGGAAGTGGAAGCTCACTGGGGCGAAGGCATCCTGCTCGCTGTCAATGCGCCGAGCGCGCTCGGGGACAAAGCCATGGTCCAACGGGTTGCCCAGCTCGAGCGGGCGTCGGCAAGCCCGGGCTCCATTGTCACCCTGATGCTAGCCAATTACGAGCTAGACGTCCGGCACCTCCTGCCTTCGGTCCGGGTGCCGACGCTGATTCTCCATCGCACGGGTGACGCGCTGGTGCCGGTCGCAGCGGGGCGCTACCTGGCCGAGCACATCCCGGGAGCGAGGTATGTCGAGATTCCCGGGATGGACCATCTTGTGCTTGATAACGCGACGCAGGATGTCATCGCCGATGAGATCGAGGAGTTCATGACCGGCGTAAGGCCGGCCCCCGAACCCGATCGCGTCCTGGCTACTGTGCTTTTCACCGATATCGTTGGGTCGACCGGTCATGCCTCGGCCATAGGCGACCGCAAGTGGGTGGACCTGCTCGAGGCCCACAACGAGCTGGCGAAGCGAGAGATCGGCCGGTTCCGGGGCCGTGCCGTCAAGAGCACCGGCGATGGCGTATTGGCGACGTTCGATGGTCCGGGTCGGGCGGTTCGTTGTGCACAGGCTATCTCTTCCGGCGTGAACGACCTAGGGATCAAGGTACGTGCTGGACTACACACCGGGGAGTGCGAGCTTCTAGGGGCGGATGTCGGCGGCATCGCCGTGCATATCGCGGCTCGCGTGGCCGCCCTGGCCGGAGCCGGGGAGGTATTGGTCTCGAGTACGGTGAAGGACCTCGTGGCAGGATCGGGGATTCAGTTTGAGGCACGTGGGTCGCATGCGTTGAAAGGGGTGCCGGGAGAGTGGGCGTTGTTCCTGGCGCAGGCGTGATTAAGATGCTGCTCACGCGGTGATCAGGAGGTGAGATGCCGGCAATTTCGCGGCGTTCCGCAGCCATCGCAATGCTGGTCTTCGGATTGGCGCTTCTCGCGGCCTGCGGAGATGGGGATGACGCGAAAGGCGGCGCTGGGCAAGCCTCTCAGACGAATTCGGTCGGAGCGTCGACGGGCGGCTTGAATCCGGCGGATTTCAGCACAACGGTGGACAACGACTTCTTTCCTGTACAGCCGGGGCAGACGAGAGCCTACGAGGGAGAGGAAGACTCGGGAGGCGGCAAGACGCAGACGCGCGTCGAGGAGACCGTTCTCAACGAGACGGACAGGATCGGCGGCGTCGAGGTGAGGATCGTGGAGGCAAAGGAGTTCGAGGACGGCCAGCTTACCGAGATTACGAGAGACTACTACGCCCAGCACGTGGACGGCGCCGTCTATTACTTCGGCGAGCGGGTGGACGAATACAGGGACGGCCAGGTGGTCGGGCACGGCGGCCAGTGGCTGGCCGGCGAGGGCCAGAACCAGCCGGGCGTGTTCATGCCGGCCGAGCCGAACATAGGGGAAGAGTTCGAGCAGGAGAAAGCGCCTGGGATTGCGGAAGACAGGTCCAAGGTGATCGCGGTCGACCAGACCGTCGAAACTCCGGCGGAGACCGACGCGGGCTGCATCAAGACGGAGGACTATTCTCCGATCGACAAGGTGACGGAGTTCAAGTTCTACTGCCCGGACGTTGGCTTGGTGCGAGAGGAATTCCCGGGGGGATTCCTTGATCTTGTGAGTATGGAGCCCGCTGCCTAATCCCAACATGGCCCTGAACGCCGGCGGACCTACAGATGGTGCGGCTTAGACGCAAGCCAGTGAAAAAGAAAACCGTCCGCGACATCGATGTGAAGGGCAAGCGGGTGCTCGTGCGGGTGGACTACAACGTGCCGCTGGACGCGGGAAGGATCCTCGACGATTCTCGGATCCGGGCGACGCTGCCGACGATCTCGTACCTGCGGGGACAAAGGGCGAAGGTCATCCTGATGTCACATCTTGGAAGGCCAAAGGGGCGGGACGAATCGCTGTCGCTGAGGCCGGTGGCGGAGCGGTTGGGGGAGCTTTTGGCCGATGAGTCGGACCGGCAGAGACGCCCCGATGTGGACCACGGAGGCACGCCATCCCATGGGTCTGGGGCGTCTCTACAGGAGGTGTCGCACAATGAGTCCACCGTGCGCCCCGACGGAGCGCACCTACGCGAGGCGCAGGTCCAGATGACGGACTGTTGCGTGGGGGCGGATGTGCAGAGGGCGGCGCATTCGCTTGGGGAAGGTGAGGTGCTGCTGCTGGAGAACCTGCGGTTTCATGCGGAGGAGGAGGCGAACGACTTGGAGTATGCCAAGGCGCTCGCCAGCTTGGGTGAGGTATACGTGAACGACGCTTTCGGGACTGCGCACCGCGCACACGCTTCCACGGAGGGAGTAGCACGGCTGCTCCCGGCGGTAGCGGGATTTCTGATGGAGAAGGAGATCGAGTTCCTCAGCCGAGCGGTCGAGCACCCGGACCGTCCGTACGCCGCGATCATCGGCGGCGCCAAGGTCAGTAGCAAGATGGCCGTGCTCGAGCACTTACTGTCGAAGGTCGACAAGCTCTTAATCGGCGGAGGGATGGCGAACACGTTCCTCAAGGCGGAGGGGTTCAATGTTGGGGAATCGCTTGTCGAGGACGATTACCTGGAGCAGGCGAAGGACGTGATGGGAAAGGCTGACGAGAAGGGCGTGAGGCTACTGCTGCCGGCGGACGTAGTCGTTGCAGAGCGGTTCGCTGCGGACTCTCCAGCGAGGCGCGTCTCGGTGAAGGATGTACCGGACGGCTGGCGCATCATGGACGTAGGTGAGACGACGATTGATGTGTTCGCGAGGGCGCTCCAAGACTGCCGGATGGTGGTGTGGAACGGGCCGATGGGCGTGATCGAGATGCCGCCTTTCGCGCACGGTTCGCACCGGTTAGCGGGTGTCCTCGTCAACCTGGGGGAGGCGACGACGATTATCGGCGGGGGCGAGACGGCGGCGGTGGTCGAGCAAGTCGGGCTGGCGAGCCGGTTCTCGCATGTGAGCACCGGCGGCGGCGCATCGCTGGAGTTCCTCGAGGGGAAGGAGCTGCCGGGGGTGGCGGCGCTCATGAATGCGTAGTCGGCGGATCGAGAGCGGATGAGCGAATCTTCTCAAGGGCGTGATGACCCGCTCAATCCTTCGATACCTCAGGATGAGCGGAGGAAACGCCTGATCAGCGGAGCAAGGGTCGCGATCAGCGGAGGAAGGGTCGCGATGAGCGGAGTAAGCGTCCGATGTGTCGAGGTGGGGTCATTTTGGTAGCGAGGCCTCAGCGTGAGTCAGCTTGGCGGCCAGGGCGGAAGCGATGCCTTCTTCTTCGCCCGCGTCCAGATCGCCGAGGGTGGCGTAGAGAAGTACGCCGGTCAACGGGCCTTTGCGGATGACGAGGATGTGGCCGTTAACGTCGATGCTTGTGAGCAGCGTGGAGATCTCGGCCTTCAGGCTGTAGGCGGAGGTCTCGTCGCCGAACGACTTGAACTGCGCGGGTTCTACGGATGCCGAGATGCCACCGATCAGGCGGCCGAGATCGCCGGCGGCCTTTTGAATAGCCTGCTTGAGCGCCTCCTGAATCTGGTCTCGGCACTGCAGGACCAGGTCGTTCGCGCGACGCACGGCCGCCTGGGCAGCGTCCGTGTCCGTGAAAGCACTGACCGTGGAGGCGAGCTGCTGGTTGTGCGGCCCCGCGAACGGTTCCGAATCGCCTGTCGCGACTTCGCCGGGAAAGTCGCGGCCGCGGCCATTGAGAGCCGCGCAATCGCCGTTTAGCGAGAAGCCGGCGAGCGCCTGGTCTCCGATCTCGCTCTTGGCCCAACCTTGAGGGAGATTGTCGAGCGTGAGCACGGCGTCGGGGACGGCGCGCTGCGCGGCTGCGCGGTAGGTGTCCTCGGTGGACTTGCCGCCGCAGGAAGCCAGCAGCAGCGAGCTGCCAACGATGAGGGCGATGATAGCGGTAACGAAACGCATCGCATTCAGGATACTTGAGTCGAGCCGCCGACGGCCCGTCCACGAGCGGATCCGGGCGGTTCGGATAGCCAACCGGCGTCTGATATCTGATAA
>WNFX01007243.1_pt1 | contig 10429 bp, 9 predicted proteins | sample 5400111 | NCBI WGS metagenome assembly WNFX01 (sample SAMN13153363, study PRJNA577476) | soil metagenome | isolation source: 40 cm soil or saprolite under grassland replicate 1 | place: USA:California | collected 2016-06-15 | reverse complement strand
GCGGCTGCCTGGCGGAGATCATGGGCACGGCCGGCCGCCTGCTGGAACGGGTCCGGCGCGGCGAGCTGGCCCGGCCGCCCGGCGGGCCCGGCGGGGAGCCGACCCGCCTCGGCTGGCTGTGAGGCCGCCCCGTCCGGGCGGGAAGGCTCACAGCCACCCCACCCGGGCCGGTTCCCCGCCGGGCGGCCGGACCAGCTCGCCGCGCCGGACCCGTTCCAGCAGGCGACCGACCGTGTCCATGATCTCGGCGAGGCAGCCGCGCAGCGCCTCGGCGTCCCGGGCATCGGCGGGGTCGCTGGCCACGCCCGCCCCGGCCAGCAGGGCCTCCAGCCCGGCCAGCCGGCGCGCCCACCCACTCGACCGGGTGCGCCGAGAGGTCGCGGTCGAACACGCGCCGGCCCGGCTCCCAGCCCCGCAGCGCCGGGTGGTAGTGGGTGCGGTCGAAGCTGCCCGGCGGGCCGTCCACCGACTCCAGCAGGTCGGCCCGCCAGACCGGCCGGGCCACCGTTATCGGCCGGGCCGAATACGCCGACCCCGGCAATGGCCCGTGCTCGAGCAGGCGGACCTCCAGCCGCACCCCCCGTTCGGCGCCCTCCTGGCCGGGAGGCGGGTTGGGGTCAACGAAGTAAAGGTCGCCCACGGCCACGCCGGTCCGTTCGAACCCGAACACGTACAGCACGCCGGCCCCCTCACATCGCGGTCACTACGCTGATCGCCACCAAGCCAGTCTGCCCCAGTCTGCGCCACCCGGCCGGCGGGGGCCAGGCGGCCCCGCGCCGGGGGCCGGCCCGGCACCGGAGCCGGATACCCCCGGGTCAGCACCCTGATCTCGTTAGGCTAATTCGCCTAAGATTGTGTAGATTCTTTCTTTCCGCTTGTTGGTATGTCCTTCCTTCGAGACGGGGCCAGGGGCTCTAGTGGTTGAGTCGTTCCCGCACGACTTTGTGCTCGCCAGCGGTGGCCGGCCCCCCGTGGACGTGGTGCGAGTGGCGCTCGCGCCACGGTTCAGGGTCGCACCGGACGGGCGACCCCGCACGGTGCGCCTGACGTGGCTGGACACCTTCGACTGGCGGCTGCACCAGGCCGGGCTCACCCTGCAGCACAGCACCGGCTCCCGGGTCAGCGACTACACGCTGACCACGGACGACGGTGAGCAGCTCACGGCGGCGGCCAAGGGGCTCCGCTGGCCGGCGCTGGCCGACGCCCTGCCGCCGGGGCCGCTGCGCGCCCGGCTGCAGCCGGTCACCGAGATCAGAGCGCTGATGCCCACCGCCCGGGCCTCCGCCACGGTGCGGCAGATGCGGGTGCTGAATGCCGACAACAAGACGATCGCCTGGCTGACCGTCACCGACCTGTCCCTGGCCGGGAAGAACGGCACCGGCCTGCCGCCGCGGCTGTCGGTGACCGCGGTCCGCGGGTACCAGGCGCAGACCGACCGGATCGCCCGGTGCCTGACCACGGCCGGGGACGTGACACCGGCGGCCGCCTCACCGCTCGACGATGTCCTGGCCGCCGCCGGCCGCCACCCGGGTGACTACTCCAGCAAGATCGACGTCAAGCTGACCGAGGAGATGCCGGCCCGGCGCGCGCTGGAAGAGGTGCTGCTGCGGCTGCTCGACACCCTCGAGGCCAACGTGCCCGGCACGATCAGGGAGATCGACACCGAGTTCCTGCACGACCTGCGCGTCGCCGTCCGGCGCACCCGGTCGGCGATCAAGCTGTGCGGCGACGTGCTGCCGGCCGGGGCGCCCGAGGCGTTCGGCGGCGAGTTCAAGTGGCTGGGCGACGTGACCACCCCGATCCGCGACCTCGACGTCTACCTGCTCGGCTACGACGAGATGGCCGCCGGGCTGCTGGCCGCCACGCCGGCCGAGCTGGAGCCGTTCCACCGCCACCTCGCCGAGCGCCGCGAGATCGAGCAGCGGGAACTGGTGCGGGCGCTGCGCTCCCGCCGCTTCCTGGACCTGGTCAAGGCCTGGCGCAAGGAGCTCGCCGCCCCGGCGCCCCGGCGGGGCATCACCGCCGCCGCCCTGGCCGCCGACCGCATCGGCCGGGCCCACCGGAAGGTGCTGAAGCGGGGGGCGGCGATCACCCCGGACTCACCGCCGGAGAGCCTGCATGACCTGCGCAAGCGGTGCAAGGAGCTGCGCTACCTGCTCGAGTTCTTCGCCTCGCTGCATGATCCGGCATTTCACCAGCAGGCCGTACGGGACCTCAAGGGCCTGCAAGACTGTCTCGGTGAATACCAGGACGGCCAGGTACAACAGCATGAGATACGGATGTTCGCCGCACAGATGATCACGGAACGGGACGTTCCCGCCACCGCCCTGCTCGCCATGGGTGAGCTCGCCAGCAAGATCGCGCGCCGTGAGCGCCGGGCCCGCCGCGAGTTCGCGGGCCGGTTCGCGGACTTCGCCAGCGCCGCCAGCCAGCATCGGTTCCGCGCCCTCACCTCGGGCGCGGGCCGATGAAGATTCTCGCCACCTACAACATCAAGGGCGGGGTCGGCAAGACGTCGACGGCGGTCAACATGGGCCATCTCGCGGCCCGCGACGGCCTGCGGGTGCTGCTGTGGGACCTGGACCCGCAGGGAGCGGCGAGCTTCCTGCTGCGGGTCCGGCCGCGCGTCAAAGGCGGCGGCAAGGCGCTCATCAAGGGCCGCCGGGAGCTCGACGCGGCGATCAAGGGCACCGACTTCGACCGGCTGGACCTGCTGCCGGCCGACTTCACCTACCGGAACCTGGACCTGATCCTGGACTCCACCAAGAAGCCCACCGAGCGGCTGGACCGCCTGCTCCGGCCGCTGGCCGACGAGTACGACCTCATCGTCCTGGACTGCCCGCCCAGCATCTCGCTGCTGTCCGAAAGCGTGCTGCACGCGGCCGACATCCTGCTCGTGCCGCTCATCCCGACCACGCTGTCGGTGCGGACGCTCGACCAGCTCTCCGAGTTCATCGCCGGTTTCGACGGGCACAAGCCGGAGGTGCTGGCGTTCTGCTCGATGATCGACCGCCGCAAGCGGCTCCACCGTGAGATCGCCGAGCAGCTGCCGCAGGAGCGCTCCGACGTCGCGCGCACCGTCATCCCGGCCCTGTCGCTCATCGAGCGGATGTCGGTGGAACGCGCCCCGGTGACCGCCTTCGCACCGCGCAGCGCCGCGGCCCGCCAGTACGCGGCGCTGTGGGAGGAAGTGGCCGAACTGGGCCTGTGACCGGGCGGGCACGGCGGCCCGGCCAGGCGTTCCTGGCTAAGACACCGGGGTTTGTCCCTTTGTTCAGCGATTTCCAGACGCCGGGCACTCCTTCGAGCATCCTGTTATATAGGGGCGGACACGGATAAGGGGGACATGTGGGCCGCAGGATGCTCCGGATGGACATCCCGGTGTTCCCGGACCGGCGGATGTTCCGGGTGCACGACGCGACGGTCGACCCGGATGCGCCGGGTGGGCCCCTCGCGCCCCTGGGGGCGCTCATCAGCTTCAACCGCGAGCAGATCTGGGTCGGGAGTCTGCAGGAGCACATCGCCGTCCGGGTGTTCGTGGAGGAGTGGGACATGGCGCCGCCCCCGTTCGGCGACGAATGGGACGACGAGGCCAAGGCCGTGATCTACCTGCGCGGCGCGCTGAGCATCGACATGGGATCGGCCGGCCGCGCCGTGGGCTGGCTCCAGCTCGCCGGCGGGGTCGGCGACTACGTGGTCCGCGTGTTCGCCCGCAACCGCCGTGAGGTCAACCGGCTCTACAACGAGCTGTTCGAGCGCGGCGTCGACCCGCTGGGCGACGAGTTCCAGCAGGCGCGCAAGAACCTGGAAGGCCACGAGCAGTACCTGCTGCAGCTGTGGCGCGAGCCCTGACCCTGGCCACGGGCCCCGGCCGGGCCCTAGCGGGGCACCGCCAGGGACGGGCTGGACTGGCCCTCCAGTACGGGCGGCGGCTGTCCGTACTGCTGCAGCGCGGGCACGGTCATCGTCGGCTGCCTCGACGCCGGGGTCGCCCGGCCGCCACTGCCGCGGTCGGGCAGGGCGCGCAGCGGCAGCAGCGCGTACGCTATCAGCGAGACGACAGTGACCACCACGAGCGCTACGCACGACGCCAGGACCCGCACCCGGGGCGACCGCAGCACGTTTACCGGGCCGGGGTGGCTGAACGACGCCAGCCGGGCCGCGAGGGCCGGCTCACTCTTGGCGAGGCGCTGCTCGATCTCGGCGAGGATGCGCTGCTCCTCCATGGAAAGCGCCATGGCGCCACCTCCGCCCGTGCCCGCCGAGGATGATGCCACTACTATCCCCGGTCGGAAGATTTTTAGCCACCGTTGCAGGCCCTCTGATGGCCATAATCACCCCCCGGAGCCCGCCGCGCCAGCCGGCTGGCCATTTTGATCGAACAGGTGTTTGACTCGGGGGAACAGCTGTTCTAGTTTGCCTGGTATGCGCTGGGATGGCATAAGAGTGGCCGGTGGCGCGCCGGGCGCGCCCGCGCTGTTCGAGCGGGACGCGGTGGCCCGCACGTTCGACACGCCCGGCTTCCGCGGCATGACGTTCTTCGAGGTGCACGCCCGCTCGGTCATCAACCGGGTGCCCGAGGCCTCCCGCATGCCGTTCCGCTGGACGATCAACCCCTACAGGGGCTGCTCCCATGCCTGTGGTTACTGCTACGCCCGGCAATCGCATACCTACCTGGACCTGGACGCCGGGCACGATTTCAACTCCAAGATTGTGGTCAAGGTCAACGCCCCGGAACGAGTCCGGGCCGAGCTCGCCGCGCCGCGCTGGCGGGGCGAGCACATCGCGATGGGCACCAACGTCGACTGCTACCAGCGCGCCGAGGGGCGCTACCGGCTCATGCCGGGCATCCTGGCCGCCCTGCGCGACGCCGCCAACCCGTTCTCGATCCTGACCAAGGGCACCCTCATCCTGCGCGACGCCGACGTGCTGGCGGAGGCAGCCGAGGTCACCGACGTGGGGCTGGCCGTGTCCGTCGGGTCCGCCGACGAGGACCTGTGCCGGGTGCTGGAGCCGGGGGCGCCCGGCCCGCGGCGCCGACTCGAGGTATGCGCCGCGTTCACCGGCCGTGGCCTGCCGTGCGCGGTGCTGATGGGCCCGGTGGTGCCGTTCCTGTCCGACTCCCCCGCCCAGCTGGCCGCCACCGTGCGCCAGGCCGCGCAGGCCGGTGCGTCCTCGGTCACCCCGATCGTGCTGCATCTGCGTCCCGGCGCGCGGGAATGGTTCTTCGGCTGGCTCGGCGAGCACCACCCGGAGCTGGTAGCCCGCTACCGCGGCCTGTACGGGCGCGGCGCGTACGCGCCCAAGGCCTACCAGCAGCGGGTGAGCGAGCAGGTCCGGGAGCTGGCCCGGCGGTACCGGGTCGGCCAGCACGCCCCCCGCCCGCGCCCGGCGTCATTCCGCGGCGCCGCCGGCCGCCGGGACGAAACCGGTCCCCCGGTGCCCGACAGCCAGGCGGCGATCCAGCTTTCCCTGCTCTGAGGCGACCCGGCTGTCCCTGCTCTAACGGGCGCATCCGGCGGCAGGAGGCGCCGTCCCCGGCCGGCAGGGCAGGCCGGCCCGGGCCCAGGCCAGGAAGCCCCCGGCCAGGTCGGTGGCGTTGACCAGGCCGATGTCCTGCAGGGAGGCGGCCGCCAGGCTGGACGCATACCCTTGAGAGCACATGACGATCACGTGCTGGTCGTAGCCGGTGGCCTGCGGCAGCCGCGCCTCACTGCCGGGATCGAGCCGCCATTCCAGCACGTTGCGCTCCACGTGCAGCGCCCCGGGCACGACGCCCTCGGCCGCCCGCTGGGCCTGCGGGCGGATGTCGACGAGCAGCGCCCCGCCGCGGACGGCCTCGAACGCCTCGGCCGGCCCGAGCCGCCGCAGACGCTGGCGCGCGGCGCCGAGAACGTCGCCGACCGAGCCGCCCGGCGCCCTCACCACTGGCCCGCCGTCTCCGCCGGGGCACGGACCAGCCGGCCGCCACTGACGTCGAACCGGTCCATGGTGGTGAGCGGCGGGGAGTAGGCGTGAACGCTGAGGGCCGGAGCCACCGACTCGTTCCGCACGTCGTGGACGTACCGGGGGCCGAACGATCGGACCGATCCGGGCGCCAGCGTGGCGCCGACGGCCTCGGGTCGGCCCCCCGGCGCGGTCCGCTCGCGCAGCAAGCCCCGCACGACGGTGAACGCGCCCGCGGATCTGCCGTGATCGTGGAAGCCGGTCTGCTGCCCGGGAAGCCAGCTCAGCAGCCAGACCTCCCGGTCCTCCTCCCGCAGCAGGCGCTGGTACCAGCGGCGGGCCGGGTCATACCGCACCAGGTGGAGCCAGTGCTGCGGGCTGGCCGCGAGATCAAGGACGAGCCCGCGCAGGCAGGCGTCACTGACCGCGGGCCGGGTGCCGGATAGCTTCATCCTTCTATTCCGATCGTGTTTATAGGAATTGGATCTCGCGACCCTAGCACAGCGGCGGCCGTTACTCCCGGGCTGCCGCCACACCCGGGGCGGCGCGGTGACCAGGCAGGTCCCCGGGACCTGTGTGGCGCCGGACGCCACGTAAAGTTGACAGGCGTGGAATCCCGCCGTGGTAACGAGGGCCAGTCGGTTCCGGACCGGCTGGCGGTGCGCACGGTCCCCGTCGCCGACCCCGGCGGCCTGGTGGGCAGGCTTCCCGGGCCCGCCGCGCTGGCCTGGGTCCGCCACGGCGAGGGGCTGGCTGGCTGGGGCGAGGCGGCGCGGATCACGCTGCCAGCGGGCGAGGACAGGTTCACGGCCGGCGAGAAGTGGCTGCGGGAACTGTTCGACCGCGCCACGATCGAGGACCAGGTCGCCATGCCCGGCTCCGGCCCGGTCGCGTTCGGCAGCTTCACCTTCGACTCCACCTGCGACGGCTCCGTCCTGGTGGTGCCCGCCGCGGTGCTCGGCCGCCGGTCCGGGCAGGCGTGGCTCACCACGATCGGCGAGCCGGCCGACTCGCTGTGCCCGGCCCGCCCGCTCACCCCGCCGTCCGAGGTGCGCTGGCATGACGGCAGCCTGCCCGCCCCGGACTGGGAGCGGGCCGTCGCCGCGGCGGTCAGCCGGATCCGGTCCGGCCGGCTCGGCAAAGTGGTGCTCGCCCGCGACCTGTACGCCACCGCCTCCGCGGACATCGACGTCCGGGTCCTGCTGCACCGGCTGGCCGAGCGCTACCCCGACTGCTACACCTTCGCCTGTGCCGGGCTGGTGGGGGCCACGCCCGAGCTCCTGATCAGGCGGCAGGACGACGACATCAGCTCGCTGGTGCTGGCCGGCACCATCCCGCGCGGCCGGGACGCCGAGGAGGACAGGACCCTCGGGGCCAGCCTCCTGTCCTCGGCCAAGGAAACCGAGGAGCACGAGTACGCGGTCGCGGGGGTGCGCGACACTCTCGCGCCGCTGTGCGACGAGCTGACGGTGGACGGCCGGCCCTCCCTTCTGCGCCTAGCCAACGTGCAGCACCTCGCCACCGCCATCAGCGGCCGGCTGGCCCGGGCCGGGCAGGCCACCGACCATTCGGTGCTGTCGCTGGTTGCTGCGCTGCACCCCACCGGGGCCGTGTGCGGCACCCCGACCGAGGTGGCCATGGAGCTCATCCGCGAGCTCGAGGGAATGGACCGGGGCCGCTACGCCGGGCCGGTCGGGTGGGTGGACGCCCGCGGCAACGGCGAATGGGGCATCGCGCTGCGGTGCGCCGAGGTCGACGGCCCCCGGGCGCGGCTGTTCGCGGGCGGCGGCATCGTCAGCGGCTCGGACCCCGAAGCCGAACTGGCCGAGACCCAGGCCAAGTTCCGGCCCATGCAGTTCGCGCTCGAAGCCTGACGCCTGTCCCGCCTGGCGTCGCCGTTCGGGTGCGCCTGGCATGGTGGCCTGGGCCCGCCGGGCGTGGCTGCGCCATCAGCCCGGGCCGCCCCGGGCGGCCCGGCCGGCCGCGGACGTGCAGGCCGCCCGCAGCCGGCCGCGCAGCGCCGTCCCGGCCGCCCGGCTGGTGCGCACCTCTACCATGCGGATCCCGGTCCCTGGCAGCTCCTCCCCCTTGAGCGCGCCCGCCAGGCCCGATGCCCGCTCCAGCGTCACGGCGGGGATGCCGGCGGCCGCGGCGACCTGGCCGAGCGCCCCGCCGTGCGGGGTGCCGAACACCCGCTCGAAGGGTGCGGGGAAGGCGGCCTGCTCCAGCAGCGAGAAGATCCCGCCCCCGTCGTTGTTGACCACGACCAGCAGCAGGTCGGGGCGCGGCTCTTCCGGCCCGGCGAACAGGCCGGGCGCATCGTGCAGGAACGCCAGGTCGCCGAGCAGGGCGACGGCAGGGCCGCCTCCGGCCCGCTGGTGAGCGAGCGCCGCCCCGCTCGCGGATGAGTTGAGGCCGTCGATGCCACTCGCACCCCGGCTGGCCAGCACCGTGACTCCGGCCCGCGGCGCCATCTGCTGATCGAGGTCGCGGATGGGGAGGCTGGAGGCAGCCCACAGCAGTGCCCCGTCCGGCAGGCCGGCCGCCAGGTCGCGGGCGAGCCTGGGCTCGCTGGGAGCGTCATCGGCGTCGAGGATGGCGGACGCCGCGGCGCACGCCGCCGCGTCCGCCGCCAGCCACGACGCCAGCCATCCGGTGCTGGCCGGCCGGGCGCCCGCCAGCCGGACCGCCGCGGCAACGTCGGTGGCGGTCCGCGCCGGATCGGCCCAGTGTCCCGGTCCCTGCGCGATCACGACATGCCGCGGCGGCGCGCCGTCCGGCGCGGCGCTCTTCAGGTAGCCGAGCTGGGCGCGCGACAGCCCCGGTCGGCCGGCCGAGACGATCACTTCCGGCCGGTGCCGCGCCACGAACTCCGCGGATTCGAGCAGGTACGGGTACGCGGCCAGGGCGCCGGGCCCGGTCCGGGCGCCCGAGGACGGCTCGGCGAGCACCGGCCAGCCCGCCCCGGCGGCCAGCCGCAGCAGCGCGGCCGGGTCGGCGGAGCCGTCACCGCAGATGACCACCCCGCGCTCGGTCCAGGGCAGCTCCAGGGTGGGGGGCGGGGACGCCGCACCGATCACCGTCCAGGGCATCCCTCCCTCCCGGCCCGCCAGCCGCTCCGGCCAGCCGCCCTGCGTTGCGGGGCCGGCCGCACCGGCGTCCACGGCGCCGTGGTCCGCCGCGATCTGCTTCGCCGTGCTCTGGTCCGCCGGGCCGGCCTCCGCCCCACCGGGAACGAGCGGCTCGCGCAGGCACAGGTTGAGGTGCACCGGTCCCGGCATGGTGCCCGCCGCCCCGGCGGCGGACGCCCAGGCACGGCAGGCCAGGGAGCGCCAGTAGGCGTTCATCCCCGGCAGCATCTCCGGCACGCCGACCTCACAGAACCAGCGCACCGCGCTCCCGTACAGCTTCAGCTGGTCCACCGTCTGGTTCGCGCCGGTGCCGCGCAGCTCCGGCGGGCGGTCGGCGGTGAGGACGAGCAGCGGGACACCCGCCTCGCCGGCCTCGATCACCGCCGCGTGGAAATGCGCCGCCGCGGTGCCCGACGTGCAGACCACCGCGACCGGGCGGCGGCTCAGCTTCGCCAGCCCCAGCGCGAGGAACGCGGCCGACCGCTCATCGATCCGCACGTGCAGCCGCAGGCGCCCCGCGCCGCGCGTCGCCTGCTCCCACAGCGCCATCGCCAGCGGCGCGTTGCGCGACCCGGGGGCGACCACCGCCTCGGCGAGCCCGCACCGGGCCAGTTCATCGACGAGCACCGTGGCGAGCGCGGTGGCCGGGTTCACCGTGGGCTCCCCGGGCCAGATTCCCCGGGCGGCGGATCCAGGTACCGGGCGGCCGCCAGCAGGCGCTCCCGCCAGGGGGCGGGATCGGCCTGGAACGCCGCCAGCCGCCCCGGGTCAACGGCGGGCCGCGCGGCCGGCAGGACCCCGCCCGCCTCCCTCAGCGGCGAGGCGGTCACGTCGCCGGTGAGCAGGCTCATGGTGGCCAGGCCGCAGGCATAGGGGAGCTCGGGCAGCGCGGCGGCCAGCGCCAGCCCGGCCGCCAGCCCGACCGAGGTCTCTATCGCGCTGGAGACCACCACCGGCAGCCCGCAGGCCGCCGCCACGGCCAGCGCCGCCCGCACCCCGCCCAGCGGCTGCACCTTGAGCACCACGATGTCGGCGGCGCCCGCCGCCCGCACGGCCAGCGGATCCTCGGCCCGGCGGATGGACTCATCCGCCGCCACCGGCACGTCCACCCGCCGCCGCAGCTCGGCCAGCTCCGCCAGGGTGGCGCAGGGCTGCTCGGCGTATTCCAGCCCGAACCGGCCGAGCTCACGCAGGGCGCGCTGCGCCTCGTCCACGTCCCAGGCGCCGTTGGCATCGACCCGGATCCGCCCGGACGGGCCGAGCGCGTCCCTGACCGCCTCCACCCGGGCCGTGTCCGCCCGCAGCGGCTGGCCGCGCTCGGCCACCTTCACCTTGGCGGTGCGGCAGCCGGA
>WNFX01010838.1_pt1 | contig 10430 bp, 7 predicted proteins | sample 5400111 | NCBI WGS metagenome assembly WNFX01 (sample SAMN13153363, study PRJNA577476) | soil metagenome | isolation source: 40 cm soil or saprolite under grassland replicate 1 | place: USA:California | collected 2016-06-15 | reverse complement strand
GGCGTTTCGCCTAGCTTTTGGTAATACGGCATTGTCGATCCTCCTGTTTCTATTTGAGACGCAAAGTAATCAACTCCTCACCTTCCCCCTCTCCTCTTGCTTAGCGGAGAGGCGACCCAGTTCAGCCTGCTCGTCATGCAATTCCGACGTGCTCGCTTGGCACCCGCCTCTCTGCCTCAACGAGCGACCATTGCTCTCTTCTGCTGTTTCCAAAGACGAGAGGCGACCACTTGGCCGCGCAAGGGGAGACGATAATGCGCATTTGCCCGCCTCTCCCCTGCTAGGGGAGAGGATTGAGGTGAGGGGTGAACTTTTCTGATTCTCCATTCCTACAAATTGCCTCTCGCGGCTTGCTCGCGCTCGATGGCTTCGAACAGCGCTTTGAAATTGCCCTTGCCAAAACTCTTCGCGCCTTTGCGCTGAATAATCTCGAAAAAGAGCGTCGGTCGATCCTCCACCGGTTTCGTGAAGATTTGCAGCAGATAACCTTCATCATCGCGATCCACGAGAATTCCGAGCAGCTTTAGGGCATTCAGTTCTTCATCGATGTGACCAACTCGATCCAGCAGCGTGTCATAGTAAGTTGAAGGGACCCTCAAGAACTCGAGCCCGCGCTGCTGCAGGGCGGTCACCGTCTCGATGATGTTGTTCGTTGCCATGGCGATGTGCTGCACGCCTTCGCCGTCGTAAAAATCGAGGTATTCTTCCACCTGCGATTTCTTTTTGCCTTCGGCCGGCTCGTTGATCGGGAACTTCACAAATCCATTGCCATTGCTCATCACCTTGCTCATCAGCGCCGAGTATTCGGTGGAAATATCTTTGTCGTCGAACGTGAGGATGTTTCGGAACCCCATCACGTCTTCATAAAACTTCACCCACGGATTCATCTGGTTCCATCCGACGTTGCCGACACAATGATCAACGTGCTGCAATCCCGCCTCCGGCGCGCGGAACGATGGCTCCCACTTCCGGAAACCTGGCATGAACGGTCCTGTGTAATCATCGCGCTCGACAAACACGTGCACGACTTCGCCGTAAGTATGGATACCGCTAAGGACGATTTTGCCGTGGTCGTCCTTCACTGTTTTCGGTTCCATGTAACTTTTGCCACCGCGCTTGGTGGTTTCTTTCCACGCGGAGCTCGCGTCTTTCACTTTCAACGCGATCACTTTTACGCCGTCGCCATGTTTAAGGATATGATCGGCGAATGGATGACTCGTCCGAATCGGTGTCGTCAGAACAAACGTGATCTTGTTTTGCTGGACAGCGTAACTGGCGCGATCTCTCACACCGGTTTCCGGTCCGCTATAGGCGATTGGCTGAAAACCGAGCGCGCTCTGATAAAAATGCGCCGCTTGTTTGGCGTTACCGACGTAAAATTCAATGTGATCTGTGCCCTCGAGCGGCAAAAAATCTTCCTGTGCCGCCGGACTCTTTTTGGTTTTTGGAGCAGCAATTGTCGTTGGCATATGTGAACCTCCTAACTCTCTCGCGCTGAGCGCGTGTTCTAAATATAAGATCGACAACCAAGCCCCGCAAGGTTGGGCGGTTGTGAGGCGCTTAAGCTACTTGTTAGGTCCGATCTGTTCCGGACCTGAGAGCAACTGCTGGAAATCCGGCCGGTTACGGATTGGATCCCAGACCGGGTCAATTTTCAGACGAGCTATGGAAGCTACCTGACCCGCCGGAATGGAAAGCAAATGTCGAAGTCTCTTGATGGCTTCCTCAGGTGCGCCCGCCCGCGCCTCGATTTGCGCCAGTCCGATTTGGAAAGTTGGACCAGCCACAGCATCCCTTTCGATTGGAATTGAAGCTGCCGCCTGTCTGGCAAAGCGCAGAGCATCGGCATTGCGCCCAAGCGCGAGGTAAACCCAAGCGAGTTCCATCATTACGAAGGAGTCATCCGGCCGCTCTCTAAGTCTGGCCTCAAGTAAAGGCAGCGCTTCTTCTCCTGCGGATTTGGCTGCCTCATGCTCTCCTGCCAGTACGCGAAGGGCGACGCGCGCGGCAAGGTGCTGGAGATGGCCAAGATTGTTACTGACCATCTTTTTCTCGAGAGCTTGAAAAGCATCCGTGAAACGTCTTTCGATTACGTCGAGATAAACCCCGATGCCACTAAAACCCGCAACATCGCCGCCGGCAGCGAACCATTCGCGCGTGAGTGACTTAGTGCCCTCTGCAAAACCATCGAGAGCTCGCCGGGCCGAGTCAACGTCGCCCGTTGCGTTGAGGCGAGTGATGAGAAGAGCCGACGCTGCCTGGATGTTGTGCGGATCGATGGCGAGAGATCGCGATTCCCACCGCTCCGCATCCTTCCACAGGCGCAGTAACAGATAAGTCGCTGCCATATTGTCCGGAATTACGGTGTCACGCGGATCGAGTTCCTGCGCTCGTTGAGAATCGGCAAGCGACCGCTCCCATTCACCGCGGCGCCGGTAAACCGCCGCGCAATTTTGTCGGGCCAAAGCATTGTTGGGCTGCAACTCCAGCGTGCGGTTGAACTCCGTCAGGGCGGCCTCGTATTGGCGATGACCCCAATAAAAGAATGACCCTAGCGCAGAGTGCGCTTCCGGCGAATTCGGAGCCAGCGCCAGAGCGCGGTCGATGAGTGACTTCACCTCCTCTAGTTCCGATGACGACAAAGGCGACACGAACCAGTGCCGCGATAGCCGGCTGCGCGCGAACTCCGCAGCAGCCTCGGCAAAGTTTGGATCGCGTGCCAACGCCTGCCGGTAAAACGCGTCGGCACGATCGTAGGCCTCCGCAGTTCGACTAGCTTCGGCCTGGCGAAGCTCATACTGGCCTCTTAAAAAAATATCGTAAGCTTCCGTGTCAGGCGTTCGCGTTGAGGCCAGAGCATGAGATTCGCTCGGCGAGAGATTGGCTTGCAACGTCTCCGCAATTTCCTGCGCAACCTCGCTCTCGACCCCTAAGATATCTTTGAAGTCACGGTCATAACTTTTTGCCCACAGATGCCCGTCAGTCTGCGCGTCGATCAGCTGCACGTTGATTCGAACTTTGTCGCCAGCTCGCTGTACTGCTCCTTCCAAGATGGTGGAAACACCGAGCTCTTGGGCAACCGTCTTCAGATTGTCCGGCTTACTCTGATATTTCGCCGTAGAGGTACGCGAGATGACTTTGAGATCACGCACCGCCGCCAATTTCGTGAGAATTTCGTCCTTTATGCCTTCGGCGAAGTACGCGTTCGCCTTCTCCTCGCTGAGATTCTCGAACGGTAAGATCGCTATAGATTTCTGCGGGGCTGTAGCCGCTTGGCTGTGCTTGTCGCGCCGTAGTTCCTCAGAGGCGGACCGAGAAGCTGCGTTGTTCCCGGAGCTATATCGACCGAGAAAGAAGAGACCGATCGACACAACCGCACCGACAACGACGACGTAGATCCACACGCGAGGTTTCGTACGCGTTTGCGCCCCAGGATCGACGTCTTCCGTTCGTTTGATTCCTTCAGGAGTGAGTTCGAACGCCCAGGCGATGATCAGCGCGATCGGAAATCCAGCGATCGTCGCCAGCACGACCAGCCGAACGGCCCAATTCGGGATTTCGAAAAACGGAAAAACCTGCGTTGCGACCTGAATCAAAAGCCAGCCGACGACGGCATAAGCGACCGCAACCTTGTAAACGTTGCGCCGACGCAATTCGGAAACGAAATGGCGAGGGTTCATCGCTCAGAACGCAGCTTAATAATACGATCATGCACCGCGCGCACGGCTGCCAACTCCTGCTCACGAAATGAACGATTCAGAGTGTGATCGCGGTACAGCTGGGCGAGGATCGAAGGGATGGCAGGGTCGGAGTGCATGCCATTAAGATCGAAACGGCAACCGACCTCAAAACGAGAATTCGGATCGATTTGCCATTGACGGTATCGATCCAATGGTTCTGTGATCCGCTGAAGAGTATCGAGAAAACGGTCGAGCCGGAGCGCTTCTTCATGTCTAGTCTCGGCTTGCTGGAGTAATCCGCGTAGCGGCACGTCACGGAGCAGCGAAAGATTACCGGTGCTTACCAGTTCGGCATAGGTTTCGCGGCGAAGGCGCAGAGCCGGCTGCATGAACCAGCGGCAAAGAACATTCGAGACTTCGTCATTAGTCGGAGGTTGCGTTCCATTAGCCAGCCAATTGGTTATATGAGCCAGCGTAGCGGCGCGTTGGGTATGCAGATTAATCCTCTCCTGAAGCATGGTCGCGTTCTCCGCGCTGTCGGAAAGGAGCCGGTCCAGATAACGAGCTTCCAGCAACGCGTCGTGACGTGCCTGAGCCCAGTTGTTGATAGCTAAGGCGATCAAAATACCCACCACAACCGTCGCGAGTTCAACCAGCGCGTGCGGCCAGTCGAAACCGCGTCGCCCTGATGCCATGGCAGAGTTGGTGGATGTTGATTTATCACTCGAGGCGTCATTCATAACCTCACCAGGAGTTTTACCCACCTATCCGAACCGCCACCATAACGTTTACCCGCTTCAGCTCGGCGAAGAAGTTTGCGGGATTCACTTTGCCTTCTCCTCGTACAGCTTTTGGAACCGCGGATCACTGCGGATCGGATCCCAGGCCGGATCGAGCCGGAGGAGCGCGGGTGACATCATAAGACCGGCTGAAAGGTCGAGCAGCTGACGGATTGCCGAAAGTGCCTCATCCTTGTTGCCGACCCGCGCCTGAATCTCTGCGAACTGCTGAAGATAAAATGTCCCATCGAACGCATCTTGGGAAACCGGCAATAACTCGATCGCCTTCGTGCCTTCACGCACCGCGTCATTTCTTCGATCCAGTCCGGCATAAGCGCGACCGAGGGCGGCGTGAATCGAAGGCTCGCTGCGTCCGGCGCTTATTTCTTTTTCCAGTAACCGAATCGCTGCTTCGAACTCCCGGCGCGCGGCGGCAGTATCACCCACCGCTTCCAGTGCGACGCCACGCAGCCCCGCCGTCGCGACGGGCCTGTGCACGGGATCTGTTAGAATCCAATCCGGGGCTCCGTCCAGCACTGCCACGGCCTTGGCAAAATCGCGCGTGCGCAGGGCAAGTTTGTAGCGGACAAAGCGGACCTGTCCCTGCGGATCAACACTAGCTGGCACGCGCGCCATGAATGCGTTCGTTTGCGCGATGTCTCCATGGCTGGCAAGTGCGATCATCGCACTTCCACACAGCGCATCCCAGTGATCCGGCTGGATGGTCAGAGCGTGTTCCATCGCCTGCAATGCTTCTCCGTAATGCCTGCAAACGCCAAGCAAGTAGCCACGCTCGCTCGAGAGTTGGGCATCTCTGGGATCGAGATCGGCCGCGCGTTTAAACTCTTCGATCGCCGTCGCCCAGTCACCGCGGCGCCGGGAAACCGATCCAATGGCAATAGACACGTCAGGATTGTTTGGCAAAAGTTTCCGGGCAACCTCGAATTCTTTCATACCAGTGGCGTAGTCTCGTCTCCCCCAGTAGGCGACATATCCGGCGGCGAGATGGGCCTCTCCCAGCTGCGGGTCGAGACTTATCGCGCGTTGTGCTGCTTCCTCCGCGAGGCCCACCTGGTCCGGCGAATCGTCGACGCCGAACCAATACATCCACGAATGGACGTAGGACGTCCGCGCCCAGGCAAGAGCAAAGGTGGGATCTCTGGTAACGGCCGTCGAATAGAGGTCCAATGCCTGCGGCAACAGAATGGCGGGGTCACCATTCCGAGAGGTCGCCTCCCGCTGAAAATAACCCGCTTTCAAATAGGCCTGATAGGCTTCAGGGTCGCGGGTTGGCGATTCGCCTAACGAGTGAGTCTCGCTGGGTGAGAGCTTCGCCTTCATCGCCGTCGCGATGCTTTGCGCGATCTCGCTTTGCACGCCGAAGACATCCTTTAGTTCTCGATCGTAAGTCTCTGACCAGACGTGATTGTCACTGCCCGCGTCGATCAACTGAACGATCACGCGGACACGATCCCCGGCTTTCTGCACGCTGCCTTCGAGCAAGTTGGCCACGCCGAGCTCCAGGCCGACCTGCCGCAAACTCTCTGGCTTGCTTTTATACTTCGCGGTGGATGTCCGCGAGATTACCTTCAGGTCTCCGATCTTCGCCACCATCGAAAGGACTTCGTCCTGGATACCGTCGGCAAAATACGCGTTTTCCGGATCGCGACTCAGGTTTTCAAATGGAAGCACTGCGATCGATTTATTCGAAATTCGGGTGGGCGATGTTGTTTTGTTTCCCGCAGTGTAACGACCCAGAAAGAACAAGCCGATCGAGAATGCAGCGGCTACGATAACAATGTAGATCCAAGTGTGGCCACGCGAGTGTTGTCCCGCCGCATCGGCTGCGTCAGTACGTTTGATTCCTTCCGGCGTTACCTCGAATGCCCAGGCCAAGCCAAGTGCGATCGGCAAACCGATTATGATGAGCAGAACAATCAAACGCACGACCCAATTGGGAATGTCGAAGACCGGAAAAACCTGCGCGATTCCTTGAGCGAGGGCCCAGCCCGCGACCGCGTATGCGACCGCGACTTTGTAAACATTGCGCCGCTTCAGTTCTGCGAAGAAGTTGAGTGACTCGCGTCCCCGCTCGTCACCAGCACTCCAGCCAGGTCGTGATCCGGGCCCGCCCGTCGATGTCTCTCGGCTCAAGCCGGGTCCATTGTCGATCTTCATTATTTCCCGTGAGTAATCTTCTGCACGAGCGCTTCGAAGCGCGGATCGCCGCGAAGATCGTCGAGGAATGGATCTCCCGGAAGAAGGAACAAGTAGCTTTTGTTGCCTCCCGCAAAGCCGTGCTCGAGCGCTTCAATGGCGCGTTCTTTTTCGCCTAACGAGGTGTAAGCGATGGCCAGGGCGTACTCCGGAACCTCTGCGGACTTCGCCATTTCATTCAGCTGCGCGAGAAGTTTTCGCGCCTCATCCGTTTGTCCATTGCGGGCATAGGCCTGGGCGAGCATGGCGATGGAATAAGGATCGTTGTTTAGCTCGACTGCCTTTTGAAATTCCGGGATCGCCTCCTTGAGTCGGCTCGTTAGTTGCAGCACTTCGCCGAGATAGTAGTGCGCGACAAATGAATGCGAATCGATTTCCAAGGTCTTGCGCGCCTGCGCTTCGGCGGCGTCGTAGCGACGGGCATAGAGATAAATGATGCTTAGATCGGCATTGATGATCATGGAAAGCGGATCGAGCTCGAGCGCGCGCTTTAGTTCTCCAACAGATCGATCAGATTGCCGCAGCGTCGCGAGCGCAAGGCCGAGCCAGTGATGGGCGGTGGCGTAATTCGGATTTAACTGAATCGCGCGCTCCAGTTCGTTCACCCCGCGGTTGATCTCGAGCTCCTCGGTGGCAATGAGACCAAGCGAAGCATGTGCCTCAGCTAACGAATCGTCCAGCTCCAGCGCTTTCTTCGCCGCAGCTTCTGCCGGCACCACTGATTCGGCTGGAGAAGCTCCACCGTAAAAACGGAGCAGGCCATATGAATCGGCTAGAGCAGCATAGGCCCGCGCGTAGCCGGGGTCTTTGGCGATCGCTTGCTTGAGATACTCGATTGATTTGCGCAGGTCGTCGCCGGTCCGCTTGTTCCAAAAGAATCTGCCTTTGAGATAAAGCTCGTAAGCTTCCGGATTCACCGTCGGCGTTTTTGCAATCGAGCTTTTCTCCGAACCCGTGAGCCTTGCCTGCAACGTCTCGGCGATTGTTTTCGCAATCTCGCTCTCGACCGCGAAAATGTCAGTGAGCTTGCGATCGTAAGTGTCGGCCCACACGTGCGCGTCCGTCATCGCGTTGATAAGCTGCACATTCACGCGAACCTGGTCGGCTGCTTTTTGGACGCTGCCTTCAAGAATGTTGGTCACCCCAAGTTGCTTCGCGATATCGCGAAGATTTTCCGGCGCGCTTTTGAAGTGCTGGGTTGATGTGCGCGAAATGACTTTTAGGTCCGCCACCTTTGCGAGTCGTGTCAGGATTTCGTCTTGTACCCCTTCGGCAAAGTAAGCGTTGTCCGGATCGCGACTGAGATTATCGAATGGCAACACGGCGATCGATTTTTGTGGTAGGGATCCCGCAGCGGCGGGAGGCAGTCCGCTCTCTTTATTTCCCGCACTGTAACGACCCAGAAAGAACAAGCCGATGGAGAATGCAGCGGCTACGATAACAATGTAGATCCAGGTATGGCGTGAATGTTGCCCAACCGCGTCGGCTGCGCCAGTACGTTTGATTCCTTCCGGCGTTATCTCAAACATCCAGCTAAGAACAAGCGCAATCGGCAAACCGAGGATGATGAGCAAAACAATCAAACGAATGATCCAGTTCGGAATGTCGAAGACCGGAAAAACCTGCGCGATGCCTTGAGAGAGGGCCCAACCCGCGACGATGTACGCAATGCCGACTTTGTAAACGTTGCGCCGCTTCAGCTCGGCGAAGAAGTTGCGCTGATTCATTTCGCAGTTTGTCGACCCACCACTTTAGTGGGATCGATTCCCATTCTTCGCAGCAGCAGCGGAAACCTGCTATCTGAATAGAGAGGGTGAAGCTCGCGATAGGTGGCGATGGGATTCCCGGAGTGTTCGTCCACGGCGCGATTGAGCCAGCGAAAGGCTTCATCGTGATTATCGAGCGCGACGAAGACGCTTGCGATCTGCTCGCCGGCGACGTAACCCCTGTTCGCTTTGTCGATCAGCTGCTGCAACATGCGCTGTGCTTCAGTGATTCGACCGAGCCGGGCATAAGCGATCGCCAGCCCTGCGTTCGGCTCATGCGCCCCTTGTTGCGCCTTCAGATACAAGGCGAGCGCATCCTCGAGCTTTCCCTGTTCTCGATAAATGCGAGCCAGCGTGGGCTCCTGGTAATTGTAATTTGGATCGAGGGTCAGTGTTCGCTTTGCAGCGCCGACCGCATCGTTCAGCCGGTCCGAATAGAGAAACACAATCGCCTGATAGTCGCTGGTGATGGCCGAAAGAGGGTCAAGACGCTCCGCCTCATCTAGCTCCATCTGTCCTCCTGCCAAATCGCCTGAGCATACGCGATGGTTCGTGAACATTAAATGAGCAGTAGCCGAATTCGGGTCGATCTCGACCGCCCGCTGCAACTCGCGCTCAGCAGTCTTCCAATCCCAGTGTAAGACCCGCTTCGCTTCACTTAGGTAGGCATGCGCGTCGGCGTCATTTTCATTCAACTCCAGCGCTTTAGCGGCTGCGGACTCTACTGCTTGATATGCCTCAAGTGGTTTAACGTAGGCGTCTGCCAGCCAGAACCACGCCTTGGCTATTCCCACCCACGCGCGGGAGAGCGTTGGATCCTTTTCCAGGGCACGTTGGAATAAGTTGAGGCTTTTCCGCAAGCTTTCTTCATCGCTCTTATTCGAGAGATAAAGACCTTGCAGATAAAGGTCGTAGGCCGCGGTGTTCTGTGGCGCCCGTGCCGGTGGTGCAACCGCGAGCTTTATCTTCAACGCGTCAACAATCGAACGCGTAATCTCGTCTTGCACTGCAAACACACCTTGCAACTCGCGCTCGAAAGTATCCGACCAAACATGGAAACCATTGTGCGCATCCACTAACTGTGCTGTTATGCGAACCCGATTGCCTTCGCGACGCAGGCTGCCTTCAAGAACATTTTGCACGTTCAGTTTCTGCGCGATCTCGCCCACGTCAGCGTTCTTTCCTTTGAATGAAAATGACGAAGTGCGCGCGACGACGCGCAGACCTTGCACCTTCGCCAGCGCATCAAGAATCTCTTCGCTGATGCCGTCGCAAAAATATTCCTGATCTTTCGCCTCGCTCATATCGACGAACGGCAGCACCGCAATGCTTTTGTCTTGAATTGGTAGGGATCCCGCGGTTGCGGGAAGCCGTCCATTTTCTGTGGTTTGGTCATAAGAACGGCGCGCCCAGCGATCGCGCCCTGCCAGCTGATACACGAACAGACCAGCCGCGACGACAGCGAGCGCGATGGTTACGGCAATAATTCTTCGCCCCGTGCGTCGCTTGATCGATTTGTTCGGCTCGATCTCGGATTCGAGTTTGATTCCTTCCGGCGTGATCTCGAAGGCCCAGGATAGAATCAGCGCAACGGGAAAGCCGAAGATGATGACGATGATAAAAATCTTCATCACCCATGGCGGCGCGTCGAAAGCCGGGAAGAAAATCGACGCCGCCTGAATCAACAACCACGCGACGACAAGATAAGCGACCGCGACTTTGTAAACGTTGCGCCGCTTCAGCTCGGCGAAGAAATTGTCGATCTTCATTCTTTGGCGCTCGCACTCACGGCGGAAAATTCATTTTTTTGTAGAGCGCCTGGAAGCGAGGATTCGAACGAAGCGGATCGTACATCGGCTCCACTTTGAGCCAAGCGACCCAGATAGATCGCTTTTGGTAAGCTTTTTCGAGCCAGTCGATGGCCTTGCTGTCCTCACGCAAGCCGAGATAAACCAGCGCCTGACAAAAAGGAGTGACGAAACGACGGC
>WNFX01010652.1_pt1 | contig 10430 bp, 11 predicted proteins | sample 5400111 | NCBI WGS metagenome assembly WNFX01 (sample SAMN13153363, study PRJNA577476) | soil metagenome | isolation source: 40 cm soil or saprolite under grassland replicate 1 | place: USA:California | collected 2016-06-15 | reverse complement strand
AGCAGATCCGCTACTGCGCCGCGCACTGCGCCGCCAAGGTCGCCATCCTGGAGCACCGCGACCTGGCCAAGCGCTGGCAGGAGCTGCGCGAGGGGCTGCCCGCGCTCCAGCACGTGGTGGTGCTGGAGGGCGCCGGGGACCTCACCGGCTGGGAGGGGGTGCTCGGCTGGGACGAGCTGCTGGCCCGCGGCCGGGACGCGCTGGCCACTGATCCGGACCTGGCGGGGCGGCTGCGCGCGCGGGTGCGGCCCGAGGACCCGGTGACGCTGCTGTACACCTCTGGCACCACTGGCCCGCCCAAGGGCGTCATCGTCACCCACCGCAACGTGCTGTACGAGTGCGCCGCGCTCGACCGGCTCACCGGCCTGCCCGATGGCATCGCCGGCGTGTCGTACCTGCCGTTCGCGCACATTGTCGAGCGGCTGTTCTCGCTCTACGCCGCGCTGTGGAAGCACAGCCACGTGTACTTCTGCCCCGAGCTGACTCAGATGCTCAGCTACGTGCAGCACGTCCGCCCGATCGTGGCCGGCGGCGTGCCGCGGGTGTTGGAGAAGCTGTGGGCCGGGCTGGTCGCCAAGCTCGACGCCGAGCCGCCGCGCCGGCGCAGACTCGCCGACGCCGCGATCGCGGCCGCCCGCCAGGTGGTGCGCCGCCGCCAGGGCGGCCAGGCGGTGCCGCTGGTGCTGCGCGCCCGCCACGCCCTACTGGACCGGCTGGTGCTCGCCAAGATCCGCGCGGGCCTGGGAATGGACCGCTGCCGCTACCTGCTCAGCGGTGCCGCGCCGCTGGCGGTCGACCTGGCCGAGTCGCTGGCCGCGCTCGGCCTGCCGGTCGTGGAGGTGTGGGGTCTGACCGAGACCACGGGGGCCGCCACGGGCAATCCGCCTGACGCGATTCGGATCGGCAGGGTCGGCCCGCCGCTGGCCGGCATCGAGCTCAAGCTCGCCGACGACGGCGAGGTGCTGGTCCGTGGGCCGATCACCACCCCCGGCTACCTGGGCCAGCCGGAGGCGACCGCCGCGCTGCTGGACGCCGACGGCTGGCTGCACACCGGCGACGTCGGCACCCTGGACCAGGCCGGCCACCTGCGCATCATCGACCGCAAGAAAGAGCTGATCATCACCGCCGGCGGCAAGAACATCTCCCCGGCCAACATCGAGGCCCTGCTCAAGCAGCACCCCCTGGTCGGCCAGGCGTTGGCGTTCGGCGACCGCCGGCCCTACGTGGTCGCGCTGGTCGTGCTGGACCACGAGGTCGTCGCTGGCTGGGCCAGGCAGCGCGGCATCACCGACGCGAGCCTGGCCGCGCTCGCGGAGCACCCCCTGGTGGTGGAGGAGATCCAGCACGCAGTGGCGGCGGCCAACCAGCGCCTGGCCCGGGTCGAGCAGATCAAGCAGTTCAAGATCCTGCCGGCCGAGTGGACCGCCGAGAGTGAGGAGCTGACGCCGACGCTGAAGCTCAAGCGCCGCGTGATCCACGGCAAATACGCGCCGGAGATCGACGCTCTTTATGGCGGTACCAGCTGACCGTTCCTGAACACCCCGGCGTCCGTAACCGCCGCAGGGACGGTGCCCACCGCACCGGGCTCCCCGGCCTTCTCGCCCTCGAGCATGCGACCGAGCGTGTGGGGCCGCGGCCGGGACGCAGCGGGAGATGACTGGCCGCGCCGTCACACCAGGCAGCCCCTAGCGGTCCCACCGATCCGCGAAGCCTGCTTTGGGCAACACCCTGTTACGTGTCAACTCCGGAGCGCTGCACCGCACCACCCACAGCCACCAGCCCACCCAACCCCCACCGCCAGCCACGGACTTGCGACCGCCCTACAGCTCTCACCCACCGGCGGGCGACAGCTCGGCCGCAGTGAGCAACTGGTAGCCGACCGGCCCGGGTCCCCGCCGATAGACCAGGTCCACCAGCAGGCGGCCCAGCGCCTCGACCTCCCGCGCGACCTCCAGCCGCCCAGCATTCACCGGCACAAAGCCAGCATCCACGATCAACCCGGCGGCCACCCGCTTGGCCGTGGCATGGTCGCCGCAATACAGCAGGCTCAGCCGCCCCGGGACGGCGGCTGCCTGGGCGACGATCGGCGCGGCCACCGTGTTGAACGCCTTGACCACCCGCGCCCGGCCGCGGCCCCCTCAGCCAGGGTCCCGTGGCGCCCGCCGGTCCCGGCCGCCAGCGCGTCAAAGTCGGTCCCGTCGAAGCTGAAGGTGAACAGCACCTCGTGGCCGGCCTGCGCCCAGCTGCGCCCAAGCGCTCTGGCGACCGGGTCCGCGCCGATGACCCAGATCCGCATGCCCGCTCCTTCCCGAGCCGCACCCAGCCGACAGCCCAACCCATGCGAGGACGGGTGCCTGAGCCAAGTGTCTCCCATCAGCCGTTTCCGCAACAGCCTGGTACCAGGCCGTTGCACAAACCCCTCGGACCCTGACGGCGTAACGCCGCTCGTAACGATCTCGGGACGGTCGCCAATCATCCTGCCCATGGCAGCTGGCAGGAGGAGGACCGAGTCGTAGGAACGGCTCGACTCCGGGCGGGTCGATCGCATGGCGCTGGCCTTCTCGTGGAACGGCACCAGGAGCACAGTTGCGCCATGCGGACTCGGACTCCCACCTTCTTTGTCTGGCTGCTCTGCGCCGGGATGGCGGCAGCGGCCCTGGTGCTGGTGGGCCTAGACGCCCCGACGATCGGCAATCCCGGCATCGCCGTCGGGCGGGCGCTGATGATCGTGGCGCTGCTGGGGTTGGCCACGGTCGGGGCTGCCATCCGCCGGCACCGGCCCCACAACCGCATGGGCTGGGTCCTCCTGGGGGGCGCGACGCTCGGCGCGGTCAACTTCGCGGCCGGCTTGTACGGGCTGCGGGCCCTGACGCCCGACGCCGGCCATGTTCCGTTGGCTCGCTACGCCGCATGGCTGTTCACCTGGACCGACTTCCCCGCCATCTTCGGCCTGTTGGTGCTGACGCTGTTCCTGTTCCCCGACGGTGCCCTGCCCTCCTCGCGCTGGCGGCCACCCCTGACGCTCGCGGCGGCTGGAACCGCCCTGGTCACGGTCGTAGCGGCGCTGGCGCCCGGCCCGTTTCCTGACCCAGAGTTTTACGGGGCCTGGACCAACCCGTTCGGGGCGGCGGGCGCCCCGGGTCGGCTGCTCCACGCCGCCGCCGCCTGGGCGTACCCGGTGATGGCGGCGTCGCTCGCGATTGGGGCCGCATCGCTCCTCGTACGGTACCGAAGGTCGGACACACAGCAGCGGCGGCAGATCAAGTGGCTGGTCTACGCGCTCGCTCTCACGGTGGTCGTCAATGCCTGGGTCACCGTGGCCCCGGACTTCGGCCCGCTGCTGGAGGGCCTGGAGGGCATCGTGTACGGCCTGGCCGTGCTGGCCATTCCCGTCGGGGCGGGCATCGGCATCCTCAAGCATCGCCTCTACGACATCGACCGGCTCATCAACCGCACTCTGGTCTACGGGCTGCTCACCGTCCTGCTCGCCGGCGTGTACGCCGGCGTCGTCCTGGCCCTTGGGCAGCTGTTCGGCAGGCTACGGGCCGAGCCGCCGAGCTGGGCAGTCGCTGGCGCCACCTTGACCGTGGCGGCCGTGTTCCAGCCCGCCCGGCGCCGTATCCAGGCCATGGTGGACCGGCGCTTCAACCGGAGCCGCTACGACGCGGCTAAGACGATCGAGGCCTTCAGCGCCCGGCTCCGAGACGAGATCGACCTCGACACCTTGACAGCCGAGTTGCTGGCCGTGGTGCACCAGACCATGGAGCCGACGGGCGTGTCGCTGTGGCTGCGACCTCCCACCAGAGCTTCACGCGCCACCGCGATGGAGCCGCGCACTGCCCAGCCTGCCGGCCACCCGGCAGCCTTGGGACCGGGTCCCAAGGCTTTGTGAAACAGCCTGGTACGAGTCAACCCGGCGTTGGGGTGACCTTGTCTTCGTTTCTGGGCACGCCGCCTGGGAGGACGGTCAGTTCATGCTCGGAACCGTCGGGAAGGACCTTGACGTGACGGCCGGCCAGCGCGCAGCGCGCGCCTCGACGCTGTGCTGCCTGGCCGCCTTGAAGGCCGAGCTCGGCGACCTTGCGCAAGTCGCGGCATTCATCAAGGTGCTCGGAATGATCCGCGCGACGCCCGACTTCACCGAGCACCCCCAGGTGATGAATGGCTGCTCGGACCTGCTCGTCGCGATGTTCGGCGAGCGCGGACGCCACGCGCGCGTGGCCGTCGGGATGACGTCGCTGCCGTGCGGCACCGCGATCGAGATCGAGATGACCGTCGCCGTGCGCAGCCAGGAGGACTGACGCATGCGCATCGCCGCGATCCAGCTGCAAGTCGACGAGACCGAGCCGCCACAGGTCCCCCCAGCAGCGCGCGTTTGAGCCGGTTCGCGCAGAGGCTCGCCGAGGCGCGGGCCTGGTCGTGCTGCCGGAGCTTGGCGGCTGGGCTTCCTCGCCTTCGAAGGCTACACGGCGACGCGGAGCCGCTGGACGGGCCGCTCAACCGCGCGCCCGCCGAGCTGGCGCGGGAGTGTGGCGTGGTGCTGTGTGGCGGCAGGCTTGTGGAGCGCAGCGAGCATGGCCTGCACAACACCGCTGTCCTGTTCGACCGCGACGGCCGGCGGCTGGCCACCTATCGCAAGGTGCACCTGCTCCCGTACGGCTCGCGCGAGGCGGGGCTGCTGGAACCCGGCAACGAGCCGGTCACAGCCGCCTGCGAGGGAACGACGATCGGCTTGGCGACCTGCTTTGACCTGCGCCTCGCCGAGCTGTTCAGGATGCTGATCGACGACGGCGCCGAGCTGTTCGTGGTCGTCTCTGATGATGCCAGCGTCCCCCTCGGCGGGCGTGATAAACGGCCGCAGTACGCATGGCAGCGGCACTCAGCGGTCGCCATGCAGGGGAACGTCCCTGTATCGCCGCTGCTCACAGAACCAGCGTGGCAGTGAGCCGCGCGTGGGGTACGTAAATGCGTTCACGCAGCTCAGAGCACTCCCCGGGGAGACCGCCGGACCAGTCACCTCCACGCACCTCCGTCGACGGATGACGCCGCCGCGCACAACGACACCCAGCTACTCCAGAAACGTTGCGGCCGGTTGCACCACTCCCCCCGGCGCCGGCTGCCACCGCACGCTCTCTTGCCAGCGCGTTGCCCATGCGCGTGGACGCTCCCGACCCGCCGATGGGACGATCCCCGCGGGTCAGTTCATCGATCGGGATCTCCCGGGGTGGTGGGGTGCCCGGCACGCCAGACGCATGTATAACCCCACCACCAGCACCTTTGCCTCGCGCCCTGACCCTCAAAGGTGGCTTCACGGTCCTTGACCCCCAGCAGCGCCGCCTGGACCGCCAGGCGCGCGCGCAGGGGTACAGCGACCCGCACAGCTACCTGCTGGCACGCGCCCAGCAGCACGCCAGCCCCGCGCAGCTGGCCCGCGAGCTTGGCACCACCACTACAGCTGCCTGCCGCCTGCTGGACACCGCAGGCGTCACCAACCCCATCGCCCCGCCAGGTGAGCGCCGCCCACACGCGGCGCACCAGCACCGACCAGCAGCTCACGACGAGAGCGGCGAAGCTGGGCTTCGCCTCGCTCCAGGACTACCTGACCGACCGGGCGATGGCCCGGCGATGGCCCAGCACCAGCATCGCCAGCGAGCTTGGCGTGCACCCAGGCACCGTGCGCGACCGGCTCAACCAGCACGACCTGCCCCGCCATCGGGCGACCGTCCGGCCCTACCGGGCGATCCAGCGGCAGCGGGCCTGCTGGGCGGCCAAGCGGCAGGCGCGCCTGGCGGAGCTGGGGTTCGCCAGCGTGGAGGGCTACTTGCGGGTGCGGGTCGAGCAGGGCTGGTCGCTGCGGCGCATGCTGGCCGAGCTGCGGGTGGGTTCCGCCTGGCTGAAGGACCAGATGCATCGGCTTTGCACCCCCTGACCGTCTACGGCTTGGGCGCTGGGCGGCTTGTGCAGCTTGCACTGGTGCGATGGCATCATCGGGCCCTGGTGATGTGGTCGGCTGGCACGAGCCAGGCGCCGACAGGATGCTGACGATGCGGGGTGACAGCGTTCGCTACCTGGGTGTCAGGTTTGACAACGGCGCTGATGGGTCGGGGTGCCGCTTGGAGCCACCCGAGGAGCCGCAGGTGGTGCCGCGCAGGGGGACCAGGGCCCTGAAGGGCCATCGGCATGCCCCACGGGGAAATCCGACCTGTTGCCAGGCACCGGCACGATCAGCACTGGACGCGAGATCCGAATTCTTTACAGGAGTCGATCCAGTCACGGGGGGTTCGTGTCGGTGGGCCGACTGGACCACTGGGCCTACCAGAGTTCACCACGCCCGTGGCGCTGTAGAGTTCGATGTCCGAGAAGGTCGCCGTCACAGGTGCGCAGGTTCGAATCCTGCCGAGGGCACCAATCCGTCCAGCATCCGAACCTGTACCTGCTGGTCGCCGGCCCCGGATCCGCCTTCGGCCTCGCCATGCGAAGGTCCGGCGGGAGGGGTACCGGAAGCGGTAGGAGATCCGCGATCATGCGGAGCCTACCAGCACCCAGGTCTGGAGTGCGGTGATCGACAAGCGAGACTATCCCACCCTGTTCGGCACCACCGAGGTCACCTGGGCGCCGATCGATGTGCGCTTCTTGCTGCTCACGGGCGAGATCGACCCCGCCCTGGTCGCCCGCATCTACGTCGTGCCGTTCATCGGCGATGCCTGCGTGGTGGTCGGCTTCGACACCGGCGGCGGCGACTGGGGCCCAGCGGGAGGTGGCCTCGAGCCGGGCGAGACCTTCCAAGCGGCGTTGGAGCGGGAGCTTCGCGAGGAGGCCGGCGCGCGACTGCGCAGCTACACGGCCTTCGGGGTCTTGCGCTGCCATGCCCGCGGCACGCCGTACCGCTCCCATCTGCCTCACCCCGACTATGACTGCCTATATGGTTATGGCGAGGTCGAGCTGGTCGGTGCGCCCGAGATCCCAGTGGGTGGTGAGGGCATCGTCGCGGTTCGGGTGATGCCGCCCGAACGTGCGGCCGCGTTCCTTGCCGGCAAGGGCAGGCCGTGGGAGGCCGACCTGTACCGCCTGGCAGACCGGCTCCGACGGGATCCATCTGCACCTGGAAGCCGCTGACTCGATCAGGCCAGCATCGAGACCAAGGTGGGCTCAGGCTGCCCGACTCTTCCGTATGGCGGTGACTCGGGATCGTGACGCCGGCACTTCCTTCTTTGTTCATTGAACCGAGCCGAGCGTGACAGAGCGTTCGTGACGGACAGCGATTCGAGTCGAATTGGTGTAACCAGCCGAGACACGACCGCTCGAAGCGAGCGAGCGTACAGAGAGGCCATGCTCGGCTTCCCGTGGGCGCGACGTGCCGGGCTCGGGGCGCAAGCGACTGCGTCTATCATCAGAACGCAAAGCGCGGGTCGAAGCGACCTCGTACTCACCACGATGGGCGAGATGGCGCCCGAACGTGGAGCCGAACGTCTGCTCCATGCGGTCGCCGACCGCCCTGGCGAGATTCTCGGGATCGATCTCGTCTTCGAGTTCCCATCGGAGCAGGACGTCGTCCTCGATGCATCTGGTGGGGTCCCAAAAGCCCAAGCCGGTGCCCGGCTCCGGCCAACCTTCCGCGAAGCTGCCCAGGATCGCTTTCTTCGTCCTGCGCAACGCCACGGACAGCTCGAAGGGTGGGTCGAACTGATGGCGTTCAGCGACCTCCGATTGCAGCGCGGCGGCCCGTGGGTGCGGAACCCAGACGCCACCTGTGAGCTGCGAGTTCGCATCAACGCGCGACTCGGTACTGTGATGCAGCTATCCCACGACAGGGGCCACTTGGTGCTGCCGAAACTCGCCTACCTCACGTTGTGCCGCTCCGTCCAGCTCCTCGCGCTGCTCGCCCGTGGCGACGCCGCCAAGGACCTGGAGATCCTGGTGCTGCGCCAGCAGCTCGCCGTGCTCCGCCGCCAGGTTCCACGACCCAAGCTGGAGCCTGCCGACCGCGCCTTGCTTGCCGCGATCAGCCGCGCGCTGCCCAGGTCCCGCTGGTCCTGCTTCTTGGTCACCCCAGAGACGCTGCTGCGCTGGCACCGGCGGCTGATCGCCGGCGCGTGGACCTACCCGCGTCGCGGACCAGGACGACCGCCGCTCGACCAGGACGTGCAAGAGCTGATCGTCCGCCTCGCCAAGGAGAACCCGCGCTGGGGCTACCAGCGAATCAAGGGCCAACTCCTGCGGCTTGCATCCAGGTCTCGGCGACCGCGATCCGCGCCACCCTTCGTCGTCACAGGCTGGATCCCGCGCCACGGCGGGCGCGCGTTCCTGCGCCAGCAAGCCGCAGGCATCGTCGCGTGCGACTTCTTCACCGTCGACCCTGTCTGGCTGCGGCGGCTGTAGGTGCTGTTCTTCATCGAACTGGATACCCGCCGGGTCCACCTGGCCGGGGTGACCGCCAACCCCGACGGCGCTTGGGTGGCCCAGCAGGCACGGAACCTACTGCTGGTGCTCGGCGAGCGGGGGCGACGGGTGCGCTTCTTGCTCCGCGACCGGGACGCGAAGTTCTGCCGCACCTTCGACGATGTGTTTCGCTCAGAGGGGGCCGAGGTGCTGCTCACGCCGGTGCAGGCTCCCAATGCGAACGCCCACGCGGAGCGTTGGATTCGGACGGTCCGCGTCGAGTGCCTGGACTGGCTGCTGATCGTCGGGCGAGGCCACTTGGAGCAGGTCCTGCGGGTCTATGTCGAGCACTACCTGCGCCACGAGGCGCTACCACGACCGGGCGGGGATGGAAGGGCCCCGCCGCCGGCCTGTCGCAGCAGGCCGGCGAAGCTGAGGGCAGCCTGAGCGTGGAGACGCACGCAAGGGTGGGAGCAGCCCTGACAACGCCGGGACGGGTCGGCACTGCCAGACGGGCCGGGTCCGGCAAGCAAGACGAGAAGGTGTACGCGAGGAACCAGCGTTGACGCTCCGTAAGCGACGTGCCGGCCCCGAACCTGGCGGATGTGGGCCGGTCAGCAGTGCACGCCCGTCGCGGTGGCGGCGAGCGACTCCGCAGCCGGTTTGTAGTGGCCGGTGAGGAGGCCAGGGGGAAGGGCTGCGGCGTACCCCTGGCGAGGCTGCCGGGGTATAGCTGGGCACCGACCTCGTCGACCGGGTGGTGGTGAACGTGGGAAGCGACCCGTCGTCGCCCTCCCCGCCTTGGTGCGGCGGGCAGGCGCGTCGTCCGCTGGTGGTGGCGGGTCGTGGCGGAGTGCCCGTAGTAGTCCGAGCACGCGAGAGGCGTGCACATGGCGAAGGGGCACAGCGAGGCTGCGTTGGCGTGTCGGCAGGGCAGGAGCCGCCGGTGAATACCGGCGTCCCGACCTGGAGAGGCTGGGTACTGCGGAGCCGAGCCGCCAACGCAACCGTTTGTTTGGTAGCGGGCCTCGTGGAGAGCCCGGTGCCGGGATGACTGGCACGCCGGGTTCGGAGGGCGGCTCGGGGAAACGGGCTCGTCGAAAGGCGAGCACCGCGCCCCGGGCCGACCCTGCAACGGGCATCGCCCGCACCGAGCGCTTCAATTGGAGCCGCCGGATCCATCCGCCGATCAGACCCTCATCAGCGAGCATCAGGGGATCCGGGTGCACCGACGTGACCTGCTTCGCGGTCTCATCCACGAGTACCGACGAGCTGCATGAACGCATTTGCGCACCCTGCGCGCAGCTGCACCCGCGCGTCGACACGACAGCCAGCCCGGCGCAGCCATTCGCCGTACGCCGGGGCCGTACGAGCCATTGGCCAGGACATGCCCGTCGCCTGGTGCAGCCGCAGCGCCCGCGCGAAGCAGTCGTCAAACGAGGCCTCGCCAGCGAGCAGGCCCCGGGCAGCGCCATGCAACCGCTGCGGTGACCGGGAGCTGCTCGTCGAGGCTGTACGCCTTCATGTCGCATGCCCGCCGGGACGGGGCGGCCGGCCCGCGCGTAGGCTTCCACCAGATCCGGCGCGGACGGGCGGCCCATCAGCTCACCGCCCGGCGCGCCGACCCGACTGGCCGCCTCCAGGTGGCTTGATCGCCTCCGCGGGCCGGCCCAGACCCCAGCTCGAGCACCGCCGGCAGCCGGGGCTCGGCCCGAGGACGTCCTCGGCCCGTTGCCTGTCCTGTTCGCCGGAGAGGCTTGGTTATGGTCCGGCGCCGACCGTTCCCGCGCCGCGACCCCCTTGAGCAAGAAGGAACGACGGCCGGTAAGCTGCTCCGACTGCTCGGTCGTTTCTATGAACTCCTCTTCCGGGTCGCCGTCAGGAGCTGAAGTTCGCGATCGCCGAGGCACAACCGACGCCCTGAATCCAGACGTTCTGGGTCCCGGCGACGTCGGGCGCAATGTCGTCGGCGGAGACGATCATCTGCGCGGTGAAGGACTCGTCGTTACCGTCACCGGCGCGGTAGAAGTCTGCCAGCAGCACGACCGTGT
>WNFX01007752.1_pt1 | contig 10430 bp, 8 predicted proteins | sample 5400111 | NCBI WGS metagenome assembly WNFX01 (sample SAMN13153363, study PRJNA577476) | soil metagenome | isolation source: 40 cm soil or saprolite under grassland replicate 1 | place: USA:California | collected 2016-06-15 | reverse complement strand
TTGCTTTTTCAGGTCACCAATCATCATAGTGAATCCTGTGGCATACCGCCACAGATTGATGAGCAAACCTTCCCCAACGTCTATCGAAGCTACTTCGAGAACCGGAACGGCGAGCAGGCTATCTTCCTGTACGATTATGAGCAGCAACGTGGCACCCTCTATCTGGGTGATGCGGGATGGCAACATCCCCATGACATCGTTGATGGGAAGGTACCAGGTCTTATGCTGGACAGCCCGGAACACATGTGGCTCTCGGCTTGCTGGGAAGCCTGCGGAGGGTTGAAGGCAGTGCGTGAGCAAAGATGAATACACATCATGGACATTTGGGAGAGAGAACGTGTTCGCAGCAAAAGGCGGGTTCACTTGAAAAGCACAACGAAAGCGATGTCGTTACAATTACAGAAGGGAGAGGTGAGCACATTGACATCGAGCGTGAAGAGATGTATGGCGGCTATTCGTCTGGTGCAGGTTGGGATGGGAGGCTGGGGACGGAATTGGGTCAGCCATGTCATACATCAGAGTGAAGATGTTGAATTAGTAGCTTGTGTAGACCTGAACGCAGGAATCCTTGCGCAAGCGCAGCAGTTCCTCAACCTACCACCAGAGCGATGTTTTCTGACAGTCGAGTCGGCCCTTGCATCCGTTGAGGCCGATGCCGTGCTCATCACTGCCAGTCTGCCAGCACATATCCCGCTTGCATTACAGGCGCTCAATGCGGGGAAACATGTGTTACTTGAAAAGCCGTTTGCGCCAACCATAGCTCAGGCACAGCAGGTGGTCACCACGGCGGCAAAACGTCACCGAGTGCTCATGATCAGCCAGAATTATCGTTTCTTTCCAGCCGTTCGAGCCGTTACCGCCTTGATTCACGAGGGGACACTGGGATCGGTTGGTTCTGTGAGTATTGACTTCCGGCGCTACAACAATACCTCAGCAGTTGAAGGCCATCGCTACTACCAGGTATGGCAACCGTTGCTTGTAGACATGGCCATCCACCATTTCGACTTGATGCGGGTTGTTCTCGGTCAGGAGCCATCTCAGATAAACTGCCAGGCATGGAACCCTCCCTGGAGCAAGTTCGTCGATCCGGCCTCGGCTGCGGCCACGATCACCTTCGACGGTGGAGCTGTAGTGAATTATCGGGGAAGCTGGGTAAGTCCTGGTCCGAAGACCTGTTGGAGCGGAGAATGGCACATCGAGTGTAACGGGGGCGAGGTTGTCTGGACGAGCCGGGATGATACTGCTCCTGATCATGTCGGCATTCGTCGATTAGGCAAACGTGCACGTCAAGTGAAGCTGCCTGAGATACCGCTCACGGATCGACGCGGGAGCCTGAAGGCCTTTGTGCAGGCCGTTCGTACGGGCCAAGAGCCTGAGAGCTCTGGAGATGATAATCTTCAGACCCTCGCGCTCATGGTAGCAGCTGTCGAATCAGCGACCTCTCGTGTACCCGTCTCTCTTGACAAAGGCCATCAGCTGCTCGTTGGAAAGGAGACCTTTGACTATGACTGATCGGCACTTTGCGTTTTGGCCGAGACGGGTGCCACACTCCTTGACACTGCCGGAGACAAATGTGTACTACAATCTGGAAGTCTCCGCGACGCGGTACCCCGAAAAGACCGCCATGGTTTATTACGGCTCAGAGATTTCTTACCGCCGACTGGTAGAAGAAGTCAACCGGTTTGCTAGCTATCTGACCCGGCTGGGCATTGGTAGAGGGGAACGCATTCTTTTGTATATGCAGAACAGTCCGCAGTTCGTGATCGCTTACTACGCGATCCTGCGCGCCAATGCCGCTGTTGTGCCACTCAATCCGATGTATGTGACCGAGGAACTCAGATACTATGTACAAGACAGTGAGGCTCGTGTGGCGTTTGTTGGGCAGGAGGTGTACGACCGTATTGCCCCGCTGCTGGGTCAGACTCCTTTGAAGCATGTTTTTGTTGCTACCTATTCTGATTACCTGGCACCTCACGCACAACAGTCCGATATCCCCATCCCAGATATCGTAGCGGCAGCCCGCAAAGAGATCCAAGAGGAGGGAGCTATTCTCTGGTCGGAGGCCCTACAAGAGCAATACGGGCCAGGACCTCTGACAGCCGGTCCTGATGACCTTGCTGTTCTGCCATACACGTCGGGGACGACAGGGAAACCGAAAGGGTGCATGCATACACACCATACTGTGCAAGCTACATTGGTTGGTGCGGGAGTCTGGACATCCATGACGCCTAATGCTGTCATTTTGACTACTCTTCCTCTTTTTCACGTGACCGGTATGCAGCATAGTATGAACGCCCCCATCTTTAATGGCAGCAGCTTCGTGCTGATGACCCGCTGGGACAGAGAGGTGGCGGCACAGTTGATCCAACGCTACGGATGCACCCACTGGACGAACATCAGCACAATGGTCATTGACTTTCTCGCGAATCCGAAGATTCGGGACTACGACTTGCACACGCTCATGCTGGTTGGCGGTGGCGGCGCACCACTACCAGAGGCGGTTGGGGAGCGACTATACGAACTCCTCGGCCTGCGCTATATGGAGGGGTATGGGCTCTCTGAGACCATTTCGCAGACGCACTTCAATCCTCCCGATCGGCCCAAGTTGCAGTGCCTGGGCGTCCCCTCCTTCGATGTCGATGCGCGAGTGATCGATCCCGAGACGCTGGAAGAACTGGGGCCGAACCAGGTAGGGGAAATCGTCTGTAGCGGGCCGCAAGTCCTGCGCGGCTACTGGAGAAGGCCCGAAGAAACGGAAGAAGTCTTTCTCACCAGAGATGGCAAGCGGTTTCTACGCACGGGAGACCTGGGGCAGTACGACGACGAAGGCTACTACTTCATGGTTGATAGGCTCAAGCGCATGATCAACGCCAGCGGCTTCAAAGTGTGGCCCGCCGAGGTCGAGTCGATTCTCTACAATCATCCAGCGGTCCAGGAGGCCTGCGTGATTGGCATGGCGGATCCCAGGCGTGGAGAGACGGTCAAAGCATTCGTGGTTGTACGTCAAGAGCAGCGTGGCATGGTCTCCGAGGAGGAGATCATCGAGTGGTCGAAGGGGCAGATGGCTGCCTATAAGTATCCAAGGATGGTACAGTTTGTCGATGCGCTACCGCGTTCCGGGACGGGGAAGATTCTCTGGCGCGAACTGCAGGAGCAGGAAAGAGCTTCGGCATCCCAGCAATAATACCGCACTGTGGCTATGAATGGCAAGGATTGCAGAAAGAGGAGAAATACAATGGCAACAGTACAGACCGTTACTGATCCCATCAACACGTCCGAAATGGGTTTTACCCTGATCCATGAGCACCTGCGGGTGCGATCCGACGCGGTTGTCATGCAGTGGCCGCACCTGTATGACGAAAAGCGCGAGATGGAGCGGGCCCTCGGGCAGGTCAGAGCCGCGCGGGAGCGCGGCGTCAAAACCATCGTGGAGCCTACTGTCATGGGCTTGGGCCGGGATATCCGCTTCATGCAGGGGGTCGGGCGTCTGACGGGCATGCAGATTATCCCGGCGACTGGACTGTATACGTATAACGATGTCCCCTTTTACTTTCATCATCGCTCGGTTGATAAGATGGCAGGTCTGTTTATCCACGACATTGAGGAAGGCATTCAGGGCACCTCCATACGGGCCGCCTTTCTCAAGTGTGCCACTGACGAGCCCGGTATCACGCCAGGCGTTGAGCAGGTGCTGCGCGCTGTAGCCCGGGCACATAGGCGCACCGGTGTGCCGATTATGACTCACTCGCATCCACGCAGCGGTGTGGGTTTGAAACAGCAGGATATCCTGGAAGCGGAAGGGGTTGATCTGAGCCGCGTCCTTATAGGACACTCCGGCGATACCGATGACATTGACTACCTCACGCAGTTGGTCGAACGAGGCTCCTTCATCGGCATGGACCGCTACGGTCTCGAGGAGACCGCGGGATATCTCTCAACTGAGAAGCGCAACGCGACGATCCTGGAGATGTGCCGGCGCGGGTACGTAGAGAAGATGATGCTCTCACAGGACGCTTGCTGTACGATCGATTGGTTCGAGCCAGAAGAGGTTGCGGCGTTGGCGCCCAAATGGAACATGACCTACATAACTGACGAGGTGATTCCCGCTCTAAAAGTGGGGGGTATCACCAATGCACAGATCCATACAATGACCGTCGACAATCCACGCCGCTACTTTGAGCGGCAAGGAGCATACTAACAGAATAGCATCTGATAAGAGAGTCGCTCTCTTATCAGATCGAGTGTAAGACCCATCTCTTAAAGCTCTGTGCTCGTGATGGAGATCCTTGCGTTCACTCGTCACACTGTTGTATAAATGAGTAGAAATAATCTATGTCGAACGAAGTCATACACAAAAATCCCTCTCAGAGGTGTCCATACAGAGACACCAAGCACAAGAGTCGGCTGGGCCACTCGGTGTCATGCTGCTCACTGGGGAAAGCAAACCGCCGCATATGGATCGTGAACTATTTTTACAATATTTACGCGACCACTCTTTGGAAGAAGGGCGCGCTCACATACAGGAGCATATCGCGGAGCTGTCCGAGCATAAAACCATTGGCGAATGGCTGGCGGACGAAGCTCTGCGCCTCCTCTACGCCCCTTTTCTCTCGCTCAAGTTAGCCGAACTGCTGACCTTCTTCGGTGAATGTTGTTCACATCTTCCATCGCAGGCGCTCGGCTTCAAGGCAAAAGGGGATGCATTGTTTCAGATTGGGCATTATGAAGCTGCGCTAGAGTGTTTGGATACTGCTGGGGAGGATTTTCTTTTCTTGGGCGATGAAGGAAATTGGGCGCGTTCTCGTATCAGTTGGGTCTTATGTGCAGGCTGGCTTGGTCGCGTCGAAGACGCGCTAAAAGCCGGAGAGCAGGCCCGCACCGTTTTTTTACAATTGGGAGAATATTATTGGGCTGGCGTTGTCGATAACAATACGGCTATAGTCTACGAATTTATAGGACGATACCAGGACGCACTCAAGCTCTACGAAAATATGCTCGCAATTTTTTCTACCGTCACCGATCAAAGTGAGATTTCCATTAAGCGGTCTATAGCGATAGCAAAAGTAAATCAGGCAGAAATTCTCTCCCGGCTTGGCAAGTTAGAAGAGGCGTACTGTCTTTTTCAGCGGGCACAGGAAAGCTTTATCCTTCTCGGGGAAACAAGTTTGGTTATCTACTTAGAGACTCACCTGGCGGAACTCGATTATATACAAGGCTATTATGGCTCGGCATTAAGGCGCTACTATCAAGCTCGTGATAGCATGGTACAGGATAATGTCGACAGCCCTATTTTGCTGGCAGAACTCAAGCTTTGTATGGCGAATTGTCTTGTAAAACTGAATAGAACGCAAGAGGCTTGCCTGTTGTCGGAGGAGGCGGTAAAGACATTCCGACATTCCAGTATATCATTGAGTACAGGCAATGCACTATGTGAACATGCGAGAGCATTAGTAGCCTCTAATCGACTCCAAGAAGCTCTGGATGCTCTTGAAGAAGCCTGGGCATTATTTAATGATGGGGGCTTTGAACCACATGCTCTTGCTAGCAATCTCCAACGGGCAGAAATTCTTCTACAAATGGGGTCATTCACTGCAGCATACGCGCAGGCTCAAGTAGTCAAGAATTATTGTGATGTTCAGGGTCTTATAGCCCGCTCCATTCATGCCAGTCTACTTATGGCTAGTGCGTTGATAGCAAATGTGGAGCAAACTGAGTTCCGGGAGGAGCAGCAAACGACACTGCTACAGGAGGCCACGTTACTATGCAAACGAGTTATCTTTCAGGCACGTCAGCATAATTTGCAAGGAGAAATCTATAAAAGCCACTACCTCCTGGGAAGAATCTTTTCTCTTCAGCACAATCTTTTGAAGGCTGCAAAGCACTACGGAGCGGCAATTGCTCAGATCGAACGTATTCTCGATGATCTTGTGTATGATCTCTCTGCTTCATTCCTGCACACGACATGGACTGTGTACGAGGATATGATTGCTCTATGTCTCCAGCAATCTCAGCCAGAGCATGCTTTTTACTATCTTGAACAGGCGCGATCAATGGCCCTTCGTCAGCATCTTAGTAGTTCTAAGGCACCACTTGGAAAGAACGAGAGAGAAGGGAATGTTGTTTCTACAACAGTCCTGCGCACACGATACGAACTCAGAGATTGGCAGGAGCAACATCGCAAATATAGCGTTCTACTCGCAGATATTGATACCTCGCTATCTCCTGCCCTTAATCGAGATATCATCCAGACCGAACTGAAGCATTGCGAGGAGAAGCTAAACGAGTTGTTTGAGCGCCTGTATCTCTACGAAGCAAGTACACCAGCGAGGTCTCAAGGTTCTCATTCCAGGAAAGCTGTGCGTCTAGAACAGGCAGCACTCAAAGTACAAAGGATAGATATCGCACAGGTGCGCCAACCTCTTTCTGCGGATCATCTTCTACTGTCATACTATATCTATGAGGGGAAGCTTGTCATTTTTGCGATTACAGCAGAAGATTTGATAGTCCATGAAGATCCTGACGGACTGGCCCAGTTGGAGTATCTATTACCATTACTCCATGCCCATCTTCAACCGCAGGGTTGGCCCGATGTTTTGCACCCACCACAGCAGCTCATCCGCCGTCTGCTTAAAAAGCTCTATGATCTATTAATATCTCCTGCGATACCTCTACTACCTTCTTCGGCGGGACACCTGACCATTGTTCCTTATGGTCCGTTACATCAACTGCCGTTTCATGCCCTGTATGATGGTTCCCGCTTCCTGATCGAGGACTACCAGATGAACTACCTCCCGGCGAGCAGCTTGCTGGTGCATCTCGGTATGCAGAATGACAAACAGAACGGTGATTCTGCCTCAGCAGAGATATCAGCCGGACATCCGCTCGTGCTTGCTTATTCGGACGATGGGCATTTGCTACGTGTCCATGATGAGGCAAGAACCATAGCCTCACTTTTAGAGGGGAGATGCTATCTTGAAAAAGAAGCCACGATTGCGCGGCTTATCCAGCAAGCATCATCCAGTCCAATCATTCATCTCGCAACTCATGGTCAAAGCAGGTTGGATGCCCCCAATTTTTCGTATGTTCGTTTAGCTGATGGACAGTTAAACGCGATTGATGCCTTCAGCCTCGATTTACAGAAATGTGAACTGGTCACCTTGAGCGGCTGTGAAACGGGGTTAGCCCTGAGCGGTGGAGGCGATGAACAATTGGGCCTGAGCCGGGCTTTCCTGGCTGCTGGAGCACCTTCACTCGTAATAAGCTTGTGGCCCGTAGAGGATAACGCGACGAACGAGCTGATGCAACGCTTCTATCAGCATCTTTTGCAAGGAGAGAGCAAGGTGCAAGCGCTGCGAACCGCTCAATGCAGTCTCTTGCATCAAACGGAATCGATGTATGTTCACCCATACTTCTGGGCGGCATTTCGTCTTGTCGGTGATGTTGGTCCCTTGAGGTATCGAAACAATCAAAGGCTGTAAGGCAGATCTCAGACAAAGGCAACTCAACCCCCAAAAAAGTGACCTCCCAACGTTTGAGAGATAGGAGTGTTGACGTAATTACCAGGTACTCCCGCTAGAATACCCAGTTAGAAAGGCTTGGAGGCACATATGCAACATAAGATGTCTATGAACGACAATATGCACGACACTTTTTGGCGCAATGACCAGATTATGGTCGTGTTTCGTTCGGATATTCCCCTCATATCTGATGGAATACTCAACGAAGAGCCGCTGTTACAAAAATTGAATTTACCTTTGCAATTGCAGGGGATCAATCAGTTCCTCCAGATAAACCAGGTTCCTGTTACTTTAGCTTTTTTAGGTGATGACGAGAAACCTGCTCCACCAGATCAGCCTGCTTTAAGCAAAGCCAACAGTGGAGATAACTCGAAGCTTCCCCCTGGCGTCCATCTCTTCGGCTTAACCTCTCCCATCCAAACAGACTATGGAGTGATCAATACTAGTGTTATTAGCTTTCTTAAAATTGACAAAGGATCTGCACAGGGTGCCGGCGGTACGCCATCTGCGAGAGTCTTACCTGGGAAAGGTCACGGCAGTAACAACGATGAATCTCTTATCCCCACCATTGTTACTACCCTCAACGATGGTCTGGATGATCTCAACAAGAAGAGCATGGTGCCTATCGCTCTTTCTGCCCCGGCCTGGCTTTGTGGAGGTACGCCAATAGGTCAGGGCTGCCCACTTACTCCTCCTATGCCGGTGGAAGATTCTTGCTCGAACTGGCACATTACGCTGCCTGATCTCGACCCTCAATTACAATCGCTGATGGGTGATGGCGTGACGGTCTTTATACTGGATGCATTTCCCGAACGAGGAGTAATCTCAAGGGCGGCAAGAGATGCGGGAGATGACAACTGGCTTCTGAGTAACGTTAACGAAACGGTTTCATTTGATTACAGCATGATGTCTGGCGTGCAAGAAATACGCGATATGGTCAGCACGGGTAACGCCGCAATTGGCAAGGATGTTTATGGGGAGCATTATCCCATTCTGATGCCAGATCACGGCTTGTTCATTGCCGGTATTGTGCGTGACATTGCTCCCAATGCCAATATTGAGTGTATTCGTGTGCTCAACGATCTTTGTGTGGGTGATATGAGCAAGCTGGTAGGGGCGCTCTGGAGGATATATAATCGTATGTTATCGGTTAATCCAGATACAGGCCAGGTAGGAGATCTTTACCAGAAGCCAGTTGTCATTAACCTGAGCCTGGTGATACCCACCGATGAGGAAGCACAGCAGAAGCAAATTAACCCGGGAGCAGGTGGTTTCAATATCATACAGGCAGACCTGTTTTTGGCAATAACTAGCCTGACGCAAGTTGGCGCCATTGTTGTAGCTTCTGCTGGCAATGAAGGAGACCTGCGTGAAATGCCTCCTGGAGGGAAGCGTCCTATGGCGCTCTATCCGGCTGCCTTTGGCAATTCCATCGATAACGTCATTGCGGTGGGCGCTGCTACTTCTGCCGGTGCGGCAGCTTCGTATAGCTGTTACCCCGGCCCACGTGGGATTGCAACCTATGGTGGGGAAGTTCCGGATGTTCAACCCTTAGATCCTCCCAGCAGTAATCCTGTTGTGACGGTAAAGGATGCGCCGCGAGGTATCTATAGTTCTGTCGAATATCCACCGCTCTCGGATGTCCCGGCTGATCCACCTGAGCAATATTACGAAGCGCCCAACGTTCACGCCTGGGCATACTGGATGGGAACGTCATTTGCGACACCGATTGTGAGCGCAGTGACGGCGCGCATACTGGAATTAAAGGCGACAGGTGCCCTTACTGGGGGCGTGCATGATGCTATCATGAATACAGCCAGCGGAGTTGTAACGTGGTCTAATTTAGACCCCGATACAGGGATTTCAAGTGGAACTACAACCGGTCCCTTGTTGAAAGCAATGCAGGTATGCATGCAAGTAGATAGTGACGACGATGATGAGGTAGAGAACTGAATGTTCTCTAAGCTTGCGTTTTAATCAGCCAGATCAAAAAGGGATGCAGAACCTGACAAAACGTGCTTTCACGTTTTCCTACTATCCCTGCCAGGTAGTATCCAAATGGAGGAAGAAGCAAGGAATGTTCTTCTTCTTCTTCCTCCTCCCGATCATACAGGCATGGCTATTCCCTGCCCGCAAATTCCTGGGAAGGATTGCCCCTACTATACACAGGCTTGACAAGCCGATTCGTGGTATAGTAGGGGCGATCCTTGCGGTCGCCCTCTACGTCTCCACAACGCCCAATCCAGGATCACCTATAGCGTCCTTCTTCTCCTCCACTTCAGCGTTTCGTAAGAGTGCGACGAATCGCATCCTACCTCTCTAGACAAATATGATAGCATTAAAGTATGCGAGCCCGTGTTGTATCAATCAGAAGGTGATCTATGGCAAAGGATGCTTATGAACGCCACTCCAACACCTGACGAACAGGACATTAAATCAGCTTTAGAGCAACTCAGCAGAGATGAGAGGAATTGGATGCCAAAGGAAATCAATCAGTGGGCTATGTATCCACGCAAAACGTCTTCATCCCCTCTTCCTGAATCGTTGAAAATTGAAGTCACCACGAAGGCGAATGAACTCATTGAGAACGTTCTCAAGCCGAAGTACATCCAGCCGCCACCGGAGAATCCACAATTCAATTATATTGTCGATATCTACGGCAAGTGGTACCACAAGGCGTTCTACTTCTGCGCCGAATATCGCGTTGCTGGTCCAAATCCAACCGTGCCGAGCTTCGAAGTGAAATTTGCTCGTATGCAGTATGCCGGGAACCAGCGCTTTCATCTCTCGTATATGCGTCATACCGGCCAGTGGATTCAAATTTACACAGATCTGACGGTGGACGAGTGCATAGAGTCTGTTCGAGACGACCCCTACTTTACTATATAGTTGAACGTGTCCGTTATCGATTCC
>WNFX01031034.1_pt1 | contig 10433 bp, 8 predicted proteins | sample 5400111 | NCBI WGS metagenome assembly WNFX01 (sample SAMN13153363, study PRJNA577476) | soil metagenome | isolation source: 40 cm soil or saprolite under grassland replicate 1 | place: USA:California | collected 2016-06-15 | reverse complement strand
CTGCGTGCGCGCGACCGTGCTCGACGCCTTCAGCCTTAACTACCGCATCGCGCTGGCCGAAGAGGGCTGCTTCGACCGCTCGCAGGCGAGCCACGCCATCAATCTCTGCGACATGAACGCCAAATACGCCGACGTGGTAAAGACGTCGGACGTGCTCGCCTTCTTCGACAGCCTACCCAGCGGCATGTTCGACCTGCCGAAGGGGTCGCCGGCACCGGCACCGAAGCCGCGGCTTGCCGCGAACATGTGAATGCACGCGGCGGAGCGAGCACCGCGAGCGCGACGGCCGCGCGGAGGGGCCGGCATGTCGCAAGCAGCGCAAGCAGTCGCCGACCACTATAAGAAACGCGCGCTCGGCGACGTCATCCTGGCGGCGCTGAGAGCAGCGGGAAAAGACATCGAGCACTTGACGCCGGACGATCTTGCGCCGGTCGACGAATTCCATGCGGGTGGGCGCAACGCGACGGTACGGCTGGCGCAGCTCGCCGGGATCAACGGCTCCGAGCGCGTGCTCGACGTCGGCTGCGGCATCGGCGGGCCCTCGCGCTACCTCGCGAGCAAGTTCGGCTGCCGAGTGACCGGCCTCGATCTCACCCAAGAATTCGTCGCGCTCGCCGGGATGCTCGCGCAACGCACCCGGCTCGCCGACAAGGTGAGCTACCGCCATGGTGACGCGCTCGACCTGCCCTTTCCCGACGCGAGCTTCGATCTCGTATGGTCGCAGAATGCTGCCATGAACATTGCCGACCGCGACCGTCTCTATGGCGAGATGCGTCGCGTGCTCACGCCGACCGGGCGGCTCGCGCTCCAGGATGTCGCGGCGGGCCCGGGCGGCGACCCGTATTTCCCCACGCCCTGGGCAAACGTCAAAAGCATCAGTTTCCTGTTCACGCCGCAGTCGACGCGGGCCGCGCTCGAGCGCATCGGCTTTCGCGTCCTCGCCTGGCACCACCCAACGCAGGAGGCGTTGGAGCGGCAGATTGCGCGCGCCAAGGCGCTGGAGAGCGGATCACTGCCCCCGCTTGGCCTTCACATCCTGATCGGCTCGGCTTATCCGACGGTTGTCAAAAACATGGTGCGGAATCTGGAGGAGCACAGGATCGAACTTCTCAACGCGGTGCTGCGGCGGGTCTAGCCGCCAAATATGGCGATGGCGCTGACGCGATGGGCCACGAGCCCGACTTGCGGTCCATCCATCAACCGCGCGACGCTCACCTGCCGGGCTCGGTCGGCTTGTCGACCGCGCCCCCGCCTTCCGCCCAATCCTTGAACGCGCCGAGATTGTAGACCTGCTGGTAGCCCATGTCTTTGAGCACCTTGCCGCCCAAGGCCGAGCGGCCGCCAGAGGCGCAGTAGAGGATGACGGTTTTGTCCTTGGCGAAATTCTTGTCATGATACGGCGACTCGGGATCGGCGCGAAACTCCAGCATGCCGCGCGACACGTTCACGGCGCCGGCAACCTTGCCGCTTTTTTCCACCTCCGGAGCGTCGCGCACGTCGACCACCAGGGTGTTGCCCTTGGCGATCATCTCGCGCGCCTGCGCCAGCGTGATCCGCGGCACCGCGGCGTTGGCAGCTTCCATCATCTGCTTGACGCTTGTGGCCATGGCGTCCTCCTCTCTCCCGGCATTCACGCCCCTCAGCTGCGGATGTGCTCCGGAGCCTCGGGACTACGGTATCACACCTCGCACGGCGCCGTAGGGGCGTCGAAAAGCCGCGAGGCTGAACGATGACCGGTCCGAGTCAATCACGCCTGGGGCTGACCGAGGCCGCACGTCCATCCCCTTCCGCGGCGCCTCAAGACCGGACATAAATTCAATGTTTTGGCGCCGACGTTCAGTCATGCATCGTCCTGTTCATCGGGGCGACGACAGGTCGTGATCGGCGGGCCACATACCTCTGCGATGGGAAGGCAGCCGTGAGCAGAACCGGCAGACGTTTTGGGGCTCAATTATTGCTCTTAGCTTTTGCGCTCACGTTGAGCGCGTGCGCCGGCGCAAATCGCAGTCGCGACGTCCGAGATCCTCGTCCGGAAAACTACAAGTCGGACATTCTCGCCATGTTGCCCGTCTATCTTAGGGATCCGACCCAAATCCGCGACGCCGCCGCGTCCGAACCGACGCCTCTACTGGTCGGCACAACGAATCGGTATGTTGTCTGTCTTCGATTCAATGCCAAGAAAAGCAATGGCGAATATGCCGGCCTGAAGCAATACGCGGCTATTTTTGTTGCCGGCAGGCTGGACCAGATGGTGGAGGTCAAGCCGGAGCAATGTGCCGCGGCTGACTATCAGCCATTTCCTGAAGCGGAAAGACTGACGCGATAACCGTTTCTGGGATTCCGATCCGCTGCGAATAGGCGCGAGGTGCCAGCGATCATCCCGTGCCGCTCGCCTCGAGTTGGCGCATCTCATGCGGGCTTCCTCTTGTCTCCATCACGATTCATGGATGTAATTTGCCTCGCATTCGCCGCGGGTGGCCTGACCGACGTTCCGGCCCGCATTCTGGCGGCGATGATGCAGGAGCACATCGGGCAGAACATCGTGATCGAGAACAAGCCCGGCGGTTCGGGCGTCGTGGGCGGGACCTTCGCCGTGCGGGCGGCACCCGACGGCTACACGCTCTTCGCCAATTCGGTCGCCGACACGCAGAACCTGCACTACATCCCGGTGCCTTATAACGCGATCGATGACTTCGCCATGATCGGAATGATCGCCGAGGGGCCGCCGCTGGTTCTCGTCATCGATGCCAAGCTGCCGTACAAGTCGCTGGCGGAACTGGTGGCCGACGCCAAGGTCAATCCGACGAAAATCAGTTTCGGCACGTCCGGCCCGGCCACCTCGCCGGCGATCGCGCTGACGCAGCTCAATTCACTCGCCAAGACCGCGATCGTGGGCGTGCCCTATCGCGGCTCCGGCGAGGCGGCCCGCAACGTGGCGGCGGGCGGAATTGACGGCACCTTCGCGTACTATTCGCAGGCCAAGCCGCTGTCGGATGACGGCAAACTGCGCGCACTCGCGGTCGCGAGCCCGCACCGGATTGCGGCCTGGCCCGACGTGCCGACCATGGAGGAGTTGGGCTATCCCAATTTTGATCATCGTGGCTTCGTCGGGCTCGCCGCGCCCGCCAAGACGCCGACGCCGATCATCGCCTTCCTCAACAAAGAGCTCAACGAGGTCATTCAATCGCAGCCGTTCCGCCAACGCATGGAGGCGATCGGCATGACCGTGCCAGCCGATAACACGCCGGAACGGCTCGCCGAGTTCATGCGCCGCGAAACCGCGCGTCAGGGCGCGCTGGCCAAGCTCTCGGGCCATCAGCCGACGGCACCGCAACGCTGAACACCCCGTCTTGGTCGCACGCCCGGCCGGCGGGCGCCGGGGCGGGTAGCCAGGGCGCCGGCGCTTTGCGATAAGCGTAACAGCGTTCGACAACTCCGAGGATTGAGATGGGTGAATTCGCGATCGGTCAAAGCGTGTCCCGGTTCGAGGATCCGCGGCTGCTCAGGGGCGGCGGCCGCTATGTCGGCGACATCGTGCTGCCAGGCATGGTGTTCGGCTGTGTGCTGCGCTCCCCACACGCGCATGCGCGCATCCGCTCGATCGACACGGGCAAGGCCAAGGCGGCGCCGGGAGTGCTCGCGGTGCTCACCGGCGCGGACTGGCAGGCCTCGGGATGGGGCGACCTGCCGGTTCCCGGCGGATTGAAGCGCCGCGACGGCAGCGCGTTTCGGCCGCCCTATCCCGCGCTTGTCAAAGACCGCGTGCGCTGGGCCGGCGACTATGTCGCCTTCGTGGTGGCGGAGACTTTGATCCAGGCCCAGGACGCCGCCGAGCTGATTTCGGTCGACTACGAGCCGCTCCCCGCGGTCGTGTCGACCGCGGAGGCCACCGCCGCTGGCGCGCCGCGGGTGTGGGATCAATGCCCGGACAATATCGGTTTCGTGCAACTCTTCGGCGACAAGGCCGCGACCGATGCCGCCTTCGCCAACGCCGCCCACGTCGTCAAGCACCGCTTCGTGATCAACCGCGTCACCGCCGCCAGCATGGAGCCGCGCGGCTCGATCGGCGACTACAATGCGGCCGAGGACCGTTACACCATCTACACGACGCTGCAGCGCGCGCATCCCTTCCGCGCCGAGCTGGCGCCGATCCTGAAGGTACCGGAGAGCAAGATCCGGGTGGTCGCCGGCGACATCGGCGGCAGCTTCGGAATGAAATCGGCGGTCTATAACGAAGTGGCGCTGGTGCTGCTGGCGTCGAAACGCGTGGGCCGGCCGGTCAAATGGACCTCGACGCGCTCGGAATCGTTTCTGTGCGATGCCCAGGCGCGCGACAACGTCACGCAGGCCGAGCTTGCGCTCGACCGCAACGGCAGCTTCCTCGGGCTGCGCGTGCACACCATCGCCAGCATCGGCGCCTATCTGCAAACCGGCATGCCCGCCTTCACCGGCAATATCGGCACGCTCGCCGGCGTCTATCGCACGCCCGCCATCCATGCCGACGTCACCGCCGTGTTCACGCACACCAATCCGGTGCGGCCCTATCGCGGCAACGGCCGCCCGGAGGCGGCCTATGTGATCGAGCGGCTGGTCGATCTCGCCGCCGACGAGCTCGGCATCGATCCCGCCGAGCTGCGGCGCAGGAACTACATTCCGCCCGCGGCCATGCCGTTCAAGACGGGGCTCACCTTCACCTACGACAGCGGCGAGTTCGAGAAGAGCATGGACATGGCGCTCGCGCTCGCCGATTTTGCCGGCTTCGAGCGCCGGCGCGCCGACGCGCGCAAGCGCGGCAAGCTGCGCGGCATTGGCCTCTCCAACACCATCGAGCGCGCGGCCGCGCAGGGCTTCGAGGGCGCCGAGATAAGGTTCGACAAGTCCGGCGCGGTCACCCTGCTCGCCGGCAGCGTCACCCAGGGCCAGGGCCACGAGACGATTTTCAAGCAGATCGTGTGCGACCGCCTCGGGCTTGACCCGGACGAGGTCTACTACGTCCAGGGCGACACCGATCAGGTGTTCGTCGGCGAGGGCACCGGCGGCTCACGCTCAGCCACCCTCGGCGGATCGGCGGTCGACGCGGCCGCCGAGCGGATCACCACCAAGGCCAAAGCGATCGCCGCCCATCTCCTCGACATCGATGCAGGCGATATCAACTTTGCCGACGGCGTTTTCTCCAGCCCCAAGACCAATCGCACGCTGACCATCAAGGACATTGCGAAGGAGGCGATGGAACCGACGAGGCTTCCACAGGGCATGGACGTCGGCCTGATCGCGACCGCGACCTACGTCGCGCCGGTGCAGAACTTCCCCAACGGCTGCCACATCTGCGAGCTCGAGATCGATGCGGACACCGGCGAAGTCGAGATCGTGCGCTACAGCGTCGTGGACGATGTCGGGACCGTCATCAATCCGCTGCTGCTGAAGGGACAGATCGTCGGCGGCGTGGCGCAGGGCATCGGCCAGGTTCTGATGGAGGACATCAAGTTCGACGGCGACGGCCAGAACCTGACCGGCTCGTTCATGGACTACGCCATGCCACGCGCGACCGACATCAGCGCGGTCGACGTCAAGAGCAATCCGGTGCCGACCAAGACCAATCCCCTTGGCGTCAAGGGCGCGGGCGAAGCGGGTTGCGTCGGCGCCATGCCCGCGGTCGCCAATGCGCTGGTGGACGCGCTCTCGCACCTCGGCGTCCGCCACATCGAGATGCCGGCGACGCCGGAACGGCTCTGGCGCGCCATGCGCGATGGCCATGCGAAGTGACGTCGGCGACTGAATTATCTCATTCATCACGGCCTTGTGCCGGGCATCCGCGTCTTGCTGCTTCGAGGCGCAAGGTTGCATCGAAACTCCGCTCATTCCCGCGACAGCGGGAATCCGGGAGCGCCTGGGTCCCCGCTTTCGCGGGGACGAGCGGAAACGAATCAGCTCGCCATGCGGTCGACTGTTTGTCAAAGGAAGGAACACACCGATGAAGAAATCGTTCGTTCGCGGCACCTGGCAGGTCAAGCGCGCGTTTTCCCCCGCGGTCATCGCGGAAGGCGCGGGCAGGACCATCTTTATCGCCGGACATACCGGGCAAACGGATGATGCCGGCAAATCGCTCGCCGGCGATTTCGACGCCCAGTTCAAGCAGACCTTCCGCAACATCGAGAAGACGCTCGCCGAGGCCGGTGCAAAGTTGAGCGACATGGTGACGATGACGGTATTTCTCATCGACGCGCGCTACACCACCCGCATGACCGAGCTGCGCACCGAATTGTTCGGAAAGGATTTTCCCGCAAGCGCCGCGATCACCGTGCAAGGCTTCGCCCAGCCGGAGATGATGATCGAGGTGCAGGGGATCGCGGTGACTTAAGCGGTGTGTCCCGGGCGCAGCGCAGCATGAGCAGAGCGAATGGTGCGCTGCAGACCCGGGATCGTTCAAGTCCGTGGCGGTCCCGGATCAGCGGTGCACCGCCATAAGCGCGGGTACGCGCGTCTTCGACGCGCTATGGCGCTGCACCGCATCCGGGACACGGCCCAAGTTAGCGCCGCCTGTGCGCGAAAGCGGGGCTTCACCGGTGACCGGGCCTGGCGGCGTCGACGCGGAGCCGCGCGCGGTCATCGCCGGCATCATCGACATTCTGCGCACTGGCGACGGCCCGGACGCCTCGCGCAAATGGGCGAACGCCTGCGTGCTCACCGGCGAATGCATCAAGGCCTGCGACTACGGCGTCAATCCGCGTTTCCTGCTCGGCATGGCTAGGGTGGCGATGGCGCGGCGCAAGGATGAGCCGCGCGACCAGCGCCGCCACGGCGTCGAGGGATTCCGCAAGGTCGCGCGCGAGGTCACCCATATCTCGCAAATGCAGCTCAACGACGAGCTCTTGGCGCGACTGGGCCAGAAAGACAACGCAGAGCCCGACTCGCCGCCGGATTTCGTGTTCTACACCGGCTGCAACGTGCTCAAGACCCCGCACATCGCGCTGCTTGCCCTCGATATCATGGACGCGCTCGGCGTCACCTACCAGGTGCTGGGCGGACCGAGCCATTGCTGCGGCATCGTGCAGATGCGAACCGGCGACGTCGCGACCTCCGGCCGTTTCGCCGAAAGCACCATGGACAAGCTCGCGCGCAGCAAGTCCGGACAGGTGGTGTCCTGGTGTCCGAGCTGCCACGTGCAATTCACCGAGACAACGCTGCCGACGATAGAAAAGACCCGCGGCGCGCGTCCGTTCGAGATGACGCCGTTCATGCTGTTCCTGCGGGGCAACCTCGACCGCCTGCGGCCGTTTCTGCGCCGGCGCGTCGACATGCGCGTCGCGCTGCACCGCCATCCCGGCATCAAGGGCGTGGTCGAGGCCGCCGAGGACATCCTGCGGGCGGTGCCGGGCGTGGAGCTGGTCGACCTCAAGCAGCCCGCGGTCGGACTGATGAGCAACTATTTCCGCGCGCTACCGGCCTATCGACGCGAGCTGCAAAAAAACGAGCTCGACGCTGCCGAGCGCGCCGGCATCGACGCGCTGGTCGCGGTCTACCATGCCGACCACCGCGAGCTGTGCGCGCACGAGCGCGACTATCCGTTCCGTATCATGAATATGCTGGAGATCGTCGGCGCCAGCATGGGGCTTCACCACGACGATCACTTCAAGCGGCTGAAGATGCTGCAGGGCGTCGACGCGATCGCGGCCGACTGCCAGGACCTGGTCGCGCAGCACGGGCTCGACGTTGCAACCACGCGGGCGGCGATCCAGGCGATGCTCGACGAGCAGCCGCTGCCGTTGCGGGGTGGATGCGCGAGCGGCTGATCGCGCAGCGAGCGCGCTGCGCTCCTCTCCCACCGCCCATTTCCGCGCATAGCGCGTCGAATACGCGCGTAAACGCACTTATGCTGGGAATCCAGTCTACCGTTCTGTCAAGAGTCTGGGTCCCCGCTTTCGCGGGGACGAGCGGAACGAAATATGCCGGACGCTGTATGCTTTACTCACGAACAACAGCGGCCGGTCATCGCCAGCGCCACGCGCTCCTCTTCGCTGAGCTTCTCGTGCGCATGGTCGTGCGCATGCGGCTGGGACGGAGCCGGCGGCGGCACGCCGGTATCGGCGATCGGCTCATCCGGCGGCAGCCCTTGCCGGCGCATCTCGGCGCGGCGCGCGGCGGTCGCCGCCGCGTCGATGGTGTTGCCGCCGGGCTCGAATACCGCGCCGTAAAGCGTCTCGGCCGCATGCCTGCTGACATAGCCGCAGCGCACGTCGCGCGCGAGACTTTCGAGGTCGCGCTCGAGCGGCGAGCCGAAGCCGCCACCGCCGCCGGAGCGCAGGATATAGGCATCGCCCGCGTGCAGAACCTGGTTGAGCGCCTTGCCGTTGTGGAAGCGCTGCTCCTGCGCGGCGGCGAAACGGTGGATGGCGACCGAATTGCCATAGCCGCAGAGCCCGCCCTCGAGCCCCCACGGCTTGCACTTCACCCGATCCATCTGCGAGTTGAAGCGAAGCTCGTGGCGCGCCTGCACCACCTGCTCGCAGCCGAGCCCGCCGCGGAAGCGGCCGGCGCCGCCCGAGTCCGGCCGCAGCGCGTAGCGCTCGACCAGCAGCGGATATTTCGCCTCGACCTGCTCGGAGGGACCGTTGTGGGTGTCACCGTCGTTCATGGCGATGGTCGCGTTGGAGCCGTCGCTGTTGTGCTTAGCGCCCCAGCCGCCGCCGACCAACCCGCCGAGATAGATGTAGAAGCTGTCGTCCTTCGGGCGGCGGCCATTGACGCGCCCCACCACGAGATCGGCGTGGTGGCCGGCGATGATGCGCTCGGGAATTGCAGGGGCGAGCGCCTTGAAGATGGTGTCGATGATGGTCATGGGATAGGTCATCCACATGCGCATCGCGGCGGGCTTGAGCGCGCTCACCACGCGCCCGGGCGGCAGCACGATTTCGAGCGCGCGGAACTGGCCGTCGTTGATGGGAAGATCGAGCGCCGAAGTCAGGCACTTGAAGGCCACCTGGCAGCAGGAGCGGCCCGCCGTCTCGCCGGAATTGTAGAAGCCGGCGACCTGCTTTGCGACGTCGGTGAGGTCGACCTTCATCCGGTCGCCTGCGATCTCCACGCGCACGCGGATCGGCACCCGCTCGCCGAGCTTGACGCCGTCATCATCCATGAACGACTCCGCTTCATAGACGCCATCGGGAATCTCGCGCACGCGCGCGCGCGCAAGCGCCTCGCTGTGATCCATGATCGCTTCGATGCCGCCGATCACGGCGTCGCGGCCGTATTTGTGCATCATTTCGAGGAAGCGCCGCTCGCCGGTCTTGACCGCCGCGATCTGGGCGCGGAAATCGCCCATCGCCCGCTCCGGCAGGCGCACATTGGTCCTGATGATCGAAATGAGCTCCTCGTTCGGCACGCCCTTGCGATAGATCTTCACGATCGGCATTTGCAGACCTTCGGAAAAGATGTCGGTCGTGGCGCCGTCGAGTGTGCCGCCGACGTCGGGCCAATGCGCCATGCAGCAGGAGAACGCCACCACCTCGCCATCGTGGAAGATCGGCACCGTGAAGGTCATGTGGTTGAGATGGCTGCCGGTGATGTAGGCGTCATTGGTCAGCAGGATATCGCCGGGATCGAGGTTCTCCACGCCGTAGTGCTCGAGCTTCGTCTTCACCGTGTCGCTCATGCCGCGGATGAACATCGGCAGTCCGAGTCCGATCGAAACCGTGTTGCCTTCCGCGTCGAACAGGCCGACGGTAAAATCGAGCGCCTCGTAGATGATCATGTTGTAGGCGGTGCGCATCAGATTGGTCTTCATCTCCTCGGTCGCGGCGATGAGGCCGTTGCGCACGATTTCCGTCGTCACCGGATCGGGCCGGTAGCCGGCGGACCTAAGCTTGGCTTTCAGCGCGGCGTCCATCCTCAGCTCCGCAGGATCTCGATCACCAGATCGCCGAAAGCATCGACCGTGACGACATCGCCGGGGTGAACGACGGTGGTCGAGGCGTATTCCTCGATCAGCGCGGGTCCGGCGATGCGATTCTCGGCAAGCAACGATGCGCGATCGTAGGTCGGCGTATCCACGGCACGGCACAGTTCAGCGAAATAAACCGCGCGGGTGCCGCGGAAGGCGTGAGCCGGCGGCGCCGGCTCGCCCGCGGCGATGGGCTCGAACGTCGGCTTGCGCAAGCGACCCGTGATCGCGCTGCGCAGGCTCACGATCTCGGCCTTCTCGCCGGGGGCCGAATAGCCGTAGCGGGTCGCGTGCACGGCATCGAATCGCGTCTTGATACCGTCGCGATCCTCGGTACGGAACAGCTCGAGCGGGAGCTCGACCGTGACCGCGTGCTCCTGCCCGACATAACGCATGTCCGCCGAGCGCTCGACCGCGATGCCGGCGATGGCGACGTCGCTGCGGCGCACGGCCTCGCGGCCGCGCCGCTCCATCTCGGCGTAGATGTTCTCCATCG
>WNFX01007241.1_pt1 | contig 10433 bp, 9 predicted proteins | sample 5400111 | NCBI WGS metagenome assembly WNFX01 (sample SAMN13153363, study PRJNA577476) | soil metagenome | isolation source: 40 cm soil or saprolite under grassland replicate 1 | place: USA:California | collected 2016-06-15 | reverse complement strand
AGCCGCGCGCGATCATGGCCCCGGCGCAGTTGGTGTGCGCCCGCATGGCGACGACGTCCGCCGCCGTGGTGATGTCGCCGTTCCCGATGACCGGAATGTCGAGCGCCTCGACCACGCGGGCGATCTCGTCCCAGTTCGCTTCGCCTGAAAACATCTGGGTGCGGGTGCGGGCGTGCAGAGTGAGCGCCTGGGCGCCGGCGTCGCGGCAACGCTGGGCGATGGTGACGGGATCGCGCTGGGCGTCGTCCCAGCCACTCCGAATTTTCACGGTGACGGGGAGATGCGTTGCACTTCGCACCGCCCGGATGATGCGCTCGACCAGGTTCAGGTCCTTCAAGCAGCCCGATCCGCCGTTGTTCTTGACCACCTTCTTCACCGGGCAGCCGAAGTTGATGTCGATGAAGTCGGGCCGGCCGGCCTCGGTGACCATCTCGGCTGCGCGCGCCATGACTGTGGCGTCTGCGCCATACAGTTGAATGCCGATAGGGCGCTCCGCTTCCTCGAAGCGCATGTCGTCGAACAGGTGCTCGAGGCCGCGGGCCACGCCGACCGCGGAGATGAATTCCGACACGACGACGTCCGCCCCGAACCGCCGGCACAACAGCCGGAAGGGGGACTCGGACACGCCCGACATGGGGGCGAGGAACAGGGGAAAATCGTGCCCTGTGTGGTACGGGAAGTGCATGAGACACAACGTAATGACGCGTTGCGCGAGGAGCAACCAGCCGGCATCGATCCCAACATGCGCCACAGATTATCGTGGTCACATCTCATGATCCAGAAACCGACCGTGCTCATCCTCGGAGCGGGTGCAAGTGAACCGTATGGGTATCCCCTCGGCGACGGTCTGGTCAAACGGATAGTGGCCCTGACAAGCCCCGGACCGCCGATGGCTGCGTTTCGGGAGCTGTTGCATAGCCAATCGCCCCTACGTGAGGAGGTTGCCGACTTCCACAGCCGGCTGCTGCGGAGTGATACCAGTTCTATCGATGACTTCTTGGAGTCCAACCCTGACCACAGAGAGCTCGGGAAGCTCTGTATCGCAGCGGCGCTCACAGTATGGGGGCCGAAGAGCAACACGCTGGACGCAGGCCACCACTGGTACAAATACCTCTGGGAGCGACTACGCCACGACGCTCCCATCTCGCGACAATTTGGCGATAACCAGCTTGGATCATCACCTATAACTACGACAGGTCGTTCGAGCGTTACTTCGCGAGCGTACTCCTAAATACCTACCCCGATCTCGCGAAGGCCGGCGCCGACGCTGCCGAAGCACTGCGGGTCAACGCGATTCCGATTGTGCATCTTCACGGCACTCTCGGCGAGGCGGCCGACCAAGTGTTCACCGTGTCCGATGTCATGGTACTCAACACGCTCACATTCTATAGGCAGGTTGCGGCGGGGATCCACATTATTCACGACGTCCAACCCACTGCTGATTACGCGACAGCCCAAGAATGGCTTCGCGAGGCGAAGGTCATATGCTTCCTCGGATTCGGCTATCACCCGACCAACATCAAGCGGTTGGATTTGCTGAGTCAGGTCCGTGGTCACGCTGGACTGTTCTGCGGCGGCACGGCCTTGGGGATGGAGCAGGCTGAAGTCCTGAGGGCAGAGGCGCTTCTTGACATCGGTGGTTCGATCTTGGTAAGGGACGTTGATGCGCTTATGTACCTCCGACGGTATGCCCCGCTTGAATGAGATCCCAAGATAGGGTCCCCGACTGACCAGCTTGAAGGCCCGGTGTCCTGCCCCCGTTCGTCGGACCAGGGTTATGCGACACTTACGGCTGCCTGTTGGCTGTGCTGTGACCGCCCTGCGTGCGCCCCGCCAAGGACAGCGGCGGTTTCTAAGCCACCGGTTGCGTCAAGAGTGACCGATGCGATTGAACACCCCTCGCCCGCGACCGTCTGACGTGACCCACTCGAAGTGGTCGGGATCGATGAGTCGTAGCTCCGAGGTGACGTAGATTCCCGGTTTTGCTAACCTGGGGTCGGTGGAAGCCACGTCGAAGACCACTGTGTGACCGGAGCGGTCGGCGCGTCCGATCAGAATCATGGGGCTGGGCTCGTGCTCGATTGCGCCCAACTGATAGTAGGCACCCGTCGCCGCGTTGTAACCGAGAATGCCCGCTCCGGTTTCGGACTGGCCGACAACAGTCTCGCTCCACGTGACCTTCATGGAATCACCCGACAGCCGCATCTCGCGTTGACCAGATGCCACTGGACCGTTAGAACCTTGCGAATACAAGTCGAAGCGCCACGTTCCCGCGAGCTGAGCCAGGAAGCCCTGCGGCGTACTCGGGAGCGACCTGTTGGACTGACCTGCCTGACCTAGGACGAAACCTGGAAGCAACACCAAAGCCGCAACGAGGTAGCATGCGGATGTTTTCATCTCACATCCTCCAGACGCGGGTGCGGGGCAGCAGTTCAGAATTGCATCGACAATGCTAGCGAAAACCGACGGCGGTCGCTTGGTGCGAGGCTCAGGCGCACAGGCAGCGGCGTTGCGCTCCAGTGCTCACCTTCTACTACGGCCCCGACAAGGGTGCCTAGGGCCGCCCCGATGGGCACGCTCACCAAGTACACCAGATCGCAGTCGCTACAACTGGTTCGATGCGCATCTGTCCAGATAGCACCGTAGACCGTGCCGAGCGCCGCACCGCCGATGAGGCCAGCACCGACACAGCGAACACGACGGCGGCCGCCGCAGAAGCCAGGGCCTTGACTAACGTCGAGCTCAGTGCTGGGGACACGGGGGACGTCCTCGCTCCTTCCGTCCTCGTCGCGTACGACGACCGTCAGGCTATCTACGGAGGCGAGTGTTCCGATCACCTTCCAACGCCGGCACCAGAAGGCCCCTGGAGCTCCGCAGCCAGGGTCTGGCCGGACCACTCTAACGCGAACGCCTGGGGCAAGAGCGGGCGGCTCCTGGGCGTTGAGCGTGCCGAGCTCTAAGCTCAGCGCAACGGCGCAGCAGCAGTAGATGCCCTTCACGTATCCCATCAGAGAAGAAATGGCGGGCACGTGGTTCACTTCTGCTCGACGGAAGCGGTTGACCCGCATCGGACCCACCCTCTCAGGCCCCCTGTAGCATATGTCTCATATCCGTTGGTCCGAAAGACGGGGAGCAGACCACCGGCCACCCGGGCCTGTCGCATTCGCACCCCATCGTGCCGCAAAAACAGCCTAGCCGTAACTGTCGCGCCGGGTCAGCTTGCGTGGACGGAGCGAGTCAATGATCACATCACCTACAGTGTTCATCACCGGCGCGGGCGCGAGCTGGGAATACGGCTTCCCTCTCGGGAGGGAGTTAGTCAGACAGATCGTCCAGGGGACGGCCAAGGGCGGCGACCTGAGAGCGGAATTGTTGCGTACCGACTATATCCGCGAAGGTGACATTGATGCCTTCTCCGAACGACTGAGGGGCTCTGATCCACGCTCGATCGACACGTTCTTGGAGGGGAACCAACCGGAGATGGTCGAGATTGGGAAGGCCGCCATCGCCCTGCTGATCCTGCGCGCGGAACACCAGTGCAAAAGGGAGGGTCGACTCTTCATCGGTAGCGAACTGCTCCAGGATCACTGGCTCGGCTACGTTTGGGACCTGATGCGCTCGGGATCGACGCCCGAGAACTTCGCCAACAATCAGATCTCCTTCGTGACCTTTAACTACGATCGCCTCATCGAGTACTATTTCGAGACCGTCTTGCAGCACACTTTCGGAATTCGACACGAGGCGGCAAAGACGTTGCAGCAATCCCTGCGTATTGTGCACCTGCATGGCGAACTCGGAACTCCGATCTTCGGTCAGTATCAAAACCAGCTTCAGGGTCTCTTGGTTCGGGAGGCAGCGAAGGGGATACTGGTCATTCACGATCAGTTCGCGACAGACGATCCGAACTTCAGGAGGGCGCGGGAGCTGCTGGAACCCGCGAGCATCGTCTGTATGCTCGGGTTCGGCTACCACCCGGTCAACATCGAGCGGTTGAAACTCGGGAGGTATACCGTGGACGCGAACAAGCAGGTTGCAGGAAGCACATACCTTATGGGGGGTGCACAGGTCCGCGTTGCGCAAAAGCGCCTGCAGCGCGCCTTTCCAAGCCACCCCGGCCTTAAGGCTGAGCAATTCCTCAAGGAAGCGGTGGAATTGGTCTAGGCGCGAATAACAGGTGAAACACAGCGTACCGGAGCTGCTCCGGGCCTGTCGCGTTCCCGCCCTCACCTGCCGCAAAAACAGCCTAGCTTACCAGCGTCTTCCGCTCAACTGTTCATATCCTAGAGCCTGGGCAGATCATGCTTCCAGATGCAGTCGCCGAGACCGCCCGCCGCGCCGTGCGCATGGCCCTGAACGAGCGCCACGAGGTCCTTGCTCGAGATGTGGCGGACATCCGCGAACGATTCAGTTCCCGCGGTGTGCTCTACTCCAGCATGTTCTTTGTGGCAGTAAAGGACCGGATTGCTAGCGAATTCAGTATCAGAGCGACAGTCGCTTGGCAGAATTGGGCTCGCGCCCTAGCCACGCAGCCAACTGTGCCGCTCGCCAATCTCCGCTCTACACTCATTGCCGCAATTGAAGGATGCCTCCGCGTTGACGGGGCAGACAGTTCCGACCTAGCGCAACATTATGTGGAGGCCAAGAACCTCGGGAACGTGGCGAGCGAGCCCGCGGACACCCTGGCCCGAATGGCGCAGCGGGCTGTCGACAAAATCACGATAGAGATCGATTTCGCAATCTTAGAAGCCACCAAGAGTCAGCCAGCCGACTCGCAGTCCGCAACATTCAATATCTACGCTCCGATCGGCGTGATACAAACTGGCGCTGGCTCCACTGCATCTGTTCAGCAACACTTCGGCCCGACCGAGCGAGACACTATCCGGCGGGCCCTTGAGGCGGTCGAGCAGTCGCTGCCTACTGTCGGCCAGATGGTGGCCGTGGAGCGCGAACAGTTGTCCGAGGTCGTGGCCGAGGTGCGGCAGGAGTTGGACAAGGCGCAGCCCAATGCGCTGCGCGTGCGAAGCGCCATGACAGGAATCGCGAGCACCATCCAAACACTGGGAGCTGCCGCCCCTGCGTACGCGCTGGTCAAAGGAGCTCTTGCACTCCTTGGGGTGCACCTTCCATAACGCAACGGCCCGGGAGTTTGCCGGAGCCCATTGGCGAACTGTTACAATTCGCCGTGCCTTCTTATGTCCGGACCCTCGTCTCTCGGCGGTGTTGGTGTGCCGCTTCGGTGCCCCGGCTTGTATCTCGATTCTAACTAGATGCGATGGTCATGGAGTCCCACCACTTGAGAAGGGCACCGCGAACGATGTATTCGAACGTGTGAAGAAACATCGGGGTGTCTTCCAGCTTCCACACGCCCCAAGCGTTCACAAACGCTCCGCGGAATGGCACTTCGGCTGGCACCGGCCAGCCCGGATCTTGATCCGGCCGCTGACACATGATCGGTGGGAACGGCACTCCTCCGTGCAGGGCCGTCGAACGGTGCCCGTAGATTTTCTGGAGGGAGGCCCTCATCGGGGCGCTGGACCAGTCAAGTTGCGCGTGTGAGGGCGGACGTTGCGCTGGCGCAGGCGGGAGAAACTCCAGCAGGAATGACAAGAACTTCTTGGTCGCACCTAGCGTGCTGGCGAAGTGCTTGGCGACCTTCAGCAGGAGCTCGTGCCCGCCCGCCCGCTCCAGTATATCGGCAACTTCAGGGCGAAACTCTCGGAACAGCTGCGCTGGAGGGGTTCTCTTTCCTGCGCTCCAGAAGTCGGCCGCACTCTCGATTGCAGAGACAAGGAACAGCCACGAAAGCTCAGCCTCCCCCTCGGCCACCCACACAGCATCCTGGTACAGCTTGGCGGCACGAGCCAGCGCAACGGCTTGGCTTGGTGTTAGGGAGGGGTACGTCGCTACGCGATTGATGTCTGTCACGTCAAACTTCGTGACCTCTGGCAGAATGCCCGTTGTCTCGCCTCCAGTCCTCCGGGTTGCCCCTTCCACGTCGCCCCCGTGCGGTATGCCATGGGGGTACTCTGGTTGGGTGTTGAAGGTGCGCGTCATTCCGCCGGGCTTGAGGCGTATGCCCATGGCTAAGGAGCAGAGGGCGGCCAACTCAAGCTCTGGTCCGCCCCCGAGGTATCGTGCAACATCCGTCTTCTCCCTGTCCGGGTTCACCAAGGTCACCGGCTTGAGGTGGAGATTGGTGCGCAGGACAAAGAGTGGCCGAACGGTGCTATACGGGCTGGGGCCTGAGAGCGTGTTGAACAGCGTGTACGGGCCCCAAAACTTGTTCGCTTGTGGCTGGAACTCCGCATCCGAATAGAGAGGAAACTCAAACCCGCCCTCGAAGGGTCCGTCCTCTAGGAAGGCAAGCCAGTTCTCATAGGCGTAGGGACCCCTCGCTTTGGGTTCAACTCCACTGGCCGGAGCATCTTTGGGCTGACCCATGCGGACGGTTCCCTCGCCGTATCCCGCGGGAACATCGGGCCTACGGCCCAATCGCACTAGGTTGTTTCTGCGGCACCGAAGGGCGCGGATGCGACAGTAGTGCGGTAGCAGGGACAACACCCCGTTTCTGACGGGTACTAGTTGCACCAGCGCCACGCTAAACCCTTGAAAACACAACGGCCGGCACCCAAGGGCACCGGCCCGAAATTGCGCGAGGAGCAATCAGCCATTACGTTTCGCCGCCGTTTCGACCGGAGGGACTAGGACGTGCGCCTGCGTGAGTTCTTTGCCGAAGACGCCATCAACCTGCAGCTGCAAAGCACCACCAAAGACGACGTCTTGAAAGAGCTCGTGGGCTTGCTCCAGCTGGACGACAAGGCCGAGCAGACCCTCGTGAAGATGCTGAAGCGTCGCGAGACGCTCGGGTCGACGGGCATCGGTCAGAATATCGCGATCCCGCACTGTCGTGCGCTGGCCGTGAACCGCTTGCGCGTCGCGTTTGGCCGGAAGCTCGACGGCATCGACTTCAATGCGATCGACGGCAAGCCCGTACACTACTTCTTCCTGATCGTGGCCCCGCCGCTGGAGGTGTCCAACCAGTACCTGCCCGTCCTCGGAAAGATCGCGCAGTTCGCAAAGGAGCCCGATGTGCCGGGGAAGCTGGCGGTGGTGGGCACGGGGAAGGACTTTTTGAAGCTCTTGGAGGATAAGAACATTTAAAGGCGTTACAGGTTCCACGTTGCACGTTACACGTCAATCGTCCCGCAGCCTCCGCAGCAGGCCGGCGACCATCCTCGCGCAGTTCGCGCGGCTCGCGTGCAGGTCCCGCAACTCGGATTCCGACAAGTAGTCGAGCGCTTTCACGAGCTCCAGAATCGACTCGAGCTCGTCTAAGGAGCCCCGCGCGATGTCGACATGACGGCGGAAGTTACCGCGATTGGAACGTGCCGCACCCTCCGCCAGGTTCAGGGCGACGCTGTATGCGGCCCGCCGCCACTGCGGGGCGAGAGAAAACCGCTCGTCGGGCGGTAAGCGACGGATCGCGGGGCGCGACAACACGACAAAACGGATGGCCTCTTGCCACGCCCGGAGCTGGCGGAAGTCTCCCACCGAGCAAGATTCGTGGGTACCGACTTCGCGAGCATCATCCTCTTTCGCAGGTGCGGTCCACTTCTTTGCAACTGGTGCGCCACGTGGAACGTGCAACGTGGAACGTGTAACGCCGTTATTCCCACTCGATCGTCGCCGGCGGTTTGGAACTGACATCGTAGACCACCCGATTCACTCCCCGTACTTCATTAATGATCCGGCTGCTGATCTTGGCTAGGACATCTGCAGGAAACGGATACCAATCCGCCGTCATCCCGTCCCGACTCGTCACCGCTCGCAGCGCCACCACGTGATCATACGTGCGGAAGTCTCCCATCACGCCGACTGACTTGATCGGGAGCAGCACGGCGAACGCCTGCCAGATCTGGTCGTACAGACCCGCTGCACGAATCTCCTCGAGGTAGATCGCGTCCACGCGGCGCAGCAGATCGAGGCGGGCCTCGGTGACCGGCCCGAGCACGCGGATTGCCAGTCCGGGGCCCGGGAACGGATGCCGGCCCACGATCTCTTCGGGCAAGCCGAGCTCCCGGCCGACCTGGCGTACCTCGTCCTTGAACAGCTCGCGCAGCGGCTCGATCAGCTTCCACGGGAGATTCGGTCGCAGGCCCCCCACGTTGTGGTGGGTCTTGATCGTCACCGAGGGCCCGCCGAACGGCGATGCGGACTCGATCACATCCGGATAGAGCGTTCCCTGCACCAGGAATCCGACGTCCCCCTTCACGTCCTCGGCCGCTTGCTCGAACACGTCGATGAACGTGTGACCGATGCGGCGCCGCTTCTCTTCCGGGTCTTCGACCCCGGCCAGCGCGTCGAGGAAGCGCGCGCCGGCATCGACGACCCGCAAGGCGATCCCGAGGTGCGCCCGGAACGTCCGCTCCACCTGCTCCCGCTCGCTCAGGCGCAGCAGCCCGTGATCCACGAAGATGCAGGTCAGCCGGTCGCCGATCGCGCGGTGCACCAGCGCGGCCGCGACGCCTGAGTCCACACCGCCCGAGAGACCGCAGATCGCGTGCTTGACGGGCCCCACGGCCCCGCGGATCCGCTCCACTTCCCGCTCGATGAAATGACCGGGCGTCCAATCGGGCGCGCAGCCGGCGATCTCGAACAGGAAGTTGTGCAGCATCTCCCCGCCGCGAGGAGTGTGGGCCACCTCGGGGTGAAACAGCACGCCGAAAATCGGCCGGGACTCGTGCTGGAAGCCCGCCACCGGCGCGTTGGGGCTCGAGGCCGTCACGCGAAAGTGGGGCGGCGGCTGGTCGATCCGGTCGCCATGGCTGGCCCAGACCGTGACGCACCCCTGGGGCTCGAATCCCGCGAACAGCCCCGTCGCGTCCCGCACCGTGATCTCGGCCCGACCGTACTCGCGCAGTGGGGACGGCGTCACTTTGCCGCCCGCCAGATGGGCCACGAGCTGCATGCCGTAGCAGATGGCGAGGATGGGTGTACCGAGCTCGAGGAGCTTCGGATCGGCCGTGGGCGCACCGGGGTCGAACACCGAGTTGGGGCCGCCGGAGAGAATGATGCCCTTCGGAGCGAACTGCTTGATGAAGCCCAGGTCGCCGCCGCGCGCGGCGGGATGGATCTCACAGTAGACGTGCGCCTCGCGCACCCGGCGCGCGATGAGCTGGGTGAACTGCGAGCCGTAGTCGAGGATGAGGATCTGGTTCATGCACCACCCGCCCGGTACCAGGTGGTGGGGTCGAGCACCTCCCCACGCAGCAGGTCGTCGAGCGTCTCGCGCTGCCGCGCGATGTAGTAACGATCGCCTTCGACCAGAACTTCGGGCGGCCGGGGCCGCTGGTTGTAGGTCGAGCTCATGACGAAGCCGTACGCGCCCGTGCCGAGCACCGCCAGGTACTCGCCGGGCTCGACCGCGGGCAGCTTGCGGTCGAGCGCGAGGAAATCCCCCGACTCGCAGATGGGGCCCACGACGTTCACGAGCTCCTCGGGTCGGCTGCCGTCTCTCAGCGGGACGATCTCGTGATGGGCGTTGTAGTGGCTGGGCCGCACGAAGTCCGTCATTCCCGCGTCTACCACGACGAAATCCTTGCCCCCGGCATGCTTGCGGTACAGCACCTTGGTGACGAGTACGCCCGCGTTTGCCACGAGGTAGCGCCCCGGCTCGCATAGCAGCGCCAGCCCAGCCTGGTTGATCGGCGGCGCCACCGCGGCGGCGAAGTCTTGCGGACTCGGCGCCTTCTCGTTGTGGTAGCGCACGCCCAGCCCGCCGCCCACATCCAGCGCTTCGATCGTACCGATCCCCGAGGCGCGCAGCGCCGTCACCAGCTCGAGCAGCTTCACGGTGCCGCGATGATACGGCTCGACGTCGGTGATCTGGGAGCCGAGGTGCATCGCGAGCCCGCGCAACGTGAAGAGCGGCTCGGCCGCCACGCGCTGGGCCACGTTCACGACCTCGTCGTAGGGCACGCCGAACTTGGCGGTCTTCTCGCCGGTCTTGGTATACGGGTGTGTTTCGGTCGCGACGTCCGGATTGACGCGGATGCCGAGGCTCGCGCGCTTCTTGAGCTTCCGGGCGGCCGCGATCACCGCATCCAGCTCGGCCGACGACTCGACGTTCAAGAATCCTACGCCGGCGCGGATCGCCTCTTCGAGCTCCGGGGCGGTCTTCCCCACCCCGGAGAACACGATCGCGCTGGCCTCGAAGCCGGCCGCGAGGGTACGCCGCAGCTCGCCCACGGACACGATGTCGGCGCCCGCGCCGAGGCCTTTGAGGACCTTGAGGACCCCGATGTTGCCGTTGGCCTTGACCGAATAGCAGATGCGGTGCGGCACGTTCTTCAGGGCGTCCTGCAGCGCGTGGTACTGGGCGCGGATCAGGTTGGCGCTGTAGACGTAGGTGGGCGTGCCGACTCGCTCCGCGA
>WNFX01026592.1_pt1 | contig 10434 bp, 9 predicted proteins | sample 5400111 | NCBI WGS metagenome assembly WNFX01 (sample SAMN13153363, study PRJNA577476) | soil metagenome | isolation source: 40 cm soil or saprolite under grassland replicate 1 | place: USA:California | collected 2016-06-15 | reverse complement strand
GTTTCGGACGTTCATCGCCAAAAACGTATTGCCAGTGGTCGGTGCGGAACGGTCCGGCGTCTTCCCATTGCGCATAAACCGTTCGATTGCCTTTGCGAATCGCAATCCAGCGGCCTTTGCACGTGGAGATGCCAGGGCCTTGGTATGCTTCCTTGAACCACGGAACGACCCGCGGCGCTTCCGGCCGATGCCCGGTGGATGCCTTGTCATTATAGGGAAGGGCGCAGTAAAACGGATTCTGCCGCGGTGTGAATTTTACCGGCAGGTACTCGCTCCGGTGCGCAGGACTTGGATCGTCGAAGCCGCCGTAACTCCTGGCCCAATCCTTGTCCCACGAGCTCGAGCGATTCGGGACTGGATTATTTCCGCTCGGTGCTTCCCCAATCCAGAAAACTGTCGTCACAATTTGTCGTTTCCACGGATAACGTTCTCCGGCTTTGGGCGGAGGCGACGACAAATGACGCGGCGTAAACGCGATCGAATCAAGATTCATCATCAGATCCTCCGACAATTTGTCCGATTTTTTGCTCAGTTTGACCTTCGCAGGTTCGGCCTTGTCCGGAGTCGAGTGCGCGAAAAGAGAAGAAACCGAAGACAGCAAGGCCGCGATCGTGTGAGTAATGGTTCCGGGTTTCATTTCGTAATGGCCTCCGCGCAATGCGGCAACGAAGACATAATGTCTTCCTTAATTAATTCGGTCGCGACGACGCAGATGCGCGTAAATCGCGGCGCATTTTCAGATGCGCCGTAGCAAAGCCAGGGAACTTCGACACCAATTCGGCCTAGTCAAGAAATTTTCATCGATTTGAAGCTGCCTCAAGATCGACAATCATATTCAACTCGTGATGCGGTCTTCGTACCGCTGCGTAGACTTCAGGTTATGAAGCGGGAAATATTTGCCTGTTCTTATTTTGTCGTCGGCGCAGCGGTTCTTGTCGCAGCGCTTCACGCGCAAACAAGTCCATGGCCATTTCCTCCTCGGCCCGGCGCGGCGCCGCAAACATTCATCGCCCGCAGCATCACCGTCGCGTTTTGGAACATCCAGTGGTTCCCGGGCCGTCGACCGAACGCCACGCGCCGCGAGGAAAATCGTCAAATCAATTCCGTGCATAGGGACATGGTGCAATTGAACGCCGACATTATCGGCATGGAGGAAGTGCGCGATTTTGCGCGCGCCGGTGTTGCCGTTGCGCCTCTCACCGGATTCAAGGTGGATGTTTGCGCGAATTTTCCACCGCGCGAAAGCCAGGCCGAAGCACAACAGGAGTCTGCCTATGGCAAACTTGGCGCCATCACATGGATCGTGGGCGGGGATTTTAACACCTCGCTCGATGACAAACGCTTCGCCGCGGAAACAACTCTCCGCACCTTGATGAGCAACGGCTTTGCCTGGATTTGGCAGAACGTCCCGGCAATGTCGCGAATGACATTGCCGCCGGATAAAGATTTCCCAGCCGCATGCTTCGACCACGTTTTTTACCGCGGTGCCAGGCTGCGCCGGGCTTGGGTCGCAAACACCAGTTCGCAATCAAGCGATCACCGCGCAATCGTCGCAACGTTCGATCGTGCGGCCGTGCGATAGACGCAATTAGTCGAGAAATTTTCCGGGATTCAGGATTCCATCCGGATCGACAATCTCCTTGAGCTTGCGATGGAAATCGCGTGCGACTTCGCTCGTCGCGTCCGGCCACCAGCGTTTTTTCGCCAGCCCGATTCCGTGTTCGCCCGTGATCACGCCGTCCCAAGCCAGCACCTGTGCAAAAAGTTCGTCGAGAGCGCGATCGACCTTTTCGCGTACGGCTGCCTCACGATTGTACCGATCCGCCATGATGTTGACGTGAATATTGCCGTCGCCGGCATGACCGAAACAAGCGATCGAAAATCCATACCTCACCTGCAACTTCTCTGCGAACTCGACAAGATCGACAATACGACTTCGCGGAACGACCACGTCCTGATTCAACTTGGTTAGGCCGGTCGCACGCAACGAATTGCTAAACTCGCGCCGCAACGCCCAAAGCTTTTCACAATCAATTTCGCCATTCGCCATTTCCAGTGCGTTTGGTTTTTTCTGCGCCAACAATTCGCGAACCGCCGCCGCTTCGCTGCGCACGCTCTCCTCTTGCCCGTCAAGATCGACAAGCAGATGTGCGCTGCCGGCGGGCACAATTGATTTTCCGAGATCGCGACGCGCCGCTTCGAGTGTGAAGCTATCGGCGATCTCCAATGACGAGGGCAAAAATCCCTGTGCAAAAATTTCCTGCACCGCTGCCGCCGCCTGGGACATGGTTGCAAAAACCGCGGACAAAGTCGCGCGCGCCGGCGGCAACGGAAGGAGCCGCAAGGTGATTTCCGTCACGACGCCCAGCATTCCTTCCGAACCGACAAACAAGCCGATTAAATTGAACCCCGTTTTGTTTTTGTGGACGCGGCCGCCAGTTCTTAGTACTTCGCCGTTCGCGAGCACAATTTCGAGACCGATAACATAATTGCGCGTCACGCCGTATTTTAAACAGCGCGGGCCACCGGCGTTGGTCGCGATATTTCCGCCGATGCTACATTCTTTCATGCTCGCCGGATCGGGCGGATAAAATAATTTTCTCACGCGCGCGGCCGCTTTGAGATCGCCCGTGATCACGCCGGGCTCCACGATCGCAATCGCGTCTGCGAAATGAATTTCCTTGATGTGATTCATGCGCATCAAAGAAAGCGCAATTCCTTTTCGAACCGGGATACAACCGCCGACGTAGCCAAAACCGGCGCCACGCGCCGTCACCGGAATTTTTTTTTGAGACGCAAACTTCAACAGATTGGAAACATCGGTTGTCGATCTTGCAAATACGACGACCTCCGGCTCTTCTGCCGCGAACCATTTATCACCACTGTGCGTGGCCAGCGTTTCGGCATCGTCGGCAACAGCGTCGTTGCCTAGAAATCGCCGCAGCTCGTCCGCCAGCGACATGTTTACAGCGCGATGCGGTAATGCTGCGAGCGTTCGCCCATCCGCGTGAGCAGCCGCACGGCTTTCGGATAAATCACCGGCCGACTCTCGTCCTCGCCGGCAAATATTTTCACCGCGTCCATCGAATCGAATCGCAGCAATGTAACGAACTGCGCCTCGTCGCAGTCTTCGCGGATAAACAATTCGGCCCCGCGATATCCCGGAATCTTGCGAGTGGCGATGCTCGGGAAAATTTCGTCACGCAACATCGTCTCGTAGGTTTTTGCATCTGCTGGCCTTGTCCAGCCGTGCCAGATTCGAGCAATCATCACATGCCCATGATTTGATAGCCCCCGTCGACGTAAATCACCTGACCGGTGATCGCAGCTGCTCCATCGCTGGCGAGAAACACTCCCGTCGCACCGAGCTCGGCTGGATCACAGCTGCGGTTTAACGGCGCACGTTCCTGATAATGTTTCAACATTTGCGTAAAGCCGCTGATGCCGCGCGCCGCCAGCGTTTGCACTGGCCCGGCGGAAATGCAATTCACGCGGATTTTTTTGGGACCGAGGTCGTAAGCAAGATAGCGCGTGCTTGCTTCGAGACTCGCCTTCGCCACGCCCATTACGTTGTAATGCGGCACCACTTTTTCCGAGCCGTAATAAGTCATGGCGAGAATACTTCCGCCGTTTGTCATGATCGGCGTGATTTCGCGCGCAAGCGCGACCAGTGAGTAAGCGCTGATGTCATGCGCGACCCGGAATGCTTCGCGCGTTGTGCTGAGAAAATCACCTTCCAGCGCTTCCTTGGGCGCGAAGGCGAGGGAATGCAGCATAAGATCGACCTGATCCGTTTCGCTGCGCACCTTTTCGAAAAAAGTTTTGATCTCGCCATCACTCGACACATCACACGGAAAAAACGGCGTTTTTTCTCCAAACTCGCCGACGAGCTCTTCCAGATTTTCTCTCAGTCGCTCGCCTTGATAATTAAAAATCAATCGCGCGCCGGCCGCGGCCCACGCCTTTGCAATCGCCCAAGCGATGCTGCGCTTATTCGCCACGCCGAAGACGACGCCGCTTTTTCCTGCCAAAACTTGCTGAGTCATAAACTCCGTCATGATACCCGCATTTCAGACATCGCAAACATGCGCCTCTTAGCTACAGTCTGTCGCCTATGACTGGCCGACTTTCAGTTCTCTCTGTTTCACTGCTTTCAATTTGTCTTACTTCGCATCTGCCGGCCCAGGAAGAAACGCCGCCGGGCGCTGCACCAGTCAGCGGCGCCTCGCCGAGCGCCTCACCAGTCAGCACCACGCCACCGTTGTCGGCTTCCGTAACGCCGGTTCCCTCGCCCGCGCCGACGCAGCTCAATGATGTCCTCTTCAAAAACTTGAAAGCGCGTGCCATCGGCCCAGCGGTAATGGGCGGCCGCGTCTCCGACATCGCGCTCGATCCGCGAAATCCTTTTGTCTTCTACGTCGGCCTCGGGCATGGCGGCGTTTTTAAAACCGCCGACAATGGCGTGTCGTTCGACCCGATTTTCGACAAGCAACCGATGCTTTCAATCGGCGCTATCGGGATCGCACCATCCGATTCCGATGTCATTTGGGTGGGCACGGGCGAAGCGAACGATCGCAATTCTTCCGGTTGGGGTGATGGCCTCTACCGATCGACCGATGGCGGCGAAAATTGGCAGAATATCGGGCTTAAAAACAGCCGCACCATTGCGCGCATCGTTGTCGATCCAAAGAAACCTGAAGTCGCTTATGTGGCCGCGGTGGGCCATTTGTGGGCCGACGGCGGCGAGCGCGGTCTCTTCAAGACGACCGACGCGGGCAAAACCTGGAAACTCTTGGTCTCGCGCTTAGCGCGGCCAATCCGAAAATTGTCATGGCAGTCGTGCAGAGCTATGAAGGCGGTTCCGGCCAGCTGACCGATCTGCGCAGCAAGAGCGGCGGCGTCTTTCGGTCCGAAGACGGCGGCGAAAAGTGGACGCGCCCGAGTGCGATGGATCCGCGTCCGTTCTATTTCAGCCAGATCCGTATCGACCCAGCGAACGATCAACGTGTTTATTTGCTCGGTTTCGCATTGTTCGTATCGGACGATGGCGGAAAAAATTTTCGGGAAGATCTTTCCGAAAAAATTCACCCGGACTGCCACGCGTTTGTCATTCAACCGGGCACTGCCCCGCCGCCCAAACCGCCAAAACCGGAGGACAAAAGCAAGCCGCCAAAGCCTCTGGTTTGTCAGCGGCTGTTACTCGGAACCGACGGGGGCGTTTATCAAAGTTTTGCGGCCGGGAAAGGCTGGGATCATCTCAACCGGATTCCATCGGGAGAATTTTATCGGATCACACTGGACGATTCCAAACCGTACTACCGCATCGCCGGCGGACTCCAGGACAACGAGAACTGGGTCGGACCGAGCGGCGTGTCGAGCAAGGAGGGTATCCGCAATTCCGATTGGACCGCGCTCGCGGGCGGCGACGGCTTTTACGTTCTATTCGATCCGGTCGATCACGATATGTTTTACGCCGAAAGCCAGGGCGGCGAAGTGCACCGGATCAATTTGCGGAACGGCGAACTGCGCCGATTGCGTCCGGAGCCGCCAGAAGGCGCGCCGAGGTACCGGTTTCATTGGAATTCGCCGCTGATCATGAGCCGTCATAAGCCGGGCGTAATTTATCTGGGCGGCCACTCGCACAAACGCAACGGGCAGCGGCGCGGAAAATTACGGCGTCGTATTTTCACTGGCCGAATCGCCAAAGCGCGCTGGCTTGTTGTGGGCCGGGACTGATGACGGCCGGCTCTGGGTCACTGAAAACGACGGTGGTAAATGGACCGAGCTCACGAACAATTTGCCAGAACCGGCCCGTGGCGTGTGGGTTGTCCGGATCGAGCCAAGTTCGCACGATGCCAACGCTGCGTACGTTGTGACGAATTCTTATCGCGCCGGTGACGATCGCCCGATGATTTCGCACACTGTCGATCTTGGCAAGACATGGCAATCGGTGGTGGGCGATCTCCCGGCGAACGATCCGGTCGAAGTTGTGCGCGAAGATCCGGTGAATCCGAAATTGCTTTATGCCGGCACGCACTTCGGATTGTTCGCGTCGTTTGATCAAGGCGCACACTGGGTTCGCATTGGCGATGTTCCTTCGGTACGCGTCGATGATATTCAAATACATCCGCGCACATCCGATCTTGTCATTGGAACGCACGGGCGAAGCATCGCGATTCTCGACGATTCAGTCCCATTGCGCGAACTGATGCCCGAGATCGCGGCGAAACCGGCGCATTTATTTACCGTGCGTTCCGTGATTGGCGCTTACTTGCAGCCGGGATTCGCCGATGCAAATGGCAAAGGAATTTATCGCGGCACAAATCCGTCCGAAGGCGCCCTCTTCACCGTGTGGGTGAAAGAATTTACCGGCGACGAAATCAAAATCGCTGTGACAAAATCGAGCGGGCAACCAGTGGCAAATTTAAAAGCGCCGGGCGCACCCGGTCTCACGCGGATGAATTGGGACCTGCGGTCCACCAAAGATGTCAGCATCGAATACGGCGGCGACGATCCGAAACGCCTTTTGCCCGCCGGTGACTACAACGCGGAACTAACCTTCGGCACATTGAAAGTGAAACAAACGTTCCATGTCGATCTTGCCGAAGGAATCACGCCGCGGTGACCGGGTAACACGCACCGACATCTCTTTTCGTTAATAGACGTGAGCCAATTATGCTATACGTGATTCACGTATAGGAACGAGTAGAAAAATTAATGCATCAGGCCGCCATGGCGAGTTACCTGGAGCGGCGATCTATGACCGTCGGGCGAATTAATGCGGCGCTCATCGAGCGCCGCTACAGAAGAAAAAGATTCAGCACGCGATGGCGTGACGGCGACAAACTCCGGAGAGCATTTCCCAAAGCGCGTCGAGAACGCGCTGCGTCGCGGCGCGTACCTTGTCGATGTTGTGATTGTCGATGTACGCACTGAGCATTGTGCGCTCGGCGGCGGAATGTTCGCGGTCGGCTCCGATGTGGACGCTGAAGTATTCGTAATGCTTCGGATCGGTGAAGCCGTAATGTCTTTTCAACCCGTCGACCTTCGATTCACAAATCGCGGGAATTTGGCTCTCGTAGGCGTAAAGCGCGGCCAGACCTTCGGCGGTCGATCTTTCGCCGCAGATTGATCGGAACGCTTCGATCAAATTTCTTGTCTCAGGTTGCTTTTCGGTCTTCGCAAGATCGACATCTTCAACGCCAAGCCCTTCGGCGAATTTCTTCCAAAGCTCCGGATGATTCGGCGAGCCGGCTTCTTCATCGATCAAATTGGACAAGAGTTGCTTGCGCGTCGCTTGATCGTCGCAATGCGCGTGCATGGCCGAGAGGTAGGTCGGAAACGCCGCGACGTGGTGATAATACTGGCGCGCATAATCCGCGAGCGCGTCCTTGCTCAGTTCACCCCGCGTCCACGCGAGATAAAACGGATGCCTCAATAAATGTTTAGCCGCGATGGCGTTGTCGATCTTATCAAGATATCGATTCATAAAAATCCTTCCGCAATCTGATCTGTTATAAACTCTCACTCGGACCTCGTAATATTTAACGCGTCACGTCGAGCGCAAGATGTGTTTGATGCCGCGGATGGGGATAACAACCCAGTCGGGGCGATTGTTTAGTTCGTAACCGATTTCGTAAACGGCTTTGTCGAGCAGGTAGGCTTCGAGAAGGATTTGGAGGTCGTCGGCGTTTTGCGGGACGAAGATGGCGCCGGCGGTGGTCTGCAAATAACTTTGGAGAAAGACGCTGCTCATCTGGCGATACCAGAGATCGGCCCAGCGCTCGAGGAACGGGACGTCTTCGGTGCGCATGGCTGGCTGCCAGAGCGCGCTGTAAGCGGCGTACTGAAAAGAGCGCATCATCCCGGCGACGTCGCGCAGCGAGGAGCGCTTGAGCTTGCGCTCGCTCAATGGCCGCGCCGGCTCGCCTTCAAAATCGAGAATGACGAAATCCTTCCCCGTGTAGAGGATCTGGCCGAGATGATAATCGCCGTGGATGCGGATTTTCGCCGCATTTGTTTTTCGATCGAGCAGGCGTTTTTCGCGCGCGAGAATTTCCTCTTCCTGGGCAAGGACTTCTTTGGCTTCCTCGCGAAATGTTTCGCGCACTTCGTGCAACTTTTTTTGGACCAAAGCGAAATTGCGCCGCAATAATGCGCGCATGTTTTGATAAACAGAGCGTTGCGCCATGGCGTTAAACGGCTCGGGCGCAAACGCGCGGTCGTCGTTGGTAGAAGCGAGCGCGCGATGCAATTCAGCCGTCCGCTGTCCGAGCAATTTTGCTTTCTCGGGATAAATGCCGCCGATTAATTCATCGAGAAGGGCGCCGGTCGGCGCACTTTGCTTGTGCAGATCGGCTTTACGACCGAGAACGCGCTCGTAATAACGGCCGACGGAATCGAGGGTCAGGGTCCAGGCGTCGCGCTCGCTCGTAACTGCGCTTTGCAAAAGGCAAACGACAGTCGGTTCAGATTTTCCGCGCCGATATTCAATCGCGCCGCCAAAGGAGGGAACGTTTGGAAAATTGGTGCGCTCCGTGAGGAATCGCACTACTTCGACGTCGGGATTTACGCCGTCTTCGAGCTTGCGATAGAGTTTAAGGAAAAATTTGTTTTCGAAAAGCATCGACGAATTACTCTGCTCGCCGCTAATCACATTCGAACCGGGAACGTGTTCGGCATTCTGTGCGAATGCCGCACTGACGCTGCCGATAAGCTGTCCGTTTTTCCCGCTGGCACGTTGTCGATCTAACATAAGTCGAAAAAGCTTTTCGCGGAATTCCGCGTCCCAGACGGCGTCGAATAGAATCGCTTCTTCGGCGCCATTGAAGCGAGCGATCACAGCGTGAGGTGCGGATTGAGAAATAGAATGGGCCGCGTCACCGACTGCAATCTTAACCGGCAGAGCATATGTTTCATTGGGACCATCGAGATAGCTGACCTCAACAAACCAAAATTCCGCGGCATCGGGTTCGGCGGAGATGGGTGATTGCTCGCGCACGCGCATCTCGCGCAAAGTGCGCGCTTTTGCGCCAAACCATCGGCAATTTCGAATGTATTCCGGCAGGATCTTACCCTCGATCCCGGCACGCTGAGCGTTGTTGAGCAGTGTCCGTAGTTCTGCCGGCGCGCTGAGAGTCGGTACCACGCGCTTCTTGCTCAAACGCCGGCTCTCGCTCTGCGGTTGCAGAACAAACCAGTAATGGGAATGCGGCCCGAGGGTAAGAACATAAAGGGACTTCTTGACCGATGGAAATGGGTTGCGACTGAACATTTCGATTGGGATGCAACCGCTAAAGCGCGACAGGTCGAGCTCGACCGACTGCGCGAAGCGCGAAAGATTCACGACGACGACAATGGTTTCGTTCTCATAGCGCCGAAGAAACGCGAGCACTTTAGCGTTGTCCGGGTAAAGAAATTCGAGCGCGCCGCGCGAGAAGGCCTTGAAGTTTTTGCGCATGGCAATCACGCGGCGCATCCACCAAAGCAACGACGATAAGTTCTTTTGCTGGTTCTCGACGTTGACCGCTTCGTAGTGATACTCCGGATCGATGATGATCGGGAGATGAAGCTGCTGCGGGTTCGCCTTGGAAAAGCCGGCATTGCGATCAGGGCTCCACTGCATCGGCGTGCGGCAACCATTGCGATCGCCCAAATAAATGTTGTCGCCCATTCCGATTTCATCGCCGTAGTAAATGATCGGCGTGCCGGGCATGGAAAAGAGCATGGTGTTGAGCAGCTCCATTTTGCGCCGGCTGTTGGCGAGCAGCGGCGCGAGACGGCGGCGAATACCGAGATTGATGCGCGCATGCGGATCGTTCGCGTAAACGCGCCACATGTAATCGCGCTCCTCGTCCGTCACCATCTCAAGGGTGAGCTCGTCATGGTTGCGCAGAAACATGGCCCACTGGCAGTTCTCGGGAGCGGGCGGCGTTTGATCGAGAATGTCGATGATCGGAAACCGGTCCTCCATTTGCAGCGCCATGAACATCCGCGGCATGAGCGGGAAATGGAAACTCATGTGCGATTCGTCGCCTTCGCCGAAATAAGTGACTGCATCTTCCGGCCACTGGTTTGCTTCCGCCAAAAGCATGCGGCCTTGAAATTTTGCATCGACATGTGCGCGCAGTTTTCTCAGGAAATCGTGAGTCTCGGGGAGGTTTTCGCAGATCGTGCCCTCGCGCTCATAGAGGTATGGGACCGCGTCGAGGCGAAGTCCATCAACGCCTATGTTCAGCCAGAAATCACAGACCTTTTCAACGGCTTCATGCACGGCCGGGTTATCGAAATTCAAGTCTGGCTGATGCGAATAGAAGCGATGCCAATAATATGCTTTCGCAACCGGATCCCACGCCCAGTTCGATGTCTCGAAATCTTTAAAAATAATTCGCGCGTCTTTGTATTTTTCCGGTGTGTCACTCCAAACGTAAAATT
>WNFX01047803.1_pt1 | contig 10435 bp, 11 predicted proteins | sample 5400111 | NCBI WGS metagenome assembly WNFX01 (sample SAMN13153363, study PRJNA577476) | soil metagenome | isolation source: 40 cm soil or saprolite under grassland replicate 1 | place: USA:California | collected 2016-06-15 | reverse complement strand
TATGATCATCACGCGCGTCATCGCCGGAAGCGAGCGATTCGAGGTTCGCAATGTGGACGACTTCAAACGCGCCGAAAGGGCCATGAGGTCCGGCCAGGACATTGCACTCATGGTATTGCAGCGGAACGCGAACACGCATGAATGGCGATCCAGCTTTGTCGCGGTGACGATCCCGTAACAGAAAGCTGAAACCACAAAAAGGCAATTCGGGGAGGGACCCCGAATTCTTGTACTTCAGAATTCGGGGTCCGTCCCCGAATTGCCTTTTTGTGGCCTAAAATAAAAATTAATGGCCTGGGAATTAATTATCGACGGCACCCTCGACGGCGCCGCGAACATGGCCGTTGATGCCGCGTTGCTCGGCGAGGTCGAGAGGTTCCCGGGCGCACGGACTGTTGTTCGGTTCTACGGCTGGCGCCGGCCAACGATTTCGCTAGGACGCAATCAAAAGGTCGAGAATGCTGTGGACGTGGACTATTGCCGGGCAAATGGTATCGACATCGTTCACCGGCCGACCGGCGGCCGTGCAGTGCTGCACGATGACGAACTCACCTACGCCGTGATTTCGAACGATTCCTTCTATTTCGGCGATACGATCTACGGGAACTACAGGCGGGTATCCGAGGCTCTTTGCCTCGGATACAACGATCTCGGGATCGCGGCGAAACTTGCTCCTGATACCAGAAAACCCGATGTGCTGGACAACGGCATCGATCCTCCCTGCTTCCTTTCCCCCTCCCGCTATGAACTGATGGTCGATGGCCGCAAGATCGTAGGCAGCGCACAGCGGCGTGTACGGCGGAGTTTCTTGCAGCATGGCTCGATGCCGATCACCTGCAATCGGGATAACCTGGCTCGGGCAACCGGGTTGACGGATTCCGCGCCTTTACTGATGGAAATGGCGGGTGTCGCCGAGTTTCTTCCGGTCCGTCCCACCATCGAGCAATTTAGAGAAACGTTCATTCGCGCCTTCCAGAAATATTTCTCCATTGAATTCCGCCCCGGACCCCACCGGCCCCACCGGCACATTGACCCTATCCTTGCCTGAGTGCTATAAAAAGCGCGATGGTGGCAAAAAGCGATGGCCGGGAACTCGATTCCAGGGCCCGGGACATTCTGAAATTGATCATCCGGTCCTACGTGAATTCCGGTGAGCCGGTCGGGTCGCGGACGCTTGCGAAATCAATGGACTGGAAATTCAGCCCAGCAACCATCCGCAATGTCATGGCGGACCTCGAAGACGATGGCTATTTGGCGCAGCCACATACGTCCGCCGGCCGCATCCCTTCCGAGAAGGGTTATCGCTTCTATGTCGACCGTCTGGCTGAATCCGGCAAAGTCAGTAAATCCGATGAGCGGTACATCAGCCGTATGCTTGTCGGTACTGATACGCCGGAAGACCTCATGTCGCGCACCTCGGTCATTCTTTCCAGGATTTCGAAGAATGTCGGCCTGGTGATTGCGCCGCCGATGAGCGCGACCGTTCTGAAGCATGTTGAATTCGTCGATCTCGGAGACGGCAAAATTCTGGTGGTCTTTGTTTCCAAAACCGGATTGTTGCAACGCAGGCTCATTCGAGTTGCCGAGCGATACACGCAGGAAGAGCTCGATAAGGCGAGCCGGTATCTCGTGGAGAAATTCTCCGGAAAAACGCTCATGGAAATTCGAAGCGAGCTGCTGCTGGCCATGCAGTTCGAACGAACGTTGTTCGATCGCATGCTCACGCTGCTACGCACCTGGAGCGAGACCCCTCAAGAAGATGCACCTCCAGCTGCTATTTATTTAGAGGGGACGGCAAACATTCTCAATCAGCCTGAATTTGCAGACGTCGAGCGCATGCGAACTTTATTCCAGATGTTCGAAGAGAAAAGCCGCCTGGTCAAAATTCTGAATGAGTGCATCTCGAACAGCCCGCCGGAGGGTGTAAAGATCAGCATCGGTTCGGAACTCGGTATTCCAGACATGCGGGACTTTACGCTGATCGCTTGCTCTTACGCGTCCAATGACCGTACGCCTGGTTTCCTCGGAATCATCGGGCCCACCCGCATGGAATACGAACGCGGCATTTCCATTGTCAGTTATCTCGGACGCGTTGTTGGCGAGATGATCAACGCCTGATGATTCAAGTGTAGCTGCATCCTCATCCCAGAGGGAGAGGGACCAACCAGCCGACTCTCCTAACTTAGGAGGGGAGTTCGCGGGAGGGAATGACCTTATAATGGGTTCTATGGGAGAAAACGACAAATACGAAGGCCGTATCCCGGAAAATGGCAGGAGTGAGGCCGGTGATGGTGGTTCTGAACAGCAGGTTGCCGAGTCCGTTGCTACGGCTCAGCCACCGGCGGACCCGCAGCAGGAAATTGAACTTCTGAAAAAAGAGCGCGATGGCCTTCACGACCGTTTGCTGCGAAAACAGGCGGAGTTTGAGAACTACAGGAAGCGAATGGATCGCGAGAAGTCCGACTTCATGCAGTTCGCGTCGGCCGATTTGATGAAAGAATTATTGAACGTGCTCGATTCCTTCGAGCTTGCGTTGAAAAATGCCGCTACCCAAAACGGCGAACAAAACGTGCTCCGGGGATTCGAGCTGATCTATAAACAGATCGAGGACACGCTTGCACGTTTCGGACTAAAACCCATCGAAGTAAAAGGGAAGAAATTTGATCCCCATTTTCATCAAGCTGTTTCTACCGAGGCCAAGGACGAGGTCGAAGAGAACACGGTAATACAAGAAATGCGAAAAGGGTACTTGCTCAATGGCCGCCTCCTGCGGCCGGCGATGGTAAGTGTCGCAGCCAAGAAGGACTAACTACACTTGAACGGAAAACGGGACTACTACGAAGTGCTCGGAGTTTCGCGCAATGCCTCCGACCAGGAAATCAAGAGCGCTTACCGCAAACTTGCGCTCCAATATCACCCCGATCGGAATCCGGGGAACAAAGAAGCGGAAGAACAATTCAAAGAAGCTGCCGAAGCCTACTCGATTTTGAGCGATTCGCAGAAACGCGCAAATTACGACCGCTTTGGACACGCCGGTGTGGGAACAGCGGCCGGGGGCGGCTTCAGCGGCTTCGATCCAAATGTCTTTGCCGATTTCAGCGACATCCTGGGCGACCTATTCGGTTTCGGCGATCTGTTCGGAAGCGGACGGCGTTCAGCCAGCCGTGTCCAACGGGGCGCCGATCTACGATATGACCTCGATCTCACTTTCGACGAAGCGGCATTCGGAACAACCACCAAGATCAAAGTCCCTCGCCACGAGACCTGCTCGGAATGCAATGGCAGCGGCGCGCAAAAAGGACCGGACGTGCGGGCAGTGTCACGGCTCGGGGCAGGTCATCAAGAATCGTTGCCCGGTCTGTCATGGCGATGGCCGTGTCGTCCGGGAAAAAACGCTCGAAATCAAAATACCTGCCGGCGTCGACGACGGTTCCAAGCTGCGGATTTCGGGCGAGGGAGACGCCGGTGGCAGAGGCGGCCCGGCGGGCGACCTGTATGTCGTCTTGAATGTGCAGGAGCACGAGTTCTTCGAACGCCGCGAACATGATCTGTATTGCCATATTCCCCTCAGCTTCCCGCAGGCTGCTCTGGGAGCCCAGATCACGGTCCCCACTCTCGACGGCGGCGAAGAGAGGCTGACGATTCCGCCTGGCACGCAGACCGCTTCGACATTCCGCATCAAGGGCCGTGGTATTTCCAAGCGGGGCGGTTCGGCACGGGGTGACCTTTTCGTGACTTTGGACATTGTCGTTCCGGGCAAGCTGACGCGAGAGCAAAAAGATCTCTTGACGAAACTCGCGTCAACCATGGAGACCGAGAATAAGCCGATAAAGAAAAAAATTCTGGAGCGAGTAAAAGAGATCTTCAGTTAGGTTTCGGATTTCATGTCTTGGAACCAACTTACCGTCGATGTTCCAGATAATCTTGTCGATGCGGTAGTCGGTGAGCTCTCCGGCGATGCCGTTGCAGGCGTGTGGGAGACCGAGTCGCCACGCCCCGGGTTTGCCCGTCTGATCCTCTACTTCAGTTCGGGATATGACTTCGAAAAGGTTGAACATCACGTTCGAACCGTATTTAGCCGTTCGGGCCGGCAACATCCTCGTATTTCCAAAACAGTTGTCGAGGAATGCGATTGGACTGAGGAATGGAAAAAATCGTATACAAGCTTCCCTTTAGGCGACGATTTTTTCGTCATCCCTAGTTGGGAAAGTCCTGTCGTTCCTCCTGACCGGCTTCCGATTCGCATCGATCCCGGGCAGGCTTTCGGCACCGGGACGCACGAGACAACCCAACTCACAATTGAAGCGCTGGAACGGTGGGTTGAACCGGACCAGCTTATTCTTGATGTCGGAACCGGTTCGGGAATTTTAGCCATCGCCTCCCGGCTATTAGGGGCGAAAAAAGTCATCGCCTGCGACGTTGATCCGGTTGCCGTCCAGGTCGCGCGTGCCAACATTGAGCGCAATGGGGAAGATGGTATCTGGACGTTCTGCGGCTCACTGGATGCAGTGAACAAGGATAGCGTTCACCTCGCGATCGCAAATCTCACGGCGGATCTCGTCCTCGACCTGCTCCCGGAATTCGACCGCGTGTTGAAACGGCACGGTATCGCGATCCTGTCGGGTATTCTTCTCGATCACGCCGACGAAATCCGCGAGACCGTCGGGCGCTTTCACTTCACGATCTACGAAGAACTCACCAGGGGACAGTGGCTGACGTTGACTTGCGAGAAGCATGTCGCTTAGGTCCGTCTACTGGCCCGCACCTTCTTTTCAGAATGATCGAATTCACATCACGGGCGACGAACACCGGCACCTGTTTGTGGCACGCGTGGAGAAAAGCGAGACGCTCGAAGTCTTCGACGGAAACGGCAGCGTGTGGACGGCCGTAGTCGAATCCGTCACGAAGCGCGAAACGATCGCTCGTGTGAGGCAATCGCGTCAGGTTTCGCCGCCATCATTGGAGTTGATTTTGGCGATGTCCATGATTCGAATTCCAGCATTCGAGCTGGCACTGGAAAAGGCGGTCGAGGTGGGAGTGACCCGAATTGTGCCGTTCACCGCAGCCCGGTCAAACGTTGGAGCGGGTCACCGGCACGATCGTTGGATGCGGATTATCATCGAGGCCGCGAAGCAGTCGAAACGTTATTACCTGCCAAAGCTTGACCAGCCGATAGCATTCGATGAACTGCTTTCCTTGCCCGCCTCATCCAAAATCATCTTTGCGGAGCGCGGCGGCGGCCCTTTAAAACCGGCTCTCGCCGGCTCGCCTGTGCTCTATTTGATCGGTCCTGAGGGCGGCTGGACGGATGAAGAATTAACGACGGCCGGGAAAAACGGCTGATGAAGAAACTCGAGGAGCAATCGGGTGACGGACTCGTGTTGCTCCTGCTGCACCCAGTGTCCGGCGCCATCCAAAAAATGAACGGCACGCATTTGGGTGCATGCCTTCGTCCTCATGGTCTCGACGGCGCCGGCGCGCTGATAAGGGCCCCAATCACTTTTTCCCGCGATGAATGCCGCTGGAACGTCGATGGTGCGGCCGGCAAACAGCTGAAGCTCGGCGGAGTACTTGGCGTCTCTATTTACCCGATACGAGTTCAGGCCGCCCTGGAATCCCGTCCTGCCATACTCCGAACTGTACACGCGCAATTCTTCCTCAGGCAGCCACTTGCATGCCGTAATCGCAGATGCGGAAGGCATCTCCGGCGAGACGGTCTCCGCCATGCCCTTGTTCAGATCCATCACGTAATAGCGCGGAAGCTTGGACATTTCGGTGGCGCTGTTGGCCGTGAGCGCGAACGGCTGGTTGTCTTTAAAGTCTGCGCTTTTGAAGTGATAGTAGGCGCGCAGGAAATTATGGATGCCCTGCGGAGGGTGCCACATATTCTCATTTGCCGGCCGCGTGGTGTAGTACGTCTGGTAGTACTTGCGCGGGACCGGGAGCTTCGCAAGATCATCATCGACGTTTCCGCCGCGCGAAGCGCTGGGTTTCGGCGCATCGTTGGCCGTATTGAATGGCAGCGAGGGCGCGCCTGCAAACGGAGCGCTCATCAATACGACGGACCGGAAAACGTCGGGCCGCGCCAGCGCGCACCAGGCCGCAACGCCGGAGCCATGATCGTGACCTACCACGGCAGCCACCGAGCGATAGCCGATTGCAGACAGCAGCCCAAGCATGTCTCTCACTTTGTTCAGAATCGTGAACGGCTGAAGATTGTCATCGTATGTCACATCCGTACCGCCGCTGCGCCCGTAACCTCGAAGGTCCGGTGCGATGACATGAAATCCCGCTCGCGCGAGCGGCAGAATCACCCTTCTCCAGCTATAGGCGAGTTCCGGAAATCCATGAATGAGCAAGACGCATGGCCGCGCTGGGCTTTCGAATCCTGCTTCCAGTACGTGATAAGTGATGCCATTGACGTTGTTGATGAGGCGCGAACGAATGCCCGCAGGAAGTGTAGTCCCGCCGTAGGCTATATCTCTGTTTCCTTGCGCTGTCGCGCTTACCACTCCCGCAAAGCTGATCGGCATGGCCGCAATTCCTTGAAGAAGTTGACGCCGCGTCATTGTTTCCCTCCAGTCGATTCCGATTATTCGTACTATTCTACGATGCCGATGCAACTGCTCACCGCAATCTAAACCTTTATTGCCGATCCTTTCTGAACGGACTGGTCTCTTGTTGGCGCGCTCGGAGTTGTACCGAACCGAAAATCGAACCCGTGCGTTTAGCCGTTGGGACAATTTTCTCAGGTACCGGCCGCCACAGCGAGACCGCGATTGTTATTCCGAGCGTGAGCGCGATAACCGCAAGCGATATCGGGATCGGAATATGAAGGAACTTCTGAACAAGCATCTTGCTCCCCACGAAGGCCAGGATCACCGCGAGTCCGTACTTCAGATAAACAAAACGGTGCACAATACCGGCCAGCAGGAAATACATCGAACGCAAGCCTAGTATTGCGAAGACGTTTGAGGTGTAGACGAGGAAAGGGTCCGTCGTTACCCCAAAAATGGCTGGGATGGAATCCACCGCGAACACCACGTCGCTAAACTCGACAAGCAGCAAAACGAGAAATAGAGGCGTCGCCACAGTTTGGCCCGCCTCACTCGTGAAGAACCGCGGTCCATCATAAGCGCTGGTAACCCGCAGAAATCGCCGGGCCGTTCGCATCACAATATTGCGTTCCGCATCGAACACTTCGTCCTGCCGGACTGCCATCTTTACACCGGTAAAGATTAGAAACGCGCCAAAGATGTACATGATCAAGTGGATCTTTTGAACGAGCCAAGCTCCCATGCCGATGAAGACACCGCGCATGACAAGGGCTCCGAGAATGCCCCAGAACAGCACACGGTGTTGGTATTTTCCGGGAATGGCAAAGTAAGAAAAGATCATGACGATGACGAAAATGTTGTCAACGGACAAGGACAGTTCGATGAGGTAGCCTGTCACGAAGAGTAGGGCGGTATCTGCTCCCTTCGAGAAAAGCAGCAGCGCAGCAAATAGGAGCGACAGCGCAATCCAGATCGCGACCCATGTTCCGGCTTCTTTCGTGCGCACGACATGAGCATTTCGATGAAAGACGCCGAGGTCGAGCGCAAGCATCGCCAACACAAAAGCGGTGAAGCCGGCGTAGAACCAAATGCTGGTGGCCATGTGCAATCCTGTTCCGTGCCGCGAGTAGGCGCCCGGGAAGGAAAAAGGCGAGACCCTACGGCACACAATGTGTTCGCAGTAGTCTCGCCCATGAAGTGGATCACGCGACCGACCGAGGGTGCATCGGAGATTGCGCACGTCCTGTGTTGACGATCGGCTGCATTGGGGACGATGCCGAGTCTGGCACCGATCCAACAGGCTACTCCCCACTGTATTCAGGCTAACAAGCGAGTTGTCCGCCGTCAATCGGCATCGGCCGTTTCACAGGTTCCTTGCAGCTGGGCTTAAGGCGGGTATTTGCCCTCCGGCCAAGCCGGCAGGCGGGCAGGCGGTTGTCATCCATCCTTAGGGCTAGGCCTTCCAGGTGTATTTCAAGAAACCAGAGGCACCGGTCTATTCTTTTGGATATGGCAGCCAGAAGCTCTGAACTCTGCAGATCGCCGGCCTGTTGAAGTTTTGTACAGGCCTCAGACGTTTGTCTCGCGTAGTGCGCATAGCCGCAGAGTAGAACCTCGAGTTGATCGCGGAGGTCGTAACTGTCCACAGGAAACAGCCGCCAATATGAAATCTGGTCTCGTTCCGTGACAGCCGGTTCTTTCCTTTTCCATAACTTGAGACGCTTCTGAAGACTTGCGATAAAAAACTGCAGTTCACCGGCCAGGCCATCGAAAAGGAGCCGGGTTTTGGTGGGAGTCGCGCCGCTGGATCGAATCCGCTCCTGTTCGACTCGCCAGCATAGCTGGAGAGTCGCCGAAAGGTATTTTTCGAGAAGGAGGGCGGGACCTTGAGTGACTGCCGCATCAGTCCAGCTATTTCCGAAAAGCGCCTTTTCTGATTTTGACATGTCGCCATCGCAATTGCGCTCCTTGGTTGGACTCTGTCCGCTGGAATTGTTTCGCCACTACATCGCATCGCAAACGCCGTCGATCGCTTCGGCAGAGGGGATTTGTCTGCCCGTGTGGCTTCTGAGCGTAAGGACGAAATCGGCAACCTGGCGCGGTCGTTCAACGCGATGGCCGACCGAATCCAGACTCTTTTAACCGCCGAGAGACGGCTCTTGCAGGATGTCTCACACGAATTGCGTTCGCCGCTTTCACGCCTCAGTTTAGCTTTCGAGCTCATGAAGGACGCCTCTGATTCCGAGGCCGCCGTCAGCCGAGTGCGGCGCGAGATCAATAGGCTTTCTCAGTTGGTTGCCACGCTGCTCGAAGTGAACAGATCGGAATCGGATCCTTCTTCCATGCGAACCCAGCCCGTTCCGGTCGCGTCTCTTACCGAGGAGATCGTTGACGATTCTGGCGGTGAAGCTGAAGTCCGCAATATACGCATCGAGACTCAGATACATTGCTCCACCGTTGTCGAAGGCGATCCCGAACTTCTACGCCGCGCGATAGAAAATGTTCTGCGCAACGCGATCCGGTTCGCGCCAGCGGGGTCGTGCGTGCAGGTGCGAGTCCACGACAGTAACGGTAGAGTCAAGATCCTTGTTCGCGATCCACTGTGAAAAGCCCTAATTCCGGACGTATTTCGTCACACCCCTCAGTGTGGCTTCGGCCGTATAGATGTTACCGGCAGCGTCGATGGCGGTGCCTTCTCCCATCGCTCCTTCCGGAGCACGTCTTTGAGACTTCCGATGCGGATTCCCCTGAGCCAGCCCGGGTGAACCCGTTCGGTGGATTCTGAATCAGCCGTGTAAATGATGTCGTTCTTGTCGATCGCTAGTCCGCTGGTGCGGCCGAAATCGTCGTATTCACGGATGAACTTGCCGTCCTTGGTCAGGATCTGGATGCGATGGTTGTGCCGGTCGGCCACAATCAATTGACCTTTCGAATCGAACTCGAGCGCGTGCGGAGTCCGGAACTCGCCCGGGCCCGTTCCTGTTTTGCCAATCGTCCGGAGGAACTTTCCGTTTTTGTTGAAGACCGAGATTCTTCCCACCAGATTCGGATCGGTCACGTCCGTATGGCTTTCGGCGACATACACGTCACCGTTGCCCGGATCGGTTACCACGTCGGTGGGCTCGGTCAGGGCCTCAGGAGGGTTACCCCTCACGCCGGGTTTCCCCAGCGTCATGAGAACCTTGCCCTCAGGGCTGAACTTGACGACAACGCTTCCTTTATTTTGTTCACCGGCGAACTTCTTGAGCTCATCCTCGCCGGGAGCTCGCGCATCGGTCACCCATACATTGCCATCCCGATCGACGTGGATGCCGTGTGGCCATACGAACATGCCGCCGCCAAAGCTGCCGATCTCCTTGCCTGATTCGTCGAAGTGGTGGACCGGGTTCACCTTCGTCCCAAGACAGCCCGGCACCGGGCCCGGCGAACACCGATCCGTTGCCCATACCGTCTTGCCGTCGCGATCGATGGCGACACCATTCGAACCGCCCCACGCTCTTCCTTCGATGTGCGCCCAGTCCCGGATGACACGATACGGATTGGCGCCGCTATTCACGGCTTGAATTTTATCGGTCTGCGGCGTTCCCCCCCGCGCCTGCGCCTGCAACGTGCTTCCTCGCAGCGCAAGGCACACAACGACGCTCATTACGGCCAACCAGAATCTCGTGGAACCTGAAACAAACATGAGATCCTCCATTCTGTGGAAGTAAAATCCGTTCTCGCGTTCCTGTTTATGCGTCTCTTCCCCGCATGTCAAGCGTATTCAGTACCCGGCGCAAGCAGCGGAGCCGCGCGCGACCACTGCGATCAGGAATTGTGTTAGACTCCCGCCCGCCGCGGACTCCAAGAGGCAGCCATCACCGACGACTTGCCGTTAA
>WNFX01018874.1_pt1 | contig 10436 bp, 8 predicted proteins | sample 5400111 | NCBI WGS metagenome assembly WNFX01 (sample SAMN13153363, study PRJNA577476) | soil metagenome | isolation source: 40 cm soil or saprolite under grassland replicate 1 | place: USA:California | collected 2016-06-15 | reverse complement strand
ATGATGCGCCAACATCTGCGCGCCGAGACAGATGCCGAGAAACGGCTTCTTCTCCTTGAGCGGCACACTCAGCCAATCGATCTCGCGACGGATGAAGTCGGTGGTGTCGTTCGCGCTCATGGGGCCGCCGAACGTGATGGCGCCGGCATGGCCGACCATGGTCTCGGGCAGCGGATCGCCGAAGCGCGGGCGCCGCACGTCGAGCGGATGGCCGCGCTGGCGCAAGGCGTGGCCGATGCGTCCGGGGGTCGACGTCTCCTGGTGCAGCACGATCAGAATCGGATGGAGCATAGGACAGTCACGGCGAGGACAGCGTGAAACCCTCAATACCCGCTCGACTTGGATTTTCAAGACGCATCGCGCACACCCGCCATGCAGCGAGGCATCGCCCAGATCTCATCGCGTCGGGGCCGAGGCCTCTCTTGCGCTCATTCCCGCGCAAGCGAGGGGATATTGCGTTGCGTTGCATTGCACGCAAGCGGAGGGTCTAGCGGCGGCCTCGCTGTTGGCGATCGATGAGATCGAGCAACAGTCCGCGCGGCGCAAAGCGGGTCAGCGTCGTCATCACGCTATTAGCAAAGCCCGGAACGACCACGCGGCGGCCCTCCTTCAGACCGCGATAGCCGTCTCTCGCCACCTGCTCGGCGGAGCGCGTGAGAATGCGCGGAAAAGCGTCGGCGGCCAGGCCCGCGCGCGCCTGAAACTCGGTCGGCACCGGACCCGGGCAAAGCACGGTCACCCGCACGCCCTTGGGCTTGAGCTCGCGGTGCAGCGCCTCGCTGAACGAGAGCACATAGGCCTTGCTGGCGTAATAGACCGCCATGCCGGGGCCGGGCATGAAGGCCGCAATCGACGCCACGTTGAGAATGCCGCCCTTGCGGCGTTTGAGACTGTCGATGAAGGCGAGCGAGAGGTCGGTGAGCGCGCGCACGTCGAGGTCGATCATCGCGAGCTGCTCGGCGCGGTCGAGCGTGTCCGCGGCTCCGAGAAGGCCGAAGCCTGCGTTGTTGATGACCACGTCAGGCTCGAGGCCGAGCCGGTCGAGCGCCTCGGCGATGGCTTGCGTGGCATCCGCGCGCGCGACGTCGGCCGGCAGAACGGTCGGCCGGCTCGCGCCCTTCGCCGCAATGGCGTCCGCCAGCGCGGCGAGCGCCTGTTCGCGCCGGGCGATCAGGACGAGTTCGTGGCCGTTGGCGGCAAACTCGTGGGCGAGCGCGGCGCCGATTCCCGAAGACGCGCCGGTGATCAAGGTGACGGGGCGTTTCTCCTGGGTCACGTCGGGGCGCTCCCGCGGCGGCTCGCCACGCGCTGGCCCAATTCAATGCGCTCCCGCGTCGAAATGCCGAGGAGGTCGGCGACCCGCCAGATCAGGTTGTTCTCGAAGTCGTCGACGCGGCCGTCCGCATAGGCGATCTCCCACATCATTTCGACCACACGTCGGCGGCCATCCTCGTCGAGCGAGCGATTGATCGCCCTGGTGAAATGATAAAGATCGATCGCCTCGTGCTCGGCCTCGGTCGCCTCGCCCACCAATTCGTCCGTCGTCGCCTCGTCGAGGCCGAATTGCTGCTTGATGACGGCGTGCAGCTGGTCGCGCTCGAGGTCGGAAATGTCGCCGTCGATGGCGGCGGCATGCACAAGCAGCGCGGCCGCCGCCAGGCGATAGTCGTCGTGCTCGAAGCGGATCGGATGCGCGCCGCCTTCCGACGCCTCGGACAGAAATCTGCGAAAACTATCGAACATGCCACCGTGAGCCGTTGGACGGCGCCACGTTGCACGTCGCTCTTGCAAAGTCTAGAGGCGGGCGCCGGTTGCATAGATCGTGCAACATCCGCTCGTCCCCGCGAAAGCGGGGACCCAGATCACGAATCGCAAGCAGGCGGCTCTGGATTCCCGCTTGCGCGGGAATGAACGGAGGAGGTGCGTCAATTAGAGCGGAATTTGCTCTAGGGGCGGCGGGCTGACCTTCACCCGAATTGAATGAGGTCGGCGTGAGCCTACTGGGTGGCCTTGCTCTTGCGCAGGCTCGCCTCGACCGTTTCGAGATTGTTCTTGATGTAGGTGTTGCCGGGGTCGCGGGCCTGCGCCTCCAGCAGCGTCTCGCGGGCGCGGCGCGGGTCGCCGCGCAGCATATAGGAGTAGCCCCGATTGTTGAGGATCTCCGCCGTGGGGCCTGCGATCTTGGTGGCCTGGTCGTAGGCGCGATCGGCGAGATCGAAGCGGCGCTGGCGGTCGTACGACGCCGCTAGCCCGATCCACGACTCGAGGTCGCGCGGATGCAGCTCGACCGCGCGGCGGAAATGACGTTCGGCCAGGCTGAAATTGCCGGCCTGGAAGTGTTTCTTGCCGAGGCTGAGATCGTCCGCGGGCGCGGCCTTCGCCGCGGTCGCGGCCGGCGGGTCGCGCGGGGTCGGCCGTACGCTGCCGGTCGTGGCCGGATCGTCCTGGGCCGCGGCGCCCGTGTCGGCCTTCGACTGGAACAGATCGCCGAGCCTCGTCGAGCTCTCGCAGCCGTTGAGCCATAACAGGCACGCGACCGTCGCGAGGAGGACTCGAGCAGCTCTCGCTCCCATTGGTGTGTTCCCCCGGCGGCCAAGCATCGGGTTGCGCCCGCCCAGGCGAAAACACCCAAACGCTGCGGCCGTCACAACAAACCGGTGACTTCAAGCTAGGTGACGATGGTTAAGAATCCCTCGCCAGTTCGCGGCGGCGCAGCGGTCCTGCGCCGCGCGGGGCTGGGCGGCGAGCATGCGCGTGCGGCCGGACGCCGCGGTTTCACCGGGAAAAACGTGCGGTCAACAACGCGCGAGCGCGGTTGATCGCACTGTGGCCATGCGGCAACATGCGCATGAGCCTGCGGGGCATGGTGAATAAAGCGTATCCGCCTCGTCTTCGAGGCGCAGGAGGAAACGGAGGAACATCGATGTCGAAGCCACGGATCAGTTACGTCGACCCCGCCAAGGTCGAGGACGCGGCCATGCGCGCGGAGTTCGACCGCTGCGCCCGCGAAGGCACGCCGCGTCCGGAAAGCCAGGCGATCCGCGCCCATGTGCCCGCCGTGTTCTGGTCCTTCGCCAATTCGTGGCGCGATGTGTTCAAGAACGGCGTCGCCGACCACGGCATCAAGGAACTCTGCCGCATCTACGTCTCGCGTTCGGTGCTGTGCGAGTTCTGCGGCAACCAGCGCTCGATCAAGGCGGCGAAGCAAGGCATAGTCGAGGACGACTACCGCGATCTCATCAACTTCGAGAGCTCGAGCCGCTACGACGAGCGGCAGAAGGCGGCGCTATCCTATGCCGAGGCGATCACCTGGGATCTGCCGGTCGACGACAAGTTCTGGGCGCGGCTGCACAAGCATTTCAGCGAGCCCGAACTGGTCGAGATCGGCTATTTCATCGCGCTGACCATGGGGCAGCAGCGCTGGCTGCGCACGCTCGGCATCGAGCATCACCAGATTCTCGTCGGCACTGATGCATCGATGGCGCCGGGCTTCGAGACTGCGGACGCGCTTGAGCGCTCGAAGCAAGCCGCCGACTACTGGGCGAAGACGAGCGTCAAGACCCAGGCGGCGGAGTGATATCGGCGGCGTTGGGCACTGAGTCATCCACCGTCATTGCCGGGCTTGACCCGGCAATCCATCTCCTTCGCAAAGACTTTCTTGCGAAGATGGATGGATGCGCGGGTCAAGCCCGCGCATGACCGGTTAAATCCGACGACCGCCAGTGAAATGACAGGGTGGCCGACGCTTCGCGCTGCACCCCCACTTATAGTATGCAAGCGTCACACCTGCGCGAAGCCGCGCGGGAATGAATGTAGCCGCTCGACGCCGGCGTTCGTGATCAGCAAGAGCTCGCCGGTCTGCACCCCCGCCTTGCCGTCGCGCGTGACCACGTTGGGCTGAACGACCACCGTCATGCCGGCTTCGAACGGCTCCGCCGGAATCGGCCCGGCGGGGCGGCTCTTGCTGCCGAGGATGGGCGGGAAATAGCCCCCGCCATAGCCGTGCAGGAGATCGTCGATGATGGTGAAGCCTGCATCTTCGATCACGCCTGAGACCTCGATCACCTGCGCCGGCGTCGCGCCGGGCTTGAGCACCGCCGCGACCGCGTCGAAGGCTGCGTCGGCGGTGGCGTGCAGCGCGCGGTAGAGCGGCGGCGGCTCCTCGCCCACCGCGAAGCTGCGCAGCACCTGGCCGGAATGATCCCAAAACGCCGCGCTGATCTCCGCGAACACGATGTCGCCTTTCGCCACGCACCGCGTCGAGGGAAACTGCGCCGGCACACCCAGCTGCGGATCGTGCATGGAGGTCGCGCCGATGAAATGGATGACGTTGGTGCCGCCCTCGCGCATATAGGCGCGCTCGATCAGATCGCCGAGCGCGCGCTCGTTGACGCCGACCGCAATCCCGTCGCGCAATCCCGCCATGCCGCGATCGCTCAGCCAGGCGCCGATGCGCAGCCAGTCGATCTCTTCCTGCGACTTCACGCGTCGCAGCCGCACATAGGCGCGGTTGAGGTCGACGATGTTGCCGAAGCGCGCGGCGAATTTTCGCGCGCGCCACGCCTTTCAAGTGCCTTGATGACTGCTCGGATGGACGATTCGCCGCCCCAGGCCACCTCGGCCTCCGCGGCGAGCCGCTTCGCCAGCGGCGCATGATTGATCCATTGCACGAACAGCGCGTCGCGCTCGCGCGGCGTGAACACGCCGATCGCCTCCACCGTCACCGGCCATTGGGTGAGCCATTGCACCGCGGATCCGGCGCGGTTCGCCCCGTAGAACACGAGATGGTCGCAGTCCGCTGCGGCGAGCGCCGCCTCCATCTCGGCGCGGCGGCGCGTCATCTCGGCGGCGGTGAAGCGCGGATATTCGGCCTCCAGGATCGGCTTGAGCCGCGTCGGCAGCGACGGCCACGCTGCGGCGCCGCGCGTCATGCGCTCGCGCGCGCCATCGGTTCCGGCTTGGCGGCGAGGCGCTCCTCCACGAGCTTGCCCACGGCCATCATGTCGACCTTGCCGCTGCCGAGCACGGGAAGCTTGTCGAGCACCCAGACCTCGGACGGCATCATCAGGTCGGAGGCGTGCTTGGCTTTGGCGAAGGCCTGAAAATCGGCCCGGGTCGCGCCCTTCTGCTGGGTGAGCAGGATGAGCCGCTCGCCCTTGCGCGGATCAGGCACGGCCGCGACCGCGGAGAGCGCATTCGGCCACAGCTCCGACGCCAGCGCCTCGACCGCGGCGAGCGAGATCATTTCGCCGCCGACCTTGGCGAATCGCCGGGCTCGGCCCTTGATGGTGAGGAAGCCCTGCTCGTCGATGGTGACGATGTCGCCGGTGTCATGCCAGCCTTCGGCCGGCGGCTCGAGCACGCCGGGGTTTTCGACCTTGAGATAGCCGAGCATCACATTCGGCCCGTGCACGTAGAGGCGGCCGCCCTCTTCGACCCCCTCGACCTTCTCCAGGCGCGCCTCCATGCCGGGCAGGACGCGCCCGACGGTGCCGAACTTGTTGAACATCGGCGTGTTCAAGGCGAGCGCCGGCGCGGTCTCGGTGACGCCGTAGCCTTCGAGAATGCGCAGCCCGAACTTTTCCATATAGGCGCGCCGGGTCGTCTCCTTGACCGGCTCCGCGCCCGCCAGGATGTAGCGCAGCGAGCGGAAATCGTAAGGATGCGCCGCCCGCGCATAGCCCGCCAGGAACGTGTCGGTGCCAAACATGATGGTGGCGTTCACCCCATAGATCAGCTCGGCCACGGTGCGGTAGTGCAGGGGCGAGGGATAGAGATAGATGCGCACGCCGAAGACCAGCGGCAGTATCACGCCGACGGTGAGCCCGAACGAATGGAACATCGGCAGCACGTTGAACACTTTGTCCTCGCGGCCGAAATCGATGCGGGCCGCGCCCTGCGCGGCGTTCGCCAGCATGTTGCGGTGGGAGAGCACGACACCCTTGGGCACGCCTTCCGAACCGGACGTGAACAGGATCGCGGCCCAGTCGTCGGGCTTGCGCTCGACCAGCGGTTTGCCGGCGTTGAGGAGGCCGCGGATCTTGTCACCGGCCGTAATGCTGGCGCGGACGTCCTCGAGATAGACGATCTTGACCGCCTTCTCGATCGCGGCGATCAAGTTGGTGAGCCTCCCCTTCTCGATGAAGGCGCGCGACGAGAGGATGGTGTCGATTTGCGCGGCCTTGCAGGCGGCGAGGATATTCGCCGCGCCGGCCGTGAAGTTGATCATGGCCGGCACGCGGCCCGCCGTCATCAGGCCCAGAACTGTGACCACCGCGCCATTCGCATTCGGCAGCATGACGCCGATGGCGCGCCCCTCTCCCGCTAGCGGCATGAGCTTGGTGCCGAGAATGGCGGCGCCGACGAGAAGGCGCTTGTAGGTGAGGGCGCCGGTCACGGGGTCTTCGATCGCGACGCGGCGGCGGCCATGGGTCTCGGCGGCCTGCATCACCGCTTGCACCACCGTGTGGTCGGTCGAGGTGGTGCGGAACACGAGATCGGACATGATGCCGTAGAGCGCCGCGCCCGCGGCCTGCCGGCGCTTGCGGCCCTTGAGCTCGGGGTCGACGGTGAGCCTCACCGGCTCGAGTATCGTGACCGTCACCTTGGGAAACCAGCGCCGGCGCACTTGCCCCTGCTTGAGCCGGCTGAACGGCGTCTGCTCCAGGCCCTCAATGCGCACGGGCACGATCTCGGCATTGGCTTTGTCGGCGATCAAGGCTGCACCGTCATAGACCTTCATCAGGCTGCCGGTGACGGTGATGCGCCCTTCCGGAAAGATGATCAGCGCATTGCCCGCCTTGACTGCCTCGATCAGGGAGCGCACCGCCATCGGCTTGAGCGGATCGAGCGGCATCGCCTTGGTGAGCTTCACGAACGGGCGCACCCACCACAGCTTCGCGATCCCCACGTCGATGGCGAAGACCGGCTTGCGGTTGCGTAGCGACAGCGCGAGACCCGCGTCGAGGAAGCTCACATGGTTGAGGGCGATGATCAGATTGGGGCCGGCATTGTTGAGATTGTCGATGCCTTTCACCTCCATCCGGAACAGGGTGCGATAGATGATCGAGAGCGCATCGCTGAGCGCGCTCGCCGGCATGGTGCGGCCGATGGCGACCGCGACCAAGAGGCTCGCCACACCGAGCAATAAAAACAGTTGCGACGTCGTCATGCCGGCGGTCTGCAGAATGGCCACGAGCACCGTGCTCCCCGCCATGAACGCGGCATTGAGCACGTTGACGGCGGCCACCACGCGCGCGCGGCGGTCGGCGCCGGCCCAGGCCTGCACCGCCGCGAAGGTCGGCACGATGAACAGGCCGCCGGCGATGGCGAGCCCGGCCAGATCGAGCGCGAAATGGATGCCGCGCACACTCGTGAAAATGGCCCCGTAGCCATCCAGCCGCGGAATCGGCGGCGCGCCGAGCGTCGAGAAGCCGAGATCGATGGCGAACAAGCCCAGCAGCACGGCGCCGATCAGCGTCGGCAGCAGAATGATCCGCCCGGCTGCGAGCCAGGCCGCAAGTCCCGAGCCGATGGCGATCGAGACCGAAAAGATCGCGAGGCAGGTGGTCACCACCTCCTCGTTGCCACCGAGCACGTTCTTGACCAGCGGCGGCATCAGCGAGAGTGCGACCGCGCCGACGAGCCAGAACCAGCTCGTCACCAGCGCGCCCCACCACAGCCGCGGGTCCTCGCGTAGAAAATTCAGCAACCCGACGGTCGAGCGCAGGACGTTTTTCTGCACCTTCAGATCGGGCGCGGCTTGCCCCGTGCGCGGAATGAGCAGGCTCGCGCCCCAGCACAGCAATGAGAACACGATCATCAGGAACGCGAAATGGGCGGGGTCGCCGCCATCCTTGGCGGCCATGCCGCCGACGATGGTGCCGAGCAGGATGGCGATGAAGGTCGCGCCCTCCACCAGCGCGTTGCCGGCGGGAAGCTCCGAGCGGGCGAGATGGTCGGGAAGGATGCCGTACTTGATCGGACCGAACAGCGCGGCGATGACGCCGAACAGGAACAGCGCGAAGAACAGCAAGGGCACCGAATGCAGGCCGAAGCCGATGACGGCGATGAACGCAATGCCGATCTCGGAAAGTTTCAGCCGTTGCGCCACCTTGGCCTTGTCGTAGCGGTCGGCAAGCTCGCCGCCGAGCGCCGACAGAAAAAAGTAGGGCGCGATGAAGACCGCGGCGGCGAGCGTAATCAGCGCCTCCGCGTCCGCACCGCCGATATGGAACAGAAGCAGAAAGACCAGCGAGGTCTTGAGGAAATTGTCGCTGAATGCCGCGAAAAACTGGGTCCAGAACAGGGGCGCGAAGCGCCGCGTCATCAGCAGAGACGAGGACATGGCTTTTCCGCTGGTTCCAACGGGCGCGGGGCCCAGATGCGCGACAAACGCTGGTTCGGTCTGCTCCCTCTTCCCGCAAGCGAAGCGCAGCGGGAAGAGCGCTGGGGTGAGGGGCTCTTCGCGAGCGCGCCCCTCACCCAATGGACGTCATGGCAACACCATTGTGCCCTCTCCCCGCAAGCGGGGCGAGGGCACGTGCCGCGCCGCCGGCCTACGGGCGACGGCGGGGCTTAAGAGACGATAATTTGGGCAAAAGGACAATCGCCCGCCGCGGTCGGGCAAAGCGCAGGCATTGGCGCGAGGCAAATGCCGATCGTGCACAAAACAAAGGCGGGCGGCCCGGGGCCGCCCGCCGCTCAGGTCCTGCCACGTTCGATTTCGCTACCGGCGGAGGGGCTGCCCGCCGCGCTCCATCAGAATGGCTGCGACGCTCAGACAAACGGCGGCCCCGCATGCGAGCGTAAAGAGCGAGATCCACATGGCGTCCCTCGTTCTGTTGTCGACTTCGCCTCAATCGCCTATCGAGCGCGCAGACAACGCCGAAACGGTCCATCCGTTCCGGGAACTTTGATTTTTTAATTTAGGTAAAATAGCACCATTCAGCCGAAAAACATCTTGCAGAACGGGTTGGCGACGTCGCTGCCCTTGGTCTCATCCCGACACCAGCCGAAATGGCCGCCGGCAGGCTCGACTTTTGACCTCGTACGGTCGATGCGCGACTATTCCCGCCGCGGCCCTCTCGTCTTCTCGTCCTCCCATCTCATGGGTCGCTCCGCCGGGGCTCGTCGTTCGCGTGCAATACCGTTCGCCAGACCTGAAACCAGGCGCGCGCGCCGCGCCGGTGACGCGACAATGAAGTTCGCCGGCGACATCTACCTCAAGGCGCCGCGGGCGGCGGTGTTCGCCAAGCTGCGTGATGCGCGCTTCTTCGCGTCCTGCGTCGAGGGCGTGCAGGACTTGAACGAAATCGATCCCGACCACTACACCGCGGTGTTGGACGCCAAGGTCGCGTACCTCAAATTCAAGTTCAACGTCGCGATCGAGGTGGCGCGGGTGGATCCGCCGCGCGAGATCGAGGCCAAGATCGAAGGAACGCCGCTCGGCATCGTCGGGCGGCTCACCGCCCGCTCGCTGACGCGGCTGATGGAGGACGACGGGGGCACCAAGGTAAGCTACGAGATCGATGCGGCGCTGACCGGCAAGCTCGGCAGCCTCGGGCAGCCGGTGCTGCGCGCCAAGGCCAAGGAGATGGAACGGCTCTTCGCCGAGCGCATGCGCGCGGCCTTTGCCGATTCCACGTCCACGTCCGAGACCGCGACATGACTCCATTCGAACTCGTCGAGCCCGCTTCGCTGGATGAAGCCATCGCACTGCTCGACGCCGAGGATCCCTCCGTGCGGCCGATCGCCGGCGGCACCGCGCTGATGCTGATGATGAAGGCGGGCGTATTTCGTCCCAGGCGATTGGTGAGCTTGCGCAAGCTCGCCGCGCGATATTCGCGCGTGGCGGCGGAAAAGGACGGCGCGCTCACCATCGGCGCAATGACCCCGCTTGCGGTGGTCGAGCGCTCGCCCGAGGTGGCACGTGCCGCCCCGGTGATCACGCGCACCATGCGGCGGCTCTCCAACATCCGCGTGCGCAACGTGGCGACCATCGGCGGCAATCTCGCGCATGGCGATCCGCACATGGACTTGCCGCCCGTTCTCATTGCGCTCCGCGCCGAGGTCGCGGTGGTCGGACTCGAAGGTGGGCGCACGCGCGAGCGCACGATCGCGGTCGAAGACCTCTTCGCCGGTTATTTCGAAACGGTGCTGGCCAAGAACGAGCTGATCGCCGAGTTGCGCATCCCCGCGCAAAGCCGATCGCGCGCGGCCTATCTCAAGGTCACCACCGGCTCGGCCGAGGACTGGCCGGCGCTCGGCGTCGCGGTCGCGCTCGAGGCCGAAGGCTCGACGGTCAAGTCCGCGCGCGTCGTCGTGAGCGCCGCGACCGAGAAGGCTACGCGGCTCAAGGCTGCGGAACGATTGCTGGCCGGCGCGACCATCGACGACAGAACCCTTGCGCGCGCCGGCGATGCCGCCGCCGACGA
>WNFX01012217.1_pt1 | contig 10437 bp, 13 predicted proteins | sample 5400111 | NCBI WGS metagenome assembly WNFX01 (sample SAMN13153363, study PRJNA577476) | soil metagenome | isolation source: 40 cm soil or saprolite under grassland replicate 1 | place: USA:California | collected 2016-06-15 | reverse complement strand
CCTGTTGCTACCAGCAGTGGTTGGCTGATGGCTCGTAATACCAGTCCTATCACCTGGAACCCGATTATCCATGGCACAAACCTGGGAAGAGCCAGGGGAGTTCCACGCAGCCGGGGCAGGAAATGGAAGGCCACTCCGAGCACAAACAACCCTGTCCAGCCATACAATTGTAGATGCCCGTGAGCCTGTGCGAGAGCTGACCACCAGGGACCAATAGATAGATTGAGAGCGAGTGTAAGCGTGAGCACCGTGGCAAAGACAAATCCTCCCATTGTGCCTAGCAATAATGCCGCTCCAAGAGATGGAGCAACAAGCGCGAACGGTCGTTGCTCAGACGACTTGCCAGAAGTCGCAGTGGCTGGCTGGTTGGCTGTTTGCATACAGTTCGCTCCTTCCTCCGAAAGCTCTACGCATGTAGCATACGCAAATACTGTCACAAAGCGATCACAAAATGTGGCTGCAATCTCACAATGTGTATCAAAGGCACTCTTGCCGGTAACTTTTTGTGATGGTTGAGCAGATCAAAATACCGTGAGATACTCGTGATATTTCACAGAGTTGTTGTGATCTGACTGTGACATATGTGCGCGATATTTCTGGAAGAAAGAATGTTGGTCAATTCCCTTTCAGGAAATATTCCTGAAAGTTCATGACGAAAGTGAGGATACAATTATGATGTGGGGTTATGGTTTTGGTTGGGGCTGGCTGATGATGTCGTTGGGCACGATACTCTGGATTGCTATACTTGTCGTGCTCGTCTGGGCGCTCATCCGCTGGTTGAATACGCGGACTAGTACGCCAGCGCCTCCGCCATCGAGCGGAGTGCAAAGCGGGCCAACAGCGTTGGAGATCTTGCAGCAGCGCTACGCACGTGGGGAGATTGACACGGCTACCTATGAGCAGATGCGCGAGCGGCTCGAGGCTTCGGGTACACCCAGTTATCGACCTGGTAATCAGCCTATGACGAGTGATCGTTAGACGCTCTACGTGTTTCAACAGCAGCGAAGATGCACAGTGAAAGCCACATTGACAAGTTGGTACTCGTCAATGTGGCAAAAGCCTGCTTACGGTGAGCCGAGGCTCCGCCCGATCCCAGCCCTATCCAGAAGGTCTTGAACGGTGATCACATCATAGCGTTTCTCTCTCAAGAGTTCCGTCATCGCAGAATTGACCAGGCGGCGGGTGCGCTGGGAACGATGATCCTGTTTGTCCTGCTTCACGGGACATGCTCTCCTTTTCGAACAATGTAGGCTATGTGTGCGATAGTGGACAGTTTCATCTTCTTGATTATTGACAGGAGATGACTGCTCCTTTTTAATAAAAACGAACAGCGTGTTCATTATAAAAGAGTGGATTTCTCTGAAAGGAGCAAGATCTATGGTATCGCATCTTCACCATAGGGAATCGAGCGGGGTGTCGGCTCCCCTGACGCGAGGGTTCGTTTGGAATTGGGCCAGGCGGTATGACCTTTTGATGGGGTTTGTCACGCTTGGCAGGGAGCAGGCGTTTCGGCAGAGGATCGCAGACCTGGCCCGGCTTCAACCTGGTGAGATAGTCTTGGATGTGGGGTGTGGAACTGGAACGCTAGCGATGGTCGCCAGGCAGCGTGTTGGCGAAATCGGCCGCGTGGCCGGCATTGACCCCTCACCGCAGATGATCGCCCGTGCCAGCCGCAAAGCGGTTCGACGCGGCCTGGCGATCGATTTCCAGGTTGGTGTGATCGAGCATCTCTCGTTTCCCGACCAGTCATTCGATGTCGTACTGAGTACCTTTATGATGCACCACTTACCCGATGACCTCAAGCGTCGAGGACTGGCGGAAATTGCTCGCGTGCTCAAACCAGGGGGGCGACTGCTGGTTCTCGATATGAAAGGCCCCGCCGGCCCATGGAAGAGTAACATTGCAGATCAGCCTGCACTCATGAAGGAAGCGGGTTTTTCGCAGGTTGAAACGGGGGAGACAAGGTTCTCAGGATTCCTAGGACTCGGCTTTGCCCTAGGGAGAATCGGGAGGGCAGGAGAGGGAAAGGCGGCCTTGTAGTGTTTCTCCTCGCCTGTCACCTCATCACAGATGTACGTTGTGATGAGGTGACTTCATTGTGTTCGTCTTCCTCGACATCCGGAGACGTGCTTCTCACGAAAAATCTTCGGTTCCTTGTAACAGATGACACTGCCCTGGCCGAAACGACGCAAATCCTGTCCTCTCAGTCCAGCCTCCAATTATCAACCCGCCTAACTGCTTAGTGCAGCTATGGCACGCAGCAGGCGTTGTTTAGCCTCCTCTGCGATGGCATCGAGTTGCTCATTGCCAACAATGCCCAACATGGCCTTTGGATCGGAAACCTCGACGCGGCAACCATCCTCGACGGTGCGTACCACCACGTTGCACGGCAGCAGTAGCCCGATCTCTGGCTCCACATCTAGTGCTCGATGCGCCAGGATGGGGTTACAGGCTCCCAGGATGAGGTAAGGCTCCATCTCGGCACCCAGTTTCTCACGCTGGGTCTGGCGCACATCGATTTCGGTCAGCACCCCGAAGCCCTCGGCTTTGAGGCCTCTTTGACACGCAGAATGACCTCGTTGTAGGGCATGCGCAGTGTCGTGCCGAAACCATACTGGCTTCCCATTGCAGCCTCCATTCAATCCTCCTTGAGGCTAGCGACGAACAGCTAATGCAGGTTCGAGAAAGCTCTTGTGTAAGGAAGGAAACTCTGCTAGAATAAGAGCATGAAAGCCCCCATGTATGTCCGAGCATTGAGTCCAGAAGAGCAAGCAGGGTTGGAAGCGGGACTGCGCTCATCGGATGCCTTTACCCTGCGCCGCAGCCAAATCTTGCTCGCCTCCAGTCGAAAACAACGTCCCAAAGTCATCGCCCAGAATCTGGGCTGTGCGACCCAAACTGTCCGCAATGCGATCCACGCCTTTGAGGAGAAAGGCGTCATATGCCTCACGCACGAATCGTCGCGGCCAAAAACAGTGCAGGCCCACTTTGATCAGGCCAAATGTGAAGCGCTGCACGCGATCCTGCATAAACCGCCGCACGTTTATGGGAAAAAGACCAGTGTGTGGACGCTTGCCCTTGCAGCGGAAGTCTGCTTCGAGCAAGGTCTTACCGAGAGTCTGATGAGTATTGAAACGATCCGTCAAGCGCTTTTGCGGCTGGGTGTAGGATGGCAACGGGCAAAGCATTGGATCACCAGCCCCGACCCAGACTATGTGAAGAAAAAAAACGACGTGATGCCCTCATTGCCCTGGACGAGCAGAACGGCTGGGAGATCGGCTATGTGGATGAGGTCTGGTGGAGTCGCGTGAGCCAGCCCAATTTGCACAGTTGGAGCGAACAAGGCGGCCGCTGCTCTTGCAGGAACTGAAGAAAGAAAAGAACGATCCTGATCCGAAAGCCCTGGCCTGCTACGGGATGCTGTCGGCTGACAGTGGTCGCATGCACCTGCGCTTTGTGGAAGGACGTCCCGTCAGTCAGGTCACGACCGATTTTCTGGAGTGGCTGTGTGAACAGGTCCAAGCGCAAGGCAAGCAGGTTCTCGTGCTCATTTGGGACAATGCCTCCTGGCACGTGAGTAAACAGGTCCGAACCTGGCTGCGGGAGCATAACCAAAGCGTGCTCCAAGAGACGCAAACCGGTAAAGCAGGAGTGCGCATCATCCCATGCTGGCTCCCCATCAAGAGTCCGTGGCTCAACCGAATCGAACCAAAGTGGGTCCACGGCAAGCGAGCGGTTGTTGAACCTGCTCGGCTTTTGACTGCGAGTGAACTCAGACAGAGGATCTGTGACTACTATGGCTGTGAACAAACAGAACTGCTGATACAACAGATCTCGTGAGAATATCTCATACATTCTCTGATTGCTACTGCCCCCAGAGCCATTACCCTCAGCTCCACACGACCACCAACCCGAGTTTCTGAGAGAGGAATGGCTTCAAGGCTCTCTCATTCGAAGAAACCGAGGAAGAACCAGCAAGCAAAGGGCAAGTGCTTGCTCGATGTGAGCCATCTCTCGCCCTTTGCTTGGCTGGCTCCTGTTGGATGTCTGAAAAGCGATGCTTCTGCTGACGGGTGGGAATGTCCGCACCAAAGATTCACTCTAGCTGCATTTTCTCGCGAACCAGAGGCGGTTGTACAAGTGCCGAAAGCCGACCGATTCGCCCAGTCCTAGCATCGCAGTGTTCTCGCTGCTGGTCATAAAAGACGCTTCCTCTGCGCCGCGCTCCTTGAGGTGGCGCAGTCCCGCCAGCAGCACCGCTGCGCCCAGGCCGCGCCGCTGAAAGGCCGGACGCACGCCGATGGGGTCGGTATAGCCCCGCTTGCGTCCGCTCTGCGCATTCTCTTCGGGATGAATGGCGCAGATAACATAGGCTACCATCGTCCCATCCGGCGCCTCGATCACCAGGTCGCCCTCTGGATCGTAGTCCGGTTCTCGCATAATCGAGAGCCTGTTCTCAACCGTCATATTTTGGGTGCCAAAGGCTGCGCGATGGAGTTCCACGCACTGTTCAACCTCGTGTTCGCCTGCGATATGGCGCAACCGAAAGCCAGGCGACAACTGGGGTGCAGGAAACGGCTCAAGAAGCGAACGCACCAGAATAGGAATTTCACTGGACTGGCGCTCAAAGCCGACGTCCGGCAAAAAGTGCAGCGTTTGCTCATCGGTATCTCGGCAACTCGCGTCCAGCGTGCGCGCTTCTCCGTACTCCTGATTGAAGTGACGGATCGCCTCACTGGCATAGGCAACGATTTCGTCTTTCATGCTGGTTTGCCAGTACGCGGGATCGATCAGAAAGTAGAGATTGCAGTAGGGGAAGAGTACATGGGCGTAGGCCACAACCTGATCTGTCTCGTTTTCCCATAAGCGAATATGGGTATGCTGCTCGCTGCGCAGGGGATCGAGCAGTTCATGCAGATCGGTCAGCGAGGGATAGTCGGTCGCATTCTCTGATGTCGTACAACACCTACGTAGCGACAGTACCGCCGGTGTATCGCTCTCGCCGTTGTAGGGACGCATAGAGGTTGGCATTGGGAAAGAGATCCTTTCCTATTTTTCTTTCCCTCATTCTATCAGGTTTTTCTTTCTTACATAAGAGCTTTTTGGAACCTGCACTAGAAACAGGCGCAGCGGCACCATAACCCAGCCGCTCCAGCCAGGCGTTTTCACACGTTTCGCTCTCATAGTATCTCTTTCATATATATGCTCAATGTATCAATATTATTTGTTGGCATTGTAGCATGGGAAGATCAAGAATCTGTCAAGTCAGCCGCGCCAATACTTGTGCTGCAATAAGGTACAAAACGCTCTGTTGTCACTGAAGAATTCTAGCTATTCCCGAAAACACCAACTCCTGTCCCACCCTTCACCGTCTCTAGACGGTTCTCTTTCTCCTCAAGAAACAGTATGCTACCTCCAAAGCGAAACCAATCCAGCACGCTTTCTGCGGGAACTGGTGAGCCGCGGAAAATCGCGGGGGTATTCGCGAAAGAAAAAGAAATGCACTGAAAGGAACCAGAGCGATGTTTTTATTGTTCTCCTCTAGATCTACCCTGCGGAGGTGGTTATGACCTTACACGCTGAAACCTCCCAGACCGGTCAGGCGTCGTCTCGATCATCCGGCAACAGCCTGGCGATCGAGACTCATGGCTTGAGTAAGCATTTTGGGCAGCGCAAAGCGGTGGACGGGCTCACCATCAGCGTTCCCGGCGGAGCTATCACTGGCTTCGTCGGCCCCAATGGCGCTGGCAAAACCACGACGATTCGTCTGTTGTTAGGGTTGATACGGCCCAGCGCGGGGAGCGCCACGGTGCTCGGCCAGCCGATCTCTCATCCCCGAACCTACCTCCCACGTGTCGGGGCGCTCATCGAGTCCCCAGCTTTCTATCCCAGCCTGAGCGGGCGCAAAAACCTGGAGGTGCTGGCCCAGCTTGGCGGTCACTCCCGATCTCGTATCAGCCAGGTGCTTGAAATCGTCGGACTGAGCGATCGCGCGAAGGACCTGGTTGGGAAGTACTCCCTGGGGATGAAGCAGCGCTTGGGGGTGGCCATGGCGCTGCTTCCCGATCCCGACCTCTTGATCCTCGACGAGCCAGCCAACAGTCTCGACCCGCTCGGTATTATCGAGATGCGTGCCCTGCTGCGCAGCCTGCGCGAGCAGGGCAAGACCATCTTCCTCAGTAGCCATCTGCTCGGGGAACTCGAGCAGGTGGCCGACTGGTTAGTCATGCTCAATCAGGGGAAGACTGTGTTCAACGGCCAGGCTCGCGACCTGGTTGATGGCCGTGGTGAACTGATTGTCACTGCCGAGGAAGCGACGCAGGCCGATCTGGTAGCCAGGATTGCCGTTACGGCAGGTTACACAGTTACGCCAGAGAACGGCGCCCTACGCATTACCTGCCCCATTGACTGGGCTGAAGAATTGAACCGGCGCGCGCGGGAGGCAGGTGCCACTGGCATTGCCATACGCGCGCGGGAAGCCAGCCTGGAAGGGAGCTTCCTGGCCATGTTGAAAGGAGACCACTGATGGTGCGCGCCTTCCGGAGCGAACTCACCAAACTCAGTCGCTGGAGCGTCCTGGCTGGAGGAGCGGCGATGATCGCTGCTACAGTTGCCTTGTCCTACTTTGCTCTCAACGAGGCAACCTCCAATGCCTCTTCCGCCCTGGCCCGGGCTCTCCCTACCCAACAGGGGCTGATCATCCTGCTCAGTTCACACGCACAGACATTGCTGATTGCCATCGCGATCATCGTTGTGGCCGCGAATGTTGCCGCGGAATGGTCTCAGGGGACCCTGCGCAACCTGCTCGTACGCGAACCGGGACGGTTGCGCCTGCTCGCGGGCAAGATGCTTGCGCTGCTCCTCTTCGTCACCATTTCTGCCGCGCTGGCCCTGCTGATCGGCGCCGGCGTGGCCCTTGCCGCGGCACAGTCCCATGGGATCTCTACAATTCCCTGGACCTCCTCTGCTGGGATGAGCGCCTTTTTCAGCTTTTTCGGCAATGTGCTGCTGGGCCTCGTTGGTGTCAGCCTGCTGGGGATGCTTATCGCCGTACTGACGCGCTCGACAGGCGCCGCCATAGGCATCTCGCTGGCATACGCCCTGGTGGTGGAGGGGTTGGTCGAGGCAGTGTGGCCCGATGGAGGCCAGTGGTTCCCCGTTCACCTGTTCGGCTACCTGCCGGGCGTAGCCTCGCCCATGAGCTACGGCGCGCCGCCGATGGGTTACAGTTCTGACCTCATCATGTCGCTCTTGTGGATGGTCGGCTTCATCGTGGTGAGCGCAGTCCTGTTCCGGTTTCGCGATGTGAGCGCGTAGCCGGAGCTTGCAGAGCTGGCTTCCGCACGGTTTTCTATGCCGGGAAAGCGCCTTGCATGGGCGAGAACAACCTCTTCGCTCGCATCAGGTCTTATCTGCGAGCAGATATCTGGCCCATGAAAGCATGGTACAATGTCTCCTAAGATGATTGACATCGAGGCAAGAGGATGAAAGAGGTATGGTATGAGATCCAAGAGAGGCGAGCTTACGCGAGCAAACCGCTACCGGGGATTGCAGGCGCGCATGACGCTCTCCTATATCGGCGTAACCCTGGCAGCGGTGCTTCTTTTAGAAAGTATTCATGCCTACGTCCCCTTTTTCCTGTTGCACCGGCAGCTGACCTGGGACCCGCTCATGACGCCGGACCTCCTGAGCATCCTGCTCGTGTCCCTGATCGGCGGAGTCTTTGGCATTATCTCTACGTGGGGACTCGTTGGACGCCTGCGCCGCATTGCCGCAGCAACGACCCATTTTGCCAAAGGGCAATACGACCAGCGTCTTCCCGCGACGGCAGCTGATGAGATCGGACAGCTCGAAGCCCACTTTAACCAGATGGCCGAGCAACTTGACGAGCACCTGGCACGGGAAAAGATCCTGGCCGAGCAGAATGCACGCCTGGAGGAACGAGCTCGCCTCTCGCGGGATCTGCACGATAGCGTCAAGCAGCAAGTTTTCGCGCTGGCGGTACAGGTTGAACTGGCCCGTTCGCTCCTCGACCAGGATGGGGCAGCGGCACGGGAGCATCTCGGTTTCGCCGATGAACTGAGTTACCAGGTCCAGCAGGAGTTAACTTCGCTGATCCACGCGCTGCGTCCTGCGGACTTACAAGCCAAAGGGCTAACAGCGGCGTTGCGCGACTATGTGACCACCTGGAGTCGCCAAAGTGGGATTGCAGCTGATCTCTCGCTTCCCCAAACCTGTTGCTTGCCCTCCGTGGTCGAAGAGGCGCTCTGGCGGGTGACGCAGGAAGCCCTCTCCAATGTCGCGCGGCACAGCCAGGCGAGTAAAGTGCGTCTGCATCTGGCCTGGACCGAGCAGCAGGTCACGTTGTCTCTGGCCGACAATGGACAGGGCTTTGATCCGCGAGTAGCGGAGCGGGAAGGCATCGGCTTGCGCTCCATGCGTGAGCGCATGGAACAGATCGCAGGGACTATCCAGATCCACAGCGCCAGAGGGCAAGGGACGCGCATCGTCGCGTGCTGCCCCCTCGCGTATGAGGGAACAGTGCTGTCAGAATCCGCAGACGAGGAAAGCGCATGAGTGAGCCGATTACCATCCTGATTGTCGATGATCACACAGTCGTGCGGCAGGGCGTGCGGACACTGCTGGACATGCATCCCGATCTGCAGGTGGTGGGAGAAGCCGAGAGCGCGGAGGCAGCACTGCCGCTGGTAGAAAAACTGGTTCCCGACGTGGTGCTGCTGGACCTGGTGCTGCCAGGCATGAACGGCGTGGAAGCAACTCGCCAGATGAAGCGGATCAGTCCGCGAACGCAGATCGTGGTCCTGACCTCCTACGCTGAAGATGAGCACGTGTTTCCAGCGCTGCGGGCGGGAGCAATTTCGTACCTGTTGAAAGATATCCGCCCACGAGAACTCGCCGAGAGCATCAGGAAAGCCGCGCGTGGAGAATCGGTCCTGCATTCGCGTGTCGCAGCGCGGATGATTCAGGAAGTGCGCGAGGCGAAACGGAAGGTGCCGCCCGCTTTCGCAGAACTGACCCCACGGGAACTGGAGGTGCTGCAGTTACTCGCTGATGGCCAGACAAATACTGCCATTGCCGAACAACTGGTGCTGCGTGAAAAAACGGTGCGCGGCTATATCAGCAACATTCTGAGCAAATTGCACCTGGAAGACCGCACCCAGATTGCCGTTTTTGCCTGGCAACAAGGACTGATGGAGCGAGACTGAAAGAAGAGGAAGAGGTAATCAGAAAAGAGATAGCGAGAAAGGAATGTCGTGCGAAAGCCACAACAGGACAAGTGTTGGCCCCACAGTGTAAGCACTGCATGATGTATGGACAGGCAATGTGGATTGCTCGGCGGTTACATCCTCTCAGCACAGTCGGCAGATGGTGGGGGCAGCTCGATCCGGCTTGCAGAGCCGCTAGCCCGTGCTGGTTGAAGGCGTGGATGGCATGGCGCATCGTTTGTTCGTCCGAGGTGTCACCTTCGCGATGCTCGGGGCAGTTTCCCCACGAGCCGAGGCCAACAGGATCTGGCTGCGCCGAGAAGCACAAAGGCATCTGAGGAACGTAATACAGCAGTGAGCTCCTACTGTTCCTCCCTAGTCAGGTCTCGAACAAAAATCCGTGGTCTCATGGATCTGAGTCCACCACATCCCAAATCATCTCTCTTGAAAATGCACTAGCGGCTGCTCATTGCGCACGCCGGGGACTTCGAGTTGCTCGCGCATCTGCTCAAACGTCGCCGTATCGATCTCCCCACGTGCGTAGCGCTGGCGCAGGATCTCCAGAGCGGAAGGTCCGCGCGATGGAATACTGGTCTCTTGTGGACCCGAGGTGCTCGTCTTACGCTCAAGCCAGCGAATGACTGCCCAGACGAGTACCACCAGCACAGCCATCCAGAGCACCATGCCCAATAACATCAGCAGCCAACCCCAACCGAAATCATATCTCCACATCATAGGTTTACCTTCACTTTCATGCTCAATTATGAGCCTGGGAACAGCAATCACGAAGTCGCGTGATTGCTCAATCTTTGTTACAACAACAATAGACCATGAGCCTTTGTGCCTACTTCAGCATGGCTTGAGTCTCACGAACGCGACAGCCCACGAACTCATCATCAAGGTTATGCCTCGACCGACTTCTGTCGCGGGCGCGGGAAAAACCTCGGCGTGTTCGCAGCATAGCGGATATACGCTTCGCCAAACTCTTCCTGTACCTCGCGTTCCTCACGCCGTGCCAGCCGCACATACATCATCACTAGGATCGGAAACATGATCAGTGTAAGTAAGGTCGGCCACTGGAGCAGGAACCCAATCATGATGAGGATGAAGCCCATGTACTGTGGATGGCGTACGTATGCATACGGTCCGGTCGTAGCGAGGGTATGCGTCTGCTGTGCCTTGTAGAGGACATTCCAGGCCCCAGCCAGCA
>WNFX01007235.1_pt1 | contig 10439 bp, 9 predicted proteins | sample 5400111 | NCBI WGS metagenome assembly WNFX01 (sample SAMN13153363, study PRJNA577476) | soil metagenome | isolation source: 40 cm soil or saprolite under grassland replicate 1 | place: USA:California | collected 2016-06-15 | reverse complement strand
CGGGGACCTGCCCGCCGCCCGCACCGCCTACCAGGCCAGCCTCGACATCGCCGCCCGGCTGGCCGCCGCCGACCCGGCCAACGCCGGCTGGCAGCGCGACCTGTCCATCAGCCACGAAAAGCTCGGGAACGTCGCGGCCGCCGCCGGGGACCTCGCCGCCGCCCGAACCGCCTACCAAGCCAGCCTCGACATCGCCGAACGGCTGGCCGCCGCCGACCCCGCCAACGCCGAATGGCAGCGCGACCTGGAGATTACACGCCAGCGGATCAACGATCTACCAGACCCACCACAGTAGCTGTCACAATCTCCCGTGCCCGCATTGACTGACTGGCCTTCGGTGGAGTACCGCTGGACGTCGGTCCTGCCGAAACAACAATGCGCACCAGCGGGTCAGCCGGGGCCGCCGCTAAGGCTCTCCATCTCGGTGGCGATGGTTTCGCGCATAAAATCTTCGATCTGCTCGTCCAAGCTATCCGCCTGCGGCGAGCCGTGATACGGCGGGCGTGCGAGTTCGGCGCGGACAGGAGCCAGCCGCCGCGGAAGGGGATTTACGCGCCGGTTAACAGGCAACGACAGGACGGGTGCAAGGGCTCCGAAAGCCGCGTCAAGCTGATCTGATCGAAGCAAGGCAATGGTCAGGTCGATGTGTGCGAGTGCCTCGCAACTCCAGCTATGTGCCGCGCCCCGCTCATTCCCCTGCTGGTACAAGCCGGTCGCCAGTTCAAGCTTGCCAACCGCTTCCCCCGCGGTGTCTGGGATCTCCAAAAGAGCCGATCCGGCGAGGTAATGCTGGGTCGCATCAGAGAGATCAAACTCGCCGCCGATCTCCAGCAGTTCATCGCGCTGCTCGCGCTCCATCGCGTCGCTGGCGGCAGCGATTGCCCTTCGGGCCGCACCCGCATCTCCCAGCCGCGCCGATGCGCGTCCGTATTTGAGATGGAGTTGCGCGGCGGTCGGCCCATCGGGCAGGTAGTCCAAGCCACTCGCCGCAAGCGCACAGGCTTCCCGAGGTCTGCCACTCCAGTAGGCAATACTGGCGAGGTCGAGCCGTAGCTTCGCCATCAAGGGCCGGTGGTCGATGACCATCGCATAAGCCCAAGCCGCGTGCAACAGCTCCTCTGCGGCGTGCGGATTGCCAAGATCGTCGGCGGTATCGCCCATTAGGCAGTTGAGGCAGCCGAGCAGCAAATAGAGTTCAGTCTGGTCGCGTGGCCACAGGCGGCGGTCGAGCGCGGCAAGCATTCGGTTGCGGACGCGGCGCATCTCCCGGAAGAGGGGCAGCGGTTCCGCGGTCATGTATTCGCGCGACAGGCGGACCACATCTGCGCGCAGTTGTTCGAGGGTGGCTTCGCCGATGTCGCGCCGTTCGGCGCCTTCTGCGTGTTCGCTTCCTTCGTGCGCCGCCATCAGCACCTCTCGCTCGACCGTGGCCTCGCCCGGTTCGGGCGCCTCTATCCAACGGTAGGCAAGCTCCGAGGGCGTCTGGGCGGCTGGGATCACCGCCGCCGAGGTGAGGTGCGGAACTAACTGCCCGGTGACGAAGGCGGCGGTGAGGGGCGCCACCGGTAAGGCGGCGGTGATCTCCGGGTGACTGGCCGCAGGCGTGGGCGGTGTGGGGCCGAACTCCTCGGGCGAGATGTCCAGGGCACGGCAGTAGTGCAGTTTGTGGCGTTCGGAGATGCCGCCGTTGCCGTTCTCCCAGCGGCGGATGTTGCGGCACATGGCGGTGCCGCCGGGCATGGTGTGGTCGCCGCCGTCGGCGGCGGCCCGGCGGAGCTGGCGGGCCATCTCGGCGATCGGCCAGCCGCGGGCCTGGCGTTGCCGGCGCAGCCACCCGGCGAGTTCGGAAGACATGGCGTGTCACCTTACGCGTGCGGGGCCGGTGAAACCACGCGGTGTCCGCGGCTGTCTGTCACCGGTCCCGGTTTTGTCCGCCTTGGTTGTGCGCCGCCGCTGCCCGCCGGGCGCGGGCAGCGGCGGGCAGCGGCGGGTTGGCTGGTTAGCTGATCAGGTCGTCGGCGAGCCCGGCCTTGGCGCCCTCGACGAACGCGCGGATCTCGTCGGCATCCAGGATCAGGGCGGGGCCGGCGGGGTCGGTGGACTGGCGCAGCGCGACCCGGCCGCCGGGCAGTTTCTTGGCCTCCAGGCAGGAGCCGCCGTTGGGGCCGCTCCACGGTTTGTGCCAGCCGCGCGGGCCGAGGTCCGCTGCGCGCATGCCGTTATGGATGGGGTGCATGTCAGTACTCCTTACGGGTGGCAGTGAGGATTTCCGCGGTCTGCCCAGCCGGCGCGGCCTGGGCACAGATGCGGTCGAGCGCGTGCCGGTAGGCGGCCGCGTCGGCGGGTTTGTCGAGGTAGAAGGCGCTGGTCAGGTGTTCGCCGTAGACGATGTCCGGCAGTTCGCCGTCGGGGAAGCGGAACAGGTGGAACATCCCGTACATCGCCGGGTGCGGCCCGGCTGAATACGGCAGCACCTGCAGGGTGATGTTCGGCGCCGCGGCGGCGTCGATGAGCCGGCCGAGCTGGGCGCGCATCACGGCGGGGCCGCCGACGGGGCGGCGCAGCACGGTCTCGTCGAGCACCATCCACAGCTTGGGCGGGTCCGGGCGGGTCAGCACCTGCTGGCGGGTCATCCGGACCTGGACCAGCCGGTCGGCCTCTGCCGCCGTGTCGCCGCTGTCGCCGCTCTCGCCGGGGTGCCCTTGGGTCTCGCCGGGGTGCCCTTGGGTGATGAGCGCGCGGGCGTAGTCTTCGGTTTGCAGCAGGCCGGGCACGCACTGCGGCTCGTAGCCGCGGATCAGGGCGGCGGCCTCCTCCAAGCCGAGGGAGACGCGGAACCAGGCGGGCAGCACGTCGCTGGCGCGGTGCCACCAGCCAGGTTTGCTCGCCTCGCGGGCCAGCGCGAGGAAGGTGTCGATCTCGCGGGCGTCGGTGACGCCGTAGGCCACCAGCAGCGCCTTGACGCTCAGGGGTTTCAGCGCGCCCTCGGCGCGTTCCATCCGGCGGATGGTCCACGATGACGCATAGATCGCCTCGGCGGCCTGCTCGTAGCTCAGCCCGGCCTTTTCGCGCAGCGCCTGCAGTTGCCGCGCCAGGATCATGCGCAGCACGGTGGGGCCTCGGCCTGCCCGCGCGTCGCTCATCTCGCCTCCACCGGTTGTGGCTGGGCGAAGCCTCCCACGGCATAAGGGAATAGGCAATATCACCCGTGTCATAGTGACCGATTCTGTCCTGACCTTTATCGCGGTGATTTCTTGTTTCTGCTATTTGCAGCGAGCAAAGTAGGCCGACATGAACGGGCTGCCAGCAGAACGGGACACACGGTTACAGCCTTCGGCGCTCGCGGGCACCTTCACCAGCGGGGCGCGCCGGTGACCGGCCCAGCCGACCCGGCCGACGCCGACGACCCGGCGGGGAGCGGCGGCGCCCCGGTGACCGGCCCGGCCGACGCAGCCCACGCGGCGGACACTGTGAACGCGGCGGGCACCGGGAGCGCTGCGCGCCTAACCTGGCGGCGCGTGTTCCCGGGTGACCAGCGGGAGCTGTGGGTGCTGCGGCGCTGGCTCGAGGCCTTGCTGCCGGGCTGCGCCGTCCGCGACGACACCATCGCGGCCGCCGTCGAACTCGCCACCAACGCGATCAAGTTTTCCGCAAGCGGCCGGGGCGGCTCGTTCGCCGTCCAGATCACCTGCTCCGGCGCCATGGTGCGGATCGCGGTCGCCGACAGCGGCGCGCCCACGGCGCCCCGCCTGATCATCGACCCGGCCAGCGAGCACGGCCGCGGCCTGCAGATCGTGCGCGCGCTGGCCATCCGCACCGGCGTCTGCGGCGACCACCGCGGGCGGCTGGTCTGGGCCGACATCGCCTGCGCCGACCACAGCGCCGCGCGGCCGGCCACGCCACCCACCGGCTACGACGACGCCCTCCGCCACGACCACACCGCCCTCGCCGAACGTTTCGCCGGCGTGCCGGTCTGGTTCGGCCAGTCCACACTGCGGTGGTGGGCCGCGCCCGGCCGCACACCCGGGCGGCTGCTCACCGCCCCATCGGCCGCCGACCTCGCCGCCCAGCTCGACCGTCTGCTCGCGCCCCGCGCGGCGCTGCACCACATCGCGGCCGCCGCCCTACCGGCGGAACCGGCAGCCGGCCGGGCCGACGCGGGCGTGCCGGGCACGTCCTCACCCGCGCCGGCACCTGGCCGGTTCCGCGTCCCCGTGCCCGCCATCTCGCCTGCGCACGGCCGGGTGAGTGTGCCCGCGGCGCCCCCGCTGAGACCCGTGTGGCCGCAGCTATCCCGGTTGCGCGCCCGGCCATGCTGACAGAACCGCTCACGCCAGCCCGCGCCACCTGGGCCGCGGCGGCGGTGAGCGCGCCCCCTCTTTGGCCGCACGTGGAGCCGGGCGCCACCGAGCGGCAGCCGTTAAGGATCATGGGTAGGCGGCTGCTGACACGGCCCGGCGGCTGGGCGACGACCGAACCCGCCGCGGCGCGCGGGAGCGTACCGCTCAGCCTCCCGCCGCTCCAGCCCGGATCCGGCCGCCGCCCGCCTGTTGACCGGGCTTGTCTGTGCCCGGCGTCAGCGCCGACGCCGGCGCGGCCCGCCCGATGGTGACGCCGGCGGCCCTCGGGCTTGGGCCGCTCGAGGCCGCGATCATGACCGTGATGTGGCAGGCCGACGACTGGCTGACCACCCGGGAAATCCAGGACCGCATCGACTACCCCACCCGCGCCTACACCAGCGTCGCCACCGTCGCCACCAACCTGGAACGCAAAGGCCACCTGCGCAAACGCCGCTCCCCCGCGGCAAACCACCCCGGGCCGCGCAGATGGCAATACCACGCCGCCGTCCCGCTCGCGGAACACCTTGGACACGTCATCGGCGAGCTGCTTCAATGCAGCCCGGACCCGGCGGCCACGCTACGGCACGCCCACCGCATCGGCTACGGCCTTGCTCATGGCGCCGCGCCGGCAGGTAACCGCAGGGTCGTGCCGCCGCCGCCGCCCGGCGCATGGCCGGGCAGGTAGATCCAGCCGCGGGTATTTGTGCTCTTCACCCGCACTCGCACGGGCTTGAAAGCGGCCGGGTCAACAAGGCCCGGATTGCGCCGCACGAACGTCTCGTACACATATGGGGAGACAATGAGGCCGAATTCGGCGCCGGAGCTGGCGATTTCGCGCTTAAGCGCCGACGCCTCCAGCAGGCGGAACATGATATTGACGTCCGTGCCGACGTAGCCCTGCTCATCCTGAAAGGTGGGGCCGATGTGGAATGCGGCGCGCAACTGCATACCCGCCGCGTCGCGGAACACCTGGTTGTGACGGCGGATGAGGCCACGCAGCCGTTCGGGAAGCGGATCGATGACGCGCGCCAGCGGCATCCCGGGAGGTATGACGATTAACCCACCGTCGCCGCGATCCTCGTAGACGCAGTCGTGCCAGCCGAGTCCCGAGCCATCGAAGCCAGCCCGCAGCATCGTGTGCAGCTCTTTGCGCAGGTAGGCGCGGATGTCGTCATTTCGTTGCCTACCGGTGAAGTCCACGATGTCCACCCCGAGCAGCCCGGAGAACCGCCCCTCCGGATGGGCGTCACGCGGAGTGAGGCGCATCCCGCCCGCTCCCGGCGTGCCCCAGCGAGACAGCGCCAGCGCTGTTCTGCTCGCCGTGCGCGACATGATCGTCCGCCCAAAACGCGATCAGTTCCTCTTCGCTCAATTGCGCTGGCGGCACATCTGATCGCAGCACCCGACCGGTGGCAAGCGCCCAGGTGTGAATCAAGATGCACGCGAGCAGATCCTCATCTGTGCTTTGCCACGACGGCCGTGGGCACGGCATGTAGCGGGACAGTGACAGGGACAGCGCGCCGCGGGTGGAAACACTGTCGCCCACGCCGGCCATTTCCGGATATAGGTTTCTGTTACCCGAACCAGCTGCCAGCGCTTGTCCCGTTTGGTAGTTAATGCGGCACGGTGGGTGCGCGGAGCTTAGGTTAAACCGCTGCGGCGGGCGCCTGTCCCCGTGCACAGTAGTGTCGTCGTTCATGACTCGCCTCCTGGCGAGGTGGTTAAGGAGGGTCGCCCGCCGATTCGTGTCTCCTGGTAGGACAGTGACCACGGATCCCTGGGCGGCCCTCCGGCTTCTAAAGGGCTAGCCGAAGCGGCGTGTCTTCCGCAACGGCGTCGAGCAGCAATCAACGAAGCTTGGTCCTCTGCCGCAGGCGAGGCCTACGGCGCAGGCGGAATGCGCGGGTCTGGCAAGCCAAACCAACGCTGCCGTCCTGTGCAGCCGGGCCGGTCGTACGCGGGGGCGGACCATGCCTTCCCCCGCCAACGGCCGGGCGGGCTCATCTTCGTAGTAGAGGTTCCGCGCCGACTCTACTGCGCCGTGAGTCGCGGTGCCGGACAAATCCAGATGTGTCGCTCACGACTTCCGAGACTGTTAGGTAGCGTGGCTCTGACCTGGGCAAACGCACACTTGTGCGCGCTGGTCATTTGCACGTGCAGATGCACGATCAGCGCAACTTTGGATTATGGTCTCGTGAGGCTGTGCAACTCGCGCGGCATGTCCGTTTAGCGCATTTTGTGTTTCGGGAATTACTAACTATGGGGTAAGAAAGCTCTTACGCTATGGTTCGGTCGGACGCGATCGGCAAACGATTGCGAGAGTGATCGACTGGACGACGCCACCGCCAAGATAAGATCGAGTCCCGCGGGAACGCTGGGCAACGTCAACCGGCGCGGCGTGGCGGACCTGGTGTCCGGTGGACTCCGTTCCTGGCTAAGGGAACACCTGGGATGGCGATGCAGGGATCGCGCTTGTTGGAAGCCATCGACCTCATCGGCGTGTGCTTCGACGGCTCAGGTCGTTTGGTAGGGCAAGCGGGCGCGCCAGCGGCGCTCCGCGAAGCTGGGTTGGAGGCGGCTCTGGGGGACCGCGCGATCTCGGCGCCAGATGTCGTGGCGTCAGAGCCAACTTCGGCGCGCGGCCGGTCGGGCTTCTTGAACGAGAAGGCCCTGATGCAAATGATCTCGGTACTGTACGGCCGGGTGCGCTCTGCCTTGTCGAACAACCGCTTCCCGCTCGTTTACGGTGCGGACTGCGCGGTGCTGCTCGGCGCCGTTCCAGCGCTAGCCGACATCGTGGGTGAGGCAGGGCTGGTGTTCATCGACGGCCACGAAGACGCAACGCCGATGGAGCTCTCCACGACCGGCGAGGCTGCCAACATGGAGATCGCGCTGTTGATCGGTCTCACCGGCGAGCGGGCGCCCGAACCACTGCGACGCCGCCTGCCTGCCCTGCGGCCGGAGGCGATCGTCATGCTGGGCCAACGCGACGACAGCTATCGCCGGGAACTGAACGTCTCCACGATTGCTGATCGCGTGCTCCTGCGTTCCGCGGACGACCTCCGCCGGGATCCCGCGAATGCGGGACGCAAGGCCGCCGAGCACGTCGGCTCACAGGCGGCTGGCTGGTGGCTGCACATCGATCTTGATGTGCTCGACCGGCACGAGTTCAGCGCCTGCGGCGCCGCTGGCGACACCTCCATGCCGGAAGGGCTCACGTGGTCCCAGCTGAGCGAGATCACTTCATCGGCGCTGCGAGCCGGTGGGTGCCGGGGATGGAGCGTCGCTGTCTATAACCCGGACCTGGATCCGGAGCGCCGGGAGGCAGCGCGAATCGTCGAGTTCGTGGCAGATGTCACGGCTGGCTCGGCTGTCACGGGCGGCTCGGCGTAGGTCACGATTGTCCATTTCGTGATCCCGGTAACTTCTTACGCGCACGAGTGCTAGAAGTTACCGGGATCACGAAGCGAGTACCTTCCGTCCTTCCTACGGCGTTAGCTTGCTGATCCGCGTTGACCAGTTGGCGAGCGCGCCGCGCGGGCCGGGTGCGCCTGTGGTGGGAGCGCACGTGCCGAGCTTGGTGTCGCCAGTTCCGCCCGCGAAGAACGGGCCGCCCCAGGTGGTGTAGGTGCAGGCGTGCGCGATGTATTCACTCGCTATCCAGACGGAGTTGCCGTCGACTGCGGCCGCACCGTAGTCGCCCCAGCGGGTCCGCAGCGGGTTGACCTGCGACTTGTAGCTGGTGAAGCCGTCGTCCTGCGCGGCGCCCTGCCCACCGGGGCCGGCGAACGACCACGGCCCGGCACCGACGCTTGCGTCAAGTGGCACGTAGGCGGCGCTCGGGTTGGTTGTGTTGCCTGTGTAGGTGAACGCCATCACGCCGCGGCCGCTCGAGGTGACGCCGACCGCTGGGTAGGTCAGGTCCGCGCCGGTCACTCCGACGTAGCCCTGCAGCGCGACCTTGGCCGTGAGCGCGCCCGTCGAGACGTCGGGCTTGACGATGTAGTAGCCGATGCCGGCCCGCTGAGCGCCTCCGTCCGGGTTCAGCGCCGTGTCGAGGGCGCCCCACAGCTTGCCGTTGGCGTAGTCGACCTGCTGCATGCGGGTGTCGTTCGAGTCCGGCCTGGAGATCACCTCGTTGTGCGCGGGCTCGGCGCCGAACAGCAGCCGCCAGCAGCCCGTTTGGCCGTTGAACAGCAGCGTCGTGGTGTCGTTGATGCAGTAGCCCTGCGGGGTGTCCGTCGTCGCCGGCGAGCCAGAGCCAGGCTGCTGCTGCTTCGGCGGGACCCCGTACTGGTTGACGGTCAGCACCCCGTTGCTGAGGCTGACCGCTGGCGACGCCGTGTTCAGCGACGATGTGTTCGTCAGCGCCCAGACCACGAGCTGGGTCGAGGTGTGGCTGCCACCCGTGCCGGACACCGGATTGGTGGCCTCGTCGGCGGCGTTTGAGCTCAGGAAATACTCGGTGCCTCCGGCGTTCGCGTCGAACGAGGCCGCCCCCGGCGACTGGGCCGGCCAGACAGTGAAGCCCGGCTGCGTCGAGCCCGCATCGCTCGCGACGTTGACGGCGCCGAACGTGTCAATGTGGCTCATGCTGACAGCCGCCGCACCGGCGGCGAGCTGCGCCTTCGAGAAGGCGTAGATCTGCGCTCCGTCGAAGCCGTTGCAGCACCAGGGGTAGGAGTTCGTCGTGACGTAGAACCCGTTCGAGTCCGCACCGATGTGTGGGTAGTCGCCCAGGCACGGGCACGGGTTGACGCCACCAGCGTTGGTTCCGTCGTTTGTCACGTCGACCCGGTAGATGTTCCAGCCATCTGTCGGGTTCGCCGTTTGGCTGACCGCGATATCGAGGTGATTGACGTGGGTGAACGACCCGTTCGGCCGCGTCTCGAGGGTGAGCACGACGACGAAGAACCGATGCGTCGCGGCGTCGTAGAGACAGCTCGGGTCAGTCACGAAGGGACCACGAACGCCGGTCGCCCGGTTGACCGCCGGCGCGTAACCATAGAACGAGTTCAGGTCGACGGCGCCGTTCACACTCGTCGGCACGCCGTTGACCACGTTGGTGTCCGGGAGAACCGACGAACCCGAGGCGTTGAAGATGTTCAGCACGTCGTTGACGGTCTCGAGCTCGTACCCGTTGCCGACGCAGAGTCCCTGGTCGGGCGGCTCAAGCGTGAACTGGTTCCCGCCACGCGCATACCGCTGCTGGAAGAAGTTCAAGCCCTCGAAGCCCGTGTTGAACTGCGGGGACGACTTGGCCTTCTTGCCGCTGTTGACGGAAACGCCCTTGCCGACACCCGTCGAGAGGCTGCGGTCAACGATCGTGCCGGGATACGTGCTCGGGCCGGTGGCATCGTCTGTCTGGCCGGGAAACTCGGCCTGAGTGACGTCGCCTGGTCCCGAGGGCGTGTAGTCGCCCGTCTGCGGCGACCCACTCCCCGCGAGCGGAACCTGAGTGGTACCGCCGTCGGCGAGGGCTGCGGGGACGCCTAACGCCGCCGCCACAGCACAGCACGCGAGCGCCACCAGGAGCCGCCGTAATGCTTTCCGCATGGTGATTCCCTCCCCTTCTAGGGCCGAAGAAAGGCAGGTGCCGCGCGGCCGTCGATACCCGCAGCCACCGCCCGCGCGGATGTTGTCACCCTGCCCGATCGCTGTCAAGGGCAGCGCGCCGGACGCGGTCGGGGCCGGCTGCGTCAACCCGGTCACCTGGCAGCGGTAACGAGCCGTTCGCGGTCGAACGTCGCCGACGTGATCCGCCAGCCGAGTCCGTTGAGGACCAGCAGCGCCGCCGCGAGGCCGACGGCGAGGGCGAGCGTGGCGTGGATCACGTTGTACGCGATGAGCGACGTCACCGCGACCGATGGGAGACTCGCGAGCATGCCGACCTGCTGCGCGACGCGGACGTCGCTCGATCGGGCGGAGATTCCCATGCCGACCCAGATCGACCAGGCGGCCAGGAGCGGGGTGAACAGCAGCTGGGCGAGTATCTCCGGGCCTCGCAGGAGCGCCGACGCCACGGCCGGGTGTGCGAAGAGCTGGACGCAGAGGAGAACAAAGGCGTAGACCGCATACGAGATCGCAAGCGACGGGACG
>WNFX01007228.1_pt1 | contig 10441 bp, 12 predicted proteins | sample 5400111 | NCBI WGS metagenome assembly WNFX01 (sample SAMN13153363, study PRJNA577476) | soil metagenome | isolation source: 40 cm soil or saprolite under grassland replicate 1 | place: USA:California | collected 2016-06-15 | reverse complement strand
GTTGCCGATCCCTCCAGAGGAGTAGATTCATGCCCCGCGTGATTTTCTGGGACGTGGACACGCAATACGATTTCATGAAGGCGGACGGCAAGCTGTACGTGCCGGACGCCGAGCAGCTCATTCCCAACCTCCGTAAGCTCACCGATTACGCGCATGGGCATGGCATTGCCATTGTCGCGAGTGCGGATGACCACGTCCCCGAGCACCCCGAGATCTCGGCCACGCCCGACTGGAAGGAAACGTTTCCACCGCATTGCCTGCGCGGCACGCCGGGGCAGCGGAAGATTCCCGAGACGGCGCTGCGCGATCCTCTCGTGATCGAGCCCGAGCCGCAGGATCCGGCTGCGCTGGCGGCGCGGGTCAAGAGCCATCGTGGCGATATCCTCTTCCACAAGCATCGGTTCGACGTGTTCACCAATCCGAATGTCCTGCCCGTGCTCGACGCGCTGAATCCGCACGACATCGTACTCTACGGCGTCGCCCTCGACGTGTGCGACAAGTACGCCATCGAAGGCTTGCTCCAGCACCGCCCTCAGGTTCGGCTCTTCGCCGTGACGGACGCGATGAAGCCCATCGACCGCGATGTCGCCGAGCATCTCCTCAAGGAGTGGGGCGAGGAAGGCGTGCGGCTCGTGAAGACGAGCGAAGTCGTGATGGGCGGGCTGGTCGACGAGCTGGCACGAGCGACCGCATGACGTCGACCGCATCCGCTCCCACTCACGCGGTCGCCGTCCCTTCCTTCGGCAAATTCTTCCTTCCCGGACCGACCGACGTCCATCCCGACGTTCTGGAAGCGATGATCCGGCCAATGATCGGGCATCGTTCGTCGGGGATGGAGAAACTGCTCCAGAACGTAGCGCCCAAGCTCGGACTGCTCGCCAGAACGGCGCGCCCCGTCTTCATCGGCACGAACTCCGCCACCGGCTTTATGGAGATGGCGGTGCGCAACGGCGTGCGGCGCCGCGCGCTGTCGCTCGTCAACGGCGCGTTCAGCGAGCGCTTCGCCGGCATCGTCGGCGCCTGCGGCAAGGAGTGCATCCGCCTCGACGTGCCGCTGGGTGCCGCCGTCGAGCCGGACATGCTGCGCGACGCGCTGAAGCGCACGCCGGTGGACGCGGTCACCTGCGTGCACTCCGAGACATCGACGGGGGTGTTACAAGATGTCGCCGGGTATGCCGAGGTGATCAAGGAGTTCGACGACGTCCTGCTGCTTGTCGACGCGGTGACCTCGATGGCGGGGCTGCCGGTCGAGACTGACCGCTGGGGGCTCGACTTCGTATTCACGGGCTCGCAAAAGGCGCTGGCGCTGCCGCCGGGGCTGGCCCTGGGGGTCGCATCGGAGCGCCTGGTGGCGCGCGCCCGGACGCTGGAGGAGCGCGGCTCGTACTTCGACGTCATCAGCTTCCTCACCGCCACCACCAAGTTCCAGCCGACCAACACGCCGGCGGTGTCGCTGCTCTACGCGTTGGAGGTGCAGCTCGGGCGCATCGAGCGCGAAGGCGGGATCGAAGCGCGCTGGCAGCGGCACGACGCGATGCGCCGGCGCGTCGAAGCGTGGGGCGCGGAGACGGGCGTGAAATTCCTGCCGCGCGAAGGGCGCCACAGCTGGACCGTTTCCTGCCTGCGGCTCCCCGAGGGCAAGCATTCCAAGGACGTCGTCGCCGCGCTGAAGCAGCAGGGGTGGACGATCGGCGCCGGCTACGGGGCGCTGAAGGATGCGACCATTCGCATCGGCCACATGGGGGATCACACGGTCGCGGCGCTGGATGAGCTGTTGCCGCTGATCGGCCGGGCCTTGGAATGACGTGGCGCGTCGTCGTGGCCGACCGTGTGGCAAAAAGCGGCCTCGACTTGCTTTCCAACACACCGGACATCGAAGTGGTCGACGTCGCCGGCAAGCCGGCGGAGCTCGATCGCGCGATCGCCGCCGCGGATGCGCTGATCGTCCGCAGCGAGACCCGTGTCACCGCCAGCTTGATGGCGCACGCGCCGCACCTGCGGGTGGTGGCGCGAGCCGGCACGGGCGTCGATACGATCGACGTGCCGGCCGCCACGCGGCGCGGCATCGCCGTGATGAATACGCCCGGGGCCAACACCGTCAGCGCCGGCGAGCATGCGCTGGGCCTGCTGCTCGCGCTGGTGCGCCGCATATCGGACGCCGCGGCGGCGATGCGCCGCGGCGAGTGGGATCGCAAGCGCTTCGAGGGCACGGAGCTTCGCGGTAAGACGATGGGTGTGGTCGGCCTGGGGAGGATCGGCGGCCACGTCGCGCAGCTGGCGCGGGCGTTCGGCATGCAGGTCGTCGGACACGATCCGTATCTGGCGCCGGAACGCGCGACGGAGATGCACGTCCGGTTGCTGCCGCTCGAGGCGCTGCTGCGCACCGCCGATGTCGTCACGCTGCACGTCGCGTTGACCGACCAGACGCATCACCTCATCGATGCCGAGCGTCTCAAGCTGATGAAACCGACCGCGGTCTTGATCAACACCGCCCGCGGCGAGCTGGTGGATGAGGCGGCCCTGGCCGACGCGATCAAAGCGAAGCGCATCGGCGGCGCCGCCATCGACGTCTTTGCGGTCGAGCCGCTCCCCGCCGACTCGCCGCTGCGGGCGCTCGATCGCGTGATCCTCACGCCGCACCTCGCGGCCTCCACGGCCGAGGCACAGGAGCGCGTGGCGGTGGAGATCTGCACCGCGGTGCGCGAGTCGCTGGTCGCCGGCGATCTGTCGTACGCGATCAACGTGCCCGGCATGGGCGGCGATCTGCTGCGGCGCCTGGCACCGCTGCTCGATCTGGCGCGCCGCCTCGGCCGCCTGGCCCTCGCGCTGGCGGACGGCCCCGTGAAGGCGGTGGAAATCGCCTATGGCGGCAGAGAAGAGGCCGCGCAGCGGCCGGTCCTCGTCTCCGCGCTCGAAGGGCTGCTCGCGGCGATGAATGCCGGGCCCGTGAGCCTGGTGAACGCGCAGGTGCTGGCGGAGGAGAAGGGCATCCAGCTCGGCATGCGCACCGGTGCGCCGGAAGCGGGGTTCGAAACGTCGGTCGGCGTGAAGGTCGACACGGCGCGCGGCCGCGTCCGCGTGGCCGGTGCGCTGATCGGCGGCAGCCACGGCCGCGTGATCCGCATCGACGATTATCACGTCGACGTCGCGCCGGACGGCTGGATGCTGGTCATCCGCAACCGCGACGTCCCCGGAGTGATCGGGCGTGTCGGGTCGGCGCTGGGGAGCGCCGGCATCAACATCGCGAGCTATCACCAGGCACGCCGCTCCGCCCAGGCCGGCGGAGCCGCGAGCGACGCGCTCGCCGCCATCAATGTCGATCAGGCGCTGACCAACGGAGTGCTCGACAAGCTACAGACGCTACCGGACGTGGTGGACGTGCGGCTGGCGAATTTCGGAGACTAAGCGCCCCCCCCGATCGCGTAGCGCAGTCCGCCGAGCAGGTGTTGCAGGAAGAGCGGCTCGGTGTACGTCGCTTCCGTGTGCCCCATGTTGGTGTACCACGCGCGGCCGCCGTCGAAATCGTGGTACCAGCTCATCGGGTGGTGATCGCCGTTGGTCCCGCCCTCGTAGCTCTTCTCGTCGATCTCGATGAGCACGTGGATGGTCGGGTCGATCGACTTGAAGTTGTAGAACTCGTCTTCGCGCTCGAAGCGCGTGGGGAGCCCTTTCGTGGACACGTGCGTCGTGTCGAGTACGCGGTAGCTGCCCTTGCGCACGTTGGGATTGCCCGGATGGCCGTTGAAGTACGCGCCGGCCAGTCTGCCGTACCACGGCCAGTCGTACTCGGTGTCGGTGGCCGAATGCACGCCGACGTATCCGCCGCCCGCCTGGATGTAGCGCTCGAAGACATCCTGCTGCATTGGATTCAGGACATCGCCCGTGGTACTCAGGAAGACGACGGCGCTGTAGCGCGCGAGATTCTTCTGGGTGAAGGCGCCGGCGTCTTCGGTGGTGTCCACCGCGAACCCATTCTCGCGTCCGAGCTTCCGGATCGCGGCGATGCCGTTGGGGATGGAGCTGTGACGGAATTTCTCGGTTTTGGAGAAGACGAGCACCCGCGGCACCTGCGGCTGCTGTGCGGGTGCGGTGAGGGGGGCCGAAACCGAAGCGAGCAGCGCGAGAACAACGAGGAGTCGGTGCATGGGGAGAATCTGTAGCGCGCTGCTCACGCTGGCGACTCAGCCTCGATCAGCCATTTCGCGCCACCGTTGCTCGTCGACGCCGCGCACCAGCAGCCATCCGCTCGTCAACAACAGCCCGAGCATCGCGACGATAATCAGATAATAGAAGAGCGCTGACCCGAGCGTGGGGTACGCGTACGTCAGCCAGCCGAGGCCACTGACGATCGCGATGATGCCGAGGAATCGCGGCAGGAAGGTGGATTTTACAATCAGGTAGCCCTGGAAGAACGTACTGATTCCCAGGAAGACCAGCGCCATGTTTGCAATCTGGTTGTTGATTTTGACGAACAGCAACGACAACGCCTGCAGCTGGCTCACGTCGAACACCGTCAAGTAGCCGGCGCCCCCCAGCACGAGGAGCGGCGCGTAGTAGAATGCGCGCGCCACGGTCTTGATCGTGGCACCGACCAAGCCGAAGACGAGCGCAAGGAGCGCGGCGGTCCGATCGACCGGTCTCAGCAGCACGTAGAACAGCGTCGTCACCGCGAGCTGCGCCGCCATTTCGATGAGAAAGACCGTGTATCCGAACGCATAGAGTTTCGGCTGCGCGAGGATGTTGGTGGCCGTGGCGGCCGCGTCGCGGGGCACGACGAGCCCGTCGGCGATGACCCCTTGTGCCACGATTCCGCCCAACAACACGAGGAGGTAAAGTGCGCCCGTGGTCCGCGCTAGAGTTTTCGGTGACATGCGACTCCCTTGGAGGATGGAGTACTGTACCAGGCAAGCAGGTCCTTCGCTACGCGCGCGTTCCGCGCGCTTCGCTCAGGATGACAACGCTACGCGCGTGCTTTACAAAAGGGGTTAGAGGAAAGAAGAAACCAGTTCTTAGCCAAATCTTCCCAAGTGGAGTTACGACTTTCGATCAGGCTGATCTTCCGCAACCGCTTCCAGCCCTTGATCTCCTTCTCGCGCGCAATGGCGTCCCGGATGTCTGCAAACTCCTCGAAGTAGACGAGCCGGGTGATGCGATACTTGCGGGTGAACCCAGAGACGAGGCCTCGTTTGTGCTCGTTCACGCGTCGCGCCAGATCATTCGAAACGCCGGTATAGAGCACCCGGGAGCGACTGGCCATGATGTAGACGTAGTAGGTGCGCACGATCCAACAGGATTCTCGATCGGACCCGCACCTCCATCATCATTCTTTCGCCGTGTGGGGCAATTCTTTTCGCCGTCCCCTATTCTTTTTTCCCCCCCTCTCACGAAAGCGACGCGCTTGTCATCCTGAGCGCCGAAGGCGCGAAGGACCTGCTTTTGTGACGGGCGCGAAAAGCAGGTCCTTCGCTTGCGCGTGCGCGCTCGCTCAGGATGACAACGCTAGGAGCTTGCTTTACAAAAGGGGTTAGGGGAAAGAAGAAACCAGTTCTTGGCCTTACGGGCGCCGTTCGAACCTCAAGTTGCGCACCGTGCCCGTCGTAAACCGGAACCCACTCACCCGTCCCGCCCGATCGCGCCAGAACACGAGCACGCCTGCCGGAATCGCGAAGCCGTCGCGATACACCGGCCGCAGGCGCCACGGTCAAGAGCCACGTCGGCATTCTTGTCGTCGGAAATCTGCTCGGCATGCCGCGCGGAGATTTGTTCGCATACATCCGAAACCCGCCCCTCGGGCTGCTGATTCACTTCAATCAGGCTGGGCTTTACCGCGATGTCGTCTATGACTTGGCCGGATGGACCGTTGAGCGGCGCATCGAGGATAACGAGGTCGAGGCGATTGCCCGCCTGAAGGCAATCCTCAACAGCGACCAGCAGTACGCGCTCTTGAATAACAATTGCGAACACCTGGTGTCGTACGTGGAGACCGGTGAGCGCAAGAGTCCGCAGGTGCGCGGGCTTGTGGGTTCCGCTGCCGTCCTCGGCGCCGTCGCCTACTTCAGTCGCCGTTCCGCGTAAAGCCACCGCATCTTACCGCTCGCGCGCGCCCGCTCCGGTCTGTTAGGCCGGGGATTTTTATTGCGAGTGCAGCAAATCAGCCCGTCCATGCCGCAAAAATGCCCTAAACAGCGTTCACTCCTGGGACTCATCGTGTAGGCCATGGGTGATGAGCCGCCAATGCCGCCACAAGGCGGAGCGGAGCAACCCGCGGACGAAGAGCCGTGGAATGAGGGCGTGCGTGGTGACCCGACGCTCAATCTCATCAATTCAGACGCTGTCACGATCCGCGTCGAAGCGGGGCCGGGAACCGGTAAGACGTTAGCGCTCGTCCGCCGGGTGCAACGCATCCTCCATCCGAACGGCCTAAACGTACCGGGAGAGAATGTCCTTGTGGTGGCATTTAATCGAGTCATCGCCGCGAACCTACGCGCTGATATTGCCAGCCGTTTGCAGGACGTTCCCGTTGAGAATCTCCCGTGATCCGCACGGTGCACGCGCTGTGCCTAGAAGTTGTCGGCGAGCCATTGCGGATACTGTTACCACATGAACGTGAGGCGATGATCTACGATGTGCTGCATGAGTTCCCGGCACTTGCAGACCAGTACGGCAGACACAGCGTTGCCGATCAGGCGTTACGGGACCATGAGGCCGGTCTCGTCGACCATGTAGGACTGTGGCAGGCGGCCACTCGGTGGCTGACGCGTCACCGCGCCATCCTCATCAGCGACCTCCCGCGCAAACTGTTGGAACGAATACACGCCGGGGATTACGAAGGCAACAGATACGCACATGTGATTGTCGATGAGTTTCAGGACCTCACGCCGGCCGAGCAGCTGTTGTTCATGAAACTGCGTCGGGCGGGAGGAGCCTTCACAGCGCTCGGTGACTCGCGTCAGTCGATTTACCGTTTTCGCGGTAATGACCGCGAGGGGTTGGATAAACTGGAGCAATTAGATCCCGGCGTGGAAGTGACTGACATGCCGCTCGCCGACTGTTACCGTTGCCCGGCTCCAATAGTGGAAGCGGCTAACCGGCTGATGACTCTCTACCCACCGCCTATGGCAGTCGCCAACGCTGACGCGGCAAATGTTCATGTCGTTTACTGGACGACTCCAGACGCCGAAGAGCAAGGAATGGCGCGCCACATCGTGGACAATATCAGAGCGCACCCAGACGACAGGCATCTCGCGATGGTAACGCGGAAGAGTTTCGGATACGCGTTGCGCCGAGAGATCAATGCGTTGGCACTTGAACTGAACGTTGACCTGAGCTTCTCGGAGGGGCTACTCGAGGAGTGGCCAGTACGAGAGGCATTTCTCTATTTCGGGCTTCTGGCGGATGCCGATCCGCCTACGTGGCGTTCCTGGCTCGGGTACAAGAACCCAGGTGCTGATCAGGTCTTCTTAGCGCCCAAACGCAATGCCGCTGCGTACCTACGTTTTCTTGCTAGCGTGGCTGACAACATCACCCGTGACTCGGTAATCGCCCTCGCGAATGGTCCAGCTGCTCAGGTTGGAGGCGTGGGCGGCCGGAACGTACGGAACCGCGCAAGACGGTTGCTAGAGCTTGATCAACAATTCGGGTTTGGCGCGCCGCTGCCGGGACCGGAGCAAGTCGTAACAGCTATTTTCGATCCGACTAGATGGGTGGGCGGTACGGAGGGGACGGCTGCGATCGACTTCGAGGTTATTCGTACCAAGTCTATTGCTATTCTGGCTGATCTCCGCGTTGCGGGCACAGATGACACGACCGAGCTACTACAAAAATTGACGCGCCGGCTCCGCCACCTGATTGCGACGCGGGAGCCCTTCGAGACTGCAACGCAGGCCGATCTACGCGTGATGACACTCTGGGGGGCCAAAGGCATCACCGCCGAGCATGTGTACTTGTTGGGACTTTGCGACGCCGCTTTGCCAGGCGAACGCCGCCCAGAGTACCCGGATACCGATGAGGTGTTTTTAGAGGAACAACGTCGATTGTTTTATGTGAGCATCACGCGGTCTAAACGAACACTCGTTCTATCCCGACCAACAAGGATTCGCGCCGGCGCTGCTGCCCGGCTCGGTTTCGCGGTGGCAGTCCACGGCTACTGGGTCACGCTGGATATGTGTCGATTTCTTCGGGACATCACGCCATTGCTTCCGCCAGCAGTACGCGGCGAGCAATGGCAGGGTTGTTAGGTAGATCAGGGATGCAGGACATACCCAAATCCGCTGTGCTAGCGGTTGAGCGCCAACACGAATACGTCCTGATCACGATAAGGGCGACGCGTCAGCCACGTGAACCCGAGCTTCTTCGTCAGCCTCCGGCTGCGGGTGTTCGGATCGTCCGCGCACGCTAGGAGACGAGTCCAAAGACCGGTGCTCCCAGCCCATTCTATCACCGCTTCACACGCCTCCTTCGCACGCCCTCTGCCCTCGGCGCTTTCTAAGAGTGCGCAGATAAGTTCAACGTCGGTGCCGTCGAGCGCTCCCGATTTCACTATTCCAACCGCTCCTACCGGCTCGTTGTTCTCAAGGATTGTAAAAACCCGGTCGGCATCAGTGTCGGGTACAACGATCGAACCGATGAAGTCGGCAACCTCTGGTCGATGCTTAAGCTCGTCCAGGAACGCCTCGTCCGAGTGGTTAGCAGCGCGCAACGAGAGCCGTTGGGTTTGAATGGTGACCCCTGTTGTGGGTGAGCGAGTCACCGAGTCACTGTCCGTGAGTGCAAGGTGAAGCTCCGCGTGTCGCGCACCATTTCATGGAGTTGGATGGCAGGGGCCGCGTCACGTGTCGCCAAAGCGATGGCGTTCCTGTCGGGGCGGGGCATCTCAGCGCCGAAATGGATGCCTGTTAACGGGCCGTTGCCGTAGCCGAACAGCTTGCTGGGCTCCGCGTGCATCAGACGCCACTCTTGCTCATAGCTCCAGCAGCTTGCCTTGGTGAGCACGAACATACGGAGGATGTCATTGTTTTCATCATCGCCGGGTTGGTTGAGCAAGACGTCGAGTGGATTGATAGACGGCAAGGTCTGGCTGTAGGTAACCTCCAACGCCTTGCTGAATGGTAGGAAGGAGGTATCGAACTCAAGGCAAAACCCACGGTGACCAGCCGCGTAGTGCGACCACATCATGATATCGGTAAGCGTCGCACTGAGGCACGCGATACCGCGCTGCTCGCGCTGAATAGTCCGCTGCTCATCGTAGACCTTGCGGACACTGGCCGTCACGTCCTTTCGAAACGCGGGCGTGACCACACCTTCCGGGCACACTCTAGCGGTCAGGGCGGGGTCGCGTCCACGAGCGTATTCCAGCCATTGTTCGAACTGCGCCTCGCTGATTTTGTCCGGTTCAACCACCCATGATGCGCAGTCGTACGGATCATTGACGTTAATCGGTGCGGAAAACCAAATCGACGCCCGCTTCAGATTCGTGAGCGTCTGGTCATTGAACGGTTGATACTTATAGAGGCGCGAGGGCGGCGGTGTCTTCGGCACGATCACATTACCTAGCTGGTTGTTCCCTAGAAGTTACCATTTAGGGATGCTGCGATTCTATTTGCGCCTTCTCCATGACGTGCCCAGCGCCTTTCGCGAACTATGGGAAGCGTCGGCGTTTTGGGCCTCACTTATCATCGTGGTCATTGGCGCCTCGGTGCCGGTGCTCGAGCGGTTGGAGATCTCGGGCTGGTATGCACTGATTCCAATCGGCGGGTTGTTCGTGTGGGCTGTCTTGCGCGCCAACTATCGCCACGTGCAAGACCTCGCAGCGCAGGTTGAGCAGACAAAGGATCGCGCGGCGCGGCAGGCCGTGGTGAATCAACTGGCCGATTTGCGCATGGACGCCTGCAATCTGTTGGCGAAGTCTGTGCGCACTGACCCGGACTACGTCGCGTGGCAATTAGAAGCGAATACATGGGCCGAGCAGGTTGGGCCGATCTTAGAAGCGAACTTCCCGCTGGCGGTGCGTCGAAAATTTGATTTTGTCGGCATGCACGCTCTCCCAACGGTCGCTAATGCGCACAACGATGGCCACAATCGCGGGATGGTTATTCTGGATCGTAAGATGAAGGTGCTAGAAGGCATCATTGGCGACGGCATCGCTGATCCCTAGCGTGGCAAGAACGCGGCAAAACTATCGGGTCGGTACGGTCACCAAACGGCACAACGCGGGCCGTAGTTGTGCTCATTCGGAGTCGATGATGACCGTTGGTGCCCGTATGGGCTGGCGCTTAAAATCCCATCAAGCAGCACCAAGGCGCGGCAGGCAACCTCCACCCACCGCGCCTCGTTGTCAGACGACCAGAGCGCTAGTCACGCCGCCGGCTTCACCACCCCCGGCTTCTCATCACCGCCCACCTGCGGCTCCGTGTGAGACCGGAACGGTCCCAGCACGCCGTGA
>WNFX01019086.1_pt1 | contig 10442 bp, 7 predicted proteins | sample 5400111 | NCBI WGS metagenome assembly WNFX01 (sample SAMN13153363, study PRJNA577476) | soil metagenome | isolation source: 40 cm soil or saprolite under grassland replicate 1 | place: USA:California | collected 2016-06-15 | reverse complement strand
TTGTTTTCCTGGGGATTTTTGCACAGATCGGCATTTTTAGCGGCATTGCTTTTGGTGGCAGCGAAACAAGGTCCGGCGTCGGAACAGGTTCAACCGGCAGAGTTCCCACCTTTACACTCGACCAAGCGATCCTAACTGCGCTGCAGCGCAATCCGACTCTCCTCAATGCGGAGCAGGAGATCAAACGGACCAGAGGCGTGATCATTCAGGTCCGTGCGCAGGTTCTGCCGCAGGTCACGGCAAGGGCGAATTATGATTGGACCGATCCGCATTTGGTTGGCGCCCGGATCTTGGGAACGACGACAACCGGCACAACTCCGGGCACAACGGGCGGCGCCGCATCGCTCGTTGAGCCATTGCCGTCGCAAGTGCGCGAAATTCGGCCGCCGCTGGCCGACCCGTCACCTACACCCACACCAAGTATCACGGCTGCTCAGGCGAGCGATGTCTCATACAGCATCAGCGTTCTCGGAACGCAGCTGATTTTTAACGGCACGAGCTGGCCGCAGATTCGCGGCACGTTTTTTCAGCGAGACAGCGCCTACTTCGCGTTCCGAAATGTTCTGGACCAACTCATCGCGACCGTGAAAACGCAGTTCTACCAAATCGTGGTCAATCGAGAACTCATCACGGTGAACGAGCAATCGGTGCACCTTCTGGAGAGTCAGTTAAAGGACCAGCAGAACCGCTTTGAAGCAGGAACAGTTCCACGTTTCAACGTTTTGCAAGCGGAAGTCGCCCTCTACAATCAGATTCCGCTACTGATCACTGCGCAAAACAATTATCGGATCTCGCAGATTGTTCTTGCCAAGACACTCGGCCTCGATTTTCAACCGCGCCGCGGTGAAAACCCGCCGTTAGAAGTGGTAGGTGAAATGCCATACATCCCGCGCACCATTGCCTTAGCGAACGCTATCGAGTTAGGAAAAGAACGGCGCCCATTTCTCAAACAGGCCCGGGCAAACGTTCTCAACCAAAAAGAGCAAGTGCGCGCGACAGCGGGTCAGTGGCTCCCAACCATCACCACAACCGGAGGCGGCGAATGGGTCAGTTCGCCTACAAACTCAAGTTGGCACGACATCTCAAAAGGTTGGATAGCCACCGTCCAGGGTAGTTTGCCCATCTGGGACAGCGGCGCGATCGCTGGCCAGGTCCTTCAACAGCGCGCCTTGCTTTTCGAAGCCAAGAACACGTACGACGATGACGTTAGGCAGGTAGAACTCGAGATACAACAGGCCTATTCCAATCTCAGGCAATTCCGCGAGCAGATTCAAAGCCAGGAAAAAAACGTCGAGCAAGCCGAAGAAGCGGTGCGGCTGGCCAAGGCGCGCCTGGACGCTGGCGCCGGAACGCAGTTGGATGTGCTCAACGCGCAGGTGCAACTGCTCACGGCGCAATCGACGCGCTTGCAAGCATTTTTCGGGTACAATTCTGCTCTGGCTGAATTTGACCGAGCCACTGGCGCGCAGAGTACCTACCACGAGATGTTCGCGGACCTCACGCCGCACGCGACGAAAACGAGGACCTACTATACCGGTAGCGGGGTGAATGCGGAGGGAAAGCCTAAGAATAAGGGCGACGATCCCTGAAGCGTTCAAATTCCAACACCAACTTCGGACCGCTGTCATCCTGAGCGAAGCAAAGGATCTCTGATCGCTTCTTACTACCCAGGCAGCAATAATCAGAGATGTTTCCGCTTTGCTCAACATGACACTACGAGGTCGGCGGCGTAGTTTCAGGTTGGAACTTCTCTGGATGTTGGAGCTTGGAATCTGGAGCTTTAGATCATGCAGCTTCCCTTCGAGCAATTTCCCGCGCTAAGCGCGATCGGAACCTGTCGCCACGTTTTCACGCAAAGAATTCCCGGCATCCATGTTTCGCACGACAAAGGCGAGGTATTAACGCGACTCGATGCCGCACATCGCGAAATTCGCAACGCAATTGGTGTTGGCGATTGGCCGTTGCTTACTGCCCAACAAATTCACGGGAACAAAATCGCCGTTGCCGATAGTTCTAACCGCGGGCCTCTGGGCCGCGAATTCCGCGGCTGCGACGGTCTTATCACGAATCAACACGGCGTCGCGCTTGGCATTTACGTGGCCGACTGTTGCGCTGTTTACATCGTCGATCCACAAACACCGGCGATCGGTCTGGTGCATTCCGGAAAAAGAGGAACCGCGACTGGCGTGGTTTCCAACGTAATTCAACAGATGATTGATCGCTTCGACTCGCGTCCTACGAACTTGATTGTGCAGCTTAGCCCTTGCATCCGTCCGCCACATTACGAAATCGATTTCGCAGCGGAAATCGTCCGGCAATGTCGCGTGCTTGGCGTGAAACAAATTCACGACTCTGGCATCTGCACCGCGTGCGATTTGGACCGTTATTATTCCTATCGCGCCGAAAAAGGAAAAACCGGCCGCATGCTGGCGCTGATTGGTCTCCAATAAGAACAAACGTGGATGTACCCACGGCGCTCTGTCGCCGTGCCATCGAAAGACGCCTCGACGGAGCGAGGCGGCTACAAGGATCGCGTGGTAAGGAAAAAGGTTCGCTTTGGTTACGAAATTCCTCTAGTTGCCGTTGCGGATACGCTATGACGCGAATAGCTATCGCTATTGCTTTCCTTCTCGCTGCTGGATGCGCAGCTCGAGGAAGCGAGATGCGCTATCAGGTCGAACGTGGTTCCGATCTCGAGAGAGAACTAGGTTACACGCTTTCCGTGCAAGACAAGCACGATGAATGGCGATCTGATGGCGGAGACGGGGTCTTCCTGATCGAAGGCCCTGCGCCAGAGTATGTGGTAAAATTTCACGCTACCGCACTAGGTAAACTCAAGGATCTGTTCGAGCTTTACCTTGCTTTGAGCGATGCCAACGGGACGCTTGTCCAGGCTCCCTTAGCGATAAGATCGCGATGGAACAGAGAGAGCGAAGTCGACGTTCGGTTCCTTATCAAGAAGGACTTAATCAAGGAGGCCGTGTTGACGATTCGCTGTGGTGGCTCGCCAAACGGGGAAGCTGATTATGCGATTCGACTTGTCGATGTGCCCGTCCTGACGCTGCCGAAAAAGAGTCCACCGAAGAAAAGTCTCACAGAGGCTATGACGATTGCTGAACAGTTTTTGCGCGCGCAGAAAATCGACGTTTCCAACGGCGTGCTACTTTGGGCTGAGTTCAGGAATTACCTGCGCAACGAGCGTGAAGCACCTCGCTGGGATATCAGGTGGCTTGTTGGCAACGAGCAAGTCGATGTCTGGGTTTCGCAGGACGCCTCCGCGAAGCTGATTCGAGGGGGCAGTCCCCCAAGAACCCTGCCGCAGAAAAGCTTCACGGAGGCCGCAGCGATTGCTGAAGACTTTCTGCGCGCGCAGAAAATTGACGTTTCCAAACACGTGCTGCTTAGAGCTGAGTTTAAGATTAACTTTATCAACGGGCGTGAGACGCCGTTTTGGGACATCGCGTGGGGTCTTGGTGACGAGCGTGTTATTGTTGAAGTTTGGCAGGACGGCTCGGCTAAGCTGATTCGAGCACGCTGATTCCATTGCCACTGTACCGGGAAACATTTTAATGAAAGAATCTGGTAAGGATACTCGCTAATGCGAATAGCTATCGTTCTCAGTTTTCTTGTTGTTGGATGCGCAGCTCAAGGAAGCACCGTTTATCGCCACGAGGTTGACCGTGGTTCCGACCTCGAGAAAGAACTGGGTTATACACTTTCCATCCAAGGCCCTGCATCAGAGTATGTGGTTAAATTTCACGCTACCGCAGCGGGTAAGCTCAAGGAGCTGTTCGAGCTTGACCTTACTGTGACCGATACAAACGGGATGCTGATCCAGCTGCCCTTGGCGATCAGATCGAAGTCGAACAAAGAGGATGAGTTCGCTGCTCAATTCTTGGTCAAGAAGGAGTTGATCAGTCAGGCAGTGTTGGCCCTTCGCTGTGCTCCGTGGATGTCGATGCACCCGGAAACCAGTTATGCCATTCGACTCGGAGATTACGCGCCAGGCTATAAGCCGACAGAGACGCAGCGAATCGCTGAGCTCCGCAAGCGACATTCAGCTTTGGGGCTTCTCGTGTCGCACCGTAGCAGGAACCCGCCAGATTATTCGAGTAGCCTCACCGCTTTAACAGTGGCACAAAAGCTTTTTCCCGAGGTAAACTTCGTTGGACTCTCGCGTGCTAGCCTGGAGATATTGCTTGGTCCTTCTGACCCCGAGCCATCATCGCCACCGAACTCTGTCACATACACATTTGGGTATCGTGGGCAGTTCGTGATTTGCCAATTCCACTTCGATTCTAAAGGAGATGTCGAAAGCGTCGAAAAGATAAACACCCAATAGGTCTGACCAAGCGCTACGCAAGGGCTCCGGCTGCTTACCCCATGTAGAAACCGCCGTTTACGTTGAGGACTTGGCCGGTGATGTACGAGGCCATTGGCGAAGCGAGGAAGAGCGCGGCACTCACAATTTCGTTTACGTCGCCGAGCCGGCCGAGCGGAATTTGTTTGATGAAGCTCTGCATTGTTTCTTCGGGCACACCTTTGCTCATCCCCACGTCAATAAATCCGGGCGCAATGGCGTTCACGGTACCGAACAAGCCCATCTGCCCGCTAACGGATGACATGTTGATGATCCGGCCGCCATTGCGCAGGACGGCGGCGGCTTTTTGCGTGACCGTGAATGTGCCGATGAGATTGACTCGAATGACGCTCTCGAATTCGTCCACTGACATCTTCTTGATGGTGCGATCGCTAATGATCCCGGAGTTGTTCACCAGGATATCGAGCCCGCCATGTCGATCTTGGATCTGCTTCATCATGGCCTCGACCTGCGTCGGCTGTGTCACGTCGCACTCGATCACCAGCGGCTCCTTCAACTCATCCGCCACATTCATCGCATCCGTCTTATTTTGACCTTCCGCGTCAGCCACGTAATTGGCCACGCACTGCGCGCCGTGTTTCCCGAACGCTTTAATCATCTCCGCGCCAATCCCGCGCGAGCTGCCGGTGACGAGCACGACTTTGCCAGCGAAATCCAACGCATCAGGCATAATCGGAAAGAAGATTAATCAGGAAACCAGGAAGCCAAGAAAGAATCGAAACAGAGTCCGCGGATTTCGGCGGTCAGAAAAAGACTACTTCGTGCAAAATCTGTGTAAATCTGCGAAATCTGTGGACAAATTATTTGGCCACGAGCGCCACCTGGAGACAATGGCTTCACCAATCCGCATCCTTACCGCCGTCCCGATTTGCGACGGGCACGACAGCGCCATCAATACGGTCAATCTGGAATTCATTCGGCACGGGATTGAGGTTATTTACCTCGGGTATCATCGGTCGGTCGGCGATATTGTCCGCGCGGCCATTCAGGAAGACGTTCGCGCCATCGGCATTTCCAGTTACAACGGTGGGCACATCGAATTTTTCGCGGAGATTGTCGATCTTTTGCGCAAAAAAGGCGCGGACGACATCAAGGTCTTCGGCGGTGGCGGCGGGACGATCACTCATGAGGACGCCGCGATCATGAAACGCAAAGGCGTGGACGAAATTTTTTTTGCCGGCACGTCGCTGGAAGAAATGGTGAAATTTGTTCATCAGCGTTACGGCAAACCACGCGGGAAGAGAACGCGCGCGAAAACGCTCGACATGGAACTCGCGCATAAGCTAAGCGAGATCGAGGAAGCGGCCGGAAAATCCAAAAAACATCAAACAGCCTCGTCCGCCAAAGCAGCAAAGGCTGCAGCGGCCGGATCGAAAATCGAACATCAAACATCTCGAGTCGTTGGTTTCACCGGTCCTGGCGGGGTAGGGAAGACAACGTTGATTGATGAACTCGTGCTGCGATTCCTCAATCAAGATCGACGGTCCCGCATCGCGATTTTGTCGCATGACCCGAGCGTGATTGGGCAGGGCGCGTTGTTGGGCGATCGCGCCACGATGATCAATTCCCAAAATGATCGTGTGTTCATGCGCAGCATGGCCACGCGCGGACAGGCCGGCGGACTTTCGCCCGCGACGCACGATTGCCTCGCGCTGCTCGCCCGTTCGGATTTCGATTACGTCTTCATCGAAACCGTCGGCACGGGGCAGGAAGCGATGCCGTTTCGTAGAAGTGGAATTGCCGATCTTACGATACTGGTGATGAACCCGGATTATGGTAGCCGGTTGCAGTTGCAAAAGATCGTGATGCTTGATCTGGCTGACATCGTGGTGGTGAACAAGAGCGATTTGCAGCGTGCACGCACAGCGCACACGGAAATCGAACAACGCCTAGACCAGAACCGCCGCAATCAGCAATTGATCGACACCGTTGCAAAACGCCATCGCGACCGTGGCGTGGATCAGCTCTTCGCACTAATTTCTCAAGAAGCCGGAGCGAAACGACGAAAGATTAAGGGCAATGCAGGCAGGCGTAATAGTACGACCACTCGGTGAAAAAGACTTGTCCGAGGCTAAACGGATATTCCATGTCGCTTTCGGCACCTTCCTCGGGCTAGCTGACCCCATGGAATTCTACGCGGATCGTGATTACGTCCGCACACGCTACGTTAGTGATCCACCGGCCGCGTTGGGAGCGGAAGTTGAGGGAGAGTTAGTCGGCTCAAATTTCGTCGCCAATTGGGGCAGCGTCGGCTTTTTCGGGCCGCTGACCATTCGGCCTGATTATTGGGATCGTGGTATTGCGAAACGCTTACTTGAACCCACGATGGAAATCTTTGCAAAATGGGGAACGAAGCACGCCGGCCTGTTCACGTTTGCGCACAGTGCCAAGCATGTCGGTCTTTACCAGAAATTTGGTTTCTGGCCGCGGTTTCTTACTGCCATCATGTCGGTCAACGTCCGGTATAACGCAGAGGTCCAAGGGTGGACGCAGTACTCAGAATTGGATGAAGCCGCGCGCGCCGAGTGCCTCCGTGCCGCTGCGGAGCTGACTAACACCATTTACGACGGGCTTGACGTTGGCTCAGAGATTCGGGCCATCTCCACTCAAGCACTTGGTGATACGGTGTTGCTCTCGGACGGCTCGGGATTGGCTGGCTTTGCGCTCTGTCACTGCGGCGCGAACACCGAGGCCGGTAACGACACGTGCTACATCAAATTCGCGGCCGTGCGGCCCGGACGAACGGCAGCGCGGTTGTTTGATCGCCTCCTGGCTGCTTGCGATTCATTTGCAGTCTCTCGGCGGCTTAAGCGAATCGAAGCCGGCGTTAATTTGGCGCGGCAGGAGGCTCATCAGAAAATGCTGGCTCGTGGCTTTAGAATCGCGTTTCAAGGCGTCACCATGCACAAGCCGAATGAGCCTGGTTACAGTCGATCTGGCATGTATGTTATCGACGACTGGCGATAACGCTTTGGGACATTGGGCGGCGCCGTCGTCAGCGACTGACCGATTTAGTTGCAAAACGGCATCGCGACTCTGGCGTGGACAAATTGTTCGAACTGATCACGCAGTGCGAATGAGCGCCTCAGGGTAGCGCGCGCGCGTCTTGCGTGCTCGGCGGAGCCTCTCGGGTTCGCGAACTTTCCTTGCGATTTGGCGAATTCGATGATGTTGTTTATTGAACACGCGTTACCCAAAAGTTGGCGTTGGCGCGACGCTAACGCCAGCACGCGAGACGCGTACGCTACCCAATCCACAATCTGTTATGAGCAAGCTTGGACAAGTCGTTGAAGCGGTTGAGAAGTACAACCAGTTCGTGCTCGATCAGGTGAAGCGGGCGCGCACGGATGAAAAATTCGGGCGCGATCTGATCGGGCGTTGGAACGATATCAAAGCGAAAATCCCGACCACACGCACGCCGACCGGTCTATCCTTACCGCGACTCGCGCTTCCGGAGATCGATGAACCAGGCGAGATCGCCCGTTATTTGTTCGGCGAAGGATTGCCCGGCGAATTTCCCTATCTGAACGCAGCCTATCGCGAGATGTACCTTGAGCCGATCCGCGAGGTCGAAAGCTTCGAGAAAAACGGCGGCAAGATCGACAAGAAAATTCCGCAAGCCGAGGAGCCGACGCGCTTGTTCTCCGGATTGATGCTGGCGGAGGACACAAACGAGCGTTTCCACTATCTCACACGGCACCAGCGCACGCATCGACTCAGCACCGCGTTCGATGGGCCGACACTTTACGGGATCGACAGCGATGCAGATGGCGTTTTCGGAAAAATCGGCGAGGGCGGTGTCGCGATCGACACGGTCGAAGACATGGTGCGGCTCTACGATGGATTCGATCTCGGCTCGCCGAATTTCTCCGCGTCAATGACCATCAGCGGCCCCGCGCCAATTATCATGGCGATGTACATTGCAGCAGCGAAGCGGCGCTTCGGCCCGAAAGCTGGGCCGAAACTGCGCGGTACCATCCAGGCCGACATTTTCAAAGAAGTCCAAGCGCAAAACGAAACCATTTTTCCGATCGAACCGTCGCTGCGATTCCTCACGGACATGGTGGAGTTCACCACGCGCGAAATGCCGCGCTGGTATCCAATTTCCATCAGCGGTTATCACATCGGCGAAGCCGGTTCGACGCCAGTGCAGCAGGCCGCTTATACGCTTTCCAACGGGTTTGCCTACGCGGAGATGTTCGCTGCGCGCGGCATCCCGGTCGACCAATTCGGGCCGCGGCTATCGTTCTTTCTCGATTGCGGGCTGGACGCGGAGTACATCGCGCTCGCCCGCGTCTCGCGCCGGATTTGGGCGATCGGAATGCGCGACGTGTTCGGTGCAGGCCCGAAAGCACAACTTTTCAAGCTGCACACGCAAACTAGCGGTCGCTCCCTCATCGCCGCGGAGTTCAAAAATAATCTCACCCGGACCGCTGCTGAGTTACTGCTTGCTTATATGAACGCGACCAATTCATGCCACTCAAACAGCGCCGACGAACCGTTCACGACGCCGAGCGAAGAATGGATTCGCCTCGCCGCGCACGGCCAGGCGATCCTGCTCGAGGAATCCGGTATTTTTAAACACACCATGAACATGTTGAGCGGCTCGCCCGGAATGAAAGCCGTGGAGCGCGCGGTGGAGACGGCAATTCTCGATGAGTTCCGCGAGATCGAGCGACTCGGAGGCGTGCTCGCGGCGGTGGAAGAGCGTTATCAGCGCAGCCAAATCCAGAATGCCGCGCATCGCTACGAGCAACAAATCTATGATAGAACGCGGCCGATCATCGGACTCAACCGTTATCGTGACGGCGCTGAGGAAATTCCGGAAGTGAAACTGGTGCGCACACCACGGAAGAAGCAGCAACTGCAAGTCGATCGGCTCGTGAGATTCAAAAAGAAAAACGCCGAGAGAGCCAAGCGCGCACTCGATAGATTGGCTACCGTTGTCGAGCGCCGGGAAAATTGTTTTCCGACTTTACTGGAGGCCGCCGAGGTTTGTTCGCTAGGCCAAATCACCGGCCGCTTGCAGGAAGTGGTGGGGCGGTTCAGGCCGATGGTGTAAAGGGGGTTCGGACTTTAGCCATCTTGGATACGCTGAGCTCGCTCACCATCCAAGGCACCGCCACCGGCGCGGTTGATTCATCGATGGCCGGCGCTTCATGGCTCGCAAGGAGTGGCAGGTATGTACTGCAAATTTGTGAATCAATTCATTGAGGCCATCGATGCGTGTACGGGAGCCGTGGGACAAGCATGCCGCGCCGCGCTCATGGGTCTCCGCACAGAACTACAACGCTCAGGTGCCCGGTCCAGACTGATCGCTATTCTGTTCGCCTGCGCTACCATGCTCCAGCCAACCGCGCTATTCGCAGATATGATCCCTGTGCGCCACACGGAAGGCTTGATCCATGGCTTTCTTCTGGTGTTGACCTTTGAAGGCAAGGCCCTCGCCGATGGTCAGATGACGCAGGACGCACAGGGCGATCGCGTAACCAACCATCTGATATTTCGTTTCAAAGATGGTTCGATCTATGAGGACACGACCGTATTCTCTCAACGCGGCACATTCCGCCTCTTGAGCGACCACCTTATACTGAGAGGTCCGTCGTTCAAGCAACCGGTGGACACTTCGATCAACGCTTCTACAGGTCAAGTTAAGGTCCGTTACACCGAGGACAAGGGCAAAGAGAAAGTCATTGCCCAGCGGATGGAGCTGCCGCCAGACGTCGCCAACGGCTTGCTCTTCACGCTGATGAAGGACATAAAACCGAGTGCGCCGCGGACGACAGTGTCAATGGTGGCGACCACGCCAAAGCCGCGGCTCGTCAAGCTTGCGATCCTTCCGCAAGGGGAGGAACCGTTCACGATTGGAAGCTTCCATCATAAAGCCATGCACTATGTTGTGAAAGTGGAAATCGGAGGTGTCACCGGCTTCCTGGCGCGTCTGATGGGGAAGCAACCGGCGGACACGCACGTATGGGTCCTCGGCGGCGAGGCCCCGGCCTTCGTCAAGGCAGAGGGCCCACTCTATGTGGGCGGCCCTATCTGGCGAATACAACTGGCA
>WNFX01015065.1_pt1 | contig 10443 bp, 9 predicted proteins | sample 5400111 | NCBI WGS metagenome assembly WNFX01 (sample SAMN13153363, study PRJNA577476) | soil metagenome | isolation source: 40 cm soil or saprolite under grassland replicate 1 | place: USA:California | collected 2016-06-15 | reverse complement strand
CTGAGGACTCTTATTTTGGGATAACTGCGCCATGTCCGCGGACCCGGAATTCGAAAACTTAGTAAAACTTTATTACCGCGATCTTTACCGATTCGGCTTCAGTCTCACCGGAAGCGAGGTCGATGCTATCGATCTTACTCAGGAGACCTTTTACATCTGGGCGCGCAAAAGACATCAGCTTAGAAATCCCACGAGCGTTAAGAGCTGGCTTTTCACAACATTGCATCGGGAGTTTCTCAAAATCTGCCGTCATCGGAAACGGGTTGCGCATGAACCAATCGATGAGGGCGCACAAAATTTTCCGCACGTAACTGCCGACGTGGTCAATCGAATAGACGCACAAACATTGTTAAATGTTCTTGGCCAGATTGACGAAGGTTATCGTGCCCCGCTCGTGCTGTACTACCTCGAAGATTTGTCTTACAAGCAGATTGGCGACGTGTTGGCAATCCCGCTTGGGACGGTGCAGTCGCGAATTGCGCGCGCGAAGATCAAGCTTCTTCAACTCTTAAGTGAAACCAAACCCCGCACCGCCGCATAGAAAATGAACACGAACGAAGCCAAAGAAAAGTTGTTGCTTTATCGCGAGCGAATCGATGACGCCGATCCGCGATTCCAAGAAGCCCTCGCGCAGGTCCGGCGCGATCCAGAACTCGCAGAATGGTTGCGCGAGCAGATGAATTGTTACGACGCGATCCGGTCGAAACTTCGTGAAGTTGAGCCGCGAAGCGATCTTGCTGAGAAGATTGTCAGGAATCAGCCCATTCCATTCCGCAGGGACTGGACGCAAATGCTGAAGCTTGCTGCAGCGATAATTCTTTCGGCCGGTATAACCGCTGTTGCAATGACATTGTGGCAGCGCGACGGGCATCGGCTCATGCAGGGGCGGGAAATCGTAGTGAAAGGCGAGGTACTCGATCTGACCTGTTACGTCGCCTACAATTGGAGCGGTCCGAAACACGCTTCGTGCGCGATGGACTGCATCAAAAGCGGCTTGCCGGTCGGGATAAAGACTGAGGACGGAAAAGTTTATTTATTGACGGGTAAGGAGGCCCACGTGAACGACGAGCTGGCTGATTACGCCGCGAAGATTGTCACAGTCAGAGGAAAGAAAACTGCACGCGACGGGTTCGCGCAGATTCAAGTCGAAGAGATTCGGAAATTTTGAAGAAGTCTCGACTCGATTGCGAAGGAAATCACGAGTGTTAAATGGCACGGGTTTCGCACCTTCTCGGTAATCGTGTCACCGAGGTCGTTCGCTCATCAGACAAAGAATATTAGTTTCTGAACCGCGAAATTCTGCCAACCAAAGCGTAAAGGTGTCCATTTCAGCAATGACAATTAACAATACCAGACAATTGAAACATCTCGCCGAACGCCGGAAACGCGTTGCGGAAGCCATAGGACTTCGCGATGAAATCCTTTTGATAGGCGCGGGGGAACCCATGCCGCTTCCCGAGGGCTCTGACCAGACATACCCATTTTGTGCACATCCGGAGTACTATTATCTGACCGGAATCGATTCGCCGGGCGGAGTTCTAGCGTTCGATCCACGACAACGCTCGTCGAAGCGCTGGGTCAATTTCGTTCCGGATGTGACCGAGGCAGAAAAAACATGGGAGGGGCGAACCCAGCTGACCGGCACACCACTTCCACGATTGGAGCCTTGGCTGGGAGCTCGTCGTGGGCGTCCGATTATCAATCTAGGTGCATCGTTGCGCGGGGTGCGATGTGACGAAAGCGACGTAGCGCGCACGCGCGAACAATTTACGCATGTGCGACGCGCAAAGGATGGGGTTGAGCTAAGTCTGCTCCGGCGCGCGGCAACCGCGACTGCGAAGGGCTTTTCCGCAGTTCGACGACACCTTCGAGCAGGTGTCAGCGAACGAGCGTTGCAGACTGAACTCGAAGCTGAATTTTTCCGCAATGGAGCCGACGGCGTTGGTTATTCAACGATTGTAGGTTCAGGACCGAACGCAGCGGTAATGCATTTTTCGCCGTCGCGACGTAAAATTCGGCGCGGGGAGTTTGTGTTGATCGACGCGGGTGCCCGCGTTGATCGCTACGTGATAGATGTCACACGCACGTTTGTTGCGGGACGCAAACCCACGAATTTTCAACGTGAGTTGTTCAGTCTCGTCTTAGAAGCCGAGCGGAATGCAATATCCCGTTGTGTGCCGGGCGCCGAATGGAAAGACCTTCATTTGAAAGCAGCGATAGAAATGACCGATGGATTGATTGAACTCAAGTTAATGAATGGCAATGCCGAGTCGCTCGTCGAGCAGGGCGCGCACACGTTGTTTTTTCCACATGGGCTCGGTCATCTCGTCGGGCTTGGCGTCCGCGATGCGAGCGGCCGGTATCCCGGACGCCCGAAGGATGAAACCCCGGCACTGCGAAATCTGCGGATGGACTTACCGCTTGCTGCCGGCTACGTCACAACAGTCGAGCCGGGCTTGTATTTCATTCCTGCCATCCTCAACGACCCTAAACGACGCAGACAATATCGACAGAGCGTGAACTGGCATCGGGTCGATAACTGCCTCGGCTGCGGCGGCGTTCGCATCGAAGATAATGTACTCGTAACTGAGAACGGGCCTGAGGTTCTGACTGCGTCGATCCCGACTGATTGGTAAGCGAAGGAGCGCGCGACTCCGAGCTCGGCTGTGCGTAACGCATTCGACGAACGGACGGACGCAGAGTTTTCGTTGTGATAAGAGCGTGACATCTGCGAGATTCTGTCATTAACTCTGAATCCAATCATTAATTCGCATTCGTCGCGAGCTGGACCACAATTATGAAGCTTAAGAATGTAAAGAAAAAGATCCGACGACTCGAGAAGCGTCTGCAAGAAGGTCCAAAGAAGTTGGCCAAGCTGAGACAAAAACTGCACGCGGCTGAGGCGGCGAAGGCAATGAAAGCCGCAAGGAAATCGGCCGCCCGCGCTGCTGCGGCTCGCCGAGCTCCCAAGCCTTCTCCGTCAGTTGAAAAGAAGTCTTCAGCGCAACCGACCGGCGCGAAGAAATCGAGCCGCGTTAAGAAAGCGAAGCGAAAACTTAACCTTTCGCCGGAACGTCGCGCGCAACTTGCGGCCGCGATGAAGGCCAGGTGGGCCGCCAAGAGAGTTGCTGAGGCGGGCGCGAAAACCGCCTCGAGCGATAATCAACATTCTGCATCCGAATCAACCCCGCAGGAAAGCGGACCCGACGGCGTCTGAAAACAAGTTAAATAAAGCTGTAGCCGCGGCCCTGAGGGCCGTTCAAGTAATAACGAGTTATTCAGCGCCTTCGTTGACTGGCCACAGGTCCGCACACCGGACGGATTCGTCCCGCGGCGAACCGGTGGCTACAATCTCGACAATCTAATTGGTTCGGTCAGACTAAGAGAATGATGAGTCGCGATCGAATCAAACGAACAACGCCTTGGTTTGCCGTCGGCGCATTGTTGTTTCCGTTCCTGGCCCTCCGTTCTTCCGCTGCGACTCTGGATGATCTGAAGAACCTGGAGATCATTTGCTTTGTTCCTTCGCATTTGCCCCAAGGTTTCCACTTAAAGAGAGTCGAGATCACCTACGACGAACTGCACGAAGAGTTCGACGACATGAATCATCCGTTGCCACTTTACTCGGTGGAATATGGAAATGGATGGAACGCGACATTCTCGATCGAGTCGGCACGCGAAGGGATCGGCGACCGGAACATCATGCCCGATGAGGCGGACACGGAAGAGACTGAAATCCAGTCGCCTTTCGGGCCGATGTATTTGATCTACCGGCCAAAAGGAAAAGAGGGCCGCAAGATCGAGATCATCGCGAATTGGGTGAGCGACGCGAACATGAACGACGAAAAAGCGAAAGGTGCGGAGAGCCATCCTGTGCTCGGCAGATATCACGGGTTTTCTGCGGCTGGAATTACGCTCGCAGAATTTGTGAAGATAATTAAATCACTTCACCCTGTCGGCTCTGAGAGCGCCGCTGGCTCCGCCACGCCGGCCGCAGAGCAGCCTTCCGTGCCTAAAATTCATCCGAAAGTCTTCAACATGATTAGTTCCTGGATCTCTGATTCGGAGAGCCCGGTGGTGACAGAAATCAATCTCGATGCAGTGGAGAAAAATGGGAACCAATTCAATGACGATGGTCTGACGCAGGACGGCGAATGGCTAAGATGTCCAGTGCCCGATACCGACGGATTCATGCGGTATCGGGTGCTCGAGTCCAAAGGTAATCATTACAAGGTCGAGTATCAGGAAAACGGAGGCGGGACGCTCACAACAGCGTCCATCATCGAGTTCAACATTGAAAAGCGGAACATTCGCCGCGACGGCAGGCCGTTGACGGTTCATGTACTTCGGGTGTCATCGTACACTCAGAAATAAACAGCGGAGGAGAGTTAACCCCAGAGGTCTCTAGCTGGCATTCCGATTTTTCCATTCTGATAAGAAAGTCCGTGATCACGATCGCGGGCTAGGAGTAAGGGGCCATCGAGGTCCACGTAATCAGCGGCGCTGGCGAGCAATCGAGCGGGAGCCATTCCCAAAGACGTGCCGACCATGCAACCGATCAGTAATTTGAATCCACTTTCGCGTGCGCGCTCGCATAAGCTGAGTGCTTCAGTTAGTCCGCCGGTTTTGTCGAGCTTCACGTTGATCGCTTCGTAGCGATTGTTCAGCCGCGGAAGATCGACAGTCGTGTGGCAACTTTCATCGGCACAGACCGGGACCTGATGATCGAGAGTTTCGAGAACTTCGTCAGCATCGGCTGGAAACGGTTGTTCGATCAGTTCGACGCCCAGTTCTTTCAGCGTCGGAACAATTTTGCGGTAATGCTCGGGAGACCATGATTCGTTCGCGTCAATGAGCAGACGCGCCGCCGGCGCCGCCTCACGCACTGCTTCAACGCGTTGGAGGTCGAGCTTGTCACCTCCAAGTTTCAGTTTGAGAATTGGACGATTCGAATTCGCTTTCGCGGAGGCGGCCATTTTCTCCGGCGTATCGAGACTGATCGTGAACGATGTCTCGACTTCGGGAACGATTGGAATGTTCGCCAATTCCCAGACCCGTTTGCCAGAGCGTTTCGCTTCCAAGTCCCAAAGCGCGCAGTCCAATGCGTTGCGCGCCGCACCCGGCGGTAGCCCCGAACGCTTTCGGGGTTGCAGTTTATCTCGATCCAAATCGCGCACACTTTGGATGGACTCGATCTGCGCGATGACCGAAGCGCAGGTCTGATTGTAACGCCTGATCGGGACACCTTCGCCGCGTCCGGTATATTGACCATCGCTCACCGTCACGACGACAACTCGCGCTTCAGTGCGACTACCGCGCGAAATCCGAAACGGTTCTTTGAGCAGCCAGACTTCTTCTTGTGCTTCGATTCTCAAGACAACTTCACCACAGAGCGCACAGAGAGCACGGAGGCAAACCAAAAAAATTACTTTGTGATCTTCGTGTCCTTCGTGGTGAACTGCAGATCATGAAAATCACATAGAACGTCGGCATGCTTTTGCTCGGGGTCTATTTGATCCTCGATGGCCTTTTAGGATTCGGCTTGAATCTCGGGCCGGCCATCTTCCTTCTCTACATCGTAGCGCTGGCCGCTGGCATCTTTATTCTCATCGGCAAATAGTCCGAGCCGGACTGGCAGTTGTTTTACCACAGAGATCAAGGAGGTCACAGAGGAAAACTCAAGAGAATGGCTCTGCGCTGTCTGCGGTTGAATCGTCGGTAGCGAAAGCGCAGGAAATTTTTTCGCTGGCGTGCAGCCTTATCGGAGAAGACGCTAAATGCATGCGAATTTTACGAGCGCTAACGGTAATTGGCGTAACGGTCGTCGCTGTTTCGTCCGTGCGCGCGGCAACTGGGCCACTAATGAAAGCGGCGGTGTTGCAGCAGTACGGCGGGCCGGAAGTATTGAAATTGCAAGAGGTGTCGCGGCCGGAGCCGAAAGACGACGAGGTCCTTTTCCGTGTGATCGCGGCTGGAGTGAATCCGGTCGATGCGTACGTGCGGCAAGGAAGGCTGTCAGAGCGCGGCTTTGACAAACGGCCAATGATCATCGGGTATGATATTGCAGGCGTCGTTGAAAAAATCGGGGCCAAGATCACGAAGTTCAAAGCCGGCGATGCGGTTTACGCTTATCTGCCGATCATGCGCGGCGGCGGTTATGCGGAGTTGGCGATTGCGAAAGAGGGCGAGATGGCGCTTAAGCCGAAGAACATTGATTCTGAAAAAGCCGCCGCCGTGCCGTTGGCCGCGACGACAGCGTGGCAAGCGCTCATCGATCAGGCGAAGATCGACAAGGGACAGACCGTGCTGATTCATGGTGGCTCAGGCGGGGTGGGGCATTTTGCGATCCAGATCGCGAAAGCGCGCGGCGCGAAAGTGATCGCGACCGCTTCAACTGCGAACCAGAATGTGCTGAAGCAACTTGGCGTCGATCAACCCATCGATTACACGACGACGAAGTTCGAGGACGTGGTAAAGGATGTCGATGTTGTTCTGAACTGTGTTCGTGCGGATACACTCCCGGCGTCGTACGGCGTGGTGAAGAAAGCAAACGTGCTGGATGAGCTGACGAAGTTGATCGAGGCGAACAAGATCACGCCAATCGTGTCGCAGACTTTCCCATTGGCGGATGCTGCCAAGGCGCATCAGCAGATAGAGACGCGTCACACGCGCGGCAAGATTGTGCTGCGGGTAGCTGACCGACCGACACCCTGAAAAGTTCGGCGTGTGGGTGGTGTAGCCGTTCACTGATCGCTGGGATTTAGGCTCTACGGGCGCGGCGGCGGAGTAGGGCGACCCCTGGGCGTTGGCTCAGTCCTCGGCGTCGGTGTCGGCCTAGGCGTCGCGGTTGCCGTAGCTGTCGGCGTCGGAGTTGCTGTAGGCGTCGGTGTAGGAGTTGGCGTAGGCGTTGGTGTCGCCCCGGATTGCGCGCAGTATCTACCGCCCGTGTTGAATTCTAAATTGCCACCGCTGTTGGTCCCGCCCCACACAATCATTTCGCCGTCAGCCCAGACGGCGGTGTGATTGTATCGGGCATCTGGAGCGTTAACGGTGCTAGTAGGTGTCCAATTATCCGTGATAGGGTTGTATCTGCCGCCAGTGTTGAACGCGGTGCCGCCGCTGGTCTCGCCGCCCCATATGATCATTTCGCTGCCTGTCCATACGCCAAGGTGACGATATCGACCATCTGGTGCGTTGGTCGTGCTGGTTGCAGCCCAACTGTCTGTGCTGGGATTGTATCTGCCGCCCGTGTTGAACACGACGCTTAGGTTATAGCCACCCCAGACGATCATCTCACTGCCAGTCCACACTGCAGCTACGGTCGTTCGGGCATCAGGCGCATTGGTCGTGCTGGTTGCTGTCCAACTATCCGTGTTGGGATTGTATCTGCCGCCGGTGTTCAACACGACGCTTAGGTTGTACCCGCCCCAGACGATCATCTCATTACCAGTCCATACGGCACCACGCGTAGCTCGCGCGGAGGGAGCGTTAGTACTGCTGGTGGCTGTCCAACTGTCTGTGCCAGGGTTATATCGTCCGCCCGTGTTAGTGGTGCCGCCTTGAATGTAGCCGCCCCAGACGATCATTTCGCTACCACTCCATACTTTCGCCTGACCTTGTCTGCCGATGGGCGCGTTGGCGACACTGGTAGGTATCCAACTGTCCATGCTAGGATTGTACCTCCCGCCAGTGTTCAAATAGTTAGCTTGATTATCAAGGCCGCCCCATACAATCATTTCGCTACCAGTCCACACTGCCGTGTGAAGCCATCGTGCAATGGGTGCGTTGGTTGTGCTGGTGGCGCGCCAATTATCCGTGATTGGATCATATCTGCTGCCGGTGCTCGGAAAGAATGCAAAATCGAAAATGCCGCCCCAGATAATCATTTCATTGCCCGTCCACACTGCGGTGTGGAAACTTCTTTGTGAGGGCCAGGCCGCCGTGTGTGTCCAGCTATCGCTGATGGGATCATATCTACCGCCTGTGTTTAACTGACCACCCTCGGAGAAATTGAATCCACCCCATACTATCATCTCGTTACCGGTCCACACTGCCGTGTGCTGGTCTCGGCCCGAAGGTGCGCTTGTCGTATTTGTAGCCGTCCAACTGTCGGTGCTCGGGTTGTATCTGCCGCCGGTGTTCAAATCGCCACTGCCACCCCAGATGATCATTTCACTGCCGGTCCACACTGAGGTGTGTGAGTCTCGTGCAGACGGGGCGTTGCTCGTGCTGGTGGCTACCCAACTGTCGCTGGTCGGATCGTATCTGCCGCCGGTGTTCAAATCGTTGATGCCATCAGGGGTTCCGCCCCAGACGATCATTGCGCTGCCACTCCACACCGCCGTGTGAGTGTAGCGGGCAGTGGGCGTGTTGGTGATGCTGGTAGCTGTCCAACTATCGGTGCTGGGATTGTATCTGCCTCCGGTGTTAGTAACACCTGACTGACTGGTTCCACCCCAGACAATCATTTCACTGCCCGTCCACACCGCCGTGTGATAGTCTCGAGCGGTAGGCGCGTTAGTGGTGCTTGTGGCTGTCCAAGTGTCGGTGCTGGGATTGTATCTGCCGCCGGTATTGAAATAAATGCAACCGGTGGGGCAGTAGGCCCCGCCCCACACGATCATTTCGCTGCCGGTCCACACGGCTGTATGCACTATTCGCGGGCTAGGCGCGTTGGCCGTGCTCGTGGCTGTCCAACTATCCGTGCCCGGATTGTATCTCCCGCCAGTGTTCCAATACTGGTAGCCGCCAAAAGTAAAAAGCCTCCCGCCCCATACGATCATTTCCTCGCCGGTCCACACCGCCGAGTGAAACTCTCGTTCCGTGGGGGCGTTCGTCATGCTGGTTGCCGCCCATGTATCGGTGCTGGGGTTATACCTCCACCCCGTAGCGACATCGAAACCACCACTGGTGCCGCCCCATACGATCATCTCACTGCCCGTCCATACCGCCGTGTACCAGATACGGCCGTCCGGTCCGACAGACGTATCGGTCCAAGTATCGTTAATGCATCCGGCACCTGTTATCGCAGGGAGCCTATAGTGATCGGACGCTGTTGTCGGTAGTGCCACGATTTGGTTTTCTTTTGTGGCTAGCCACGACTGCAGCGGCTCTTTGCGCCATGCCACGGTAGCCAGCTTTATGCGGTCAGCGGTTTTGCTGAGCACTGCCGTCACATAGTAATGCGTCTGCGCTTCGCGCAATGGACTCAGCAAGCCGGTCTTGATTTGTGTTATCGCTGTAGAGGCAGGCGTGTCGCGTCCTAACAGCGCGGCACTGCTAAATACTTCCGTTCGCGTTGTACTATTTTTTGCAGTGCCAAATATCACGGCAAGATTTTGCACGGTTTCATCCCACTCGCGGCTGTTGAGCTTAGCACTGTGCGGAGCACCCCGATCATCTGCATCACGCGCACTATCGCTTTTGGCTAACTCGATTTCGCTGTACTTCCCGCTGAGCTGTGTCATCTGCTCGACGCTGGGATGAGCCTGCAGCTCAGCCTCGATACGCTGTTTCAGTGCACCGTGAATTCTCTCATCGTGTGCATACCAGCTCGTCAGTAAACGATTCGCTAGCGCTGGCCTGGCCAGGCACTCAGCGATAACAAACGGATCGTTCCCAAGCGCATCAAAAAGTTCCTTCAGCACCTCTGGCTGTTTGGTGTGCTGCGCCATGCGATCCATTTCAGCCTGTAACTGCTCGGCAGTAAGCGGCCGTTGCCAGTAATCCTCCAGCGCCTGTGACTTGCGCAGATAATCTTTCACTTTCTTTTCCAATTGCGCCTGAGACATCACCGCCTCTAGCGATGGCTTCGGATCGGGGCGTTCCTTCGGCCAGATCCGGTGTCGCCAATAGACTTCCTCAATCGCTCGCTGATAGGCCACGCGCTCTATGAACGTCAGTGTTCTATGGGAAACTTTCGCCCGCGCCTCCGGGCCATTGACTTGGGCCGTGCCTCCATTGTTGATCTGAGCGCCGATAGCCACGGTCGGGGGTTGGCCGTTAAGCCAATTCGCTGCGACAAACCAACTGCCGGTCGTGTCGGCCCAAGATGTCACCCCGAAACAGTCCGCGGCCAGAGCAACGGTAGGGGAGGCGGAAAGCGCTAAGGCGGTTATGGCGAGCAGAATTGCGTTCTTCCAAGAAGGTGTTGGTGCTGTTTGTGAAGCGGATTTCGTTTTCATGGTAGTTCTGAGGTTGGTAGTTTTGTGTTTGCAGTTCTTAGCCGCCTTCCGCTTTTACTAAATCCGCGAAAAGAATGTCAAGTTTTTTTGAAATTTCTCTCCGGGACGTAAACGTGGCCAATCATCCACGAGAAGCTGAAGCGAAAACGCAAAACGCTGAAATGCGCGCTAGCTGCGGAGCGCTTTGGTAAAGCGAACCAGTTCGTCGGCGACCCGTTCGATTCGCTGGCCGATTTTCTTGTCGGTGATGCGTTCGCGG
>WNFX01007222.1_pt1 | contig 10446 bp, 10 predicted proteins | sample 5400111 | NCBI WGS metagenome assembly WNFX01 (sample SAMN13153363, study PRJNA577476) | soil metagenome | isolation source: 40 cm soil or saprolite under grassland replicate 1 | place: USA:California | collected 2016-06-15 | reverse complement strand
CCCGGCGGCCGTTCTTCGAGACCCTGGTGCAGCTGATCATCGGCGTGCTCTTCATTTCCATCTCGGCCACCGTCACTCCGGCGTCGCTGCGCCATCTGGTCCTGCCCACGCTGGCACTGGCCGCGGTCCTGATCCTGGTCACCCGGCCGCTGGTGGCCTGGCTGGCCACGGCCCGGACCAACATGACCACCGGGGAGCGCCTGTTCACCGGGTGGATGGACCCGCGCGGCATCGTCGCGGCGGCCACCGCGTCGACGTTCTCCGCCGGGCTCGTCGCCCGGCACGTCGGGGGCGCGAGCAAGATCCTCCCGGTCACGTTCCTGGTCATTGTCGTGACCGTCGCGGTCTACGGCCTGACCGCGGTCCCGGTGGCCAGGCGGCTCGGTGTGACCCGCCCGGCCCGTGCCCGGCCGCTGCTGGTGGGCGGTGACGACTGGGTGATTGACCTCGGCCGGGTCCTGCGCTCGCAGGGCCTGGACGTCCTGATGTGGGCCGGCTTCGATGAGCAGCGTCAGCGCATCAGCCAGGCCGGCCTGGAACTGGCGCCCGGCGAACTGCTGGCCGCGGCCACCGGCCGGGGCGCGCAACTCGAGGGCATCACCGCCGTCCTCCTGCTCACCGACGAGGACGACTTCAACGCGCTCGGGTCTACCGTGCTGCAGGGCAGCGTGGATGGCGCGGTCTACCGGCTGGGCGCCCGGCGGCCCGGTCACGGCGTGGTGGCCCCCTATACCGGCGGCCAGACGTTGTTCGACCCGCAGCTCACCAGGTACGAGCTGAGTAGGCGCTACGCCGACGGCGCGCGGATCTGCGTGCAGCCCGCCGACGGTACGGCCAGCGCCGACGGTAACCTGCTCTTCCTGGTCCGGGCGGACGGCAGGCTCGCCCCCGTCACCCGGTCCGGCCCGCCGGAAGCGGAGCCCGGGGACAGCATGGTCGTGCTCACGGCGCGGCCGGCCGGATGACGCCTCGTCATCCCCCGCGGGTGAGGCCCCCGTCGCCGGGTGCTTCCAAGATAGGCACGTGACTGAGCACTATGACGTGATCATCGTAGGCACCGGCGCGGGCGGCGGCACGCTGGCCCGCACGCTGGCCCCGTCCGGCAAGCGGATCCTGCTGCTCGAACGGGGTGACTTCCTGCCCCGCGAGATGGACAACTGGGATCCCGGCTCCGTCTTCGTGGACGGGAAGTACGTGTCGCGGGACACCTGGTACGACTCCGACGGGAAGCCGTTCCAGCCCCAGGTGCACTACTTCGTCGGCGGCGCCACCAAGCTCTACGGCGCCGCGCTGTACCGGCTGCGGCCCGAGGACTTCGGCGAGCTCAAGCACGCCGACGGCATCTCGCCCGCCTGGCCGCTGAGCTACGACGACTTCGAGCCGTGGTACAGCAGGGCCGAATGGCTGTACCAGGTCCACGGAGTCCACGGTGAGGATCCCACCGAGGGCCACTGCTCGAAGCAATACCCCTGGCCGCCGGTGTCGCACGAGCCGCGGATCCAGGAGATCTCTGATGCCCTGGCCGGCGCCGGCTACCACCCGTTCCACGCGCCGTGCGGCATCCTGCTCGACGAGGCGAACCGGCCGGCCAGCCAGTGCATCCGGTGCACCTGGTGCGATGGCTATCCGTGCCTCGTGCACGCCAAGTCCGACGCCGACGTCATCGCGGTGCGCCCGATCCTGGATCAGGGAAACGTCACCCTGCTGGTCAACGCCGAAGTCCGGCGCCTTGAGACCGATCCGGGCGGCCGGACCGTCACCTCCGTCGTGGTCAACCGGGACGGGCAGCAGGAGGTGTACGAGGCCGACATCGTCGTGGTCGCGGCCGGGGCGGCGAACAGTGCCGCCATCTTGCTCCGGTCGGCGTCCGACCGGTACCCGGACGGCCTGGCCAACGGCTCGGGCCAGGTCGGCCGCAACTACATGTACCACAACAGCAAGGCCGTGGTCGCGCTGGGCAAGGAGCGGAACGACACGGTGTTCGAGAAGACGCTCGGCCTGAACGACTTCTACTTCGCCGGGAGCGGCCGCGAATGGCCGCTCGGGAACATCCAGATGTGCGGCAAGTCGAACGCCGAGGCGATGAAGGGCGAGGAGCCGAAGCTCACCATGCTGGCGCCGCACTGGAGCCTGGCCGATGTCGCCCGGCACGCCGTTGACTTCTGGCTGACCACCGAGGACGTGCCCAAGCCCGGCAACCGCGTGACCGTGGACCGCGACGGCAGCGTTCACCTGGCCTATGCCCCGACCAACACCACCGAGGCCGCGGGGCTTTACCACGAGCTCAGGAAGATCCTGAACCACGTCGGGATGGCCCAGCACCACGTCCTCGACAAGAACTTCTACATGAACATGAGCATCCCCATCGCCGGCTGCGCCCACCAGGCCGGGACCTGCCGGTTCGGCGGCGACCCGGCGACGTCGGTGCTCGACGCCAACTGCAAGGCCCACGAGCTGGACAACCTCTACGTCGTGGACACCAGCTTCTTCCCCAGCATCGGGGCGGTGAATCCGGCCCTAACCGCCATGGCCAACGCCATCCGGGTCGGCGAGCATCTGCTCAGCCGGATGTCGTAAACCATGCTCTGACCGGAGGTGACCGTGTCTGCTATCGGTGGCGAATCTCATCCGGCAACCGACGGCCCGGAACTCAGCCTGGACGAACGGGCCGAACTGGAACGCCTGCGGGAGGAGAAGGCCAAGCTCCGCGGCCAAGGCGGCCAGGGTGCGGGCGGCGCACGGCGGCGGCGCTTCAGCTGGCGAACCCCCGTTTCCATCGTGCTCATCGTCCTCGGCTGCATACTCGGCCCGGTCGCCGTGCTCGGCGTCTGGGCCGGCAACGAGGTGTCCGACACCGGCCGGTGGGTGGCGACGGTGGAGCCGCTGATCCACGACCCGGCCATCCAGAGCGTGCTGACCGACAGGATCACCAAGGAGATAACCGGCCAGCTCAACCTAAACGGGGTCATCGACCAGGCGTCCGCCCAGCTCAACGACAAGGGCCTGCCCCGGATCAGCTCGCTGCTCACTACATTCGGCCCGCAGATCGCCAGCGCGGTGACCGGATTCATCCATAGCACCGTGCAGAGGATCGTGTCCGGCCCGAGGGTCGCCAAGCTCTGGGTCCAGGTCAACACCGTGGCGCACCAGGCGGTGGTCAAGGTGCTTTCCGGGGAGGGCAACGGCGCCGTCAGCACGCAGAACGGCCAGATCGTGCTCAATCTCGGTCCGTTCATCGCCGTGGTCAAGCAGGACCTGGTCGACCACGGGTTCTCGCTGGCCAGTAACATCCCGCCGGTCAGCCCGACCGTGGCGCTGTTCCAGGCGAAGGACCTCGGCAAGGCCCAGGCCGGCTACCGGCTGATCAAGACCCTCAAGATCGTGCTGCCCATCCTGGCGCTGGCCCTCCTCGCCGCCGGGGTGTACGTCGCGCGGGGCCGCAGGCGTGCCCTGATCGGGGCGGCCCTCGGCCTGGCCGGCTCCATGCTAGTGCTGGCTATCGGCTTGCTCATCGCCCGGAGCATTTACCTCAACAGCGTGCCGCCCAGCGTGCTGCCCGGCGATGCCGCGGCGGCCGCGTTCGACGCCATGGTGTACTTCATCAAGGTCGGGCTCCGTGTCGTCCTGGCGGTCGGGCTGGTCGTCGCCATCGGGGCCTTCATCACCGGACCTTCGCGCGCGGCGATCCAGACTCGTTCGGCCCTGAAGTCCTGGCTGGGCTGGATCCGCAACTTCGGTGAGCGCCGGGGAGTGTCCACTGGCCCGGTCGGCGACTGGACGTACGCGCACCGCCACGTCCTGCGTATCGGAGCGGTGGCCCTTTTCGCCCTGATATTCGTGTTCTGGGGCCACCCCACCGGGCTCGTCGTCATCGTTCTCGTTATCTTGCTGCTGCTCGTCCTCGGCTTGATCGAGCTGATCGGCCGGCCGCCCGCGGGGGCCGAGCCCGCGAGCCAGGCCTAGGCCGACTCATCCGCCGCGGGTGACGCGATGCCTAAGGAACCCACGCCATTGTTCGACTCAGCGGTGCGGAGCGCCTGCCCGTCCGCCTTGCCACGGAAAGGATTCTGATAATGACCACGCCAGCCCAGGTAGAAGTCGACGACGCCACCGAGGAGACGCTGGGTGGCCTGTCCCGGGGCGACCACGACCTTCTGACTACGGGCCTGGAACTGCGGGCCGAATGGCAAGCGCGGAGCGGCCTGGACCCACGCAGCTACGCCCTGGTCAAGCTGGCCGCGCTCATCGCGCTCGACGCCCCTCCGGCCTCGTATGTCTGGCAGGTAGCCAACGCGCTGGACGCAGGGGTCACGCCGGCGGATCTCGTCGGCGTGCTGATCGCCGTCACCCCGCAGGTCGGCGGGCCCAGGGTCGTCGCGGCGGCGCCCGAGCTCATGCTAGCTCTCGGCCTGTCCCTTCCAGATGACGTTTAGCTCGAACCCGGGCTAGCAAGGAGGCAGTGATGTTTCGTCGGCGGCGCCCGCTGCTGCGTGCGGCGGTAGTTGGCGGTGGTGCGTACATGGCCGGGAAACATGTGGCCCGGCGCCAGGAAGCGGGGTACCAGCAGGAGGCGGAGCAGGACCAGCGCATCGACGATCTGGAACAGCAGCAGTCCCCCCAGCCGCCGCCGCAGACGCCGCCCCCGCCCCCGCCAGCGGCCCCGTCCCAGTCGTCGGCCATGCTCGACCAGCTTAACCAGCTGGCGGCGCTGCACCAGCAAGGCGTCCTGACCGACGACGAATTCTCCGCCGCCAAGGCCAAGCTGTTCGGTACCTGAGTCCGGGGCCGTCCACGCTGACCGAGACGGCTACGCCGGCCATGTCGCGTTGATACCGCATTGATCGGGGAGTACGTTCGGGAGGGTGAATCCGGAGGTCACCGACGCGTTTCCCGTGCCGTGGGGCGCGGATCGCGGGACCGCGCCGGGGCTTGCTTTCGAGCTGCGTGAGTCGAAATTTCACCCGCCGGGGGTCCGGCCGGGAATCGTCGTCCGGACCGCTCTGCTCGGGCAGCTAGCCGCTACCCGGGTGCCGGTCATCACCCTGGTTGCCCCGCCAGGCTACGGCAAGACGACGCTGATGGCGCAATGGGCCCAGCGGACCGAGTCGCGGGTGGCCTGGCTGTCCTGCGACGACACAGACAACGATCCCGTTGTGCTACTGAGTGCGCTTGCGGTGGCGCTGAGCCGGATCGGGCCCGTCGACCCGGCGATATTTTCGGCGCTGGCCTCCTCGGGCGCCGATATCACCGTGGTGCCCAGGTTCGTGGCCGCCGTCGCCCCGGTACAGCCGCCCGTGACTGTGCTGGTCGACCACGCCGAGGCGGTCACCAATAGGCAGTGCCTGAACACGATCGCCGAGTTCGCCCTGCGCTTGCCGCCGGGCTGGCAGTTTGCGCTGGCCTCGCGCACTGTCGTGCCGCTGCCTACGGCGCGGCTGCGTGCTCACGGCGGGATACTTGAGATCACCGCGGACGACCTGGCGATGGGAGTGACTGAAGCGCACTCATTGCTGAAGGGAGCAGGGGTCGAGGCCGACGAGGCCAGCCTTCGCGATCTCCTGCAGCGGACCGAAGGATGGCCAGCCGGGCTCTATATCGCCGCACTCGCCATCAAGTCCGGCACCCGCCAGAGCGACGCCGGTTTCACGTTCACCGGTGACGACGTCTACATGGGCGACTACCTGCGCTCGGAGCTGCTCGCCGGGATCTCAGCCGAGGAAGCGTCGTTCCTCACCCGCACGTCGGTCCTGGAACGGATGTGCGGATCTCTGTGCGACGCGATCGTGGAGAAGAAGGAATCCGGAACCGTCCTCGAGCAGATGGAAGCCAGGAACCTGCTGGTACTCCCGCTCGACCGCCGTCGTGAGTGGTACCGCTACCATCGCCTGCTCCGGGACCTCCTGCAGTCCGAACTCCGGCGCCAGGAGCCCGGTCTGGTCGCCGATCTCCACTTCCGGGCGGCGGCCTGGTTCGAGGCGAACTCCATGCCGGAGCAAGCGATCGGCCACGCCCAGGCGGCCGGAGACTACGACCGGGTGGTCCGGCTGATCCTCGAACTCCAGCAGCCCGTCTGGGCCAGCGGCCGTGTCGAGACGGTGCTGCGCTGGATGGAGTGGATCCGGGATGGCACGTCAGCCGAGCACTACGGGGCGATCGCGGTGCACGGCTCATTGATCTTCGCGCTCCTCGGCCAGCCCAGCGAGGCCGAGCGCTGGGCTGCCGCCGCGGAACGTGCGTCCTCGGCTGGGATTCTTCCAGACGGCAGCACGATAGAGGCCACGCTCGCCTACCTGCGCGCGATCTTGTGCCGCAAGGGCATCGGCGAGATGCGGCGCGACGCGCAGCTCGCCTGGGAGGGGCTGAGTCCGGCCAGCCCTTACCGGGCGACAATGTTGTACACGGAGGGTATTTCCTTCCTGCTGGAAGGTGACCCGACCCGAGCCGGGCCCATTCTCGCCCGCGCGCTCAACCTCGCCACTCACTCCGGCAGCTTGCCCCTGGCCTGCCTGATCCTGGCCGAGCAGTGCGGCGTGGCCGCCGAACGCAATGACTGGGCCGAGGTCACCACGCTCGCTGAGCAAGCAGCCGCGATCGTGGAGGACGGGCACTTCGGTGACTACTGGACCAGCGCTCTGGCCTACGCGTGGGCGAGCCGCGCCGCCGGGCACCGGGGAGACGTCTCCCGGGCGCGCTTCTACCTCGGGCGGGCGTCCCGGCTCAGGCCCCTGCTGACCTATGCCCTGCCCGTGGTGTCGGTCCAGGCCCTTCTCGAGATGACCCGTTCCTACATCACGCTCGGCGATCCCGGGGGTGCCGCGGCGGTTCTTGCTCAGGCCGACGATATCCTCCAGCAACGACCCGACCTCGGCGTCCTGACCGAGCTGGCTGGCCAGTTGCAAGCCGGTCTCGCCACCGGCACCTCGCACACCATCGGCGCCTCGTCACTCACGGCCGCCGAGCTGCGACTTCTGCCGTTGTTGTCCACGCACCTGTCGTACGCCGAAATCGGCGAGCGGCTGTATGTCTCCAAGAACACGGTCAAGACGCAGGCGTACTCCGCCTACCGGAAGCTTGGCGTCTCCTCGCGCAGCGAGGCTGTCGTCCGCACGCGTGAACTCGGCCTGGACGCCCTCTAACTTCAGTGGCGGCGCGCGGGCAGGATGGCGCCGATTAGCCACAAGACCGGGAACACGAAGCCGATCAGGCCCAGAACCCAGTGTCCCTTGCGAAAGCTGAGAAGGGCGAGGGTGAATATGAGCACGAGGTAGAGGATGGACAGCGTGATGGCCCAGCCCGTTCCCGACATGGTCGCGTCTCCTTAAGGTTGCTCATCGCTGGCGCGGAGCGCGCGCAGGGACGACTCGAAGGCATACAACCGGCGGCGGACAACCTCAGCCAGCTCCGGTCTGGCGCCGCCGGGGGCGCGTTCGGCATCCATCGCCGAGCGGACCGCCTGCAGCGAGGCGAGCACATCCGCGATCGCGGCCTGGTCTTCGGGATCCGGGGCCGCCTCGCGCAGCGTGTAGAGGGTCTGGGCGAGGTCGTCCGCCCGGCGCTGGATGTCATACCACCGGGCGCGGGCGTCGCTGGCTCCCAGGTCACCTTGCACCTCCGCCACGCTCATCGCGTCGTGCAGGGCCGAGCCTTTGGCGTACGCGTCGATGAGCCTTGACCGCCAGCCGGCTGCGGCCGCCGAGCGGCGCCGGCCCGACATGGCGATCCACGTGATCAAGCCGGCCAGGATCAGCACGCCGAGCAGGATCCACAGCCAGAGAAGGCTGGTGCCTGAGCTGCCTCCCGAGGCGGCAGCGCTCGGCGATGTGGCTGGCGCCGGGGAGGTGGTGCTCTCGGTCGGCGGCGCGGCGGTCGCGGTCTCCGTGGCGGTCACGGTCGCGGTCGATGGCACCGCGGTCGGGGTGGTCGGCGTCGGTGTCACGGTGGGCGTCGGCGTGGCGGTCGCGCCCCCGGTCGCCGAGCTCACCGCCGACGCCGCCCTGCTGGTCGCGCTGCCGATCGCGCTATTGACGCCGCTTCCGCATCCCGCCACCAGGCATCCGGCGACGAGCATGGCCACCGGAAGCGAAAAACCCTTGATCGTGCACCGCATACCGGGTCCCTTCCGCATGGTCAACTGGGCAGCTGCACCACCGATGATGGGCTGACCGCGCCGCCCCGGCCTCATCCGCCAGGGAGGACTTTCGGGCCAGCACCATCCCGCTGATCATCACCCGCCGGGCAGCCGACGGCCCGAGACGAGCTTGGCGCTCATCTTGACCGTCTTGACCGCGCCCGTCGCACCTGCCTGCAACGTCAGGCCCACGGCGAAGAAGATGACGCCGAGGACGAAGATGACGTGCGTGCTCGAGCCGAGCATGAGCAGCCCGGCCCGGCCAAGGGCATACGGAGGCGTGCAGACCACCGCGCCGATCGCCCCGCCCACCACGCTGGCCGCCAGCTTGTCACGTTTGGAGACGATGGCCTTCATCCCGATGAGCCGGGACGGAATCGCGATATAGCAGACCATCATGATGCCGACGACGATGCCGAGGGCAAACGCGAACCAGAATTTTCCCCAGCGCGACACGACTACCATCGCCAGGCCGAGCAGGACGCCGACGACCGCGCCAGACCCGAGGACCACGGGCAGGTGCCGATAGGCCTGGGTGAACGCGGGCCGGATCTGCGGCCGGCCCGGCTGGACGATCGCGAACGCGAACACGGCGTTCAGGTAGAAGCTCGCCGCGGTGATGATGGCGATGCCGAGGACCAGCGGGATCACGATGGCCGGCCCGATCAGCACGTGAAACGCCTTGTCGTGCAGCACATGAGCCTTCAGATCCAACATGGCGGCCCAGATCCACATCGCTGGCAGCACCTGGATCAGGGTCAGCCGCCAGTTGGTGAACAGCAGCTTCACCCCGTCGAACAGCATCGCGAAGGCGCCGACGGCGAAGGCCAGCGGCGCCAGCCATGGCCGGGCGCGGCTCAGCCGCAGCACCATCTCGTTCACGGTCGCCTCGTCGCTGTCCCTGATGGCCTGGATGAACCGCACGACCTGCGCCCGCGTGATGCGGTGCCGCGGTCGGCGTGCCCCGTCCCCGGACGGACCGGAAGAGTCATCGGCTGACGAAGCCGTTGGCGGCGGCTCGGGTGCATTCCCCTCCATCGTCACTGTGCGATGCCCTTCGCGAGCAGTCGTGGCATGAGCGGCTCGGCGGAACCGGACGATCGGAGGATAAGCCTGACCGAGGGCCTGATCACCTCATCCGCACCGGGTGAGGCGGCCATCGGCCCGGCGCGGCATTGTCGAGTGCATAGCCGGAGAGGGGCCGATCATGCCCGGACTGACAGCGGAAGCGCCCGCGCGAGCCGTAGGCCGGTACCAGCTCGACACCGAGGTGGGTCGGCTCACCGCCGCCTACGCCGATCAGAACGAGCGTGACTACCAGGCCCTGGTCGACGCGGCGAAGTCCGGGCGGATAACCGCCGAGCACGGCCTGTGACCAGGCGTGGTACTTGACCTGCTGCTCATCGGCCTGGGTATCACCCTCGAGCCGTTCCCGCTGATGGCCTTCATCCTGGTGCTGAGTGCCAGGAAAGGCATCTGGAAAGGCCTGGCGTTCATCCTCGGCTGGCTGGCCTGCCTGGTCGCGGTGATCGCGGCGGTCATCCTGGCCACCGGGAACAGCCCGCCCACGCCGCAGACCGTGCCGTCGACGGCCGCCCTCGCCGTCAAGCTGGCCCTCGGCCTGGTGCTGATCCTGATGGCCGAACGCCAGCGGCGCCGGATAGGCCGCCCCCGCAAGCCGCCGGCCTGGATGGCGCGCCTCGACCGGGTCTCACCCTGGGGGGCGGCCGGCCTGGCCGCGTTCCTGCAGCCCTGGACGCTGGTGGCGGCCGGCGCAGCCACCATTACCGAGGCCAAGCTCGCCACCGCGGGCAGTTACCTGGCCCTGATCCTCTTCTGCCTGCTGGCCAGCTCCAGCTTCCTGTACCTGGAGCTGTACGCCACCTTCGCGCCCGCCCGGGCCAGTGCCCGGCTCGACCAACTGCGCGCCTGGCTCGGCTCGCACCAGGACCAGGTGCTGATCGCCGTCTTCCTGCTACTCGGCTTCTGGCTAGCGGGCAAGAGCATTTACCTGCTGGTCAACTGACAAATGACCAGCCAGGATCCGACGGCGCGGCTAGCCCAGGTCCCGACCGGGACCGGCGAGAGCCGCTGGCCGATGGCCCTGGCCGTGCTGGCCGCCGCAGGCCTCCGTGCCGTCCTGCCCGCCCAGCTCAGGAACGGCGACGCCCGCTGGGCCTTCATTGTGCTCGTCGTCGTGCTCCTGGCCATACTGGTCATCGGCGATCCCGGCCGCATCGACCGTGACTCTGCCTGGCTCCGGGCCTTCACGGCTACGCTGATCGGCCTGATCACCGCCGTGAACGCCGCCGCCGCCG
>WNFX01014176.1_pt1 | contig 10448 bp, 10 predicted proteins | sample 5400111 | NCBI WGS metagenome assembly WNFX01 (sample SAMN13153363, study PRJNA577476) | soil metagenome | isolation source: 40 cm soil or saprolite under grassland replicate 1 | place: USA:California | collected 2016-06-15 | reverse complement strand
ATCATGGGCAGCAAATCCGATTGGGAGACAATGCGCCATTCGGTTGAAACGCTCGATGAACTCGGTGTGCCTAACGAATCGCGCGTACTCTCCGCGCATCGCTCACCAGACGCGACGGCCGAGTTTGCGCGGAAAGCCGCAGGTCGCGGATTGCGGGTGATCATCGCCGGCGCGGGCGGCGCTGCGCATTTGGCAGGTGCGATCGCCGGCCACACATGGTTGCCGGTTCTGGGCGTGCCGATCTCATCGTCAGAATTAAACGGACTCGATTCTTTGCTTTCCACGGCACAAATGCCCGGCGGAATTCCCGTCGGGACACTCGCGATTGGAACTGCTGGGGCAAAAAACGCGGCCCTTCTTGCTGCCGCAATTCTCGCCACCTCCGATGAGAAGGTTCGGCAAAAATTGGAAGCGTTCCGAAAAAAGCAGAGTGAGACGGTGCTCGCTGCGAAATTGCCGAAGTGAAGACTGAGATTTCAACCGACCGCGATGCGGCGGTTGAATTGCTCCGCAAAGGCGAAATCGTCGCGCTGCCCACGGAGACTGTTTATGGATTGGCAGCCGACGCGCTAAATCCAGTCGCGGTCGCAAAAATTTTTGAGGCGAAGGAACGACCGAGTTTTGATCCGCTGATTGTTCATCTGCCAGATCGCGATTGGCTCGAGCGCATTGCTAAGATCGACAATCAGTCTCGAGAGGTCATCGAAAAATTAATCGCGCAGTTTTGGCCTGGACCGCTCACGCTCGTTTTGGACCGACAATCAATCGTGCCTGAAATTGTAACTGCCGGTCTGGACACGGTTGCCGTTCGAATCAGTGAGCATCCAATCTTTGCCGAAATTGTTCGCGAGTTTGGTTCGCCACTCGCTGCGCCGAGCGCGAATCGGTTCGGTCGGGTCAGCCCAACGACTGCACAGCATGTCCTGGATGAACTCAGCGGCCGGATTCCGCTGATTGTCGATGCCGGGCCGACCAGACACGGAATTGAATCGACCATCATCGCGCCGCGTGGCGACAAGATCGACATCTTGCGCCGCGGCCCGATCACCGAAGAACAATTGCGTGGTAGGGGCTTCGAGCCCATGTCCCATCGGCAAGATGCCGATGCCACAAAAATCTCCGCACCCGGACAATTGCCATCGCATTACGCGCCGAAAACTCCGGTGCAACTCGTTAATGACGCGCAATCGTTTTCACCAAAACCGAATCACCGCTGTGCATTGCTCGCGTGGAATGCGGTCGAAAACGGCAGACGCTTCATCGCAATTCGCCGCTTGAGCGAACGCGGCGATCTCTGTGAAGCAGCCGTAAATTTGTTCCGCTTTTTGCGCGAGCTCGACGCGCTCGATGTCGATCTTATCGTTGCAGAACGAGTTCCTGATCAGGGACTCGGCGCGGCGATTAATGACCGGCTGGAACGGGCATCAGGTAGGGGCGATTGACCTCAATGGTCCGCGGGCGGTTCGGTGAACCGCCCCGACCTAAATCATCTTGATAGGCGAGACACGCCTGGATGAACCCTTTAAAAAGCGGGTGCGGCTTGTTCGGTTTACTTTGAAATTCCGGATGATACTGACACCCGACGAAATAAGGATGACCGCGCAACTCGATTAGTTCGGCGAGCGCTCCGTCGGGCGATGTTCCTGAAATGGCAAAACCTTTGTCGCTCATCCGGTCACGATATTTTATGTTGAATTCATAACGGTGTCGGTGCCGCTCCATCACTTCGCCGCTGCCGTAAATTTTTTCCGCCAGCGTACCTTTGACGATTTTTGTCGGCCAGGTGCCGAGTCGCATGCTTGCGCCTTTGTTGCGAATCTCGCGCTGTTCCTCGAGCAAAGAAATCACCGGCTCCTTTGCGTCCTTATCGAATTCCGTGCTATTCGCGCCTTTGAGCCCGCAAACATTTCTCGCAAACTCGATTGTCGCCACCTGCATGCCTAGACAAAGACCGAGGTAGGGCACTTTGTGCTCGCGCGCAAAACGCGCAGCCTTCATTTTTCCCTCGACACCGCGCTCGCCAAATCCACCCGGGATCAAAACACCCGCGACGTCTTGCAATTGTCGATCCACGCTGTCCTGAAGCGTTTCTGCGTCGACCAGTTTCAACGTGATCCCGCAGTCCTCGCTCGCCGCCGCGTGCGTGAGCGATTCGTAAATACTTTTGTAAGCATCTTGCAGATCGATGTATTTGCCGACAACCGCGATCGTCACCTGTTTCTTGGGACTGATGACGCGCTCAACAAATTTTCGCCAATCCGTCAGATCGGGTTCGGGAGTTTTGAGATGCAGCAGATCGCAAACCAGTTGGTCGAGGCCCTCCGTATGCAGCATCAACGGATATTCATAAACCGTGTGCTCGACATCGCGCGCCTCGATCACCGCTTTTTCCGAAACACTGCAGAACATCGACAGTTTTTGTCGCACTTCGCGATCAAGCGGTTTTTCCGTCCGGCAAATCAACACCTGCGGCTGCAACCCAATCTCACGCAACTTCGCCACACTCTGCTGAGTCGGTTTTGTTTTTAATTCGGCCGCGGCCTTGATATACGGGACGAGCGTGACGTGCATGTTCACGACGTTCTGCGCGCCGACTTCCAGGATAAATTGCCGGATCGCTTCGAGAAACGGCAGACCTTCGATATCGCCGGTTGTTCCGCCGATTTCGGTGATGACAATGTCGTATTTACTTTCGTCGGACAGTTCGCGAATGCGGTCTTTGATGACGTCGGTGACATGCGGAATCACCTGCACGGTTTTGCCGAGATAATCGCCGCGCCGCTCTTTTAAAATCACGCTTTCGTAAACCTGACCGCTGGTGAGATTGTTGTGCCGCGAGAGGACGCAGTTGGTGAAACGTTCATAATGACCGAGATCGAGATCGGTCTCGGCGCCATCGTTTAACACGTAAACTTCGCCGTGCTGAAACGGATTCATCGTTCCAGGATCGACATTGAGATACGGATCGAACTTTTGGAAAACAACGCGCAGACTGCGAAGCTCGAGCAGCGTGCCGAGTGAGGCCGCGGCCAGGCCTTTTCCCAGCGAACTAACCACACCGCCGGTGACGAAAATGTATTTCATCGAGATGGCCTTCGCTTTGCTTTGGAGCCGAACGTCTGTAGCCGTCGCTCTATGGGCGACGCCGACGCTTCGCGCAGCGAAGCGGCTACAATCCCAGCGCGAGCGAGATTTTGCTCCAGCGCTAGCGCGTCCTGAGGGGTGTCTACGCCGGGTGAACCATGTTTCGTGACGAGCACATGAACCTTTACACCATTTTCAAGAGCGCGCAATTGCTCGAGCGACTCGGCGCGCTCCAGTGGCGTCGGCTTCCATTTCACAAATTGCAAAAGTGTCTGGCGCTGAAAACCGTAGATGCCTTGGTGCCGCAGATATCTTATCGGCGCGGAACGATCGTGAGGGAAGGGGATGGCGTAGCGCGAAAAGTAGAGTGCGTTGCCGCGAAGATCGACAATCACTTTCACTTGATGCGGCGACGATGCTTCCGCTGCATTTTCAAATGGATGCGCTGCCGTGACGATGCCGATCTTGCGATCGGAGCGCAATCTTTCAACCAGCTTGTCGATTAAGGCAGGATCCACCAGCGGTTCGTCGCCTTGAATGTTGATGATGGACGCGAATTGTTTGGCTTTTCTTGCAACTTCGGCAATGCGATCCGTGCCGCTTTGATGATGCGGGGACGTTAGCGCAACTTCCGCGCCCCACTCAAAAGCTGCATCCGCGATGCGCATGTCGTCGGTGGCGATGATGACCGAATCCAGTTTTTCCGCACGCCGGCAGTGTTCCCAAACATGACGAAGCAGCGGTATGCCCACGATCAAATGCAGCGGTTTGCCGGGAAAACGCGATGAGCTCCATCGCGCCGGAATAATGCCGACCGCCTTATTCATTCCTAAGATCGACAATGATGTTTGCCGCAGCCGGCAAATCTTCCGCGACCCAATCGGCGCAGCTACCGTCGGTCATTTTATCGAAACCGCTGCGGACGCGAATCGTTCGCACGCCGGCGTTACGGCCGCATTCGACGTCGATTTCCTTGTCGCCGATAAAAAACGAACGCGCAAGATCGGCATCGTGGTCGCGAGCGGCTTGCAAAATCATTCCCGGCGCAGGCTTGCGGCATTTCGAAGGGACACCAGGAACGTCCGGACAAAAATAGGTCGCCTCGATCAAGCCGTCGCCGAGTCGGCGCAACACTTCCGCTTCGACCGCGCGGTATTGCTCCACTGTGAAAAAACCGCGGCCGATCCCGCTTTGGTTCGTGATGATGATGAGTTTGTAATTGTTCTCCCTGAGCCGACGCAACGCTTCCGGCACGCCCTGAAAAACCTGCACTTGTTTCGGATCGGAACAATAATCGGCATCGTGCATGAGCGTGCCGTCGCGATCTATAAAAACGGCAGGAACCTGTCTTTCTGCGGGCAGGGTCATTTAAGTCGGCGCGATGCGTCAAACGGCAAAATCATTCTGAAAGCTTGAGAAAAGCTCATCGCGCGTCACGGTAGCGGTGCCAAGTTTGCCGACGACAACGGCGCTGCCGTGATTGGCAATTTCGGCTGCTTCGGCCGGCGTGGCGTCGCAGGCGAGCGCGAGGGTGAAAAGCGCGATGGCAGTGTCGCCCGCGCCGGAAACGTCAAAGACCTGGCGCGCTTTTGTCGGGATATGATGCGGCGGTTCATTGTTTTGAAAAAGCATCATGCCTTGTTCGCCGAGCGTGATGAGAATATATTTTGTCTCCCATTTCTCGAGCAAGATTGTGCCGGCGCGGATAAGATCGACATCTTTCTCTGGAGATTCGTCCAAATCACGCCACGGAATGCCGGCCGCGAGAAAAGCTTCGGTGCGGTTCGGTTTCACAGCGGTCATGCCACGCCAGTCGATCAAATTTCGTGAGCTGGGATCCGCCGCGACAAGTTTCGCGGCAGCGCGCGTGTCGCGCACGATTTGCGAGACTAATTCACCGGTGAGAAAACCTTTGCCGTAATCTTCGAAGATGATGGCGTCTATCTTGGAAAGGTTCTTTTGAACGGCGCCCACGACTTTTGCAATTTGCCTGGACGAAAGACCGATGATCCGCTCGCGATCGACGCGGACGACTTGTTGATGCCGCGCGATGATGCGCGTTTTAACGATGGTGCGAAAGCTTTTGTCCTCGACCGAGTTGACGATGTCGATCTTTTGTTCGGCGAGAAGCTCTCGAAGCTGTTCGCCGCTGCGATCTTTCCCAATCATTCCAACGACTGAGACACAATCGACAAATTCCCGAAGATTACGAGCGACATTGGCGGCGCCGCCTGGATAAAACGATTCGCCGGTTACTTCGACAACCGGCACTGGCGCCTCGGGCGAGATGCGGCCGACGTTTCCCCAAACGAATTCGTCGAGCATCAAATCGCCGATCACCAGAATGCGTTTGGCACGCGCACGGTCAAAAATCTGCTCGAGGCGGGTGAAATTCATGAGAAAAATGACGGACGATGCCGCCGGGATGAAAAATTGATACGATTCAGAGGAGTCAAAATGTGGTGCGTGGCGATTTGTGTGGAGCGGATGTTCTGCTTAGAATCTCCCCATTAATCCTGAATACGAAGACGAAATCAACAGTCGAAGCGCTCAATGATTCCTTTCGCTAGATACCTGAAGCTGAGCGTGCTCGTTGCGAGCAGCCTGACCCTTTGCGCCCACGGCGCCCAAGCCCCGCAGCATATCGACGTAAAACAATTGTCGAAAAAAGTGGAAGACGTGGTGGTGCCGCTCCCGAACGAAGTTTTCGGCGCACTGAACAAGCTCGGCTCGGTCAATTGGAAAGAGTACGTGCGCAGCGACAAAGGAACCAATTTTACGGAACGGCCGCGCATTGCGTTGTTGCTCGGTACGGTGATTGCCGACGGCTTCATCGCGGTGCAGGCGGAAGATGCTCCGGCGGTGAAGGAGATTGGTCAACGCGTGCAAACGCTGGCCAGAGGAATCGGCGTCGAGCGCTCGATCACGCAACACGCCAAAGCGATCACCGAGGCAGCGGACAAGCGTAAATGGGAGAACGTGCGGCAGGAACTCGATCGCACCCAGAACAGCGTACAGCAGGCGATGAACGAAGTGCACGATGAAAAATTGTCGCAACTGGTTAGCCTGGGTGGATGGCTGCGAGGCACGGAGGTTTTGACCGCGGTGGTGACAAAACATTTTTCCACCGAAGGCGCTGAGCTGCTGCACCAGCCGGACCTGCTCGTTTACTTTCAAACGCGATTGCAGGCGATGCCCGAGTTTGATCTGGCGATCATCCGCGAAATTCGAGGCGCCCTTGTTGAAGTAAAGCCTTTTATCGACGTGGGGCGCGCGCACATCTCGCCCGAATCGGTAAAAAAAATCAATGATATTACGACGCGCCTCGACTACGGCATCGTGACCAGGGAGTAGGGAACTTAATGCGTGCGTTTGTGAAAGTTCTCTTTCGTGGAAGTTCGTCCCTCGCGATGCTGCTCGCGCTGCGACTGACAGTTTTCGCATCAGTCGACGATGCGCAATCATTCGCACTCCAGGCCGCGGAACCGTACATCAAAGAGGGGTTCCAGGTGCGCGAAGATTACTGGGGCGGCGATCTCGGCTCGGGAGAAAAAAAGGCGGTGCGGCAACAATTATTTAAGGGCAACGAATATTGGTTTTGGATGGGTACCGAAGTCGAGCGAGCGCGGATTTCCGTTCATATTTACGATGCCGAGGGAAAACTCGCGGAGCAGCCGGACGGATGGGAGAAGGGTCACTTCGCCGCGGCGCACATCATTCCCAAAAGCACCGGCAGCTATTTTATCATCGTAAACATCGAGGAGTCGGAAGAGCGCACACACTGGGCGCTGGTTTATGGGTTCCGCTAAGTGACCTAGATGTCGATCTTGCGAGACAGGGAGGCGGCTTTTGCAAAGCGCCCGCAGCGGTTTAGAAACCGTTGTTCCTTGGTTCTATGACTGAGACGCGCACCTTACAATTTGAGAGCGCGCGCGCCTTGCAATCGCTCTATGCGAATGATCTCAACCTTTTGAAAAATCTCGAAGATTCACTCGGCGTAAAAGTGACCACGCGCGAAGGCTGGGTGAAGCTGGAGGGCGAACCAGACAAGATCGAGAAGGCGCAGCACGTTTTCGATCAGCTCGAACAAGTCCGGCAAAAAGGTGTGCCGATTCAGAAACACGAATTCAATTACGCGTTGAACTCGGTGAGCGAAGCGCGCGAAGATAATCTCGGTGAAGTTGTCTCGACCAAGATCATAACTTCGCCGCGCAAACCGCCAATTGTGGCGCGCACCACCGGGCAGCGCAGTTATGTCGATGCCATCCAGAAGCACGACGTCGTCTTTGGAATCGGGCCGGCCGGCACGGGCAAGACTTATCTTGCCGTGGCCATGGCGGTGGCCGAATTAAAAAAAGAACAAGTTGCGCGGATCGTTTTAACGAGACCGGCGGTGGAGGCGGGCGAAGCACTGGGATTTTTGCCCGGGGACTTGCGGGAAAAAATTACGCCGTATCTTCGCCCGCTTTATGACGCGTTGCACGATATGCTCGACCCGGAAGAGATTGAGCGCTCGGTCGCGCGGCAAACCATCGAAGTCGCTCCGCTCGCGTATATGCGCGGCCGGACGTTGAGCAACGCATTTGTGATTCTCGATGAAGCGCAGAACACGACGACGGAGCAAATGTTCATGCTTTTGACTCGCATAGGCACAAATTCCAAATGCGTTGTCACGGGCGACGTAACGCAAATCGATCTGCCGGTGAACAAACGGTCCGGAGTTCTCGAGGCATTGCAGGCGCTGAAGAATATTCCCGGGATCGCGACTGTTTATTTCACCGAGCGCGATGTCGTTCGCCACGAACTCGTGCGTGCCATCATCAATGCTTACCAGCAGCATCGGGCACCGCTCACCTCGGATTCTAAATAAAATCGTGCCATGTTCGATTTCTTGCGACACAACCGGTTGGTGAGACGTGGTCTCGCCTCGCGCAAGATGCGCCGCCGCCGCGCGCGTAACGAACTGCTGCGCGGTCTTGAGTGCGCTTCCTCTGTCAAAGTATTGATCTTTGCTGGCTTCACGGCCGGACTGGCGTTCCTCATCTTTAGTGGGCAACAGCCGGAACCGACGAAGAATTTCGTTATCGCGCTGCTGTTTCTGGCCATTGCGATGACGCAACTCTGGATCAATCAGCCCAGCACTTTTTCGCAAAACTCGCGGGTCCTGCTCGTTTTCGGAACGATCTTGGTGCAACTGGCGGTGACCAAGCTCTTGCTCGTGCTTTGCAATGACGGCACGTTTCGATTTTTGAAGCCGGAGATGGGCGGGCTCATCGCGCCCTACGCGTTCGCGCCGCTGGTGCTAAGCGTTTTGCTCGGCCGTAACCATGGCCTTTATGCCGCCGTTTCCGTCAGCCTTTGGAGCAGCGTGTTGTTTGGAAAGATCGATGCGCCGCTGCTCGTGACCAGTCTGATTAGCGGATTTACCGCCGTGTATCTCACGCTCCAGGTCCGGCGGCGTAGCAAGTTGATCCGTGCCGGCCTCGGGGTCGGACTCGCTATCTGGTTATTGTCGCTCACGTTCGGCCTGATCGGGCCGATCAGTTTGTTTTCACCGATGGCCAATGATTGGGGAGTGATCGGCCTCCAGAGCGCGCTCGCAGTCGGAAATGGAATCGTGACGGCAACCGTGGTTGGCGGCGTGCTGCCAATCCTCGAGCATCTCTTTCAAATCACGACCGATATCTCCTGGCTCGAGGCCTCCGATCTTAACCATCCATTGCTGCGCCGTATGACGATCGAGGCGCCGGGCACTTACCATCACAGCCTGGTCGTGGCGAATCTTGCCGAGGCCGCCGCGGAAGCCATCGGCGCGAACGCGACGCTTTGCCGGGTCTGCTCCTATTTTCATGACGTCGGAAAATTGGTGAAGCCGGAATACTTCACCGAAAACATGAATTTCGAGCGCAACCCACACGATGAGCTGGCGCCGACGATGAGCGCGTTGATCATCATCGCGCATGTGAAGGAGGGCGTCGATCTTGCGCTCAAGCACAAACTCAATCAGCGCATCATCGACATCATCCAGGAACATCACGGCACGTCGCTCGTTTATTACTTCTACCAACGCGCGCTTCAGCAGCAGGAGGACGCGCGCGCGGGCGGAAAAATCACGAACATCCGCGAAGAGGACATTCCGGAAGTGCGCGAGGAAAGTTTTCGCTATAGCGGGCCGAAGCCGCAAACCAAGGAAAGTGCCATCGTCAGTCTCGCCGACATGGTTGAAAGCGCATCCCGCAGTCTCGAAAAACCAACGCCGCAAAAAATCGAACAGCTTGTCAACGAGCTGATCGAAGAGCGAATCGCGGATCGGCAATTGGATGAGTGCGATCTCACCCTTGGCGATCTAACAATTATCGCCGACCGGTTTCGATTTACGCTCATGACCATGCTCCATAGGCGGATCGCGTATCCGAGGCAGGAAACAAAATTCGCGGTGACCCGCGATGAAAGTTCGCCCGACGTAATGGCGGCAACAAAAAAACCGGCATCCGCGCCACCGGTCTCGGCCGCCTAGCGCCAGCCGCGCTACACGACATGACCAAGAATCCGGTGCTGTAATAGCTGCGCGATTGGCGCGCGGGAACGGCGATTATTTCTCGGACCCGGGCTAGAGCCGCATTCTTTCAATTTTGCGGGAATGAGCCCGCTAGTCGGGACGCCGCGTGGAGCCCGTCCTGTGCGAAGTCGAAGGGATGTCGACTTGACGCAGTGCGCCGCTCCTTTCGTCGCGCTTTACTTAGACAGCAAAAGTCGCAATGATCGGAGCTCGTCCTCTGGGGGACTAAGGGTATTTTCATTTATGAGCAAACGCCTGGGTCGTCGCGATCTTGCCATACTCTGTCTGGTAGCAACGACGCTATTCTTCTGCGGTTGTGCATCTACACAACTGGCGACCGAAGGCAGCCCAATGCCCGAACAACAAGTCGCTGCTTATATCCAACCGGTCACGCCTTCGAGTGCTTATGATACGCCGCCCAGATTTTTGAAAGGCTACGCTCCTTTTTTCCCCACGCGAGAGGCTAAAACGCGTCAGTGGGGTTATGCGGTCGTTGAGTTCAACGTAACAGCCGATGGCACGACCAGCGATGTTCGCGCCGTATTAGCGACCGCTTATTCATTTGCAGAAAAAGCAATGCTCGCCATGCAAACGTGGCAGTTCGCGCCGGCTCGGAAACATGGCCAGCCAGTCGTAGTCCGGATGCGGCTTCCGTTCACCTTCCGAAGTTGAGCCACTCGCCACTTATCACTGTTTCCTTAGTTGGCTGCACCCAATGGTTGGATGTTTTGCTCTTTAGCTTTTCACTTTAGCGACCTTCGAAGGATGGCTTCGCGAACGACCTTCATGCCAAGCACCTCGCGAA
>WNFX01007219.1_pt1 | contig 10449 bp, 4 predicted proteins | sample 5400111 | NCBI WGS metagenome assembly WNFX01 (sample SAMN13153363, study PRJNA577476) | soil metagenome | isolation source: 40 cm soil or saprolite under grassland replicate 1 | place: USA:California | collected 2016-06-15 | reverse complement strand
TGATAGTAATATCTCGCGTAGCCATATTCTTTTGCGCAGCGATAGTCTGCGCTATGGATTGGCCTGCTGGAAATCGTCTGGCGAAGGGATAACCCATGGGCCGCTTGTCAGGATAGTTCTTATTCTTCGCACCACAGTAGCTCATCGAGCCTTCACATGCTGTTTCATCTGGAGCTGTTTCACCTGGAACGCGGTCCTTCTCGTAGTCGGTGATCATTACAAAAAGGCGGAAATTCATGCCCTGCTGCGTGCCTCGCGGCAACAGCAGGTTGTAAGGCCAGCCACAGTCGCAATTAGGATCTGAACCATCACCAGTATCGTCATCGGGATTCGGTACCTGAACGGGATCGAATGTCTTTATGGCTGGTTTGCGAATAACTGAAGATGCGTCTGCACGCCGGAAGATGACCACGCGTTGTGCTGGCGGCGCCGGCAGCGTATATGTGAACTTATCCATCTCGATCCACTTGCGCCGGTCCTCTGCTACCTCGGGGATACCCGCATAGGATCCAGCCGGTGCAAGGAAGATGCGAACGGTTACGTCTTTGGCTCGGGCGAGCTGATTCTCGACACGAAGGAAGTAGAAGAACTCCCTTGGGTACAGGTACGAAATTGTTTCGGTCTTGTTATCATCTTCGGTGAAGACGAACTGTCGCTGCCGCATTGTGGTCTGAAGTTCGCCGGTCGTTATATTGCTCGCTGAAAAATCCTTGTCCCAGTTCGCGCCACCGAAGTTTTTCTCTCCAAACGCTTGCCAGGTGGCATCCGAATCATCTCCTCCCTGGGGAAGAATGACATCCTTAAAGCAGAGAATGATATCTGAACTCTGATGTTCTGGGGTGGCACCGTTGAGCCCCTTGCGCATTAGAACCTGAGGAGCATCCGCAAAATTGTCAGGCACCCGGGTCTCTTGCCAGGTGAAGGAGATGTCATCTACATGTTTGTGCCAGCGGAAGAATATGGGATCACGAATGGCAGTTCTCGTTTCGCTCATTACGCCGGGTATATCATTGGGAGAGCCAGCATTTTGAGGGTCATTGATATAGGCCAGGAAGATGTGCCCCGCGTTGTGATGGTTACCGTAGGTAGCTGTGTCGATTGAGCCTATGGTTGGCTCTACACTAGCACCGAGCAGGTCGGCATTGACCGACTTGCCGTTTTTGAATGATCCGCTCCGCGCAGCCTTGAGCAGATTATCTCCCCATCGCTTCAAGTCTGCAACTCTCATCCCTGGAATATCCCCTATCCGCTCTCCAGACGGCCGACTTGAAAAGGGAGAGGTAATCCCGCCAATAGCGTCTACTTCCAGGTGAGGGTCAGGATCATATGCTTCTGGGATCTGCTCAGTGTAATCCAAAGGTACGACTGGAGCCAGACCTACAGCAAGACGGTCGGCGTCATAGCGGGCAATCATTTGTTCGTGCATGTACAAGAACAGTTCTCCCTGGCGATCCTTCAAACGCCTTACATTCGGGTTATTCGGATCCCGGACGCCACGACCAAGGTATACAAGGTGCCAGTATTCGTGGTGCTCGTTTGCCTTTGGGTCCTCGCGAAACCAGCTCAGCGAGGTCTCCGAAGGTGCCTCAGCAGGTGCCTCAGCGAGAGCTGCTGCCGGCAAGCGAAGTGCTTCTGGTCTACTCGGGAGCATCAGTACTGCCGCGCGTTTCTCGAGTGGAGAGATCTTAAGCTGGTTGCCTTCGGGATGATGCGTAATGAACAGCATGAGAGCATATCTCACTAACTCCGGGCTCTCACTGGCTGCTGCTTTGTTAGCCTCTTCGTATACGGCATCCAGACCTGCCTTTCCCGGTATCGAGTCGGCCAGTGCCATGAAACGGTCCAAAAGATCGGTAGCGCGTTCCAACTGAGTGGGGTCAAATGGTGAGAATCTTTGGCTGGGAGGGGCTACAGCGCTTTCTGCAACAGCGAGATCTGGAGCGAGAGCTGCCCGAGCTGGTGCAGGAGGCTTTCTGATGGGAAGTGTTAGGAAGGTGTTTACCTGGTTCTGTAAATTGCTAAGGTCGTCCATGGTCTTCCTTTCTTCTATTGAGATCTCCTTTTTTCTTGATTCCTCACTGCCTACGGCAGTTCGCAAGCGTTTTGTGTGAGTTGCAGACTTTGCAGCCACAGGCTGCAAAGTCTGCAACTCACACGTGAATGACCGAGCCGTCTACGGCGGCGAGAAATCTTGAATAGTTACTTATCACCAGATAGAAGTATAGTTTTAGCTCTGCGGTTTGTCAACAAACTGGCTGCTTTTCCCTTTTCAGCATGTCAAAAAAGAATAGTATAAAATGTAGAGAACAAATTGGTTTGTTATTACCTTGAAAAGGAGAAAAACATGTGTGGCCGCTATACACTTACCGTTGACATCAAAACCATTGCCGAAACCTTTGGTGTCGCACCGGCATTAGAAGCAGCACCGCGCTATAATATCGCACCAACGCAGGAGGTAGTCAGCATTTTGAGCAATGGCTCAGCTCATCTGGATTGGCTGCAGTGGGGGTTGATCCCTTCGTGGGCCAAAGATGAGTCGATTGGCTCGAAGATGATTAACGCCAGGGCAGAGACACTGGCCGAGAAGCCCAGCTTCAAGAGGTTGTTGCGCTCTAAACGCTGCCTCGTGGTTGCCGATGGTTTCTATGAGTGGAAGAAAGAGCAAGGGGGCAAAACTCCCATGTATATCACTCTGAAAAGTGGCAGTCCCTTCGCCTTTGCCGGTCTCTGGGACCTCTGGCATAGTCCTGATGGCCAGGAAATACGCAGCTGCACCATTGTCACTACGCAGCCAAATGCTGTGGTGGCTCCTATCCATGACCGCATGCCGGCTATTCTCTTGCCCGACGCCCGTGAGATGTGGCTTGATACCAGCCTCCAGGATGAGCATGCCCTCCTGCCTTTGCTCGCTCCCTACCCTGCTGATGAAATGACGGCCCGGGCCGTTTCGCGCCTGGTAAACAATCCAAAGGTTGAAGGGGCTGAGCTGATTGCGTAGAATTCATCGTGCCTGGATGCGCAGCGCCATCCGTGAAGTGGTAGCGAGCTCTTTATCGGGAGCCGCAAGCGAGCGGATGGCGTCAATCGTCTCCTGGGCATTGCGCACGAACTCGGCCCGCGCAGGTAGACGTGTCTTGAACTCATCTAGTGTCATATCGTCCAGGAAGCGCACGCCCTCGTTGTCTAACATTACACGGGGCAGCAGCACAAGGTCGCCTAAATTATCGTTCTCTTCCAGGGCTGCCAGCACATCCTGACCACACAGCAGGCCCGCAACGGTGACCTCTGCTCCAAAGAATTTGTTCACGACCGGCAGTACCTGTACCTCAAGCCGCTCGACGTGGCGTATATCTTCCGCGAGTTGTTCAATAACAGGTTGCGCCCTGGTACTGGTGACCAGCGTCACACGACGTGCTTCTGGTAGAGATGTTGGAAGCCTGCGCTTGCCGCGATTCCACTGCTCGATCAAAAAGCGGGTCATACCCACGCCGTTCTCGATTTGCGAGTAAGAGCCGTAATGTTGGGCCGGTGGGAATTCACGACCTGTCAGGTAGTACCATTCATCCGAAAGATAGACGAATGGGTAGCCCTCTGGATGTTGGGCCTCAAAGCAACGCTGGTGGGCCTCGACCTGCTCAATAATCGCCCCAGCCTCCTTGCGGGTGTAGTGACGCAATGGAGGCAGGTCGCCGGTTTTAATCATGTTGTTATATTTGGTCAGACCCACAGGCACCACCGAGATAGATTCGACGACAGGTCGTAATTTCGCCAGATCCTGAATGCTACGATCCAGGTGCGAGCCATCGTTAATGGCCGGGCAGAGAACAAGTTGCGCATGACAGGTGATGTGCATACTGCCCAGGCGCTTGATGTGGTCGAGAATATCGCCTGCTCGTGGACCATCCACCATCTTGCGGCGTAATTCAGGTTCGGTCGCGTGCACGGATACATAGAGCGGCGTCAACTTCTGCTCATCGAGGCGCTGCCAGTCGTGTTCTTTCAGGTTGGTCAGTGTGATAAAGTTTCCAAAGAGGAATGAGTAGCGGTAGTCATCATCTTTGATATAGAGCGAAGGTCGCATTCCGTGTGCCAACCCTGGCTGCGGCGCAAAGCGTTCGGGCAGCCCCTTAATAAAACAGAAGACACATTTATTGGCACACTGCCTTATAAAGGGTGCTGGCTCTTCACCGAAGAGCACACCCAGATTTTCATCGATTGACTTGGTAATGCGCACTTCATGCTGATTTTGCTGCCGCTCAAAGCCGATAGTCAGATCTTCATCGGCGGCATAGAAGCGATAATCCACCAGATCGCGAATACTATTGCCATTAATCGTGCGAATAAGGTCACCAGGTTGTATCCCTACACGGTCTGCAGGGCTTTCAGGTATTACCTCACGCACCCATCCATACATTTTTGGCATAAATTGTTCCTTAGAAAAAAGAGACCAGGGGCAGATTTGAAGATCGTTCCCCGAGGAAATGTTATCCAGATGATTATAACCGCCATGAAGGGATACGTCAAATTTTTTGGACAGGGGTTTGTTGGCGTGAATCTGGACAAAAGCAACTGAAATGACTATACTAGAAGAAGATGAATGTATCAATGTGTCACAAGGAGTATGATTCTGCATGGGTGAGAAGCCTGCCTCAAAGGGTCCCCCCTCTTTTATTCTGGCGCCTGCGACCTTTGAAGATCAATACAAACGACGACCACCGGTGCAACAAGCGTCGTGGTGGACGCTCTGCACCAGGTGGCTGCAATATCATAGTATCCAGGTACGATGGGATATAGAACGCTGGCTTGCCCGACTCTTTCATCGTCGTTGGGGAGCGTAATTCCCCGCCCTATTTAAGCGCTACTTTGTTTTTTTGGGCTTCGGTACGGGTTGCACTGGCAATGTCTTGAAGTGTACATGAATACGCTGCGACCAGAACGGCATCCAGTGAAAGAAACCCGGATAGACCGTAATCTGGCTATCCCGTGCTTGCGGTATGCCATTAGTGCCAACCAGAGTATGCTGGGCGGCATCTAGAGGCTTGCCAGAGACCAGGTTGCGTACGGCATCTTCAGAAATTTGCGCTGCGACCTGCCCCACCGCAGTGAGCTTCAGCAGGAGAGCATGCCCATCTTTGGCTGGCTGGTTTTTCAACTGCTTCAGTTGCACTGGTTGCTGCGGGACAAGAGCTAAACCACTTCTTTGCCTGTTGAGGGTATCTTTGAGTTGAGCCGCTGCCGCCGCTTGCAAGTCGGCGGCACGGACGACCAGGACGGTCATGTGCAGCTTCAGCGTTTCCCTGAAGGTTCCATCAGTGGCAACTTGCCCAACGGCAGGCGCCGCGATAGGCGTCTCGACCTGGATGGGTGTGCCCTGCTGATCGCTGGGATCGCCCTGGTGCACGTTCTTTTTCAGGAAGTCCTTGACTTGCGCCTGCACCTGGCTATCCAGGGTGGTCCTCTCTGCATTCACATCATTTCTGGTCACACTGGTGGCGCTGCCAGCCCCACCCCCTGTCGTGGGATCAGTATTCGTCACGCTCAATGCCAGCCTGGTGATACCAGGGTTGGCTTGAAGAATCCTGGTCTGGCTATCCGAAGGTATCGTAATGATGCTATTAGCAGGAACATTGCCGTTTGCACCAGGATTTTGTGCCTGGATAGGAGTCGGAATAGGATTTGTGTGTAGTGCTAAGACCTCTGCCTGTGTGACAAATGGCACCCCATTTTTCGTGGAAACGATGGTGCCAGTTGGAATGACTATGTCAGTCGTGCCTGTATTGGTAAAGACCACATTGCCGGTGGCTGCTTTTGTTCCTACGGTGGTGCTGCCAGTCGCGTGTCCAAGTCCTGTGACAGTGGTATCAAAAACGAGCGTGTGAGCAGGAAGGGTCTGGTGGACAACATCCTGGCGACTGGTGGCTGTGGCTGTCAGCGTCATTTGCAAAGGGTAATTCTGTGATGAAAGTGTGACGGACACATCAGCCGAAGGAACGAGAAATGCCAGCAACACAACGATGAGCAGGGTCAGGATAACCAGGAGGGGCGCCACCATACGGCCGCTACTTGCCCTCTTCCTCGCCTGTTGGGGTTGAGCAGCTGCGGGCTGCCTTCTAAAGCGCGGGATAGCTCCAGTGGCAGCACGGTTACTGGAGGGACGTTTCTTCAGCGGTGACTGCCCTGCCCTGGGCTTCGGCTGAGTGCGCGATTGAGGTTGAGGCAAAGCCACTGGCTGGGGAGGGCGATTACCCGTCCCTATAGTAGAGGGGGTCTGCTTTACATGTTCCCCAACCAGGCTTCCCGATGGACGGGCAGTGGGTGGAGGAGGTGAAAGCTGTTCCTGTTGATCGTAAACCGGCGGCAACTCCATATCATCAGAGTCTGGCGGAGGCAGGGGAGACTGAGGAGACTGAGGAGGCACCGGTGGTAGAACTTTGCCTGTACGGTTAGTGCGTGGACGAATCCCGTGAACACGTGATGGCCCTTGTATGTCCTGCTCCTCATCAGGAGCTGGCATGGTCCAGGAGGAAGACGAAGAGTCAGAAAGATCAACGATATCGCCCAGGTCTCCCTGGTCCTCGATATGTATACCATCGATGGGGGTTGGGTAATCAGCGAGATCAGGAACTTTATCAGTTATCTCATCCATGGAAACGGAAGCTCGTTGCTCGGGTAAAGGTACAGATTGGGCATCCTCCAGGTAGGTAAATGGGCCATCAGCCTCATGATGAGAGGGCAGATCAAATATTTGTGGTTTTGCCTCCTCAGAAGCTATGTGCGGTATGGCCTCTGATGAGGCCATTTGTGGTTTTGCCTGCAAGGGCGTGTCTTTGTCAGGCATTGGCACCGTTGTATCCGCGTCGCTTTGCTGGGCGGCCTGGCGAATGCTCTGTGATTGGTGGTAATCTTCAAGCTCTAAATTGGGTTCTTCATCCTCTATGGGGGGCGAGTACGGTGGAATGACTGGCCGGATGGAGGCAGACGAGCCAATACGATAATCAAAGCCCGGCGCGAACTGTTTGTCGTCCATTCCGAAAGTAGCTGAAGCAGGAGGAGGACTTTCAAGAGGAAGTTGCCCCTCGTTCTCTCTGTCTACATCATCTCTAGTGCCTTCCAGAGGCCGCCTTTCATCAACCTCTTGCTGCATCGCAGGTTGATTGAAATACTGTTGGGTAGGTTGTTCAGAAGGCTGCTTCACACGAGGCGTCGCTGTTTGCTGGTTGGGTAGACTTCTCCCAGGAGGGGTACGCAGTCGTGCCGAAGTTTTCCCCCCTAAGCTTGTACGGCCCGGGCGACTACCAGGACGTGGTCGACTGCTAGGAGGAGATTCCAGCGAATCAGCAACTTTAAAGCCAACAGCTTTGACCACGGAGCGAATCTGGCGGTCAGAGCTGATGACGAGGACCTCTTTGTTCAGTTCTCGCGCACGAGCATAAAGGAGCCGCCAACTGACGTGGCTACGTAATTGTGTCTGGGTCGGAACAACCAGTATGATACGTCGAGTTGGTATGCGCTCGAGGCGTTCTCGTACATTGGTTAGCTCTTCTTCTGGGCTGAGATAGATGATCTGCTCGTCTGCCATAAGTCCTTCACCCCCTTTTTTCCGATGTATCCCTGCGTTTGCAATGCATTATTACGTGCCCCCGGGATGTAGGTTTTTTAGTGCGCCCCTTCGGGGCGAAGGGAGGGAGAGAGATTCAGGGGACACCCCTGAAACCCCGCCAGGGGCCTTGCCCCTGGACCCCGCTTCTAAAAAGCCTAAATGCAAGGTATGTAAAGTAGCTATCAGATATGCATGTTATGGATCACGCGATAAAGAGCTCGTTCCAGGACATTATTCTCGTTTTGTAGCTCAATAGCCTGGTAGGCCAGAGCCATGGGCGTGATGTCTTGCGCGCTTTTTAGCTGTTCCCCTGGATCTACGATGCTAGCCACCATTTCCGGCTCTACCGTCTGTATAATTGGCGGACGAGCAAACGGTAGTCGCTCCGTCCAGGGGAAACTTTCGAGCTTTTGGCGCAAGTCTGGCAGTGCTGAGCCGCCCCCTACCAGATAGATTGCCGGTGGCAGTAATTCGCTCTTTGAGAGTTCCTCGATCAACAATTCCACCGTATCCATCCATGTCTGGCACTCTGGCGCAAGAATGGCTTGCATATCGTCGCGCTCACTCCCTTTGATGCTACCGTTACTATACAACAACTTGAATTTCTCGGCTTCTCGAATCGAGATCCCTTTACTCGTTGCCACGCGGCGCGTAAAAGTGCGCCCGCCAAGGGCAAACATGCGCGTTTCTTCGATGCCCCCCTGCCTGACAAGGGCAATATCAGTCGTTCCGCCGCCAATATCGATGAAAATGGCACCGCTGTCAGCGCCAGCGTTGGTACTTAAGCAGCGGGCCAGGGCGTAGGGCTCTGCAACAATAGTGACCAGTGTCAGATCTAACCCCTGGGCCACCGTCTCCAACGCGCCTAGTTGCATGAGTGGTGCAAAGGCACTAAAGAGGGTGAGTGTGAAGTGGCGTCCACGAAAACCTATGGGATTAGAAACTGTCTGTCCATCGATGCGTACAGAGATGACAGCCGCATTGGTCAAGCGCACTTCAATGTTCTGATAGCCTGTCTCGGCAGCAATGCGATCCTTGGCATTCTTCAGCAATTTCTGCTGCGCGCCTGTAATGAGCGATTCCAGCTCCTCAGGTGTGATCGGTTTCGTCGGTTGTTGGCGCTGCTTATTGACGACTATCGAACTACCTTTCACCAACTCTCCCGCAATGCCGATCACCGCTGAAGGAGCGACAACGCCGCCAGCTGACTTTTCGACTTTGACCAGGGCTTCATTACAATTGGCAATCACGCCTGGAATGTCGGTAACGATGCCATCCGACATATGGGCATAACTTTGTTGGTGGCGTCCTACACCCAGTACAAGCGCTTGATCACCCTGTACCTCGATGATGATCGCCTTCGCATAGGCGGTGCCAATATCGAGTGCAGTGTAAAGCTGGCGCTGATCATCCCCCCCAGGCGCAAATGGTTGATCACCATATGCACCCTCCTGAGGGTAGTAGTATCCATTCTCTTCTGGTCTTCTCGGAAGGAGGTTACGTAGACTTTGAAAGAGATTCTTCATTGCTCATTATCCCAACTATTGTGGTCAGTGCCAGCGTTCCTTTACAAAAGCAAACGTAAAGGTTGCATGTTATGTACTTTATAGCACAAAAACCACTGTTCTGGCAAAAATCACCTGATATTTTCCCGTACAAAGCCTGCTACAAGATCCAGGGCTGCGCCAAGCTCGGCCTTGTTTTTGCCGCCGCCTTGCGCCGATTCGGGTCTGCCGCCACCTTTGCCGCCTAAGCGCTCACCAACGGCATTGGCAATTTTACCGGCATGCAGGCCCCGCCGGGTCAGCGCAGGGTCAACATTTACCTGAACGCCTACGCGGTCGCCAAATGTGCTTGCCAGGACGACGACGCCCGAAGGGCTCAGCCTGGCTCGTACCATATCACCTAACTCACGCAAAATCTTCTCATCCGGCACATCCACAGTTGTGGCTACCACTAAGACGCCTTCTACATTCTGACTTCGTTGCGCCAGTCTCTCTGCCTGCTGCCGAACTGCATCGCGCTGAAACTGCGCGATCAAACGACGAGCGGCTGCAAGGTCCTGTAGCAGTTGTTCCAGGCGGGACTCAAGCATATCGGGCTGCGTCTGTAACCTGGCAGCCAGTGTATCCACTGTAGCACTGCGCTGGCGCAGGTAGGCTTCAGCAGCACGCCCTGTCAACGCTTCGATACGGCGAATACCGGCGGCAATACTGGTTTCCTGAATGGTGATATAGATACCGATCTGGCCTGCAGCGGAACAATGAGTGCCGCCACAGAGTTCTGTACTGCTACCCATCGAGACCACACGTACCATATCATCATACTTCTCACCAAAGAGAGCCATCGCTCCTGTCGTCAGGGCCTGCTCTAAGGGCATGATATTAGTATGAACAGGGAAATCGGCCCGGATCCAACGATTTATTTGCTCGTCAAGTTGAGCAAGTTCTGAGGGCGTGAGCGGTCGAGGGCAGGTAAAGTCGAAGCGCAGACGTTCTGGTTCAACCAGGGAGCCGCGCTGTTCTGTTTGCGGACCCAGCAGGTCTTGCAGGGCTTTATGCAGCAAATGGGTAGCGCTGTGGTTGCGCATGGTGTCTTCGCGGCGCTGCTCAATTACACTAGCCTGCACGCTATCGCCTACACGCATATGACCTTTGCTGATGTAACCGTAGTGGACAATCAGACCTTTGAGCGGACGACGTGTATCCTGTACCTGGAATACACCCATTGGCCCGGCGATATCGCCTTGATCGCCTATCTGACCGCCGCTTTCAGGATAAAACGGAGTTATATCGAGCACCAGTAAAGCCTTTTGTGGAAGGGTCCCCACAAGGGATGCCCCTACACTC
>WNFX01039282.1_pt1 | contig 10451 bp, 15 predicted proteins | sample 5400111 | NCBI WGS metagenome assembly WNFX01 (sample SAMN13153363, study PRJNA577476) | soil metagenome | isolation source: 40 cm soil or saprolite under grassland replicate 1 | place: USA:California | collected 2016-06-15 | reverse complement strand
ACTCAGAGATGGAGCCCTGAGCTAGGAATGCAATAATGTGTACCACGAATTAGACGCACCTAGTCCATTTCGCCGAAGATGAAGCGAACGCCATAGGAAAGCTACCTGCTAGACGGCGGCGTATCTGAAGCATTTCGTAGTGTGGTCGTTCACCATTCCAACCGCCTGCATGAACGCGTAGCAGATAGTTGGGCCGACGAACCTGAAGCCTCTCTCCCGTAGCTCCTTGCTCATCCCGTCCGACTCTCTAGTCGTTGATGGAATCTCACTGAGCACGTTGAACTTGTGCCTAATTGGTCTGTTGTCGACAAATCTCCAGATGTATTTGTCGAATGAGCCGAATTCTTTCCTTGTTGCTAGGAATTGTTTGGCGTTTGTGATTGTCGCTTCGATTTTGAGACGGTTACGAATGATGCCAGAGTCACTAAGGAGACGTTTGACATCTTTGTTCTTGTAACGGGCAATTTTCGCAGGATCGAAGTCATTGAACGCCTTACGATAATTTTCACGTTTGTTGAGAACTGTCTGCCATGCGAGTCCTGCCTGTGCACCTTCCAACGTGAGAAACTCGAATAGTACCCTGTCATCGTGCACTGGGACACCCCATTCTCTGTCGTGATATTGAATCATCAGTGGATTGTTGCTGAGGCTCGCCCAGTCACATCTTCTTACTACCGGCTCTTTCAATTCCGTTACAATTCGTCGTCTTCAATAGAGCTCTTAACTTCGCGAACGATTTCCCCATAGAGTCGGTTCCGGGTGCTCTTCCCTCCCGAAAGATGGATGTTCGATTCTTGAATAGCGGCGAGCAGCTTTGAGCTAATGCAGAAAGTGCCCAGATCGCGCAGAAGTGAAATTTTGGCCGGTCCTTGACGATGCCTCAGAAGGAGGTGGAAACCACCCTTTGGACTGTTAGAGAACGCCCCGTTATGTTACGGGCTCAGCTCGTTCAGCTTGTTGGCTCTGCGACGTCGCACACGGACTCCGAAGAAGACTGCGCCAAGCAGACCCGGGATCGCGAGACTGACCAGGCCGAGACGGGGCACGCAGAGCAGTAGTTGTGGAATGCAGCTCAGTTGCGTGAGATTAAGGGAGAGTTCCGCTCCATGGACTGCAGACACGACATTGGCTCCCACTACGCCCGCAATCTGCTGCTCGTCTTGGGAGCTGAAGCCTGGTCCCACTTCGAATGTGAAGGCGAGTGTTCCAAACATGTGATAGAGCCAGTCGTCGCTGTTTCCCGGCTTGTTGTGGTTGCTATGCCCTTCCTGAAGGATTCTGTAGCCGTTGGTAGAGGCCATCTCTTGAGCGTAGGCCCTGAAGGTGCCATCGTCGCTGGTCGACCCACGGGTGTATGACCAAGGAAATAGAATCCACTCTCCCGCTGTATGGTAGGAGATTGAAAAGACTGGCGGATGAGCCAGCGCGAAGTCGCGGATGGCTTGGGTCTCAGGTTCAGAGAAGGGAGCGGAACCCGGATACTCAATGCTGCTTGTCGTAACGAGGGAGCCGTCCATAGCGAATCCACCAGTATTCCACTGATAACCATAATTTCGGTTGAGGTCAACCCCAAAGGTCCCATCGCCATTGTCCCTCCTGTTCTTTCGCCAGAGGCTATCATGGATCCGGGAGTACTCATAGCCCATGTACAACACATTCTTCTTGGTGCCGCTTCCTCCGGGCATCGTGATCCGGAGTGCGACGATACTACGATTCTCCCAGGTCGTACCTATCGTCTCGTTGGAGACTAGGTCGGGATAGGAAGCAGTCAACTGCATCAGCTCAGACATTAGGGAAGAGTAAGTGTGGAACGTTGTCGGTGCCGGAACAATGACGCCAGGCGGAGTAGGATTGGCATAGCCAGCTCCATCCACCGTCGCCACTTCGGCATAGGAGGACAATAGAATCGCCAATATGTACACCATCGCCTTCAGTGTTCTCGAAATTTTCAGCTCGACCATTTCTTCTGTCATCACACTAACATGACTATGACGTAGAGAATCATCGCAGTGATCACCGAGACTGTTCCAAGCGTTGCCAACGTCGGCACTATCCCCTGTCTGTGCAGTTCATTCGCTATCAGCCCGGGTATGATTATTCCGATGACCTGGAAACCCTGATACGAATATGGCCCGGTGAAGAGATATGGGAAGGGGCCCGCCAGCAATCCAAACAGGGCATTGGCGACTAAACTGAGCGTCAGCGCCAAGAGCATGGTGACGGCGAACCTTCTCCTGCCAAAGAGGATCGTGAATCTAGAGGCTCGACTGATTATCAGAGCAGTCAAGAGTGCGATGAGAAGAGTGTAGACGACGATTATGGGATTGGTGATAAGGAATAGAGCGGTGTAGCCCGGGACCACGACCCCGCCCGGGGAGAGGAGCTCCCGCTCATAGAATATCATGCTCACCACTATTCCAATGAAGACTCCGATGGTCAAGATCTGACTGTTAACAGCTGGGAAGACCATTTCGTCTCACCCTCCTCCAACGTCTTGACCAGTCCATATCCGAAGCTAGTCACCATGTTACCACAAGCAACAACCACTCCGTTCTCCGGGGTAATCTCATCTAGACGTCTGACCACAGCACTAGGCTCCGTCTCCTCCATAGGGATGAGCCTCTCACTCGGGTAGCCTTCCTTCAGGGCACTCCTTACAAACGCGCCAACGTACTCGCCTGCGACAACGATATTCTCGAACTGGAATTTGCCCCCCATCAAGCGTCCGAACTCGACGCTTCGCTGAGCCCTATCGTTTCTACTGTTGAACATTCCGACCATCGGTCCCCTGTTTATCTGTCGCCTTCGAAGAAGTTCTTCTATCACGTTTGAGACCGAATCGATGTCATTTACGCCTAGCGCGAGAACCACAAGGTATCGCCCGTGGATGCCTTCCCTTCTGAAGATTCTCAGTGTGCCAAAGTCGGGAGTGGACTTTAGCATTCCCAATAGTGATTTGTCCCGGTCCATCCCTAGCAGCTGACTGACTCGGAGAGCTATTGCGACGTTCTCCTTGAACGTGATGTAAGGAAACTCGTCTATTAGAGAGTCAGAGACGGAGTTCTGGTCAGCCCTAACTAGGATCGTTCCTCTCTTCTCTGACTCTTCCTGCAGAACCGGAAGGAGACGGTCCTCACAGGTCACCAAGACTTGTCCCCTAGGAATCATCAAACACAGGGTTCTTGCGGCTCGGACAATGTCTGGTCCCATGATGTCCAAATGGTCGTGCCGGATGTTCGTGATTACGCCAATCGTTGCTCTGATCATTTTCTCCTCTGAGACTTGTTGGGCTTCCGGACAGAGGGCCATACACTCCACGACTAGCGCCTGAGCCCTCTGGCTTGCAGCGAAGACGACAGTGCTCATCTGTTCCCTAATATTGCCCTCAGGAAACCCGTCTGCCTCAAACTGTCTGAGACACCGCTCTCTCCCGTCTATGTCGATCGTTGTTGGCATTTTTCCAGTGGTTTTGACTACTACCCTTAGACCGTTCGCACGAAGGGCGGCTCCTATCAGGCGAGCGGTGCCAGTCTTTCCACGGCTACCGTTGACATGAATTCTGATTGGAATGGAATCCAAGAGTCGACGGTGATTCCTCCACTCTCTGATTCCCAAGAAAAGAAAGAGTGCCCAGAGCATGCTGAGACCTGTTGATAGGCCGATGGCCTCTGACAGGATCGAGAAGCGAGGAATCATGAAGGCCATTTGAGTGGAAACTGTTGTCGGTCCGAGGAGGCGGAGGGTGAGAAGGACACCACCCATCAGTGCCAAGACCATAGACAGGCGGTTTCGGCTCATCCAGGACTCAGACCCATTCTGAACATGTGATGTGCTTTCACCTGGTTGCATAGGATTCACTTCTTTTCCGGGATGGGTTGCGAGGACGGGTTCGAGAAGGGAGAAGTCCGTTCGGTGTCTGCATTGGCTCCGTCCTCTATCTCTCTCCCGGCGAACTGTCGAGAATCGGTCTTCTCTCGACGCTTCAGCCGGACTATGTAGAGGGCCGCGACGACAAGCGCTACAAGGGGGGCCCAGGACGTGAAGGCTAGGTAGTCGACGGAGGATTGCGGTAGACCGAATACTGGTGATGATTTCACGACTGATATCGTCACCTTGGACCCGACCACGCCGTTCGTGTCACGGGCGGAAAAAATGAGAATGTAGACTCCAGGGGCCTGATCATCGGTCGGTTTCCAAGAGAATATGTTAGCGGAAGGGTCATAGGATGAACCACGGGGAAGCCCCGCTACCGTAACGTTCACCTGTGAGGGCGGAAGATTGGGGTCTACGGCGACGATCGCGAAGGAGAGAAGTGTACCCGGATTAATTGTCTGCGGGCCGGGAAGGGTAAGAACCGGAGGGAGCAGCTTGTTCGCCTTGAGTACCTCGATCAACACCATGCTCGTGACTAGGGAAGAATTCTGGCTGTACGAGGCCGTTGTCTGGATCCGTCGCGTTTGCGGTGAATGTTAGGAGAGCCCCAACTTGAACCGTCTGTTGAGTCGGAACAGACAAGGTAATGTTGCCGCTGGTAAGCGTGGATTGGAAGTCAATTCTGGCGAGTCCAGAGTTGGTAGCGGCCATGTTATGGCCCCCGTTGACCTGGACTACGAAAAGAGCGGACACAACAATTGAGACTACGAGAAGAAAAATACTTCTAGCGACGATCTCAGACACAAAGAGTCTCATGATCTAGGCCCCCTTCTGCTCGTAAGTTTCCAACTGCGAATGTCAACTCTTTGCGTGCACACTTTCGCTGATTCATAAGACTTTCAAAATGCGCGATACAGGTCCCATCGTATAGCTACGTATGAAAGGAGACCTCTATCGATATGGCTAGATTGCTATACCAAAAGATATCGTCGACCCGTCTTTCGGGAACAAATGAATTGTATTAGCCCAAGACACAGCACTCAGACGACGGTAGACAAAGACATGTTCGGACTGCGAGATTACACTTCATTATTCGTAGAACCAGTCCGATCCAGTTTGATATCAGATTGGGCAGTTGTAGTTCGGTTGTTGCGGTTGTAGCCCTCATGTGTACCAGACGATACCCTGGCAGGAAGCGCTACGGCCCAAGGCTCCGTCAATATAAACCAACTATGTCGCTAATGAAATGCCCGCATCTTCGGGTTTAGGTTCAGAGGTTCGTCTCGTGTTCTCCATCAGCAATATGATAATTCCGCCTAAGCCTGATGTACGGCAAATTCACGAATATTCTTGATTCAAGAGGAGACTTGAAAGAACCACATTTAATCAAGGGGTCATGGGTGTCTCTACCTATCTGAGGTTTACTAGTTGACATCCGTTGTCGAAGTTGCGAAGGAGGAGAAGGCTGTTGAGTGGTTGATGAACAGCAAGAGTCCCGCCGTTCGATACTGGACTCTCAAGGACATTCTCGGCGAGCCGGACTCGGACGACGAAGTGATGCAGGCACGAGAGCAGATCTCGTCTTGGACCCCTGTAGCTGAATATTTGAGAGAACAGCACTCGGAAGGATATTGGGGTTCCGGAGAAGACGTCTACTGGCCCAAGTGGACGGCAACGGTTTGGCCCTTGATATTGCTTGGAGAGGTCGGTCTTCCGGGATCACATCCTTCGATCAGAAAGGCGTGCGAGTATTTCTTGAAAGTCATGGACGGACAAGATCGGTCGTGGCCTCCGCCGAAGTATGCTGACGAGGACCTCCGAGGCTGGCGTCTCGTCTGGGAGCCTTGCGTGACTGGAAACATGGCCTGGACCCTGGCCGCGTTTGGATACGGTGACGATCCTCGGGTTCGTGAAATGTTTGAATGGCCAGTCAAGTACCAGCGGGAGGACGGCGGCTGAAACTGTAACGACAAGACAGGAAAGGTTGTCCGACCTGAGTGGACCTTGTTGCATTTCCCAATGTTCTACTTCTACGATATTCTGCACGGGTTGAGAGTGTTGTCCAAGCTGGGGTACGCTGGGGATGAGAGGACGAGTGATGCGCGTCAGTTGTTATTGTCGAAAAGGCTTGCTGATGGGACGTGGCCATTGGAGGCGTCGTACGTCCGCGCTCTGAGACGGAACTTTGTGAAAGACCCGGCAACAGGCAAGTGGGGCCAGGTCAGGGACGAGAAGCTTGATCCAGCTGCCGTCTACACTAAGGGTGGAAGTGTTGCGGAGACTCCAGCGATCTATTCGAGCCTCGGCGAAGTAGGACGCTCTAACCCTTGGATTACGCTGAACGCTCTTCGTTCATTGAAGGGAGCAGAATTAGCATCATAAATGGCAGGGTCTTGGGAGAAGGCTGAGGATGCAGAAGAGCAAGGAAATATCGGAAAGGATTAGACCCCACATACTAATCAGGATCATAGAAGACTCGAAGATCCCGCTTGAAGAAGAGCCTAAGCTCCAAAAGATCAAAAGAAAAGTGGAACACGACGAACAACTCTCTCGAGAGGACGAAGTCTTCCTCACCAGACTGGTCGAAAGGGCAGACGAATGGCAGAAGGGACTGAAGAGCTCATCCGATACAGAGCCAGAGGACACCCTGCCCGGATGAGAAATGAAGAGATGGCGAGTCAAAGAATGAGTTCAAAGGATGACGAAGCTAACGGGAGAGAGGACGAAGAGGAAGACGACGACGAGGAACCCGAGGAGGAGACTGACGACGAGTTGCCAAAAAGCGACAGTAGAAAACTTTCGAGTATGGTGGGCCGGACTGGGAAAGCAACCGCTGAGCATCAAGCGGGATAGCGTAAACTATTGGGAGTCTAGTTGCGATGGGAAAGAGTGCGCATTGTTCCCGGTGATGCAGTAGGAGGTTGTGAGTGTAACGATGTTGATGCCTTTTCGGCGCTGTCGGCGAAGCTGATCAGATAAGTAACTAGGACTCCGAGTACAAACGCATTTGTAAGATGAACAATAATCACAACACCACTGCTTGTTCCAAGAGCAATGAATCCTAGAATTATCTGCACGACATAGTCAGCTATCGCTGCTATTCCCGCTCTGAACAGGGTTGACTTTGAACCGAGCTGCCTCGCAGCATAAACTGTTGCTATGATGAGGACTCCGAAGGTCACAACTCCCCAGACTAGGTGATACTGGACATCGATGTACCCGAAGACAGCACTGCCTCCCAGGATGACTTGGACGAACAGCATCAACCCGACGAAGTTCGCAACTAACCGTGCGGGCTTCAAGACGCTTGGAAAACACTCCCTTCTGTAATATCAGATTTTCCTATTTATCCAAAACGTAGCCTGGATGGAGATCGCTTGGCGTATGAGCGTTAGGAGTCGCAAACCACTAGAGGTCAAAACGTTCTCGCATTTCTGCGACGACAACCGCTCCGAGGGCGAGAAACATCAATCCCCCGTCAAGCACTAACAATACCACGAACAACGACGCTAGAATCGGAACAAACACGATTCCCATGCTGGCAAAAAACAGACTCAGACCCATGATGGCCAGGATGGTGCCAATTTTCTCTCGGAGGATCTCCGACATCATTTTATCATCTCATTTTGTCTACCCGTTCGAAATATTAAACTTTGAAAGGCTTGGCCAAGATTCAACGATAAAGATGAACTGAACGGCGTTTCACGCCAGGGCCACCTTCCCAGAAATGAAGCTGTACCTCCTTGTTGTAGTCGGCTTGTAACACCAGCACCTGTCAAAACGGTGACTTCTCCAGCGACAAATTGGTCCTGACCGCAATGTTGAACTGAAGAGGCACTCAATAAGGACCTATGCTCGATTCCAACAAGGTCCCCGTTTCTCAGTCAGCGCTGTTGGTAATCGACGCGCAAGACTCCTTCAAGACCGGCTCTCGCTGGGACCAACGCAGCAACCTCGCTTTTGAAAAGAATGTCAGTGCACTAGTCGAAGCATATCGAGTTGCTAGTTTGCCCGTCGTGTTCTTCTTGCATACTGACAAGGATGAAGGGTTCGCTCGAGACAGCCCATCCTTCAAGCTGATGGACTTTCTCAAACCGCGAGCAGACGAGCCGGTGATGGTCAAGAACACACGAAACTGCTTCACAAGCACCTCACTGCAACCGTACTTGATCGAAAAGGGCGTGAGACGCGTCAGCATCGCAGGCATACAGATGGAGCAGTGCTGCGAGACCACCGCGAGGATCGCAGCCGACTTAGGCTACGCGGTAGACTTTGTCACAGAGGCGACGATGACTTTTCCAATCCCGAATTGGGACAAGCCAGGCGAAGAACTCGGAGTCGACGCCATACGTGAACGCACAGAATACGCCCTACGACGACGCTTCGCGCGCATCACTACGGTGAACCAACTCACAAAAGAACTCAGCGAGGTCCAACGAAGAGCCTGAGTCCTCGCCCGAAGAAAATGGTGGTTATTATCCGAATCGATTGAGAGTATTCAGTCTTAGACCGTCAACTAACCATTCCTTGCTTGCGTTGTTCGACCAGTTCTGGAAGACTGGGTCGTTTTACGGGATCTTTACGATGATTCTTCAATGTTGCACCTGGATGCCATTTTGTCGTGAAGGAAAAGTAGCCTTCGAGTATCGGAAGCGTATCTTCCCCTTTCTCCGTGAGGATCCAACTGACAAGTTTCGGTCTCTCTTGAATGATAACGGGCGTGATGAGACCACTCTCCTCAAGCTCGTTCAGCCTCATGATGAGGACGCGCGCGGTCAGCCCGGGGAGACTCCGAAGAATCCGGTTGAAACGGTCAATGTGTTCTACTCCTATGCTTCTGAGAATGTGAATAGCCCACTTTCTTCCCAGCGTTGCCAGATCTATTCCGACTGGGCACTGTTTTGACCCTCTTGAGATCCTTGTCCTTTTTTTCGTCTCTTCCGCGGCGAGCATTTCCTCGCGCCTAGTATACTCCTGGTATCTTCCCCGTTCTTATATTGACTACGCAAGCGGCTTGGTTATGAGCTCGACGGGCGCGTCGTGGCCAGTTGTCGCGGGCACGTACCAGGTTGGCGATCCAAAGGCGCCAGTTGCCGTCTGTGCTCTGACCTCTAAACGGCTGATGAGCCCCCTCGCGGGACTTCCCGGAGTCGCGATTGCCGGCATGGTCTATACCGCTAATCTTGGAATTGCTCGAATCATACTGAATATCACGACGAATCCATCGATCCGTTTCCTTCTCATCTGTGGAAAAGACTCAGCCCTCTTCCAACCGGGACAGTCCCTCGTAGCGCTCGCAGAACAAGGGGTCGATGCTGCAAAGCGGATCATCGGATCAGCGGGCTACGACCCGGTTCTACCGACAATCACTCCCGACCAGATTGATCAATTCCGCAAGCAGGTCGAGGTTCTCGACTGGACCGGCGAAGAGGATCTTCAGACCCTTGAGGAACGCGTCAAAAGTCTATCCGCCCGCAACCCGGGAACTTTCAAAACAGACAAGACCCTAACATCTACATCGGCAGCCGGAGAACGCTTCACGAGCATTCGGCCCGGGGGTCAACGTGAGCCCCTACTGTATGATCCTAAGGGATACTTCGTAATCAGCATAGATCCTGAACAGAAAGAGATCATCCTACAACACTACCTCCCTAACCACACGCCCGCTCATGAGATGCGAGGAAGAGGAGCAACCTCCATGCTGCTCGGCCTACTCCGTGACGGACTTGTAACGCAGCTCAGCCACGCAGGCTACCTAGGTGAAGAGCTAGCCAAAGCACAAACAGCCTTACAATTTGGTATGAGGTACGATCAGGACAGACCCCTAAGGCCACGCGAATCCCCTGCAGCAACAACAACTTTGCCACAGGCAACGGTTTCAGAGAAACAGAGCACAACCCAACCTCAGGCGCCTCCAAAGCGGATATTTGTCGAAGTGTCTACTTTGAAACAGCTGGAGACCATCGCACCGAACACTGACTTAGACCTGTTTCTGTCGGTTACGGATCTACCGCGAGAACACGTCCTGGGCGGGAGATTCGTCGAGCCTGACACGACGGGAGCCTCCAGGGTTCTTAGAGGAACATCGCAACGAATCGAGATCGAATGGACCGCAGCGAGCCGTTTGGTCATGGGAGGCGCAGAAGACCTCGTGATAGGCGCAATTCTCCGCGTGCTTGGTAAGTTCGACGAGAACAATCTAGTACACGGAGAGCAGATCATAGTCCTAACACGGGTCGAGAAGCTAATGTGACAATGTTGGAAGAGAGGCGATGGGGTTAGCATGTCTGATGTTGTGATAAGGTCGACCGAGAATGGTCCCAATCTCGTGGTAGTCGAGGGGAAGGTTGTTCAGGCTTGGTGTCGCTGTGGCGGCTCTACCATCATGCCCTTCTGTGATGGCACACACAAGAAGAACGGGTTTAGGGCCAAAACGCACGAAGTTAAAGTTCGCTAAAGCGACATGCCATTAAAACGTAGACATAGCCGGTGTCATATTACTGAAGCTTAGCTAGAGCATGACGTATCAGGTTGAGCTGGCCTACACCAAACTCCAGTCCTTCAATTCTGCCTTGGTC
>WNFX01007211.1_pt1 | contig 10452 bp, 9 predicted proteins | sample 5400111 | NCBI WGS metagenome assembly WNFX01 (sample SAMN13153363, study PRJNA577476) | soil metagenome | isolation source: 40 cm soil or saprolite under grassland replicate 1 | place: USA:California | collected 2016-06-15 | reverse complement strand
CAAGCCGAGGTACTCCGCCAGCCCTCCAGGGGTCGGGTGGCGCAAGACCGAGCCGGAGGCGATCACCACCGGCAGCTCGGCCGGGGTGAGGGCGAACTCGCGCAGGAGGCCTTCGACGGCAGCGTCACGGTCGGGGTCGAGCCACTCATGGGGGATGCCATTGCGGGCCAAGAACTCCCGCACCCGCAGCGACTCGGGCGAGAACCGGGAACCGACGACGCGGATGGCAGCTGATGCGCCGCTCAGCAGCGCGGACCGGCGGGCGAGAAAGGCGGCAAGGATCGTGTCGCCCAGCCTCGGCGCTGTCGCGATCAGATGGTGCAGCCCCGCCCTGGGCACCACGATGACCTCACCCGGCTCAACGACGCGGGCCGACAGATACACCCGCTGACCGCTCAGCAGGTTCAGCTCGCCCAGGAATTGCCCAGGACCGTGGCGAGTGATGATGCGCTCCTCGCCGTCGAAACGGACCACGATCTGGGCTGCTCCCGAGAGGATCACGTAGAAGTCGTAGGTGGCGTCCCCCTCCCGATAGAGATACTCGCCCACGGCCACCGACCGTCGGGTCCCGAGCGCCTGGAGAACGGCAAGCTCGGAGTCATCGAGTGTGGGAAACGCGACGGCGTCCTCAGCCATGGGGAGGGCTGGCCAGCCCTCCGCTCGTTTCCCGTGCTGGGTGTTACTTGTGTTTTCCATGGGTTGCTCCACCTGTTTGTCTCACTGCTCTCTTGACTTCTCCCCTCGAGGGCTTCACGATGTTCGGCTCGCTGCCTGGAGTGCAGCAAGCAAGGCATCCTGTTCCCAGGAACCGCGATACAAGACTTCATGGATGAAGAACGTGGGGGTGCCTTGCACTCCACTGCGTTGGCCACCTTCCACATCCTCGTGCCATGCTCTTTTTTCCTTTGCCAGGTATCTTCTTCAGATACACCTGTGATGTCTAGAGAATCACGAATCGATCAAGCAAACTCGAGCATCACCTGATCGATGTAACACCAACCCCAGTCCTCACCAGGCTCGAAGGACTGGATAATCGGGTGGTTGGTCGCGTGGAAATGCTTGGTGGCGTGCTTATTCTTCGAATCGTCACAGCAACCGACATGTCCACAGATGAGACAGAGGCGCAGGTGCACCCAGGTATCTCCAATTTTCAAACAGTCCTCACATCCCTTGGCGCTCGGTGTGACGTCTTTTATCTGATCAAGATGCGTACATCTCTTTGCCATGTTCCCTTCCTTCCTGATGCGTGCGTCCGACTCGGGCCAGCTCTCATCCTTCCTCCTGGAGATGCCGGCGACAACTTTTTATGGTCCGAACCCTTGCACATCGGTACGTATGACTCATCCGACATATGTATATTATCACTTTCCTGGGGACGCTGGTGCATGAGCAGAGAGGTCTTGACGTCCCTCTCACTTAAGGATACTATAGCATGGTATTGGCTCATTTGGTAAGTAGGTACCTGAAAGTGCCTAAGAGACATGAAGGAGGTGAAGGAGATGGAGACGAAGCACTACTCACACGCGACGGTGTTCGACTCGCAGTATGGTTCGCGGCAGGTGCTTGATCTGCTCGCTGAGAAGTGGACGGCACTGGTTCTGTATGCCCTGGCGTTTGGGGTGAGACGGCACGGCGAACTCAAGCGGGAGATCAAGGGCATCTCCCAGAAAATGCTGACGCGAACCCTGCGCAATTTAGAACGTGATGGGCTGGTGAAGCGCACCGTCTACCATGTGGTCCCACCTCGAGTGGAGTATGCCCTGACTCCCTTAGGCCAGACATTGAGTGAGTTGCTCAAGGAGATCTGCACGTGGGCTGAAACTCATTTTGCTGAAATTGAGGATGCCCGGGTAGTACCCCACGTCGGTTCCCTTAGTTGCCCATACTATTCCTTCTCTTACGACTGTGCATCTTCCTTCAATTATTTCTGCAAGACATCCCTGGATATGCTCCAAAGGGATATGGAGAGGCAGAGGCGACATTGACGTTACCAGCCTTTGAGCAGCGCTTTCGGAAGTGGTTGCTGGAAGACTATCATTACCGAGTCCATAGCGAAAATGAGTGATCACAACGGGCGGGAGCCTCAGACCTTTGTCGTCACCAAAAGCTATCGGCGTTTCACTGAGCTGTGCGATGTCTGTCGGAGTGCTCGTTCGATCGGTCTGGGATATGGGCCGCCAGGCACGGGAAAAACCGAAGCTGCCAGGTATTACGCGCAATGGGATCAGGTTGAGCCATTCTTGCCGGGACCCTTGATCACCTTCGCCGGGTGGAGTGCCGTGGATGGCTTCTATCCCTACAAACCGTTTACCTTTTCTTCCGCACCACAGACCGCACCCATCCTGGAGTGCCGATGGGGAGCAAGGCGGAGCGAGAGAAACCTCAAAGACGCTGCCACCAGAGATTCGCTAACTCATCGTTGACCTGCACGTTGAGATGTCAGATACATCGAAGAACATCTGCTTCCTGATCCGAAGCCCGTCTACGTGATCACCATCGCGTCCTCCGGGCTCACACCCCTCTATAGTGTTGCTGTAGCCATGCTTCCCAGCTTACTGTGCCTGTGGCCTGTTGTGGGCAGGTATTGCCACCCTGGCGCAGTCCGCTGGCTGTTTTGCCAGGCAGCCAGAGGGGGATGATGGCACGGTGTATTCCACGCTGCCTGAGCCAGATCCGCGCCAGCTCTCCAGAGGTGTAGACCTGCGGGCCGCCCATATCCGGCAGGCGACCGGATGGGCCAGCCTGGACGATCTCACAGAGACGTCGGGCCACTTCCTCCTCGGCAACGGGTTGGAGCAGCAGGTCAGTCGGGAGAAGCGCAACCAGGGGGAGCTTGGTCAGAATTCGCAGCAAGACATCGATGCCGTAATGAAACTGTGTCGCCCTGAGGATTGACCAGGGGAGGCCGCTGTGCTCAATGAGGTCTTCGCTGGCGAGCTTGGCTTTGCCATAGGCATACGGGACCTTATCAATTCCCACAATCGAAATGTAGACCACATGCGAGACACCCGCCTCGCGGGCAGCGTCCAGTAGGCGGCGCGTGCCTTCGACATCGATCTGCCAGGTATGGTGGTTTCCGTTGCTGGCGGCATGGATCACAACATCAATGCCCTGGACTGCCTCAGCCAGGCCCGCGCCGGTCTCCAGATCAGCCTGCACCCACTCCGCGCCTGGCCAATCACCTCCAGGTCTGGCCCGTCGACTCATCCCACGCACGGGATACCCTGCCGCGCTCAATTGCTTCACAACCAGGCGGCCCAGTCTTCCCGCGCCGCCTGTCACCAGAATATGTTGCATAGTATTTCCTCTCTTGTTTCTCTGTGCTTTGCATGCCTCTCTCTCGGAGGCTCGTACAGGAGACGAGAGAGCACGGGCAGATGTGACACCCCTCTGGTTGTTCTCTGTCCTGCTATGGGCTTATAATAAGGGAGAAGGAGAAAGGTGAGCAATGGACGAATCCATGCAAAAGGGGAACCAGGGAGAAGCGTTCGAGCACTATCGCGTGCTGCTCTTTTCCATTGCCTATCGGATGACTGGCAGCGCCAGTGACGCGGAGGATCTGGTGCAGGAGACCTATCTGCGCTATCAGGCGAGCGAAAGCTCGGAGATTGTCTCTCTGAAAGCCTATCTTACCACGATTATTACCCGTCTGGCGCTGGATTATCTGAAATCGGCCCGCGTCGCCCGCGAACAGTATATGGGAGCCTGGCTGCCCGAACCTCTCCTCACATCGGAGGATGGTGGGTTTCCTCTGGCAGGCCTTGAGCAACAAGAAGCGCTTTCTCTGGCCTTTTTACGCCTGCTAGAGGCTCTCAGCCCGCCTGAGCGCGCCGTTTTTCTCCTGCATGAAATCTTTGATTACCCTTTAAGCGAAATCGGGGTGATGCTGGAGAAAAGCCCTGCCAATTGCCGCCAGATCTTTCATCGGGCCAGGCAGGCTTTGCAGGACAAGCGCGCGCGTTTCGAGCCGGAGCCCCAGCGCCAGCGCCAGCTTCTGCTCAGTTTTCTTTCCGCCAGTCAGGCCGGGGACATGACGGCTCTGACCAGCCTCCTGGCTCAGGATGCCGTCTCCTGGTCGGATAGTGGCGGCAAAGTGCAGTCGAATCTCAAGCCTATCCACGGCCAGCAAGCCGTGGCGCGTTTCTGGCTGAGCGTGATGCGCAAAAATCAGCGGCCTCTGACCGAGACCCTGGCCGAGATCAATGGCAGCCCGGCCATCTTGTTCTGGGAAGAGGGCAGCCTGGCCGGAGTCATGAGCCTGACCCTCAGCGCCGTGGGCATTCAGGAGATCTATGCTCTGCTGAACCCTGAGAAACTGGCCTATCTGCAAAAACAGCTCTCCAGCTGCAGAAGACGAAGCAGCTTTGAGTCCTGAACCCAGGAAAAGATGGGCTCGTGCCAGTGCCCTACCTGCTCATCTCGATCTGGAGACTCCTTATCTCACATAACTGGGGCGCCTCCAACAAGAAGCTAAGAGTGCTTCCGTTTCTGTAAGGATGCAAAAGAAGAACAGTGTTGGATTGACTCCTTCAACTTACTCAAACTATCATAGAAGACGAACGCATCCTCACACAAGATGTCAGGAGAACGGTGGGAAAGCGAACGGAGAGAAACACAGAGTCAAGGAGAGATGAGCCATATACCCTGCGCGCAGCCTTTCGACCTGTTGAGGCATCCAGCCGGAAGGCCATGATCGAGCGGACCGTGCCATTCATTGGCGCAAACCTGCGCCAAGAGCTCTGGGAGCCAGGGGTGTATGGCGGCGTTGTAGCCTTGCGCATGCTCGCTCAAACGTTTCACACGCAAGTGCCTGAGCATCTGGCTACGCACCTGTTCTACTTTGCCCTGCCCCTTGGATTAAGGCACAAGGTCGATGCTCAGCTCTTTCTGAGAGAGGGGAACCAATCCGAGGCAGCAGGACTGATCGAACAGCAGGCTCGCCTGCTTGGCCAGGCCCAGTATGCCGGTGTACAGCACACCTGGTCCTCGGTTGCCACCTTGATCGAGCAGGTTGCCACGCTAGAGGAGCGCTTGATAGCAATCTGTAAGTCCTGGTGAAGCTTCGCTCCTCATCCTCCTTTGGATGTTCACGAAGAAGAGATTGCTTGCTCCTGGTCCTCGTTGCTCTCCGGAAGGAATCGTTTGCGCCAACACGCCGCGCAGCACCTCCTGCGGGCTATGGCGGTTGTCCTGGCGTTCTCGATGGGCGAAGTGGACCTGGACGTTGTAATCGTGGACAAACTTACGGTGCGCTGATCGGAATTTCGGAACTTCCTGCTCTATGGAGAACGTGCTCTGGCCAGGCAGGAAGCGGTGGTGAGTATTTTCCAGGATCTTCTCACGCTAGAGTATGAGCAGGAAAAGCTCTGGCGCTACTCGGGTGGGGATGGGAAAAACTGATCAAAGAGACCTGTTCCCTTCAGTTGGACAAAAGGCGAGAGGCCGCAGCGCTGCTCAGAGTGGTTTGTGCATGTAGGTGACAATCTCCGAGTCTGTTCTGGGATGGTCATTCCTCTCAACGTACTCCCAGCTAATGAGAAATTCCCCCTGTCCCCAGTCAACATACCCCAGGTGTTCATACAGGCGTTTTGCATCTGGATTATCGGTGCTTCCCACCTCTAATCCTATGTGAGTGCCTCCGTGTTCTTTTGCTAATCGCTCAGCTTCCCGAATGAGCGCCGTCGCTACTCCCTTTCTCTGATGGGCGCCGTGTGTTGCTCCTGCCTCCAGGTAAGCCGTCTTCGTCACGTCCAGATACGTCATGACAGGCGCATCCTGAGGCCCGCTCCAAAGCAGTAAGAAGTGACCAAACGGGGTGTGATCATGCCAGGCGATGAGGTAGACCCCTTCCCCTTGCTTCTGGACCTTATAGCGCTTGTAATGGTCTTTTGACAGCGTATCTGGATCAAACATGTGTTCCAGCATGTCCAATTGAGATGCTTCTGCGGGTTTAATTTCGAACAGGAGTGCTTGTTCGTCCATCAGTCTATCCTTCCTCAGATCCCCATGCGACAGGGAAAGGAGAACCAGCCGGCAACCGCAGCCATGGCCTCATGAGGTGCGCTTCTCGTTCCTCTCTTCGACGATCTTTCTGCGCCGCCTGTTCTTTGAGATCCGCAGACCCTTTTGCCAGGTCTCTTGCTTCTTCTTCCGTCATGCTTGTAGTCTACCAGCTTTGTCCAGCCTCTCTCAGCGAACCTGAGTAGTTACGATCGGTTTTTTGTTGCAAGGAGTACTTTCACTATGTGTAACCTCTCACCCAGGTCGATGTGACAGGGGGTTATCCTGCCTGACAGATCTGTACCGTCGTATCGACGGAGCCGGAAGCAATGCGCGTGGCATCTGGAGACCAGGCCAATTGCAAGACGGTAGCTGTATGGCCGTCATAGGTCAAGATGTGCTCCCCTGTCGTAGCCTTCCACACCTGCACTGTCTCATCTGCCCCTCCCGAAGCCAGGCGGTCGCCATGAGGCGACCAGGAGACATCGGTGACAAATCGAGAGCCAGCGTGGCCATGATAGATCAAGACATGTTTTCCCGTGGTGGCGTCCCACACTTGTACCGTGGCATCAAGGCCTCCCGAAGCGATGCGCGCCCCATCGGGTGACCAGCGTGCGGTGATCACTGCTGCGGTATGGCCGCGATACACGAACACATCGGTTCCGCTGGTGGCATCCCAGACGATCACCGTGCCGTTCTCACTTGCCGAAATGATCAGCTTACCATCAGGTGACCAGCCGACTTGTAATATCGGACTGTCGATAGTGGTGTGATAGGTCAGGAGATGGTGACCAGTCGTGGCATCCCAGACCTGCACCGTCCCATCAAGGCTCGCAGAGACAATTCGCTTGCCGTCAGGTGACCAGGTGACATCACTTACCGCCAGGGCATGCCCCTGATAGGTCAAGAGATGACCTCCCGTGGCAGCGTTCCACACCTGCACCGTGGCATCGTCGGAGCCGGAAGCAATGCGCCTGCCATCGGGTGACCACGCCACGGCACTCACTTTAGAAGAGTGGCCGCGGTAGGTGAGCGTGTGGCCCCCAGTGGCGGCATCCCAGACCTGCACTGTCCCATCGTAGGAGCCAGAAGCAATGCGCCTGCCATGCCAGGCCACTGCGTCCACAGTGCCTCTATGGCCGTGATAGGTGAACACGGGAGTATGCAAGGTGACTAGGTTGGATGGAGAAGAGGTAGGAGGACGAAGAGTAGGTGTGGCAGGAGGGGATGAACGCACAGGAGTACAGCCAATCCCAGCGAGCGTGAGGGTCAGACCGAGCAGTCCCTTGACAACGGCACGTCGGGAGGGCGGTCGCGGGACAGGTGCTGCTCGTTCAGCCATGGTCAACTCCCCTTTTCTGAAAGTGCGTTCTGGGATGGGACACTTCATACGACCAGGTGAACACACGCCATCGTTGTGTCGGCCAGCGGTACGAAGCGCTGAATCGCTTCAATTAGTACGCCGTTGCGTCAACAAACCTCACAAGTGCTGAGGTGGAACAAGCTTACTCTGCTCTTCTCTCGATCTCTGCTAGCGACTTCATCGAGAGTGTTGAAAGGCCAGCAGGTTACGGCGAGGTATCAGCAGGACCACCACATATACGTCAGGTTCAGCAAGTCGGGATAAGGTTTGTCCTCCCTTCACCACGATCTTCGTCGATTTCTACGTTCTCTGTCCTTTGCTTCCTGGCTTCTTCCCATGATCGTCTCGTTGCGCATCCCGGGGGAGCAGATCTTTCCTGAGGTAGCCAACAGAGCAATGTAGTTGATTCTAAAACTCATTGCGGAAATTTCCCCAAAAACCATATCTTGGCCGCAGCGGCCAAGATATGCCTTGTGTCACACAAGGACTCATCCGAGTAGGCATTCGTGCCAGAGTAATAGCTCCTGCGCCCCCAGGCCATTCCACCAGTCAGTAGAGTTCTACTTCCTTTTCTCCGCCTCCCAGAAAGAAAGCTTAATCGAAAAAACTATCAAGGAGCCAAATTGACCACCAAACAAACCATCGCATCGACACCACCATCAAACGTCAAAATAAGCTCACGCATTTCCCCAAAAAATTATGTCGCAAAATCGGAGACATTTTCCCAAAAATCTATCGCATCTCGATCTCAATCGCTAATAGCCTCCAAATCTGCAATAAAGATCGCACCTGCTACAAGTGAAACAAGTGAAACAAATGAAACAAGTGCAACAAGTGCGACAAACAGTAAGCACAGCCCTCAAGAGGATTGAACCTTTTCAATCCTCCCATCATGGATCAATACATGCTAGAGAACGGTAATATGTAGGGGCGACCCTTGCCGCATTGACTCCAACAAAATCGAAAAGCCCATCACTCACCCGGCTTTCTTGCTGGGAGGTCGAGGTCCACGCGCGCAGTTGCGCTGAGCGTAGCGCCCGGTATCGCGTGGCTGCAACGCCTCCGGTGGCGCTGGCGTGATCCAGGTAGCGTCCACAAACGGCACTTGCACCTCGATGCGCGTACTGGGCCGAATGAGGCCCACTTCGCGCCCCACCCGTCCCAGGAAAGGCAAGGGGGCGATGCCTCGCTGCAGCAGCCCTGGCACGACCTCGACGAGCAGGTCAATGGAGACCTCGAACGGATCGACCCCCTCCTGAGCAGCCAGTTGCACCTGCAACCCATGGAACAGCTGCGCCAGCAGCAAGGCACACCAGATTTGCACTTGCACGACCTCCCATTTGGCGCTCCAGAGCTGGCCGAGCTGCAGGTGCTCTTTAAGCACGCCGAAAGCCAATTCAATATCCCATCTGCGCGCATACAGCCCGGCGAGGTCGGCCAGCGAGAGTTGCTGGGGGTCGAGCACATTGGTCAGGTAGCGATGCAGCCGCCCATGAGAGTAAAACTGCACCAGCCGCACGGGATATTTGGCGCGGTCGGCGCGGTACTTGCCCAGCCACACGATGGCATCGAGCACCCCATCGCCTTGATAGAGGATATGACGCACCTGCATGCTGGCGTGATTGGCGTAGCGACTGATCCACCACAGCTGGCGCTCGGTCAACTCGTCAAACCAGGGAAAGCTCAGGTAGCCGCGGTCAAAGAGCAGCAGCGTGCCGACCTGCAACCCCTCCAGCAGCAGACGCGCCTGCTGCTTGCAATTGGCGACCGCCTCCTGCCACACTTCCACGCGCACCCATTGTTGCTGACGTAGGTCAAACAAGGCGCTGATACGCCCGGCCAGCGAGCGTGGGTCGCCCGGCAGCACCTGGCGTAACTCGGGCAGCCAGCGTCCCACCGCGTCCAGCGTACTCTCATCCAACGCCAGCACCTGGCTGGCCCAGGGAGCCAGCCGGCGATCTTCCAGCCCAGCCAACTGCTCCCTCATCCAGCCACTCACCTGCACAAAGAACAGGCGCATCACGCAGGCGGCTCGCGCCAAGCGGTTGTAGATGGCCTGATCGACGACCTGTACCGGTGCAAAAGGCCCGATCGCTCGCATGCAGATCATCCGCCACAGCCCTAATTGGCTCCCGAAGCCCTCTAAGCCACACAGCACAATACTGAGGCACAAGTGCGTGGCCGTCAGCCTGGCGGGTTTGCCCCGTCGCTTGGCGGGCTGGATGAGCGCCTGGCTTCTCTGCGTCAGGTAGTCCACCATCTGCTGGCCGCTGGGCACCGGCAGTTGTCTCTGGGATTCGAATGCGCTATCATGGGTCATGAGAAGGAGTTCCTTTCTGGTTTGTCAAGATGTTTTGAAAGAATTCTCCTTCTTTTTTTCGGCTTTGGCAACCCCTCCTCCCATTTTGTTGGAGTGAATGCCCTTGCCGTCGCCCAGGTCAAGCTTAGGCACTCACTCTATATCCCCATAATAACGCGGATATAGTTGCGGGTCTCTCCGGGGAGACAGTTCATCCAGTTCCCGGCCCCACAGCTATTGATGGCATTTTGCAGGGTGCCGGACCCACCATTATAGGCGGCGAGCGCCTTGGCATAGTCCCCCCCGTAAGTATTCGCGTATCCTGCCATCACGTGGGCAGCGGCATTAAGGGCCGCGTTGGGGTCCCAGGGATTGATACCCAGTCCAGCCGCGGTGCCAGGCATAAACTGGGCAATTCCCTCCGCGCCAGACGGTGAGATGGCGTTAGGGTTAAAGCCACTTTCCTGGTTTATCTGCCGGACAAAATAGACAGGCGAAATGCCCGCGCTGGTGGCAGCCTGTTGCGCAATCGCCACATAGACACTTTTGGGCAGCATCATAGGCGGGGGAGGCGGTAGGGTGTTATTCTGAACGGTTTTATTCTCAATGGCCTGCGCAGAATGCGACAGGAACTGCCAGTTCATCTGCTGAGCATGAATCCAGTCATTGATCCCTTGAAAGAAAGAGAAGCGTCCCTGCCCGCTGCTGAGAGGCGTCATATAGATCAGCGTCGTCATCACGACCAGCAGGATCGCCATGAAAATGATACCGTGGCGCAGGCGAGGAGATA
>WNFX01007210.1_pt1 | contig 10452 bp, 8 predicted proteins | sample 5400111 | NCBI WGS metagenome assembly WNFX01 (sample SAMN13153363, study PRJNA577476) | soil metagenome | isolation source: 40 cm soil or saprolite under grassland replicate 1 | place: USA:California | collected 2016-06-15 | reverse complement strand
CGACGATGCAGACGAATTCGCCGGGCGCGATCCGCAGGTTGATGTCGTCGAGCGCAACGACGCGAGCGGGGCCGCTCAGATACTCCTTGCGCAGTCCGACGATGTCGATCGCCGCGCCGCGCCGCTCGACGGCCATTCCCTCCTCCCCGCGTTGCACGTTGGCGATGGCTCACCCCTCATCCTGAGGAGCGGTCCGAAGGACCGCGTCTCGAAGCATGAGGCCGCGAGGTCCGGACTTGATCTTAGCGGCAGCCGGCGAGTGTGCTCTCCTTGTTCTCGAGCACGAACGGGGGGAGCTTGCTCAATGCGTATTCGACGTAGCTCTTGTCCACGATCCGGTCGGCCGGAAGCTCGGCGTTGCTCATCTTGCTCTTATGGAACCAGACCTGCATGTCGAGCATGCTCGCGACATTGATCGCGCCGTTCGGGCTGCGCGCCGGCCACGGATATTTGTGCAGCAATTCCGGCCGCGTTTCGGTCCCGGTGCGGATCGCGAGGTCGATAAACTCCGGACGGACGGCGCCGCCGTGGTAGGCCTGGCAGTAATCGCGGATGGCGCGCAGATAGGCGACATAGTAGTTGCGCACGAGCTGCTGGTTGGCCTTGGCGAAATCGGTGTTGATCATGCTCACCGCGATGGTGAGCGGGTGCGGTTTGACGGTGTCGTCGGGGTCCTTGAAGTTCACGGCATGTCCGCCGTCGAGCAATTGCGCGGTAAACGGCGGGATCGTGATCGCGGCGTCGATCGCCTTGTTGTTGAAGGCGACGGCATACTGCGTGAACGGGATGACTTTGATGTCGACGTCGTTGATCGTCAGCCCGTCGCTCTCCAGGAGCTTGCCGACCTCATAGGTCGACACCGCGCCCTGGCCGTTGGTGGCGATGGTCTTGCCCTTGAGCTGGCGCAACTGCGTGATCTGGCCCTTGAGGTCAGGCCGCAGCATCAGGTTGTGCCCGAGCGGGCTCGAGACGCGATCGAGCACCATGGTCACCGGCAGGTTCTTTTCCAGCGCGTTGAAGTAGCCGGCGGAAATTCCTCCCTCCACGAGCTGCAACTGGTTCTGCGCCAACAGCGCGATCGAGTTGGCGGCGGTGTCGAGCGTCTCGGTCACGACCTTGATGCCGTAGTCCTTGAAGTAGCCCTTTTCGATGCCCCACAGGATGGTGGCGGTGGAAATCGAACGCACGGCGCCGACTTTGACGGTGACCTCCTGGGCCGAAGCGGGTGCGGTAACAGGCGAGCCGACGCCCACAATGCCGAGGCAGGCGAGCAGAATGCGCTGGAGGGCGGGCATGATTTCTCCCCTGGTGATCGGATAGCGTCTCGGGTTGAACGCAGCCACCGTGAATACCACGAACATGAATCACGTTGCTTGGGTCAGAAGGTTGGCGTCGCGTGCGAGCCGCCAGCGTCCGTCCGATTCTTTGCGCAGGATGGTCAGCGTGTAGCCGGATCGGCGCACAGGAGCACCGTTTGGCGGGGTTACCACCATCTCGATGTAATTTCGAAGATACGCCCAATCCCCGAGCACCTGGAGTTCGTGAATGTCGCTGGTCCCCTCCATTGAGACATTCTGCATTCCTTGTGACGCCGCTGCGAACGCCTCTTTTCCGAACGGCCTGCGGCCCGGAACCATGAAGATCACATCGTCCGTCATCAAGCTCAGGACTGTTTGGAGGTCACCGGCCTTGCTGGCGGCGAGCCAGACATCGACCAATTCACGAATGGCCCGTTCGTCGTCTGTCATGTGTTTCGGATCGCTATCGCTAAATCTGGTTGATGTAAGACACTGGTGACGATCGCGTTATTTCGATTGCAGGAAATAGCGCCCCTCGCCGTCGCGATCGAGGCCTTTCGCGCGCAGCGCATCGAGCGCGAGCACGATCTCGCGCCCGTCGCGGCTGCCCACCGCCGCCATCAGCTCCTCGAAAAATTTGGGTCCGTGGGCGAGTGCTGCCTCGACGGAGGGGAAACGCGCGCCCGCAAAGCGCGGCGGCTCCGGCACCCGCGTCTCGATGCGCGTGGCGCTGCCGAACGGCCAAGTCAAATCGAAGCCGGCCTTGGCGCCGGTGCGGCCGCCGGCAAGCGAAGGATCGAGCGGCAACGCGCGCATTGCGTCCATCACCACGAGATCGCGGTCGGCCTGGAATCGCGTCGCCAGCGCCCAGTCCATCTGCTCGTCGGAGAAGATGTCGATGTCGGGATCGACCACGAACACGTGTTTGACATTGACCAGCGCGCCAAAGCACGCGGCGATCGCATTGCGCGCCTCGCCGGGAACACGCTGGCGCAGTGCCACGCGAAGATTGAACATGCCGCCGCTCGCGGCGGTGGCGTGCACGGCGATGGGCTCGCGCACGGCGGACTCGAGCGCGCGCCAAATCATCACCTCGGTGCGCAGCGCGTTGAGTTGGGCGGTGTCGGTGCGCGCGAGCGACCATCCGCCGATGGTCGAGGTCTGAAACAGAGCGTCACGCCGGCGCGTGATGGCGGTGAGATGAAACACCGGGTTGCGCTTGAGCGCGCCGTAGTAGCCCAGAAACTCGCCATAGGGGCCCTCGGGCTCGATATGTCCGCGGGCGTCGAGGTAGCCCTCGAGCACCCACTCGGCATCGGCCGGCACTCTGATGTCATTGCTGACACATTTCACCACCGGCAATGGCGCGCCGCGCAGCGAAGCCACGAGGCCGAGTTCATCGACCGGCAGCCGCATCACCGCGGCAAGTTGATCGATCGGGTGGGCGCCGACGACGAAGCTCACCGACAGCGGACGGCCGGCGGCAGCGCTCGCCTCGTAGATCGCGCGCAGGTCGCTCGGCGAAACGAGATCGACGCCCGCCTCGCGGCGGCCCCGCAGCATGAGGCGCCGCATGCCCACGTTGGTCCAGCCGGTCTTGGGATCGACGACGAAGTCGATCGAGGAGGAGATGTAGGGCCCGCCATCGGCGCCATGCCCGAGGTGAACGGGCAGCGCGGTCAGATCGGTGGCCTCGCCCGTGAGCACGACCTCCTGTACCGGCGCTTCGCCGCGCGAGATTTCGACGATATCCGGTTTGTTGCGCAGCCGCCGCAGCAGCTCGGGCAGCAAGTCTGCCGGCTCGACGCCGAAGGCGCGTGCGATCCGCGCGCGGCTTGCGGTCACGTTGCCGACGAGCTCCTGACGCTCGGGGCCGACGGCGCGGAACAGCACGGCTTTGGGGTTGCCTTCGAGCTTTGCCGCCACATCGGCGAGATCGGTCGCCGCATGCACGGTTTCGAGGTCCTCGCCCAAGCCTTCGACGAAGCGGCGAAGCCGGAAGCGCTCGAACTCCGCCACCGGTGCCTTCGCCTGCGTTTTTTCCACAAGGCCCATCGCTGTCGTGCTCATCGGCGTTGCGCGGCGCGGTCGATTATAGAGCAAAGCGCTGCACCGAGCATCAAACCGCCCGCATAGCGTCTCAGCGTAAGCTCAAACACGACATGCCGCTCAGCAGAAACTCCGTTCATTCCCGCGAAAGCGGGAATCCACGGCCCAAGCACTGGGTCGCCGCTTTCGCGGGGACGAGCGGCAGAGAGCATCTTGAGGTGAGACGCTACCGACCGGCCGCCGCGATTGGCAACGGCATGCGCGCTTGGCTAGGCTCGATTGGGACAGATTGGCCTGCTGCGGCGGGGTGAGAGCGCAATGGTGACCAACGTTTCGGCTCCCCGAGGCCCCCTCATCGGACGCGCCATGCCGCGGTTCGAGGACCTGCGCTTCGTGCGCGGCAGCGGCAATTACACCGACGACATCTCAGTGCCGGATCAGGCCTATGCCGTGTTCGTGCGCGCGCCGCACGCCCATGCGCGCATCGTCTCGATCGACACGTCGGCGGCGCGCCATCAGCGAGGTGTGCTGGCCGTCCTCGTCGGCGAGGACTACGTCGGCGACGGTCACATCGGCATGGCGCATCTTCCCAATCCCGCCGATGCCAATGACGTCACGATCTCGACCTTCGCATCCACTCCCGAGCGCAAGATCCTCGATCAGCTGCAGCTGCCGCTCGCCGTCGGCGACGTGCGGTTCGTTGGCGAGGCGGTCGCGGTGGTGGTGGCGGAAAGCGTGACGGCCGCGCGCGAGGCCGCCGAAGCGGTCGCTGTCGAATACGAAGTGCTGCCCGCGGTGACCGACGTGATGGACGCGCTTGCAAAGGGGGCGCCGACGATTTGGCCGGAGGCGCCCGGCAATGTCGCCCTCGACTGTGCCTTCGGCGACCGCGCCGCCGTGGAAACTGCCATCAAAGATGCGCATCTCGTCGTCGATGCGACGATCCGCAATCAGCGCACCATCAGCGCGTTCATGGAGCCGCGCGCGGCGATCGGCAGCTACGACGCGGCGGGCGAGCGATATACCTTGATCTCGGGATGTCAGGGCGCGCATCGGCTGCGGCATGCGCTCGCGGGATGCCTCAAGGTGCCGCAGGAGCGCGTGCACGTGATCTGCCCGGATGTCGGCGGCGCCTTCGGCTCGCGCTTCAATATTTATCCGGAGCAGGTCGCGGTGGTGTGGGCGGCACGCCGCGTGGGACGCCCCGTGAAATGGACCGGCGACCGCAGCGAAGCATTCCTCACCGACTACACTGCGCGCGACGTCGTCACGCGCGCGCGGCTTGCCTTCAACCGCCGCGGCCGCATGCTGGCGCTGGCGCTCGAGCTCACCGCCAACGTCGGAGCGCACACGGTCTCCTACGTGCCGCTGAGCAACGGTTACCGCGTTGCGCCGACCGTCTACGACGTGCCGATCGCCTGGGTGCGCCTGCGCGGCGTGATGACCAACACGGTGCCGACGGCGCCGTTCCGCGGCGCCGGACGGCCGGAAGCGACGACCGTCATGGAACGGCTCATCGACATCGCCGCAAAACGGTTGAAGATCGACCGGGCGGAGCTGCGCCGCCGCAATCTCATCCGCCGCGACAAGCTTCCCCATCGCACGGCAACCGGACTCACCTACGACAGCGGGGATTTCGCCGGCAACCTCGCCCGCGCGCTCGAAGCCGCGGACTGGAAAGGCTTTCCCGCTCGCCGCAGGGAGGCGAAGAAGCGCGGCCGGCTGCTCGGCATCGGCCTCGCCAATTACGTGGAGACGCCGGTGGGGATGCCGCACGAGCGTGTCGCCATTAAGGTGTCGCCGGCAGGCCGCATTGCGCTCGTTGTCGGCACACAATCGAGCGGGCAGGGCCACGAGACGAGCTTTCGCCAGGTCGTGGCGGATCGGCTCGGCGTCGATCCGGAGGCGATCGATTTCGTCAGCGGCGACAGCGCAGCGCTCGCCTCGGGCGGCGGCACCCATTCCGATCGGTCGATGCGGCTCGCCGGATCGCTGATGGTGGAGAGTTCGCGCGCGGTGATCGACAAGGCGCGCCGCATCGCCGCCGTTATGCTCGAGGTTGCCGAAGGCGATATTTCATTCGCGGACGGATTGTTCATGGCGCCGAACAGCAATCGGCGTCTCACCCTGTTCGATATCGCCCGCGCCGCCGAGGAACTCTCCGCGCTTGGGGACGATCTGCGCGGGCCGCTCGCGGCCGAGGCGAGCTTTACCGGCCGCATCCCGGCCTATCCGACCGGCGCCGCGGTCTGCGAGGCCGAGGTCGATCCGGACACCGGCGCCGTTGAAATCCGACGCTATACCTCGATCGACGACGGCGGCCAGCCGATCAATCCGCTCATCCTTCACGGCCAAGTGCACGGCGGCGTGGCGCAGGGCGTGGGCCAGGCGATGCTGGAGGCTTCAGTCTACGAGCCGGGGTCCGGCCAGCTTCTCTCCGCAAGCTTTCTCGACTACGGCATGCCGCGCGCCGATCACTTCCCGCACCTCGATGTCGAGCTGACGGAAGATCCGACCAAAGGCAACGCGCTGCGCGTCAAGGGCGGCGGGGAGGCCGGCATTACACCGAGCTCGGCGGCGCTCATGAACGCGGTTATCGACGCGCTCTTCGGCCTGGGTATCGAGCACATGGACACGCCGGCGACGCCGCAACGCGTCTGGCAGGCGATCCGTGCCGCGCGCGACGGGTCGAACAGTTCTCGGCGTTGACGTTAAGAGGGAATCCAGTAGCCCGCATGAGCCATAAGCGCGTTTACGCGCGTCCATAGCCCGTCGAAGACGGGCGTAAACGCCCTTAAGGACGCGCTATGGCGATATGCGGGTCCCCGGATTTCGCTGGCGCTCATCCGGGCTACGACTCTCGGTCCCCGCTTTCGCGGCCTAATCGGAAACCGCGTTACTGCGCGGCGGCGCTGCTGCCCTTCGGCGCGGCGGCAGACGGCCGCGCGGATGCCGCGCGAGCCGGCAGGTATTTGACGATGACCGAGCGGTCGAGTTGCGCGGCGGCGTTGTCGGGCAAGCGTCTCCAAACCTCGTCCATGCCGAACATAGGAATGCCGAGATAGCCGCGCACGGTGAGGACCTGGCCCTCGGGACTCAGCGTCATCATGGCGCGGTAGACCGTGCCGTCGCGCGGATCGACGATGTTGCCCTCCTCATAGCGCAATCCGTTGCGCTTCATGCCCCTGATGAAGGACATGCCGAGCAGCGGCGCATTTCTGCGGTCGTCCGTGCACCTGGCGCAGGTCGGCATCCGATTGGGGTCGTCGCCGGGCCGCGCAAACAGCTTGGCGAACGCGCCCTCGAAGACGCCGTTGCGCTCCACGAACACAAACCACCCCACCGACTTGCCGGTTGTCTCGTCCTTCTTCTCCCACAGGCCGGCAACGGTCGGCTCTGCGGCTTGAACGGGAAGGCCCGTGCATGCCACGAGGCCCGCGATGAGCAATATCGAAAGTCGTATTTTCAATGGCGTATCCCCCGCGTGAGGCCTAGCGCCATCGCGCAACAATATGCCCATTTCAGGGCGCTCGGCGCGATGTCCTTGGCCCGGCCTGGCGAACTCCCGATTTCGTCGCAATATTGCCGCGATCCACGACCTTGCGTTGCCTGCGGTGGCGCGGCAGAGACGCGGATGGCCGGCGCGGCCATGACGGTGTGGATGGATCAGAATCGATTGCCGTTGGTATAAGTCTGTCCTGCGTTGCGAATAGACGCGGACAACATCAAGCCTGGGCGAATCCAGAGCGACTAGCATGTCGTTGATCTACCGACTCGCATCCCGAAACCTGTTGCACGACCGGTTACGGTTCGTCGCGACCGTGGTCGGAATCGTGTTTTCCATCGTGCTGGTGACCGTGCAGCTCGGGCTCTATTTGGGATTCGGGCGGATCGTCACCACCATGATCGACCACGCCTCCGCCGATCTGTGGATCATGCCGCCGGGAACCAAGTGCTTCGAAGATCCTTCGACGCTGGACGAGCGCGCGCGATTTCAAGCGCTGTCGATCAACGGCGTGGCGCAGGCCGCGCCCGTCGTCATCGGCTATGCCGACTGGCGCATACCGGCGGGGGGAACGTTCCCGATCTTCATCGTCGGCTCCGATTTGCGAGAAGGCGGATTGCTGCCCTGGAACGTGGTCGAAGGCAGCATCGAGGCGCTAGCTATTCCCGGCGCCGTCGCCGTCGACCGCTCCTACTTCGATCGGCTCGGCGTGGACGGGATCGGTGCGAACGCCGAGATCCGCGGCCAGAAGGTGGAGGTGCGAGCCGTCACCAACGGCATCCGGTCATTTACGACCACGCCATATGTCTTCACCACGCTCGATCGCGCGCGCGCCTTCACCGGGATCGCGGTGAACAAGGCCACCTATTTTCTGGTGCGCGTCGCTCCCGGTGCGGACGTGGAGAGTGTGCGCCGCCGGCTCAAGGCCAACCTCGCCGATGTCGACGTGCTCACGACCGCCGAGTTTCGCGACCGCAGCCGCTCCTTCTGGCTGTTCGGCACCGGCGCCGGCTTCGCACTCTTCGCCGGCGCGCTGCTCGGCATGATCGTGGGCACCGTCATCGTCGCGCAGACCCTCTATTCGAGCACCAAAGATCACATAAACGAGTTCGCGACGCTGCGCGCCATCGGCTCCTCCAGCCTCTACATTCACAAGGTCATCATCTGCCAGGCGCTGATCAGTGCGGTCATCGGCTTCTGCTTCGCTGCTGCCATCGGCGTGATCGTCGTCGCAGCGACCGCGGACACCGCGTTGCCCATCGTCATGACACCGACGCTCACCCTGGTGTTGTTCTTGCTCACGCTGCTCATGTGCGTCATATCCGCAGTCGCCGCGATCGTGCAGGTGACCCGCATCGATCCTGTGATGGTGTTCACGCGATGACCGCTCCCGTCGTCGAGGCCGTCGATATCGCGAAATGGCTGGGGACCGGGGCGGCGCAGGTGCAAGCGCTCAAGGGGGTCAGCCTGGCGCTCAGGGGCGGCGAGTTGACGCTGCTGATGGGACCGTCCGGCAGCGGCAAGACCACGCTGCTGTCGATCCTCGGCTGCATGCTCACCCCCACGCGCGGAACGATCCGCTTGGGCGGTCGCTCGACGGAGGGCGCCGGGCCCGAGGCGTTGGCGCGGATCCGGCGCGAGCACGTGGGCTTCATCTTCCAGTCCTATCACCTGTTTCCGACCTTGACGGCGACCGACAACGTCCGCTTGGCACTGGACGTGCGCGGGGAAAATTCCGTCCGTGCCGTCGCCAAAGCAAAAGATGCCTTGGCCATGGTCGGCCTGGCGCACAAGACAAATTCGTTTCCGCTCGAGCTCAGCGGCGGCGAACAGCAGCGCGTCGCCATCGCGCGCGCGATCGTAGGTCAGCCGTCCGCCGTTCTCGCGGACGAGCCCACGGCTTCCCTGGACGGCGAGAATGGCAACGCGATCATGACCCTGCTGGCCGAGATCGCCAAGGATTCCTCGCGCGGGGTGTTGGTCGTCGCGCACGACACGCGTATATTGCGCTTCGCCGACCGAGTGGTTCACATCGAAGATGGACGCATCGTCCGCGAGCAGCGCGGCGATGCCGCGCTCACGAAGAACCAGGGTGACTGCGCCGTGCATGAGCAGGCCGAAAAGCATGACCGCGTGGAAAACTAGGTCGGCCGCCGTCGGCGCGATCGCCATCGCATTGGCGCTGGCGGCGCTGGCGGCAAGAACGGGAGAGCGGGAAAGTGCACGCGCGGCGCGCCCCGAGAGCGCCGACGAGAAGCGCTGGCAAGCGGTAGCGCCCGGGCGGGTCGAGCCTGTCTCGGGAACGATCAAGATCGCAGCCCCGGTCATGGGCGTAATCGCGCAGGTGCTGGTCAAGGTCAACGACAAGGTGTTCGCCGGCGAGCCGCTGATCCGGCTCGTGGACACCGAAGCGCGGGCGCGACTTGCCGCCGCCGAGGCACAAATCGCCTTTCGCATGCGCGCGCGCAACGAGGAGGCCGCGCCGGCGCAGACGGCGCGCCCGACGCCGGCGGCACCGCAGCGCCGGGGTGAAGGCGCGGCCGCGGATACCGACAAGGCGGCCGCGCGGCGCCGCGCGGAGGATGCGGTTGCCGGTGCGGTAAAGGCTGCCGCGCAGGCGCAAGCCGACCTCGATAAAGCCGCTGTCGATCGCCGCGCCGGCACCGCATCGGATGCAACCGTCGAGGCGGCGGGCGCTGCTTTGGCGCGCGCTCAGGATGCCGTGCGGCAGCAGAAGGCCGAGCTGCGTCGCATCGAAGCCGATCCCGGCACGCCGCTGCCGACGTTTGCCGACGGCCAGGTGAATGTCGCGCGCGCCGAAGCGGCAGCCGCAGCCGCGGCGCTCGATCAGTTGACGATCCGCGCGCCGATTTCCGGCACCGTGCTGCAGGTCAATGCCAAGCCCGGCGAGCTGGCCGCGCCGTCCAATGCGCAGCCGTTGCTGGTCATTGGCGACGTGTCGGCGCTGCGCGTGCGCGCCGAGCTGGACGAGCGCGATCTGGGAGACGTCAAGGTCGGGCAGCCGGCGCTCATCCGCTCTGACGCATTTCGCGGCCGCGAAGTCGCGGGCAAAGTCTCCTTCATCGCGCCGATCGTCGGGCAAAGCCGCATCAACGGGCGCGGGCAACGCAACGTGACCGACGTCGATGTGGTCGAAGTTCTCGTCGATGTGGTGCAGCCCGACCCGCTCGCCGTCGGCATGAAGGTCGACGTCTATTTCCAGCTCGAGGGCCGCTAGCGCTCCGCGCTGTGGCTCCGCCACAGGAAGGAGAGCAGACCGAGCGAACCTCTAGAGCCGGACATGATCGCGCACAGCAAGAAAATCGGCGACATCGAGGTGACGGCGCTGAGCGACGGCGTGCTCGCGACCTCGCTCGACGTGGTGCTCGAGATGGACCGGGCCGAGGTGCGGCGGCTTGCCGGCACGACGGACGGCGACGGCGTGCACATCGCGGTCAACGCCTTTCTACTGAAACTGCAGGGACGATGGGCGCTGATCGATGCCGGTGCGGGCAACAGCATGGGGCCGACGCTCGGGAAGCTACCGGAGACTCTTCGCGCCTTCGGCGTTGCGCCGGAGGAGATTGCTGCCGTTTTTCT
>WNFX01007209.1_pt1 | contig 10452 bp, 7 predicted proteins | sample 5400111 | NCBI WGS metagenome assembly WNFX01 (sample SAMN13153363, study PRJNA577476) | soil metagenome | isolation source: 40 cm soil or saprolite under grassland replicate 1 | place: USA:California | collected 2016-06-15 | reverse complement strand
ACGGCTCGCTGCGCCACGATGTGGCCCATGGGTTCAAGCGCCTCGGCCGGCTGTTTTCCAGGAACGGCAGTGAGCCGCAGGGCACGCTGGCGTTAGACGACGTCTCGTTCGAGGTGGAGCAGGGCGAGTCGTTCGCCATCATCGGGCCGAACGGGGCAGGGAAGACCACGGCGCTGAAGCTCATGTCTCGCATCTCGTATCCGACGTCGGGGCGTGTGCGGGTGCGCGGGCGGGTCGGTGCCCTGATCGAGGTGGGCTCGGGCGTTCACCCTGAACTGACCGCGCGCGAGAACATCTGGCTGTACGGGCGGATCCTTGGCATGAGCAAGGCGGACGTACGACGCCGATTCGATGAGATCGTGGAATTCGCTGAGCTCGCACACGCGCTCGATACGCCGGTGAAGATGTATTCGTCGGGGATGCAGCTGCGGCTCGGGTTCGCGATTGCGTCGCACTTGGATCCTGACGTCTTCGTCGTGGACGAGGCGTTGGCGGTGGGGGATGCGGGGTTTCAGGCGAAGTGCGTGGAGCGGATGACGAAGCTGGTGGCGGAGGGAAGGACGTTGCTCTTCGTTTCCCACAATCTGTCAGCCGTCGAGGCCATCTGTCAGCGAGGGCTCTTTTTGCTCGATGGGCGAATACACGTGGATGGGGACACGAACCGCGTTTTGAAGACATACCTCGACTGGGTTGATGATGGACGCCAGGCGAGGCTCGCGACTGGCAGCCACCTCCCGTCCTCCACCGATTTACAGCTTGAAGCGGTCACCTGCCACGGTCCTGACGGGGCTGAGCGTTATGCGTTCCGCACTAAGGAGGATATCGAAGTGCGGTTGCGCTTCCGATCCCTTGTACCTATGGAGCATCCACTAGTCAGTATCGGGATCACGGATGGGCGTCCGGGGCAGCTGATTCTTTGCTCGATGCTTGTGGACGGCAATGCACCGGACCGTATCGAGGGAGAGGCGATCGTCTCATGCCGGCTATTTGACGTCCCGCTACTGCCTCGCGTTTACCAGCTCTGGTGTTCGGTCCGTTCAAGTAGGGCGTACGGTGATCTCTTCGACTGGCAGCGGGTCGGAGCCTTTCGCATTAGCGACGTGTCTGACGAGGTTGGGGCTACCGCACAGGGTCTTCTCTCCGCTGGTGGTCCCGTACTTGTCACCCATGAGTGGAAAGTAGTGCCTTCCCCGTGACAATCATTGAGACGGAGACGGTCCCGCGCCACGATCCCGTAGTAGTGACCGAGGAGGACCTGGAGGACCTCTCAACGTTTAGCGGCATGAGCCGCAGGGCCTGCCTTGAGAGGCTACGCGAGTATTCTTCTGCCGAGCTGGCCAAGGCTTGGCGAACTGCCAACCCGAAGACACCGGAGGCCATACTCGCTTTCTATCGATCGACCGACCTCTACATCTGGGCCCTGATGCAGTGGCATGCGAGTCGGGCGAGAGATCCTTATCGAGAAGCGGTCAGCTACCTTGTTCGCCGGTATCCCGCCGCCGCGGGCTGGAGCCGTGTCTATGACTTCGGATCTGGGGTGGGCACCGACGCCTTGTTCCTGAGTGCCCATGGTTATGACGTCACGCTGGTAGACGTGGACAGCCCAACGTTGCGATTCGCACGCCACCGCTTTGCCCGTCGCAATCTGCGAGCACAGTTTGTGGAGTCGAGGTCGGCCCTGCCGGAGCCCAATGGTATCTACGATGTGGCCGTGTGCTTCGACGTCTTCGAGCATCTGCCGGATCCATTAGAAGGCGCAAGGCGGCTGATAGCGGCGCTTCGAAGGGGAGGCGTGTTCTTGCAACAAGGATCCTTCGTCGACGACGGCGAGCAACCCTGTCACTTGGCGGACGGAATCCAGCGCTTCGCAGGGCTGAAGTGGCACATCCACCTCGCGGGCGCTGGATTACGCAACGTGACCGGCCTGGTGTACCGCAGGGCAGGGACGATCGAACGCGTTGTCCAACGGGCACGCTATGGTCTCTGGCGGGCGACGGGGCTGTGGCTCGTGCAGGTGCCCAGGTAGAGAGAATGCAGCACTTCGCGCCAGCGACCTTGCGAGACTTCGTGACGGTGCACGCCACGATTCGTGGTGGTCGCCTAAACGGGTCTCCTGTTTTCCGGAATCTGAGACGCCGTGTTGTGCGCGTCCTGGCTCGCGACGGGGAGACTGTCGCGGTTCGGACCGACGGCGGATTTGTCCTGCGCGTACCCGCAAACGACTTGCACCTCATGCGTGAGCTGCTTGGGGGCACGCTCTTTGAGCCCTCCGTAGCCCGCGCGCTGGAACTCGTGGTGAGGCCTGGAGACACGGTCGTGGATGGTGGAGCCCACGTTGGCTTTTTTACGATTGTCTCGGCGCGTCGCGTGGGTCCAAGCGGCTGGGTGATCGCCTTCGAGCCTGACCCGGACAACGCACGTCACTGGCGGCGCAACGTCGAACTGAACCAACTGAGGGCTCGTGTTGTGCTGAGCGAAGCCGCTCTAGGCGATCGCACGGGGACAGCAACGTTTCATCGGTCGCGCTCACTCTCGACGCATGGCAGCCTGCTGAGCTCCTCAACCACAGACGGATCTTCCGACATAGTACAGACCATCGCACTCGACGAGTATGTAGCGGAGCACGGTCATCGGGTGGACGTCATCAAGCTCGATCTCGAGGGGGCCGAAGCCATCGCTCTGAATGGAATGCGGGAAAGCATCTCGCAAGCCAGATGTGTCATTTTCGAATTGAACGCGGCTCCCTTACGAGAACTTCGTATTGCGCCGGAGCACCTCGTAGCTCGGGTTCTCGAATGTGGCCGGTTTCGGGAGGCATGCGTGTTGCAAGTCGATAGTGACGCCTTCCTTCCTCTAGACCGGCTTTCCGCGGAGCTCGAACGGCGTTCCTGGGCGAACGTCATGGCAGTACGCGACGGGATTGATTCACTTGCCAGGATGGACGCGTTGTGAACTCACGACCTTTCGTTTCGATCGTTGTTCCGACTCGGAATCGAGCGAGACTATTGCGCGACTGCGTTGAGAGCCTGTTCGGGCAAGATTATCCATCCGATAGATACGAAGTGATCGTTGTTGACGATGGATCTGCAGACGACACCCCATCAGTGGTCCGCGAGTTGAGTGGGCTACGCGCGCCACACCTTCGTGACGTTCGCTCAAGTGGTCGAGGTGCCAACGCCGCACGCAATGAGGGGGTGCGAATGGCGCGGGGGGATCTAATCGCGTTCGTGGACGACGACGTCGAGGTCCCCCCCACGTGGCTTCGGGCAGTCGATGACGGGTGCGATCGCTACAGCGATGCCGAATGCTTCGGAGGGCGCATTCGGCTGCGGTTGGAAGGAAAGGCGCCTCGGCATTGCGCTCGGGACAGACTGGGAGAGAGCGAGTTGGACTATGGGGATTCCGAGCGTAGCGTGGATGAGGTTACCAGCGCCGACATGATCGTGCGTCGCTCAGGGATCCTGCGGGTTGGCCTTTTCAACGAAGCGCTACCAGCCGGGGCCGGAGACGAGCACGAGTGGCAGCTGCGCCTCCGGCAGGCGGGTGGTCGAATTGTCTACCTGCCGCAGGCCTGGCTCTGGCACCGCCGGCGGACTGAAGACTTGCGTCTATTTCGTCTAATCCGTTCGCGGTTCAGGTATGGTGCGCGCCAGATCCTTTTTGAGCGCTTGGTGGGCCTCACACCCCGGCTCGGTGACGAGCTCCGTGCGATCCCCCGACCAGTCGGCCACGCCATTATTCGTCGGTGCGCCGGTGGGCTGTTGATCGCCAGTCGACATGCGGGGCGCGCTTGGGCGATCGCGAGGCTCCGGGGAAAACCGGTGAGACGCCCGGACGCCGGGACATACCCCCCGATCGTTTCAGTCGTGATACCGACGCGAAACCGACTCCCCCTGTTGCGTGAAGCGGTAGCCAGCGCCATGGCCCAGACGTTCTCTCGCTGGGAACTCATCGTGGTCGACGACGCGTCGAGCGATGGCACGTCCGAGTGGCTCGCGACCTTGCGCGATTCGCGCGTCAAAGCCCTCCGACTCGAACAGCATTCGGAGCGCTCGACGGCTCGGAACCGCGGGCTGGAAGCGGCTCGAGGGGAGTACGTCCTCTTTCTGGATGACGACGATCGGCTCTCCACCACTGCGCTAGAGACTCTCGCCCGTGCTATCTCGCGGCGTGCGTCGGCCGTAGCCGCCGTGGGAGTCAGATTGTTTTTCAGAGAGGATGGTTACCGTTGGCGGTCGCCTCATCCGCGGTTTCGTTGGGAGCGATGGGCATGGCACGATGTGGTTGCTGGATGGGCGCCGGTGCACGGGCAATGCTTGTTTCGCGCCACGGCGGTTCGGGCCTGCGGGGGCTACGACCCGCGGTTCGTCATCGCCCAGGATCACGATCTGTGGCTCAGGCTCGCCCGCCTTGGCCCAGTCGTGCTCGATCCGGGGTTGGTGCTTGAGTACAGGATTCACGCCGGGCAGCGAACAGAGACGGACGAGAACGCGATTTGTTTGCACATTCGGCGTGAATCCGTGGGAAGCCTCGCGGGAAGAGAGAGAAGCCAGGGCGAACGGTTCGTTGAGGCTTGGTCCCGCTGGCGAACGGCCGAAGCCGCAAAGGACCGAGGTGAACGCTGGGCCGCCCTTCGTTCGTACCTCGGAGTCGTCCGTGCCGCTCCTGCGCTGCTGCGCTCGCCGATCACCGGCCCTCTGCTGATTAAGGAAATCCTCAAAGCGTTGCTGGCCTTGTTGATCGGGAGCCAAGGGGTCAAGGGTCTAGGTGGCGCCAAGGTCAGGGGCAATCGGGTTCCGCACCCGATGAGGCCCTCATCACAAGGCGACTGAGGCCAGGTCTCGATTCAGCTATTGAGGCATCGGCGAGCATGATGGTTCTGTTGGCCGGTGCCTACCTCGGCGACCCGCGACAAGGCAGTCCGAGAGTACTGCTGCGGCTGCATGACGAGCTGCGGTCGATGGGACACGAGGTAGAGTGCCTGTTCCTTGACGCTCTGCCCGGCTGGGCCCGCGGCCACCGCCTGAGCTGGATCCTGTTTCCGGTGGTGGTGTTCCTCCGCGTGCTGCGCGCTCAGACGCGAGGAGAGCCGTATGCCGTCGTTGAGGTCAGTGGTGGGGACGGGTGGCTGTTGGTCGCACTGCGAGGCGCTTTTCGTTTGCACTGCACGCTCATCTGCCGGTCGCACGGATGGGAGCACGAGGACTACCGCACCAGTCTGAGCACCGCAGGGACTCGCCCAAAATGGGCGCGAGCGCTCCTATTTCGGATTCTTCGGCTTCCCATGGTCGCCTCGTGGGCGAAACACGCAGACGCGATCTTGGTGGGTTCCGCGCCCGTCCGTGACTACGCCGTTAGGCGTCGTTGGAAGCCACCCGAGCGGGTCTTCGTGGTCCCATGCGGAGTCGACCAACGATTCCTCGCGCCGGACGGTTCCAAGCGAGGCAGGGGCTTGCTTTTTGTCGGCAGTTGGATCGAGCGGAAGGGTGTGTCGAACCTGGCCGAGGCGTACGACCTCATGTGCAGTCGGGGGGCTCAGATCCCGTTGTCAATCGTCGGGTTCGGCTGCGCGCCGCAGGACGTGCTCCAGTGCTTCCGCCCTGCGCTCCGCTCAGCCATCCGAGTTGACGACACTCTCCGAATGGTGGATGACGCTACGCTCGTGCGCGAGTACCAGACGCACGACATTCTCGTGTTTCCCTCGTGGTACGAGGGTTTCGGCATGGTCTTTCTCGAGGCCATGGCTGCCGGATTGCCGGTGGTTGCGACGCCTGTGGGAGGGGTGGTGGACGTCGTACGCGACGGCGAGAATGGTGTAGTGGTACCGGTTGGCAATCCCGATGCCCTGGCCACTGCGATCCTCGAGCTGTGGCGTAGTCCTGACCGACGTGCCCAGCTAGGCGCAGCTGCGCAACAAACAGCTCGGCGGTATGGATGGAGAGACGTTGGACGACAGACTGTTCGGTGTTACGAGGCTGCCATGCGCCTGGTTCAGGCCTGATCGGATCGGACTGCCGCTGATTTGCCATTCGTCCCCCAAGCGGACCCGGTGAAGTCCTGTAGTCGTGCCTTTTTGTCCTCAGGGCTGGTCTCTGCGGTCCGCCTATGCCTCGCGATACCGGAGTGTGTACCTGAAAGTCGCGATCGTCGCCGGTAAGTCGATAACCCCACGCATGGGTGGCCAGGGCACCTTTTGTGCGGGCCTAGCCACGGGACTGCTTCGACTGGGGCATGACGTTGACCTCCTGGTCCTCGACCAGCCGGACTGGAGGCACTGGGTTCTTACGAACGCCCCTACTGGACGCATAGCGGTCCGCGCTCCCTCGCCCGGCAGTTTGGCTGCGGCTGACATCGTTCACGTGAATACCCCATGGCTTCGGGTCCTTTTGCTCGGGGTCTTCCTTCGCAGGCCGATGGTTGTGACGCACCAAGACTTCACGGCCGTGTGCCCCGCTAGGACCGCCTGGGCGCGTGCCGGGAAGTGCACAGTTGCGAATGGCGACCTCGGTCCGTGTAGGCATTGTCCCGCACAAAACTGGGGTCCGCGGACGCGCCTACGCCTCCAGGCCGCAATCCTGCGTCGAGTTGCAAACGTCGCCGTCAGTGCCTGTCTTCGAGACCGCCTGGCAATCTCGGATTCGATACTCAGTCCACTCGACGCCGATGGCATGGCGGACTTGGCCGAAGAAGCGACGCAACCACGCGCAGCGTACGTTGGACGGCTTTCCCCGGAGAAGGGAGTCGAGATCGCCATACGCGCGCTGACGGAGTTACCGAGCGAAGTGGAGCTTGACATCTACGGCGACGGCCCCCTGCGGCAAGGTCTGGAGGGCGAAGCCGCGCAACTGCGTCTACAAGAGCGGGTTCACTTTCACGGTCATGTCTCGGCGCCGGGGCTCCGCGCCCGGGCCGCCGCGCTGTTCGTCGTGCCTAGCCTGTGGGACGAGCCCTTCGGTTACGTCACCGCGGAGTGCATGGCGGCTGGTAAGGCCGTCATCGCGGCGGCGACCGGGGCCTCGCCTGAACTCCTTGGCCTCGAACGGGGATGGCTCGTCCCTCCGGGAGACCCGAGCGCGCTGGCAGGAGCGATCAGAGAGGTGCTGGCGTCTCCGGACGAGAGGGTCCGGCGGGGACGGCTCGCCAGACAGTTTGTCCTGAACAGACTGACCTCTTTAGGCGTCGCGCGGAGCTACGAGGAGGTGTATCGAAGAGTGCTCGGCCACCACGCCTCCGGGCACCGGATGACCTTCGGGACGTCTTGGATGAGAGGGGAATGAGGATCTGTCTGCTTTCGGCAAGGTTCCCCCCGCAGCGATGCGGTGTCGGGGACTACACGTACTACCTCGGTTGCGCCCTCGCCGAGCGCGGCCACGACGTGCACGCGCTCACCTCTACGGGCGCGCTCGACGCGATTCGCTACCCCCTGCCCCGCAGGTTCACGGCCCACCGAGTGATAGACGCGTGGGACGTGCGGAGGGTCCCGTCGATCATGCGGCATGTCATCAAGCTGAGGCCTGATGTATTGTTGATCGAGTATACCCCCCATGCGTTCGATCGGCGCGGGTTGACCCTCGCGGTGAACCTCGTCCCATTGCTCACGCGCTTCGTTCCGAATACGCGCGTCGTCACCAACTTTCACGAGCTCTACATGCCGCTTCGCGGACCGGTGCCGCACAGGGTCGCGGCCGCCTGGCAGCGGGTGGCTGCGCTTGGCACAGCGGCTACGAGTCAGGGCGTCTGTGTCACTGCGCCGCTTTGGAAAAGACTCCTCCGAGGATTGGGGGTCCGGAAGTCGATCGGGGTGATCCCGGTCGGGAGCAACATTCCCAGGGTCGCGATGACCGCTGAGGAGCGCCGTGATATTCGCCGCGATCTGCTGCCCGACGGAGACGGAATGCTGATCGCTGGGTTCGGCGCTCTGCACGACCGGGACCTTGGTTTGGTCGCAGAGGCCCTCGCGTACCTCAAGCACGAACGACGCGCCAGACTGATTTGGATCGGTGGAGGGGACGGTGGTCGTCAGAGCAGAGATAGCGTCGCCCGGCAGTTCCGCGAGCGAGGCCTTGCGGAGGGCGCCCTCCTATGGACAGGAGTCATTCCGCATCACGAGGTCTCGAAGCTCCTGGCTGCGTGCGACGTCATGACTTTGCCGTTCGTCGACGGGCTCTCCAGTCGACGTACCAGTGCCATTTCCGCCATGCAACATTCGCTGCCCCTGCTGACGACGCGAGGGGAGGATCTAGAAGCGTGCTTTGTGCACGAGACAAACGTTTACCTCGTGCCAACTGGGGATCGCGCAGGATTCTGCGATGGGCTGCGACACCTCGCGGGCGACGCGTCGCTGAGAGCACGCATAGCTCGGGGGGGGCGCGCGCTTTACGAGTCGGCCTTTTCGTGGAAGATCATAGCCCAGAAAGTGCTGCGCCTGTTGGAGGCTGCCTGACCCCCCCCGCGCGCGACCGCGTAGAGCGTAGAGCGGGCGCGAGAATCCTTTACGTCTCACCGGTCGCGCACCGAGGCGGAGTCGAGGTTGTCCTACTCAATATCCTGAGGTCGCTCGACCGCTCGCGGTTTACCGCTGCGGTCGTGCTGTTGGAGAACGGTCCGTTTGTTGAGGAGGTGCGTTCCACGGGAGCCGAGGTTTGCGTCGTGGAAGCAGGTAGAGTTCGACATACGGGGCGAGGAGTGCGCGCCATCGCCCGTTTGGCGCACCTCATTCGGCACGAGCGTATCGACGTCGTTCACACCATGAACGCGAAAGCGCATCTGTATGGCGGCTCCGCCGCTGCGTTGTGTGGATTGCCTTGCGTTTACCACCTACATGGGGTGCCGAGACCGAGCTTGACGCGGGACGGGGTGGTGAGTGCCTTGTCCGTCACGTTGCCGGCAGCTCGCACCATTGCGTGCTCGCAGTTTGTCGCGGATGGTTTCCGCGAGGCGTGGCGCTCCCGTCGTGTGGTCAGAGTCGTTCTCAACGGGCTTATCGCACCACCGCTCACTCCTAGCCCCGACCAGCTCCGCGCCGCACTCCGTATTCCTGAGGGGGCAACACTGGTTGTCATGGTTGCGCGCCTCCAACACTGGAAGGGCGTCCATGTATTCATCGACGCGGTGGCGCAGGTGGCGGGCCGGCGCCCCGAAGCGCACTTTCTCGTCGTGGGCGGTACCCTCTTCGGATTGGAGAAGCGCTATGATCACGAATTGAGAGCTCGTGTGGCGTCGCTCGGCCTTGATGGCACAGTGACCTTCGCAGGTCATCGTTCGGACGTGGACCGGTTCTTCGCGGCGGCCGATGTCGTGGTTCATGCGTCGATCGAGCCGGAGCCCTTCGGCATGGTATTGGTGGAGGCGATGGCTTGGGGTAAGCCCGTAATCGCGTCGGATTCCGGTGGCCCGCGCGAGATCGTCCGCCACGGGGAGACTGGGTTGCTCGTCCCTCCTAACGACCCAGCTCTGCTCGCCCACGCACTGATCCGTCTCATCGAAGACTCGGAGCTGCGGAATCGCATGGGGAAGGCTGGGGCGGCAAGGTTCAAGGAAGCGTTCCTGGCGAGCCGAATGACGCGTGAGCTCGAAGAGGCCTACGAGGAGGTTGCGAGCACCCCTCGATTGGAAGAAGGGATGCACCGGTGACCCGCGCCCGCGGGGTAGCGAGGGCCACGTTCACTGAGGCGATCGTCCCCGGCGGCCACGTCGTGGACCCGATGATTTGGCTCCTGTTGATCGTGGGCTTTCTTTTCGCGCCCCTGAAACTGCTCGGAGCATCGTGGTTCGCATACGCGCTCCCCGACTCTATCGCTGCCCTCGTGCTGTTCTTGGTCGCACTGGACCGCCTAGTCACAGGGAAGCCCTTGCTCGCCGCCAGCGGGCTGACGCTGCCGCTCGTGTTCCTTGCGGCGTACTGCCTGCTCGAGGTACTGAACCCCGAGTCACCTCCGGTTAGAAGCCTGATCGGCCTGCGGAGCTGGCTGCTTTACTCCGCGTTCTACTTCGTCGGGTTGTACACGTTCCGGTCGGTGAGGCAGCTCGAGCGCCTTTACGCGTTGCTGCTCGGCCTCGGCTTCGTTACCGCGCTGTACGGGGTCTATCAGTGGAAGGTCGGTCCTCAGGCATTCGCGAGCTGGAGCGAACAGTATGGCCAGTATGCCCGCCTAGCCTGGTCAGCTCGGTCGGGGACGGTGTTCCGAGCCTTCTCCACTTTCGTGGCCGCCGGCACGTTCGGCGGGAACATGGCGTTCGTGATGCTCGTCGCGTTCAGCGTCATGGCCTGTGCGAAGATTCGGGTCCGCTGGCGTGTGGTGGCCGCAGCGCTCTTCGCGGTCATGGGAGCGGGAATTGCGGCCTCCGGCAGTCGGGGTCCCGTTGTCATCCTCTTGCTCGCGGCGACCGTGGCGATCGCGTTCACCTCAGGTGGCTGGTCGAAGATCGGTGTCGTGTTCAAGGGCGCAACAA
>WNFX01008674.1_pt1 | contig 10453 bp, 12 predicted proteins | sample 5400111 | NCBI WGS metagenome assembly WNFX01 (sample SAMN13153363, study PRJNA577476) | soil metagenome | isolation source: 40 cm soil or saprolite under grassland replicate 1 | place: USA:California | collected 2016-06-15 | reverse complement strand
CGGATCACCGCCGGACCGGAGACATTCGCGGGCGCGCCGCCGAATGTCGTTCATACCTTCAAGAACTCGAGCGACGCGACCGCGATCTTCCTCAACATCCACGCGCCGAGCATGGGCTTCGGCGACGTCCTCCGCGGCGGCGGCTACGAGCATTTCGACCAGTTCGACCCACCCGCGGACGGAGGTAGACCGCTCGAAGACGCGATCGTCCGGCCCGCCGGCGCGGGTGAGCCGGTCGAGCACGAGCACACCTCCCACCGCATTCAGGCCGAGCTGCCAGAGATCTCGGTCATCGAAATGACCTTTCGTCCCGAGTTCGAGGGCGTCGATCCCCATACGCACGACGATCACGTCGACGCCTTCTACGTCCTCGCCGGTGAAGCCGACTTCGTGGTCGGGAACGAGGTGCGGCGAGCCGGCCCGGGCTCCTTCCTGGCCGCGCCGCCGGGCGCTCGCCACGGATTCTCCAACCCGGGACCGGCGGACCTGCGCGTCCTCAACTTCCATGCGCCCGACGCCGGGTTCGTGGGCAGGCTGCGGAGCTAGCCCGGCGTGGACGCCGCGAGTCACTCGGCCGAGTGGCCCAGGCTCGCCCTGGACACGCTCTCGCTCTAGCAGCTCTCCAGGCGAGCGCCGTCCGCGCCGATAGCGGAAGCGATGCGCGCCAAGCTCATGTTTCCACTCAGCGTCGCGTTCGCCGCCGCCTTCGCAGCTCAGATCGAAGGGATGGTGGTGACCCGCTGGGCCTCCGATCGGAGCAGCGCCTGCGCCGCCTCGAGCCCCGCGGGGGCGTGCTCGCTCAACGGCACCGTCTCCTTCCTCGCCGGCACCTTGTTCGCCGTCGAGACGCTCGCCGCGACGCTCACCGCGCTCGTTCTCTACCGGAACGGGAAGCGCTTCAGCGCAGCCGTCACAGCCACAGGCCTCGTGGCCGCGCTCGTGGTCCAGCATGCGTGGTTGATCACCTACTAGCCGCATCGTCGCCACAGGACTACCGTTCACCGATCCATGCGGCCGGGTTTAGACGGACGCCCGGGCAAAGCCCGGACGTCCTCCAAACGGCATCGCAAGCGATGCCTTAGGCGCGCTGTCGCCACAGGACTACCGCTCACCATCCATGCGACCGGGTTTAGACGGACGCCCGGGCAAAGCCCGGACGTCCTCCAAACGGCATCGCAAGCGATGCCTTAGGCGCGCTGACTGAACCAAATCTGCGCCTCCCCGTCGAGGAACACGACCGCGTTCTCGCCGGTTGCCAGGACGACATCGAAGTAGCGCCGGTCGACCGGCTGCTCGGTCCACCAGCGGTCGACGACGCGCCACTCCTCACGCACGAGCGCGACCTGCTGCCGGTTCACGCTCCGCGGCGACCCGTCGACATGCGTCTCGACGAGCACTAACTGCGGCGCATTCAGTCGTCGCGCGGAACCAGCAGTGCTCTCTGCTCGGGGATTCGCGACCAGGGAGCGACCTCCACGACCGAGCACACCGCGCCGGAACCGGCACCGGCGCGAACCTGCTTCAAGCCTTCGCTGAGATGAGCACGCAGCTCCAGCCCCTCCGGCTGGACGAGCTCCAGTTGCCGCCCGACCGTCTGCGCGAGTTCCACGAGCTCGAGCCCGAGCCGCGTCACCGGCGCGGGCAGCTCCGCAAGCTTCGAGCCGAGCGCGACGCGAAGCCGGTCGCGGTCCGCCGTCGCGTCGCGCAGCGTGACCGTTCGCCGCCACGATCCCCCGCCGACGAGCTTTGCAGACAGCGCGAGCTTCCGCACAGCTCTGTCGCCGCGCTCCGGCCGGGCGAGGAGCCGGTCGAGGAGGGCACCCAGCGCCCGCCGGAGCGTCAGCTCGTTCGCGACCGCCTCGGGAAACTCGAGCGTCTCCGCGAGCTCGTTCGCGACCTTCCGCGCACGGACCTTGCCGCGCTGTTCGCCTCTCGCCAGGCTCCAGGCCCGCCGACCGTCCGGCCCCAATCGTTCGGCAACGGCGGCGCCCGGTAGCCCAGCAAGCTGTCCAAGCCTTCGCACCCCGAGCTCCTCCAGCTCCTCCCGGCGCTCGGAATCGACCGGGAGCAGGGTCAGCGGCAGCGGTGCGAGGAAATCGCGCGTCTTGCGGTCGGAGACGATCAGGGTCTGTCCTGAGCGCGCGACGTGCGCCGCAGCCAGCGCCGCGAACCTGCGCTCCGCAGCGCCGATGCGCGCGTCCCATGCCGCTCCGACAGCGGCGAGCGCTCGCTTCAGCGCCGGCTCGAGGCCGCCGTAGAGGCGCTCGATTCCGCGCGTCTCGAAGTAGACGCAGCCGACAGCGGCGGCTTCGACCGCGAAGCCGGAGTCCTCGAGCCGTTTCAGGAGCTGCTCCCATTCGTGCTCCGCAGTCGCCGGATCCTGCTCGACGAGCGCAAGGTCGGGGCAGAGCGAGAGCGCCTCCCCCAGCCGCATCCCGGGCTGCACGCCCGCTGCCTCGGCGGCCGCCGTCACAGGCCCGAGCAGAGGCTCCTCCCCAGCCGCCGGCCCAAGCGCAGCAGGCCGAAGCGCGAGCGCAGGCCGCTCCCGCAGCGCCGCCCGCAGCTCGAATCCGGGGATGAGTAGGCATGCGATCACTTACGAACGTATGTTCTACACGAACACCTGTTCGCTGTCAAATCACCTGTCACCTAAGCAGCCGAATCCCAGTCCAGAAAACACGAAGGCGGCCCCTGCGGCGAGACCGCCTTGCGTCGTCAGCTGGGATAGCTTGGCGAGCTCCCATGCGGAAAGGATCCCCTTCCTACGCTGACTAGAGTAAATATCGGTTGAAGATCAGAAACCTTTAGCCGCTGTAATCTCGGCCGCTGCGCCGACCATCCGCGTGAAGCGAGGAACAACGATCAGCGTGTTCTCCTGTGTGCACCAACGCAGGTCGTCCTCGAGCCCCGGGGGGCCGTAGGTGCGCGCGTTCACGCCTTCCCAAGCGGTCGGGTACGCCCGCGCGATCGCCGCGGAGGCGACGGCCGCGTCGGTCCGCTCGCCGTCCAGGAGGGAGACGATCCGGCCCGCGCAGTAGGCGTCGTCGATCGCAAAGGCGCCTCGATAGCCGGCGCAGACGACCGTGACGTCCTCGCCGGGCTCGCGCGCCGCGGCCGCGACGGCGTCGAGATTGAGCAGGCTGCCGAGCAGGACGTGCTCGGCATTCGCCGCCGCCGCGAGCGTCGTCCGCGTCCCGTTCGTGGTCGTCAGGATCGCCGTCTCGGCGCGTGGCTCGATGTAGTCGCGTGGCGACGCGCCGAGGTCGAAGCCCTCGATCAGGACGGCGTCGCGCTCTCCCCCGACGACCGCCTCGTCGCCGAGTTGCTCGCGCAGCGCCCTCGCATCGTCGATCTCACCGGAGCAGAGCACCCGGCGATAGCCGGACGCAAGCGCCTGCGCGATCGTCGAAGTGGCGCGCATCACGTCGACGACGACGGCCACGTGAGCAGGGCCGGCCTCGGCCGGAGTAAAGGCGACGTCTATCCGCATCGCGCGACTACGCTAACGAGACATGGCTTCTGCAATGAGGTGCTACCGGCACCCCGACCGAGAAACGTACATCTCATGCTCCGACTGTGGCCGGCCGATCTGCACGGAATGCATGACGGCGGCGCCCGTCGGGCAGCGCTGCCCTGAGCATTCGGGCAAGCCGCGGGGGGCCGCGCGAATGTCGCTCGGGATTGGCGGGCTTTCCTCCGTCGGCGGCGTCGGGCTCGTGACGCGAACGCTGATCGGAATCAACGTCGCCGTCTACCTGCTCGAGCTCGCCACGGGAGGCAACATCGATGGTGTCGGCAGCCAGATCTTCGAGAAGGGAGCGCTGTTCGGGCCGCTGGTCGGAAACGGCGACTGGTGGCGCCTGATCACGGCCGCGTTCCTGCACTACGGGCCGATTCACCTCGGGTTCAACATGTTCTTCCTCTACTGGATCGGCACACCGGTGGAGCAGTACCTGGGCCGCGGCCGCTTCCTGGCCGTCTATCTGGTCTCGGGCCTCGCTGGCTCGGCCGGCGCGCTTGTCGTCTCGCCCACGTCGGTCACCGTCGGCGCCTCGGGTGCGATCTTCGGGATTCTCGGCGCCGCCCTGGTTCTCGAGCGCCAAGGCTCGTACGTGCTCGGCGGCAGTGCGATGGGGCTGATCGTGATCAACCTCGCCCTCAGCTTCGTGCTCGCGGGTATTTCGATCGGGGGCCACATCGGCGGCCTGATCGGGGGCGCGGCGTGCATGCTCGTGCTCTCACGCTTCGGCCGCGGGCATGGTGCCTACGGACGGATTGGCGCAAGTGGAATCGCGGGTCTGGTCGCAGTTGCGGTGCTCAGTGTCGTAGTCGCGTATTGGAAAGTTCGCGGCTACGCGAGCTAGCCAAGCCGCTCGACTGCGGTCACGCGGTCTAGCTTGTCCTTCCAGGCGTGGTCGGCCCCGAGCCCGCCGTTGAGGCGATCGGCGAAGCCGTCCCAAGCCCAGATCGTGTCTCGCCCCGCACCGCCGTAGACGGTGTCTCTGCCTGCGTCGCCCTGAAGCCTGTCGTTCCCGGGCCCGCCGTAGAGGACGTCGTTCCCATCGCCTCCGCCCAGAATGTCGTCCCCAGGCCCGCCGATCAAGACATCGTTGCCGCCATTGCTGCCGATCTTGTCGTTCCCGCCGAGGCCGCAGATCACGTCACGGCCCGGCGTGCCGACGAGGATGTCGGCGCCGCTCGTGCCCGTGATCGTGCAGGCCGGCGATTGGTGGGTTGCGGCATGCACCTTCGTCGCGCCAAACAGAGCAAGCGAGGCGAACAATGCGGCGAGTGTCCTGATTCGATTCGCGTCGCGCGGGGCCACGTTCGAGACCTCCTGAGACTTCCGGCGTGGCCGCGCCGCCGAGCTCCTCTTACGAGGCTGTGATCGGCGTTCACAGCTTTTGCGCGATCCCTCGGCGTAGTGAATCTCTAAGCGGCGGCGCGAATCGCCGCGAGCGCCTGCTCGGCCGCCGCCGTGCGCGTCGGTGCGAACGCCGGCGGCAGAGGAGGCGCCGCCTCAGCCGTCGTCGCGCGCCACGCCGCCTCCCAGCCACCGGCCCGCTCCCTGAAGGCGAGCAGGTAGCCGCGTTCGAGCGCCGCATCGACGATCTCGGTCACCCGGTCGTCGTAGCGATCTCCGTCACACATGAACCCAAGGTACGCCGGGGGTCAGACGGACTGATTAGCCGCCGGCGGCGACGTACGCGGCGCCCTGCTCCGCGAGCGCGGCCTGCGCCGCCGCGAGCCGCGCCAGCGGGACGCGATAGGGCGAGCAACTGACGTAGTCGAGGCCGAGGCCGTGACAGAAGGCGACGCTGGCCGGCTCGCCGCCGTGCTCACCGCAGATGCCCATCTTGATGTCGTCCTTCGTCGAGCGGCCGCGCTCGACCGCGATCCGCATCAGGTCCCCCACCCCGCTCTGGTCGAGCGTCTCGAACGGGTTTCGCTCGAGCACGCCGTCCTCGAGGTAGCGGGTCAGGAATTTCCCTTCCGCATCGTCGCGCGAGAGTCCGAGGGTTGTCTGGGTGAGATCGTTCGTGCCGAAGGAGAAGAAGTCGGCGTGCTCGGCGATCTCGTCCGCGCGGATGCAGGCGCGCGGAAGCTCGATCATCGTCCCGACGAGATATTCGACCTCCTCGCTCTCCTCGTTGGCCGTCGAGATCGTGATCGCTCGAAGCCGGTGGAGCTCCTCGGCGAAACCGACGAGTGGATGCATGATCTCGACGAGGGGCGCCTCGCCGGTCCGTTCCTCGACAGCGACGGCGGCGCGAATGATCGCCCGCACCTGCATCTCGTAGATCTCGGGCCAGAGCAGGCCGAGCCGGCACCCCCGCGTGCCGAGCATCGGGTTCGACTCCTGGAGCGACTTGATCCGCTCGCGCATACGTTCGTCAGTCGCCTCCTCGAGGGGAGGCAGGAACTCGTGCAGGGGCGGGTCGAGGAGCCGGATCGTCACCGGGAGGCCGGCCATGGCCTCGAAGATCCCCTCGAAGTCGGACTGCTGCATCGGCAGCAGCTTGTCCAGAGCGTCCCGCCGCTCGTCCTCGCCGGAGGCCAAGATCATCTCGCGGACGATCGGCAGCCGTTCTTCGGCCATGAACATGTGCTCGGTGCGGCACAGGCCGATCCCCTGGGCCCCGAACTCGCGCGCCTTCGCGGCATCGTCGGGGGTCTCCGCATTCGCGCGTACCTGCAGGCGGCGGTGCTCGTCCGCCCAGCCGAGAATGGTCTCGAAGTCCTCGTTGATCTGGGGCGCCACGAGCTCGACGAGGCCGACGATCACGACCCCGCTCCCGCCGTCGATCGTGATCACGTCTCCCTCGGCCAGGTCGTGCTTGCCGATCCGAACGCGGTGGTTCTCGGGGTCGATGCTCAGCTCCTCGCAGCCGGCGACGCAGGGCTTGCCCATGCCGCGGGCCACCACCGCGGCGTGAGAGGTCATGCCGCCGTGCGCGGTGAGGATTCCCTGCGCGGCGATCATCCCGTGGATGTCGTCGGGCGAGGTTTCCCAGCCGACGAGGATCACGCGTTCGGTCTCGCCCCGCTGCGCGGCGGTGTCGGCGTCGAGCACGATCTTGCCGGACGCCGCGCCCGGTGACGCGTTCAGTCCCTTGGCGGCGACTTGGTAGTCGGCGTCCGGATCCAGCATCGGGTGCAGGAGTTGGTCGAGCTGCGCCGGGTCGATCCGGGCGACGGCGTCCTCCTTCGAGATCAGGCCTTCGTCGACCATCTCGACGGCCGCCTTCAACGCCGCCGCGGCGGTGCGCTTCGCGGCTCGGGTCTGCAGCAGGTAGAGGCGGTCTTCCTCGACGGTGAACTCGATGTCCTGCATGTCCCGGTAGTGCTCCTCGAGGCGGCGCATCGTCTCGAGCAGCTGTTCGAACGCCTCCGGGAGCTGTTCCTTCATCTCCTGGAGCGGCTGAGGCGTCCTGATCCCGGCGACGACGTCCTCCCCCTGCGCATTCGCGAGGAACTCGCCGTAGAGACCCGCTTCGCCGGTGGACGGGTCGCGCGTGAAGGCAACACCGGTGCCGGACCGGCCGCCCTTGTTGCCGAAGACCATCTGAACGACGTTCACGGCCGTGCCGAGGTCGTCCGGGATGCGATGTGCACGCCGGTAGACCTGCGCGCGCGGGGTGTCCCACGAGTCGAAGACGGCGCGCACGGCCCGGCCGAGCTGCTCGCGGGCGTCCTGTGGGAACGAACTGCCGGTCTCCTGCTCGTAGAGCTCCTTGAAGATCGCGACGAGCTGTTTCAGGTCAGCCGGCGAGAGATCGACATCCTGCTTCACCCCGCAGCTCTGCTTGAGGTCGGCAAGCGCCTTCTCGAAACGGTCGGCGTCGATGCCGTCGACGACCTCCCCGTACATCTGGATCAGCCGCCGGTAGGAGTCTTGAGCGAACCGCTCGTTGCCGGTTTTCGCGCCGAGGCCTTCGACCGCGTCGTCGTTGAGGCCGAGGTTGAGGATCGTGTCCATCATCCCCGGCATCGAGACCGCCGCTCCCGACCGGACCGAGACGAGCAGGGGATCCCCAGCTTCGCCGAAGCGCTTGCCCGTCGTCTCCTGGAGCGAGGCGAGGTGCTCGTCGATCTCCGCCTCGAGTCCCTCCGGCAGTTCCTTCGTCCGCAGGTACTCCCGGCACGCGTCGGTCGTGATCGTGAAGCCCGCCGGAACCGGGATCCCAAGCGCGGTCATCTCGGCAAGGCCGACGCCCTTTCCACCCAGGAGCTCCTTGCCCCCTTCGGCCGATTCGTCGAAGTCGAAGACGTAGCGTCCGCTCACCGTACGATGGATCTTCCCATGAGCAGCGGGATTACGCTGTGCGCGCCGTCTCGCGTGATCTAGATCACAAGCTTTCGGACCCGCTGACCGGCGGCCGGTAGCCCGGGCGGCGGCGGGCGCGGAAGTCGGCAAGCCAGGCGAGCGCTCTTGTCGTCATCCAGAACGGCGTGAAGAGGACGTAGAAGACGAACAGGGCGGCGGCGAGAATCCCGCACCACGTCACCCAGCGCCAGAGCGGCACGGGGGGCTTCGGCGTCATGCGGTCGTGAGCGTGGCGCCGGCCTCGGCGCGCCGCTGCTCGATCAGCCGGATCACACGCGCGGCTGTCTCTTCGATCGAGAGGTCCGAGATCTCGATCACCGGACAGCCGAGCCGGCGGTGGATGGCCTCGGCGGCCTCGAGCTCGTCGTAGATCTCGACCAACTTCGCGTACTGCCGGTTGTTCCCGCCGAGGCGCCGCACCCGCTGCTGCCGGATCTCGGCGAGGCGTCCGGCCTCGATCGTGAGGCCGACGATCTTGAGCGGGTCGATCTCGTACAGCGCGGGCGGCGGCTCGATCCCCTTCACGATTGGGACGTTCGCGGTTTTGTAGCCCAGATAGCCGAGGTACATCGACAGCGGCGTCTTCGACGTTCGCGAGACGCCGACCAGGACGATGTCCGCCTCGTGGAGCCCGCCTCCCATGCCGTCGTCGTACTTGACCGCGAACTCGATCGCGGCCATCCGCTTGAAATAGCCCGAGTCGAGCGGCGGCCGCGCGCCGGGCGTCATCTGTGCCGCCTGGCCGGAGACCCGTGCCACGGCGTCGATCGGGTGCCCGAGCAAGTCGCAGTAATGGAGCCGCGCGCGGCGACAGAGGACGCGCATCTGCTCGCGCAGCTCCGGTTCGACAAGGGTGTAGACGACGACCGCCGGACGTCCCTTGGCCCGCTCGACGGCGAGCCTCAGGTGATCGACCGTCTCGACCCGCGGGTGGCGGATCTCCTCGAACTCTTGGTCAGGAAACTGAGCCTCGAGTGCGTGCACCAAGCGCGTCGCCGTCTCGCCGGTGGAGTCGGAGACAACGTGCAGCTCGACGGGGGTCTTCGCCATCGACCCGGAGGCTAGCGCGGGATCTGCGAAAAGTCGCCGAGCGCGCCGAGGGTGTCGCGCACGTCGAGCAGGAGACGAAGCCGGTTCGCCCTGACGGCCTCGTCCTCGGCCATCACGAGCACCTCGTCGAAGAAGCGTTCCATTACCGGCGCCAACTCCGCGCCGGACTCGAGCGCTGCCTTGATGTCGCCGTTGCCGTCGATCGCGACTTTCGCGAGCGTTTCCGCGAGCTCTCTCTCGGCGTCTTCGACAAGCAGGCCTCGGTCGAGCTGCGCTGCGGCCTCCTCCTGCGCCTTGCCCGCGAGGCGGTGAGCGCGGTCGTAGGCTCGCGCTCGCGATAGAGCTCTTCCGCCCGCCGGGCAACCCCACCCAGATCGGGGACATTCGACGCGCGCGCCGCGCGCACGTACTCGACCGGGACGTCGAGCAGCGACTCCAGGCGCTCCTCCACGAACTCCCGCAGCTCTTCGGGCAGGAGCTCGCGGTCGATCGTGAGCCCGCCCTCGAGCGCGAGCCGGACGAGCCCGATTGCGGCGCGCCGCAGCCCGTACGGGTCGCGCGAGCCTGACGGCTTGTGGCCGAGCTCGAAGGCGACGCGCAGGGTGTCCAGCTTGTCTGCGGCTGCGAGCACTTTCCCGGGCTCGGTCTGAGGGAGCAGGCCCCCGGAGGCGTCGGGGAGATACTGCTCCTCGATCGCCTTCGTAACCGCGTCCGGATAGCCCGCGAGCCGGGCGTACTCGGCGCCGATGTAACCCTCGAGCTCGGGGAACTCGCGCACAAGCTCGGAGGCCTGGTCAGCCTTGGCCAGCCTCGCCGCTTCGAGCGAGGCGTCGCCCCCGCCGAGGCGCTCCACGAGCTTCGCGACCCGCTCGGCCTTTTCGGCGAACGAGCCGGCGCCGGCGAAGAAGGTGATCGCGGCGAGCCGCTCGGCCAGAGCGTCGATCCCCGCCGCAACGTCGCGCTCGAACGTGAACGAGGCGTCTTCCAGCCGAGCCTCGAGAACCTGTGTGTGCCCAGGGCCGACGACATCGGGGTCGCCGCCGTTCGCGACGAGGGCGAACCGGTTGCCCTCGATCGGGAAGTAGCGCTGGTGCGACTGCATCGTCGTCACGATCACACGCTCCGGCAGCTGGAGAAAGCGCTCGTCGAAGTGGCCCTCGAGCACCATCGGCTTCTCCACCAGATGGACGACCTCGGCGAGCTTGCCGCCGGGGTCGCTCCAGCCGCCGATTGCTTCCAGCCCTTCGACGATCAGGCGCCGGCGCTCGTCGGCTACCGGCTCTACGTCGGCGGCGCGCAGCGCATCGACTTCGTGAACGAGAAGCCGCGAACGATCCGGTCGATCTGCTCGGGCAGGACCTCGCGGAGCTCGCGGTCGATCGTCAGCCCGCCCTCGAGCGCGAGCCGGACCAGCCCGATTGCCGCACGCCGCAGCCCGTACGGGTCGCGCGAGCCCGACGGCTTGTGGCCGAGCTCGAAGGCGACGCGCAGGGTGTCCAGCTTGTCTGCGGCTGCGAGCACTTTCCCGGGCTCGGTCTGAGGGAGCAGGCCCCCGGAGGCGTCGGGGAGATACTG
>WNFX01033816.1_pt1 | contig 10456 bp, 10 predicted proteins | sample 5400111 | NCBI WGS metagenome assembly WNFX01 (sample SAMN13153363, study PRJNA577476) | soil metagenome | isolation source: 40 cm soil or saprolite under grassland replicate 1 | place: USA:California | collected 2016-06-15 | reverse complement strand
TTGGACAATCCATTCCCGCCACAGCCCTCTTTCCGCTGGTCATTATCCTTCTAGTAGACCCATTCAGAAATACACCCTACCTGGGATTGACGCTAAACATTGCCTCGATAGTACTGATTCTCACGGGTATGCAGTGGTATTTGCTGTTCAACATCGTAGGGGCAGTAAACAGTGTTCCCAACGATCTGTTGGAGGCAAGCCATGCCTACGGAGTTCGAGGAGGCAGATTCGTGAAGGAAATACTGGTTCCTGCATCGTTTCCTGCCATTCTAATCGGCAGCATCCAGGCATGGGGTGGGGGATGGAACGCTCTCATAGTCTCGGAATATGTCAGCTCGGACGCTAATGTTCAAGGGCTAGGATCGTTCCTCGTGAAGGCAACAACCCTTGAGGCGGACCCAGCGAAGGTCGCCCTAGCCAACGTGGAAATATTCGCAGCTCTTCTTGTCATGACTGCCACTGTACTCATCATTAACAGGCTCGTCTGGAGAAGAATGTTGCGGAAAGCTGACAAGTACAAGTTCGAGGCATAAAGTCACTGACCCAGATCAGCGAGTCGCTCCTGGAGATCAAGGACATTACAAAGACCTACCCGGGAGAGGGAAAGAACACAACAGTACTAGACAATATTAGCTTCAAGGTCCAGAAGGAATTCCTCTGTATCGTCGGCCCCTCCGGTTGCGGCAAGAGCACACTCCTACGAATAATCGATGGCTTGGATAAGCCAACCTCAGGCCAAGTTCTCTTTCACGGACAACCAATCACCGCCCCGAGTGCCAAGATTGGCGTGATCTTCCAAACGTTCGCACTAATACCATGGAAAACTGTTCTGGGCAACGTTGAACTTGCCCTCTCTGGCTCTGCGATCCCAAAAGAGGAACAGTTGAAGATAGCCGAGAAGTATGTTCAGGATGTGGGCTTGGAGGGCTTCGAGACGGCCTATTATCCTAAGGAACTCTCGGGGGGAATGAAGCAGCGTGTCGGAATTGCACGAGCACTTGCGCTGCAGCCAGAAGTGTTGTTGATGGATGAGCCCTTCTCCAGTCTAGACGCTCTTACAGCTGAGAACCTCCGCAGGGAGGTTCTTGAAATCTGGCGAGACCCTGTCTATGCGACGAACTGTGTAGTGATGGTAACTCATAACGTACAGGAGGCTGTCTACATGGCAGACCGGGTCATCGTTCTAGGCCACAGGCCGGCGAGGATTCTAGATGATGTTCCGATTACGTTAGAGCGGCCTCGAAGTCAGCGGGACCCGGCGATGTTCGATTATTCCGACAGGATAATCTCAAAGATCAGTTAGCGCGGAGCTTCCCTCGGCAGTAGGCTCTCCGACTGACCATCGTATCTGAATAATCCGGTAAACACGCCCCAGCTAATGATCACATTGACGATTGTCGGGAGGTCAGTAGTGTAGCCGTACTTTGAGCTCACAAATCGTGCTAGCTCAAACCTGCTCAATTGCTTCTTCTCGTGAACTATCCGAAGCACGTCAGCGAATGGCTCAAGGCCAACCAGCCTATCGTGCACTAGCTTCTTCCTTTCTGGAATCTTGCCGCTGAGCGCCTTCTTGCCCAGGTCGGTGAGCGAGATGTCTCCCTGCTGGACATCAACGAGACCCATGTACTCTGCGGTATCAATGATGGGGAGCAGCTCGTCCAAAGCGATTCTCAGGTCTATCGTCAGGTTGGCCACGTCAGTCTTCCCGTTGTACGCCCGCAGCAGGTCGAGGAGACCGAACACCCTGTTAACCCCGGCGGTGGGAAGCAATTCGCGAAACGTTTGAAAGGTTTCTGCTGCCAGGTTAAAGAGCTTCCGAACACTCGTCCAGGTTCTATGTTTCCTTCTTGAACCATGGTTGAAAGAGTTCTTTAGAGCGCAACTGTGAAGATGCCAATAATGGACACTACAACACTTCCAACCATCGAAGATATCAGAACTGCAGCACGCAGAATAGACGGAGTCGCATCAGAGACACCTTTAGTCGAATCGCCCTCACTATCAAGGATTCTCGGACGCGAAGTCTATCTCAAGCTGGAATGTTTCCAGCCAATCCACGTGTTCAAGATCCGTGGAGCATACAACAAGATTTCCCAACTGGCTTCGAAGAAGATTGTGGCCGCGTCGTCCGGTAACCACGGTCTTGCTGTTGCATACAGCTCACGTCTGCTTGGGAAGCAGTCTACTGTTGTGATTCCTGAAACGGCGGTCAGGGAAAAGGCCGACGCGATCGCGGAGTACGGAGCAGAAGTTGTAAGATTTGGAAAGTATCACTCAGACAGAGAGTCGAAAGCAGCCGAGATTTGCAAGAGGACGGGCGCCGCCTTCGTGCATCCTTTCAACGACCCCGATATAATAGCGGGTCAAGGAACGTGCGGGCTTGAGATTGCTGAACAGTTGACGGACTTCGACTCAGTCATAGTGCCCGTCGGTGGAGGCGGACTCATCTCGGGAATATCCATCGCAGTAAAAGCGTTGAGACCCTCGTCCAAGGTCTTCGGTGTCGAACCAGTTGGTGCGACCAAGATGCAATTGTCCCTTAGGGCAGGCAAACTTGTGAAGCTTGAGGCTCCCCAGTCTATCGCCGATGGGCTGATCCCCTCCTCAGTTGGCGAACTGACGCTTGAGGCTTGTCGAAAGAATGTTGATGGAATGTTCAGTGTATCTGATGATGGGATCTTGTCTGCGATGCGTCTGCTGGTTCGCGAGGCTCATATTTTTCCTGAACCGTCGGGGTCCGCAACCTTGGCGGCTCTAATGAGTGAGGGGGACAAGTCGATGTTGGGAAAGCGTGTCGTTCTGGTTATCTCGGGTGGAAATGTTTCGATCGATCTGATGCGCCGCTTGCTGTCACAAGAAGTGACAGTCAGCCATGCCTCCTAGTACGGGTAGCTAGTCACGTACTCTCTCGGATCTACAATGTTCTCTGGTCGGAGGCCTTTCAGGAATCTTATCGTGTTCTCAACGGCTAGCTTAACGGGTCGTCCGGTGGCCAGGCCGGAAGGTCCCGAGACATGGGGTGTCCCTATGAAGTTGGGCAGAGAGAGAAACGGATAATCCGTCTTGAGGGTTTCCCGCGACTCTCTGTACCACCAGACGTCGGTCGCGTACCTGAAATTCGGGTTGGCTACAAGATGATCGTAAAGAGCTTTCTCATCCACGAGCTCTCCCCGAGCAACATTGACGAGGATACAGGAGTTCTTCATAACCGACAATCTCTCATGATTGATGATTCTCGTCGTTTGATTGGTCAGAGGCAGAGCCAGGACTACAGCATCAGACTCCCTCAGAACACTCGATAACCCGTCTTCGCCGTCGAATATCTTCACACCCTTAACCGCCTTTGCCCTTCTAGAGTAGGCGTACACGCGCATACCGAAACCATGGGCCATCCTCGCCACCGAGGTCCCGATTCCTCCAAACCCGAGTATGCCGAGTACCTTCTCTCTGAGAATGGTGACCTCTGTCCCAGCGTCGAGTGTCCGTCTTAGGGTCCACTTCTCCTCTCTGAGGGATACATGCAGTTCTACTATCCTCTTCGCGGCCGAGAGCAGCAAGGCGTAGACGGTGGAATATTCTGAGAGTCTGTCGATATTCTTTCTATCAACGACATCTGTGCCCACAAGTAGATTGGGCTTAGAGGGTGTCATCGTAAAGCATTCGGGTAATGCGTCATGCTAATAACTGATAGAATAGACGAGCTTGATAGATTGGATCTTTCAGAGATTATTCCTGAGAGGCTCTGGGTCGGGGCTGCTCCATCGAAGAGCGACCTGATAGAACTCAAGCGTCAGTACGGGACCGAGCTCGTGATTTTGGATCTAGTCGGCATCGCAGATGAGAAAGCATGGTGCCAAGAATTGGGCATAACCTACGATGAAAGAACCCCGAAACTTGAGGAGAATAGACAAGCGATCCCACTGAGCCGGCTGAAGGTGGCATCAGGCGTCATCGGAGACAACGTCGATTCAGGCAAGAAGGTGATTCTCCACTGTCTCAGAGGGACGGGTCGCAGTCCTACGTGTGCTGCTGCCTATCTTATCCAGTCGGGAATGTCCGTCGCAGAAGCGAAGAGCACTATTGCTGGCAAACGCCACGTCTGGTCCGGCGTTGCTGCGGGCTACGCGAGTACTCTTGAAGAGTTCGGAAAGATCATAGAAATGACAAGATCCACTTTCTAGTTCAGTCCCAACACCATGCAAGATCATCACACAGGCTCTAGGCTTTGGGCCGCGTAGCCCACAGAAATTTTCTTTGTAGTGTCTTTGGGTAGACGCTTGTCCAGTCGAATTCTGCCTTGTTAGACCAGCTCTTGTAGACCCTTGGGTCGATATAATTCCGCAGTGAAGTGTTCAGGTTATAGTCTCGAGTCCGTTCCTGAAGCTTGACATCAAGCTCCAACTTCCTCTTCCTTTCCTCCAAACGCTGCTTCTGGTTCTCAGTCTTGGCTTCCCGGGTCTTCAGCTCAGCGAGCCGCTGTTGTTTCTTGTCGAGGCTACTCTGCCAAGTCTTCGGTGGGGTCCGTTTGTGGTTGCATCGGATCGCGGCCTCAAGGTTGGCGACCCTCGCATGATACAATTTGACGAAAGCGGGATCGTTGGGCTTGAACCCGTTATGTTGGCCGAGATAGGTTTGCACTGTTTCCGTGGCATGATGTGTTCGGAAGACCTTAGCTGTCAGCCCCTTCATCGCTTTTCCAAAAAAACGGTTGACGCCCTCGGATGTTATCCCGTCAAAGACAAGGTCTTCCGGCTTCTTTCCAGACGAAAACTCTTGGAGGTTCCTTTGGATTGGACTGTCAGCGCCGTCCAGTTCGAGGGTCTTCTCCCATCGCACGCTGTCTTTGCCGAGGAAGTCAAACTCGATGCCTTTGGGGAGGAATTTTAGATGTTCGACTCTTAGGGTTGAGGCTCCAACGGTGTCGGCCTCATCCTCCTCCTTCTCGTCACCGACCCTCATGGCCAGGTTATCGATGAGGTAGCATACCGTCGCCAGTTTCCGGGCTTTGACATCTGGCGAGTCCAGATTCTTCTCGATGAACCGGCGGACGTCTGCGAGCCGCCGGCGCAGCTTCTTCGCATTGTCGTACTTCATCTTGTCCCGTTCTTGCCGGAGATCCGAGATGTCCGAGGGCCAGACGTACTTGCGGACCAGGCTGAGCTTGTCAACCCAGTAGGCAAGCCAGATGGACTCGTGATCGTGAGCGATGCTCTTCCAGTTTCCGGGAACTGGAGGTTGGGGAACTGGTGCGTCCTCTGAGAGATTAAGCACGACATCTTCAGGAAACACTCTCGGTTTCCAGCGGCCGCGCATGGGATGGCTGCCGCGGCCCATGAAGATGCTTGGTGGTTCAACCATGTAGTTTGCAAATTCGGTCTTTGTCCCGTCAACGATCGCATAGCCATACTTGTCCTTCAGTTGAAGACGAAGGTCCTTTCGCTGCGCGGCCAGCTTCTTTCTCAGGTCCTTGTCGGCCTTGGAGAGTTCCTCCTTCTGCTGGTACTCGTAGACGGGGGTGAAATCGATCTCTGAGTACTTCACATTTGAAAATTTTGCCGGGAGCAGTTTTGAGAAGTCGGAGAGGAAGTTTGTCTGGAATACCGGGTCTTGAACGTAGGGTGTTGTCCGTTTCTTTCCCCACGCATAGGCAAGCTCCTCGGCATCTGGTGACAACGGGACTGTTTCTCCGTTTATGATGATTTGGAGCCTCTTTGGCGAGTAGGGTGGGGGAAACGCGACCCCGTTGTGTACGAGCTGCTTCCACTTCAATACAAGACCCCCATCGTCACGGACATGTTCACTGCGAGTTTAGGACCAGTATGCCACTTATGCCTTAGAACTTTGTTCTTGCTTAGTTGGTAGATGAAATTTTCTTCTCAGATGAATCGCGGTCGTAGCGCAAGCGGATAGCTTAAAGAGATTGGTATTGAAATGGTTGGCTTGGAATGCAGCGGGTGGGATCCTTTCTTGGACCCGTGGGCCTATTCTTCATATCGCTAGGCTACACTGTGTCAGTGACGATCGCCCGGCTCTTCGTAATTCTTGAGTCCGTTTGCACCTTACACTGTCCAGTCCTCAGGGTCGCAGGGTTCAGATTTCACCACATGTACTATGGTCTCATCCTTGTAGTCGTCGCTGCAGGGGTCATGCTTTACGCGGCGGATGCGAGAACTCGATGGGACAGCGCTCTGGTTATGGGTATTGGTGTTGGACTCGTAGCTGACGAGGTCGGATTGCTTTTGTTGAAACTCTCGTACTGGGACATGATATCGTTCGCCATAGCGGCAGGAGCGCTTCTCGGAATCCTATTCGGGTTAACCGGTTTTCTCTTCTTCGACCGACCTGTCAGAATGATAGTAGAAGCCGCCTCCGTAGGGTCATGGCTAGTAAGCATTCTTCTAGTGGCGAAGTATGGGCGAAAACATTTCTTCCTGCTACGCCACGCCCCTCTCGACTATGGACCAAAGCCGCGCTAGACAAACGGGACAGATTCCCTAATGCAAGCATTGAGCCCAGTGGGCATTCAGCCTAGAGAGTATCAAAGGTCCATTGCCAACTCCGCCCTCGCAGCAAACACACTGGTAGTCCTGCCGACTGGTCTAGGGAAGACGATGATAGCTCTCCTCGTGGCAGCCGGCCGGCTTGCCAATTATCCCGAGAGCAAGGCTCTCATTCTCGCCCCGACAAGACCTCTTGTCCTCCAGCATGCTGGATTCTTCGACAAACACTATCCCGATCGAAGTGCAAAGTCAGTATCTCTGACGGGTGAGACACCGCCGGCTACGCGAGCCTCAGACTTCGACGACGCTCGGCTCATATTTGCAACCCCCGAAGTAATCCGAAATGATGTTTCAGCTGAGCGGTATGACCTCCGCAACGTGTCGCTCGTCGTATTCGACGAGGCTCACAGATGCGTCCGCGACTATGCTTACACAGACGTCGCCCAGGCGTACAGATCGCAAGCGGCACAACCGCTCATACTCGGGCTTACTGCGTCTCCTAGTGCCAAGAAGACGCGTGTTGAAGAGATATGTGAGAAACTGGCCATAGTCAATGTGGAGACTCGCACGGAGAAAGACTCTGATGTCGCGGACTACGTGAAAGATGTCGAAGTCAACTGGCTGCGCTTGCCACTCCCGGAAAACTACAGGCAGGCGACAAAGGTCTTGCACGCAGCACTCGACGTTAGAGTCAACAAGCTCCGATCAATGCACCAACTACCCGCGAATGTTAGAGTCGGCAAACGGATGCTTCTGGAACTTGGAGAGAGGCTCCATAATAGCCTGAGGAGAGGAGGCGCGGGTGCGCTTTATGGTGCAGTTCAGCTGCAGTCGCAGGCCATGTCTCTCATGCATGCAATTGACCTGCTGGAGACTCAGGGAGCATACAGCGCTACCAGGTTCCTCTCGAGGCTTGAGAGAGCAAAGACAAAATCAGCTCGCGGACTAGCTCGCGATCCCCAGATAATTCAGGCACAAGAGCTCTCCGCCTCGCTCGAGAAGACTCCGCACCCGAAAGAATCCAAGCTTCGAGAACTCGTCTCAGAGGATTTGAAGTCAAATCCCAGGGCCAAGATTATCGTCTTTACCCAGTTTCGAGACACGGTCGAAACTATCGCCGAGAATCTGAACAGAATCGAAAGGGTCCAAGCCGTTCGATTTGTCGGCCAGGCCAGTAGGAGTGAGGAAGATCTCGGATTGACCCAGGGCGAACAGATGCAGATTCTTGAGGATTTCAGAGATGGAAAGTACAACGTGCTAGTGACGACGAGCATCGGAGAAGAGGGACTGCACGTGCCAGACGTGGACCACGTGATCTTCTACGAAGCGGTACCGTCAGAGATCCGGTTGATCCAGCGGCGCGGGCGAACTGGCCGCACGAGGCCAGGGAAGACCACAGTTCTCATGACTGAAGGCACGATCGACGAGGCCTATTACTGGACGAGCAGACGAAAGGAAGAACAGATGCACCGGTACCTAGCAACCGTGAAGAGTAGAGGACTGAGGCAACGAAGGAAGAAAACCACCCTCCTAGATTATCTGAGTCCCCCCCCTGCCGAGAATCCCCTGCAATAGCATTCATGTTCGCCGTTTGAGCCACAATCCTCAAAACTTCCAGTTTCAGAACAAACGGTCATGATAGGATTCGCGGAGAGCTTCCTGACTTGGCTGGCCGCTACAATCATCCCTGCCTTTGTGGGGCTACTTGTAATCACATGGGCCGGCAAGAGGATTCCGACTAAGTACATAGTGGCTTTCGCTTTCGGGATCATGTTCTGGTTCTTTGTAGACACGATTAGCGGCTCCGCAGTTCTCCATGTTAACAGCGGATTCGGAGGAGGGATAGCTCAAGTCGCGGTGGTATCTCTTTTCATAATTGGTTATCTACTCTTCTTCTGGGTCGATCGCAAACGAGACATACTATCCCCGCAGTCAGCCATCGGAAAATATGGCCTGACCATACCCTTGATGGTTGCCGTCGCTGTAGGAATCCATGGGCTTGGCGAAGGAACAGCTTTCGGCTATACCGCATATGCTACCCTGAGCACATCGCTCCTCGACGGATTCGGCGTAGTGTCGGCAGGCGTAGCATATGTGCTACACAAGGGTCTTGAGCCTATGATGATAGGCGCCTGCTATTCCGTATACACTAACTGGAAGGCCAGACCAACATCCCAATGGATAAAGGACATGTGCGTCTTGTCTCTCGCTTTCGTGATTCCCTCACTCATCGGGACTCCGCTAGGATACTTTGTATTGGGGCCACCTAACGAATACTTAGCTCGCTTCGACACAACATACTTCTTCGCCTTGGGCACTGGCACCTCAATCTACGCGATCTTCAGGCTTGCAGGGCCACTGTTCATTCCCAGTGAAGTCACTACGACCAGAGAGACGATCAAGGTCGCCGTGGCGTGGATAGTCGGAATTATCGCCATCTACATCGCAGCGCTCTTTCATTCCTAACGACAATCCGTCCTAGGGATGAGGTGCTTGACAATCAACGGATGGATTGCGCATGTTATTACCCTCCCTGACTATGTTATCTAGGTGGTCTAGTCTGTGTCGAGGAGGTCCGTAGGTGAGATCAACTACAAGGACTCATCGCGCCTAGGCATAGTCAATCGTCAATGGCTAGGATCTAGACGTAATCTCTTGGCGACCATTGCCGTCGTCATAACGTTGACGGGGTTTTTCACAGCTGCTTACGCGTTGCATCTCTTCGGGGGGCAAACGACAGACTGCTGGAGACGACCTGCAAGCACACCGAATACAGCGATCTTCACAGTGGTCATGGCAAATGAAGGCGTCAACGTTGGATTCAATGGCAGTAAGTACGAGGCCGTGCCATGGCCGGTGATGAATGTCACGCTTGGGCAGAACGTTATCATTCATGTCATCAACAACGACAGTGTAGAACCCCATGGTTTCCAAGTAATCCAGTATTTCGATCAGGGAATAAATGGACTGTCAGGGTTGGCACCTGGCCAGTGTTACGATGTTAGGTTCACTGCCAACGTGCTTGGAAGCTTTACGGTACAGTGCAACATCTTCTGTACTATTCACCAAGTCATGTTGAAGGGGCAACTCAACGTTGAGCCCTGAATATGCACAAGGATCTGAATTGACTGCCGCCAGTCTTACAGACGCGATCGTCCATGTATTCTGGCAGCCTTCTCGTCTCTCGTCGTCGTGATTGCGAGAAGTCGCGGAGGATGTTGTGTAGAGTGAAGTCTGTTCCTAGTTGGGCGAGTATCGTCGTACTTATTCTGGCTCTTCTTGCCGCCGAGCCCTACACGCCTCGACACTTTGATCGGCAGATCAGAAGTTTCTATCCAGCTCCAGAAAAGCGCCCGGTTCAGCCTCTCCCTGAGATACGCAGTAGAGGATCTTGAGACGGCTAGGGTCGCTCATGATCTGGAAGGTGGTGGAAATCCGCTCGACCGAGCTTGTCCTCGGAAGAGACCGAGCGAGCGACCTGACCTTGGCGGGGTTGATGCAGGTAACCTCGCACGACTCGCCTTCCCTGACAATGGTGGTGGTTTTCGACATGGGATTAGTTGCATAACTGTTCAAATATTAGGCAATCGATCCATACCCTCGGACATTATGTCCGAACCGAACGGGTCTTTCTCTTTGGCCTACAGCTCATTTTTCAAGTGTCACAGACGATAGGTTTTTGGGGGCTCGAACCCCGAGTCGAGGATAGGATTGGAGACTGAGAAGTGTCCCGTCTGCGGGACCTCTGTCAAGAAAGAGAATCTGAAGGGACACTTGGGGCGAGTGCACCCGAAACGCGTCGGGGCTGTGGCTGAAAGACAAGAAGTCGTTAAGTCGGTTTCAGTCTTCAGGAGCCATAGAAAGAAAAACCTGGCGATTCTGGGTCTCCTGGCGTTAGTAGTCATTGGAGTGTCAGTAGCGGCGGCTAGCTATGACAGAGGGGTTCACTGGCATCC
>WNFX01008135.1_pt1 | contig 10456 bp, 9 predicted proteins | sample 5400111 | NCBI WGS metagenome assembly WNFX01 (sample SAMN13153363, study PRJNA577476) | soil metagenome | isolation source: 40 cm soil or saprolite under grassland replicate 1 | place: USA:California | collected 2016-06-15 | reverse complement strand
TGGCCAGATCACGGCGGCCAACGCGTCGGCGATCTGCGGCACACCCACGCCGTCTGGCTGCTCGCCCAGCACGTGCCCATCCCGGCCATCGCCAAGCGACTCGGCCATGCCAACCCGCTCGTCACCATGCGGATGTACCAGCACGCCGCCAGCCTTGTCGAGGTCGGTCACCTCACCCTCCAACAGCTCGGACTCGTCCCCTCGCCGAGTGAGTATGGCATGAGGCTCAATCGCTGACGGCTGATTGCCAGCAGCGTCATGAGAGCGGGTAGACTCACTCGATCATGGCCCGCAACCCTCGCCGCCCACCTCCACCGTCCCGCTCTGTGATCGCAGGGCCCGACTTGGTCCAAGCCGTAGTCGAGGCGATCGCACATGGGGAATTGGACGATGAGCTTGGCGTGCTCGGCGCGGTCATCAACGAGCGGGTGCAACTGCTGGCCACCGCCCGGTCGATGCGGACCCTGGCCAGCCTCCGGGTCGGCGACCGGGTCCGCATCAACCACAGCGCCAAGCCCAATTACCTGCACGGCGAGCCGGGGACGGTGACCGGATGGGCCGGGCAGAATGTGATCGTCCAGCTCGACCGGCCGGTTGGCCGTTTTGCCGGCGGCGAGCTGCGCTGCCCGCCACTCATCCTCGAACCATTGGTCTCTGAATAGCCAGGACAAGGCAGCGTCGCGAAATGACCGCTGTGGCCTGATACGGCGGCCGAAGCCCAGTTGCCCGAGACGACGCCGACCCTGTTCCCGGTCTTTGAGCTGGACGCACTGCCCGAGGTGGACGCGCGGTCACCGCTTGCGGACAAGGTCGGGTTGATGCGGCAACTGTTCCGCGGCCAAGACGAGGTGTACGCGGTCCGCTGGACCAATCCTCGCACTGGCAAGGCCGGCTACTCACCGGCCGTGGCGGGCGGCTGGAACGGTCGATCGCCGGCCGGCAGGCCCAAGCGACACCTGCCCTTGACCGACGAGGTCGTCGGCGAGCACCTCCATGGATCCAAGACCATCGGCGTGTATCCACTGTGCAAGGACGACACCTTCTGGTTGCTGGCGTGCGACTTCGACGGTGGCTCCTGGGCGCTGGACGCGGCCGCCTTTGTGGAGGTCTGTGGTCGCCACGGTGTCCCGGCGGCACTGGAGCGCTCGCGTTCGGGCGAGGGTGGGCACGTGTGGATCTTCTTCACCGCGCCGGTGCTGGCGGCGACTGCCCGTCAGATGGGGTTTGGTCTGTTGCGCGAGACCATGCTGCTGCGGGCCGAGCTGGATCTGGCCAGCTACGACCGGTTCTTCCCGAGTCAGGACGTGCTGCCCAAGGGCAGCTTCGGGAACCTGATCGCGCTGCCGCTCCAAGGCATCAGCCTGCGGGCGGGCAACACCCTGTTCTGCGACCCGGCCATGCTGCGGCCATGGCCAGACCAGTGGCTATTCCTCAGCCACCTGCGCCGCATGCCACCCAAGAAGGTCGAGGCACTGGCCGAGTCGCTGGCACCGGTCCGCGTCGGCCCTGAGCTGACCGAGGCCGGCACGCTCGCGGTGGCACCGCCGGGCGAGCGGCCAGCACCTCAGCGGATCAGCGGCGTGCTCGGCACGGGCGTCAGCGTGGCCAAGACCGGACTGCCGCCGTGGCTACTGGCGTCGATCAAGCACCTGGCGTCGCTGCACAATCCGGAGTTCTATCAACGCCAGAAGCTGCGCCTGTCGACCTGGCAAACGCCACGGTTCGTCAAGTGCTATAGCGAGGACCTCAGTCACTTGCACCTGCCCCGCGGCGTCCTCGAACCGCTGCGAACCGTACTGGCGAACGCGGGCAGCCGGCTCGACCTCGCCGACCAGCGGCCAACGCCCGCCCCGCTGCCGGCGCTCCTGCAATTCAAGGCCGACCTGACCGGCCTGCAACAGGAGGCGGTTGAGGCGATACTCGCCCACGACTACGGGGTACTGGTCGCCCCGCCTGGCACGGGCAAGACGGTGATGGGCTGCGCGATCCTGGCCGCCCGCAGCCTGCCGACACTGGTCCTGGTGCACCGCAAGCCGCTACTGGACCAGTGGCGCGCGCAGCTGCTCAGCACGCTCGGCCTCGATGCCGAGCAACTGGGCCAGCTCGGCGGCGGGCGCAACCGCCCAAGCGGTGTCGTCGACCTGGCGATGATTCAAAGCCTCACCCGCCTGGCTCCGACCGACCTGGTGGCGTTATTCGGACGATACGGCCAAATCGTGGTCGACGAGTGCCACCACATCCCAGCGTTCTCGTTCGAGTCCTGCCTGCGCCACGCGCCTGTCCGCCATGTCCTGGGGCTGACCGCCACCCCCTACCGGCGTGACGGCCTTCAGGACATCATCGCCATGCAGTGCGGACCGATCCGCCACCGCATCGCCCCACGCGACCGCGACGCCGAACTCGGCGCACGACGACTGGCGCTTGAGTTGCGCGTCCGACCGACCAAGTTCCACATCGCCGCTGACCCCGACAACGCTGAGGGTCCTTCGATCCAGGCGGTGTTCCGCGCCCTAGTCGACGACGACGAGCGGACCGTGCTGGTCTGCGGCGACGTGCTCGCCGCGCTCGCCCAGGGACGCCGCTGCCTGGTCTTGAGCCAGTGGAAGGCGCACGTCCAGCGGCTCGCGCGGCGGCTGCGGGACGCCGGCACGCAGCCGATCGTGCTCCAGGGCGGGCTCGCCAAGAAGGCCCGCGACCGGCTCCTGGCGACCATCCAGGCCACCCCGCCCGACCAGGATCTGGTCGTCGTGGCGACCGGGCAGTACCTGGGCGAGGGCTTCGACTGCCCACAGCTCGACTCGCTGTTCCTGGCCTTCCCGATGGTGTTCAAGGGCAAGCTGGTGCAGTACACCGGCCGGCTGCTGCGCCCCCATCCGGGCAAGCGCCGCGTGACCGTCTACGACTACGCCGACAGCGCGGTCCCGGTCCTGCACAGCATGCACACCAAGCGCCTGACGACCTACCGGACCCTCGGCTTCACCGAGCTGCCCACCGACCCGCTCACCTGAGCGCCACCTGGCGGATCGGCTTCGTCGATATATTGGGCGCCTGATGACGAACGGTACCTTCCATCGGGTCTGGCGAGACTTCGAGGCATGGCGGGCCGCCGTGCAGGACGATGCCTGCCCGGACTGCCTGCGCCTACTCCTGCAAGGCAGAATCGACTACCTGGCCAAGCCAGACCCCACCCACTGGAAAAGCGGTGACGTACGCGAGCTGCTGCTGGAGTTGGCCGTCACCCGCATGACCGACGTATGCGACCTGATCGGCCATGGCGTGCCCTCCCTGCGGTCCTACCTGCGGTTCCTGGACGAGACCGACTGGCTGCATCCTGGCAGCGCCACCATGAAGGTCCTGCGCCGCGAGCTCGAACGAGCCGCACCGGCCTACCCACGGGCAATGGCCGACACCTCCCGTTGGAGGCTCGCTAAGTGGGTGACGCGGTAAGTTCGTCGGGGGTGGGCTGGGTCACGGGTTTGGCTTGTGCTCAAGCCCGGCCAGGTGGATTGTGCAGGCGGTGTCGAGGGCTTCTTGAGGGGTGCCGGTGGGCAGTCCGGTGCGCAGGATGGCGTCTTGGTAGCGGTCGTGGGCGGCGGAGTAGATCGCGAAGCCGAAGGAATGAGCTGAGCCGCCGTAGCGCAGGCGGCACAGGGGGATCTGCTCGCCGTCGGGCAGCACCCCGGTGACGTAGCCGAAGGCGCCGCGGTAGGTGACCTTGACCTTCTTGAGCTGGGGCCAGTGGGTTTCGGCGTGATCGAGCAGCCGCAGGGTGATCGAGCTGCGGGTTGATTCCGGGATGGCGGCCATGGGCCTCATTGTGCCCCGCGGGGGCGGGGCTGCCGGTTACGATCACCGGCCGGGGGCGAATCACTCGACTTTCGTGGTTCATGCTGCGGCGGCAGCCCAGGCACGCTGCACCGCGAGGATTTCTGGTGGAGCGGGCTCCACCAGCGAACCTGGCAGATATTGAGCGGCGATAATGACCCGGCGCAGTGCGGTGAGCATGTCGGCGAACGACACCGCGTGCTTGGCCTGGTACCAGGGCGCCAGGGCGCGGCGGGCGGCGACATCGGTGGTGGGCTGGCCGTGCAGCGCATACCACACCACGGTCAACGACACACACACACAGCAAGCCGAACGGGACGGTCCGCTCGACCGCGCGGCGGGTGCGGTTGCGGGCCTGCCCGACGCCGGCGACCTGGCGGCTTTCTTCGAACAGCACCTCCACCGGCCAGCGGTCGGCGTAGCGGCAGACCAGCTCGGCTGCGGTGGCCGAAAGGTCGGTGGAGACCAGGGCCAGGTCGAAGCTGTCGGGCGCGTCCGGGTCGCGCACCAGTACCACGTGCACCGGGCGGGCGCCGAACACGCTGGGCCACAGGCAGGTAAAGTGCGCGACGGCGGCGATGCCGCAGCGGCCGTAGCGGGTCACCGCAAGCAGCGCGAACGGGGTGTGGACCATGCCGGCGATGGTCTCCAGGTCCGGCAGCCGGGAGCCCTTGACCCGCGGCCGGCCCCGCCGCCCGGCCGGGCGTGGTGGCGCCAGTTGGTACAGCGCGGCGTCGCAGCGCAGCCGGGTCGTCACCGTCACCTGGGCGGGCAGCCCGGCCAGCGCCTTGCCGGCGTAGGCGGCGTCGCAGACCAGGTGGATGCGACGGTCGGGAAAGTGGGCGCAGATGAGCCCGACCAGCTCGCAGGCCAGGTCGAGCTTGGAGCGGCCGGGCTGGCGGGGCCGCCACAGCCGGGCCAGGACCGGCAGGCACACCGCCCGCTGGGGCACAAACGGCAGGTTGACCAGCACCCCGATCACGACCCAGCAGTTGGCCCACGCGACCGGCTTGCGGCCCTTGCCGCCGACCCCCAGCGGGTCGTGATGCCAGGTGGCGGCCCACACCTTGCGGCCCGCGCGGCGGTACAGGGTGTCGTCGACCACCAGCCGCAGCGCACGGTCGCCGTCCACCAGCCGCGCGCAGATCACCGCCAGCAGCGCCAGACCGAGCTGGTCGGGCGACCAGCGTGCGGCCGCGAAGAACCGGTGCGCCCTGCTGTGGTTCCAGCGCCCTGCCAGCCGCGCGCCGGCCAGCATCCCGCAGACGGTGCGCGCGCCCGGCTGGGCCAGGAACCCGGCCACCAGCGCGCAGAAGGTCTTGAAGGTCGGGGCGGTGAAGCAGCCACGAAAGCAGGCGAGCAGGTCCACGAGCGAGGGCGGTAGGCTCCATGCGGGCATCGGCGGGCTCTTTCCTTGGCGGGTTGGAGCCGCCGATGCTCTCTGGCCTGCGCGTCGCGGTGCAACCCAGCCAGCCCCGACCGACTCGCCTGCCTGCTACCCGGCCGCGCCTCGACCGTCCACCAACCCCACCCCAGAAATGCGAAAGTCGAGGAATCACCTCAATGTGATTAATCCCTGGAGGCGGCATGCCGCAGCATCGCGCGGTGCCGGTCACGCTGACTGCTACCGAGCGCAAGACCGTCAAGAAACGTATCCGCGGGGCCAAGACAGCGTATCGGGACTGGCTGCGGGCGCAGATCGTGCTGGCCGCCGCCCGTGGCCGGGTCAGCGCCCGCATCGCCGCAGACCTGCACGTCACCGTGGACACCGTCCGCAAGTGGCGGGGCCGGTTCGCCGCCCGCGGCCTGGACGGGCTCAAGGACCTCCCCCGCTCGGGGCGGCCGCGGCGGATCAGCGAACTGGAGCGGGCCGCGGTGGTCGCGCTGGCTTGCCAGTTGCCCGCCGCCACCGGGGTGCCGCTGTCCCGCTGGACCGGGCCAGAGCTGGCCGCCGAACTCGCCAGCCGGGGTCTGACCGGGCCGGTCTCGGCGTCGTCGGTCTTGCGGATCCTGGCCGAGCACCCCATCAAGCCCTGGCAGTACCAGTCCTGGATCTACCCGCGCGACCCCGGTTTCGCCGTCAAGGCCACCGTCATCCTCGACCTGTGTCAGGGGTACTACCAGGGCAAGCGGCTGCGGCCGGGCGACCAGGTCATCTCGGTGGACGCCAAGCCCTCCATCCAGGCCCGCGACCGCCGCCACCCCACGACACCGCCCGCGCCTGGCCGGCCGATGCGCGTGGAGCACGAATACCGGCGCGCCGGCGCCCTGGCGCTGCTGGCCGCCCTGGACGTGCGCACCGGCACGGTGCCCGCTGCCGCCACCCCGAAGACCACCGGGATCGCCCCGTTCATGGCACTGATGGGCCAGGTCATGAGCCAGGAGCCCTACGCCAGCGCTCCCCGGGTGTTCGTCATCGTGGACAACGGCTCCGACCACCGCGGCAAGAAAGCCGCCCGGCGGCTCCGCGCCGCCTACCCAAACGCCATCATGATCCACACGCCGGTGCACGCATCCTGGCTGAACCAGATAGTGCGACACGAGGTCGCATGAGTGCAGTGGTACACACCAAAGGAGGGTCGGCCGATGTCGAAGGTGTAGTGCCCGGTCCAGTGCGCAAGGACCGTCCCCGCCTTGGCGTGCGTCGCGGGTGACTGCGGGGTGCGAAGCCCGAGGAAGTGCCCAAGGGCTCCTGTTCCATCCGGGGGTTACAGGCTGGGGAAGACCGGACGGGTGAACGTAAGTGAACCCTCGATGACGCCTCGTCATGAGCACTCCCGCTCGATGGGATGCACCAGCGGGAGATAGGGACCGGCCGTTGCAAGGCGGCGGGTGCCGTCCGGAGGAATTTGGCCGGGCGGGAGCGCACCGCTGTCCCCGGGGTTCAGAGGGCACCCAACCCGGTCGCGTCTGTCTCATGCGGAACGTGACAACCCCGATGGGGTCCAGACGGGATCTCTTGTCTGGTAGGCCATCCGTGAGGATGGTCGATGTCCCAGCGGGTGCAGGACGACCCGAGAAGCGAACGCCGGCAGCCGAAAGGCGACGGGAAACCGGTGACGAGATGCTGGCTCCTCCGCCAGTGGATGCCGCATAACCGGCCGGATAAGGGCTGATGCCCTGGCCTGAAAGGGCGCTGACGCGGGTCGGGTGAGCCTGCGAAGTTTGTGCTGGCCACAGCACCGGAACCGAAGGGCAAGTTAGACACGATGATGGCACATGCCGACGCAGTCGCGATGGCAGCTCTCGGAGTGAACGGACCGGAGGGCGAGGTCCCCGGCTGGGACGCCATCGACTGGCGCACCCAGGAGGACAACGTACGGCGGCTACGGCAGCGGATCTTCGCGGCGTCGCGGGATGGGGACCTGAAGAAGGTCCGTAGTTTGCAGAAGTTGATGCTCCGCTCCCGCAGCAACGCCCTGGTGGCGGTGCGGCGGGTGACGGAGCTCAACGCTGGCCGCAAGACGGCCGGGGTGGACCGGCAAATCGTGGTGACGACATCGCAGAAGGCCGAGTTGGCCAACTGGATGCAGCACCACGCACAGCCGTGGTCACCCCGACCGGTCAAGCGGGTGTATGTGCCCAAGCGCAACGGGCGCCGCCGCGGACTCGGGATTCCCGTGATCGCCGACCGGGCGTTACAGGCCCTGACGGTCAACGCGTTGGAACCCGAGTGGGAGGCCCGGTGTTGAGGGCATGACTGTGTGAGGACGTAGGCCAGCAGAGCGGCAGTGCTGATTTGGGATGGACTCGTGCTGGCAAGCAGGATGGACGAGTCCGTGACCAAGCGAAGGACCCTCCCGATTGAGTTGGCGCTCCGGGAGGGTCCAGGTGGTGTCAGCGCACCGTGGCGATCGTATGGCTTTGCTCGTCCAGCGTCGAGCAGTACGCGGCCGCGGGCCGTGCTGTGAAGGTGCCGCGCCCGGACTGCCCTGCGTGCGGGCAGCCGATGGAGTTCTGGTCGGGCTATGGGCGCTACGTGCGAGCGGGTCGGACCTGGCGGGTCTGGGTGCGCCGGGCCAAGTGCCGCGCATGCCGGGCGACCCATGCGCTGCTGCCGTCGTTTGCGCTGCTGCGGCGCCTGGATGCGGCGGAGGTGATCGGCTCGGCGCTGGAGCGGGCGGTGGCCGGGGCGGGCCTGCGGCCGGTGGCGGCGGGCTTGGCGGTGCCGCATACCAGCGTGCGGGACTGGCGGCGGCGGTTTCGGGCCAGGGCGCCCACCCTGGCCGCCGGCCTGGGCGCGCTGGCGGTCGAGCTCGGCGCGCCCGCGGCGGCGCTGCCCGCCGGTGGCGAGGTGGCCGCCCTGGCGGCGCTTTGGGCGGTCTGGGCTTGGGTCCGGCGGCGGCTCGGCGACCTCGCGCCGACCAGGTGGCGGCTGGCGGCCGCCGTCAGCGGCGGCGGGTGGCTTGCCACCACCACGAGCCCGCCCTGGGCGGGGCTTGGGGGGCGGGGTTGGATGCCGCCCGTCCCGTGAAGCTCGTCCAAGGAGGTGCGATGCCACCGCCCCCACCGCCCCCGGCGGGCGCGCCCGACCCGTCCAAGCGGGCCGAGACCGTCGCGTTGTTCCGCTATCGGGTGATTGCCGAGGCTGCCAACCCCAGGCTGACCGCGGCCGAGCGTGGCCGGATCGTCCGCGCGTTGGCGGCCAGCGCCCACCAGCATCCCGACGGCACCCTGCGCGCCTATAGCCGCGGCACGCTGGACCGCTGGATCGTCGCCTACCAGGCGCGGGGCCTTGCGGGGCTGCGCCCGGTCAAGCGCGCCGACGCCGGGGTGGTGCGCCGCCATCCCGAGCTGCTGGGTGAGGCGGCCGCGCTCAGGAGCGAGCGCCCCGCCCGCAGCGCCGCCCACATCGCCGAGATCCTGCGTGCCCGCTCTGGCATCACGGTCAGCGAGCGCACCATCCGTGCCCACCTTGCCCGCAAGGGCCTGGACCGGGCCGCGCTTGCGGCCGAGCCCGCCCGCGCGTTCGGGCGCTACGAGGCCGAGCGGCCCAATGAGCGCTGGATCGGGGACGTGCTGGTGGGGCCGTTCGTGCCGCACCCACGGGTGGCGGGCTCCAAGCGCGCCAGACTGTTTCTGCTCGTCGACGACCACTCCAGGCTGCTGGTGCACGGCCGCTGGATGGCCTGGGAGAACACCCGCGCCGGCCAGGACGTGCTCCGCGCCGCGATCGTGCGCCGTGGGCTGCCCGAGACCCTGTATGTGGATAACGGCGCGCCCTACTCGAATGCGGCGCTGGACCGCTGTTGCGCGGTGCTGGGCATCCGCCTGGTCCACAGCCAGCCCTATCGGCCCCAGGGCCGCGGCAAGCAGGAGCGACTGAACCGGGTGATCCGCGAGCGGTTCCTGCTGGAGGCCGAGGCCGCCGGCATCGAAAGCCTGGACCAGCTCAACGACCGCTTCGCCGCCTGGACCGAGCAGGTGCTCAACACCCGGGTCCACGCCGAGACCGGCCAGACCCCGATCGCTCGGTTCCTGGCCGGCGGGCCGCCACGGGCCGCCGACCCGGTGCTGCTGGTCGAGGCGTTTCGCTGGTCGGCGGTCAGGGTGGTGGCCAAGACCGCCACCGTCTGGCTGGCCGGCAACCGCTACCAGGTCGACCCCTCGCTGATCGGGTGTCGGGTCGAGCTGCGCTACGACCCAGAGGACCTCTCCCAGCTCACCGTCTTCGTCGAGGGCGCCGCCGCCGGCATCGCCACCCCGCTGCTGATCGGCCGCCACACCCACCCGCAGGTGCCCCAGGCCGCCCGGCCTGCGCCCGTGGCGACCGGCGTCGACTACCTCGGCCTGGTGCAGGCCGCCCACGAGGAGCAGACCATCGCCCGCATCGCCTACCGCGACCTGCCCCTGCCCGGCCTGGAAGCCCTCGCGCCCGCCGGCGACAGCGAAGACCCCGACCGCCAAGACGGCGACAGAAAGGCCGACCAGTGACCCCCGCCGCCCGCGCCCCCTGGGTGACCCACTTCGGCTTCACCCAGACCCCGTTCACCAAGCACGTCGCCGCCCGCGACCTGTTCGGCCGCCAAGCCCACGCCGAGGCGATCGCCCGCATCGGCTTCTGCGTCGCCGAGGCCACCCTCGGGGTCATCTGCGGCGAGGTCGGCGCCGGCAAGACCGTCGCCGTCCGGGCCACGGTGGCCACCCTCGACCCCACCCACCACCACCTGGTCTACATCCCCAACCCGGCGTTTGGGACCCGGGGGTTGTATGTGGCGATCGTCTCGGCACTGGGCGCCAACCCCCGCTTCCACAAGGCCGAGGTGATGCGCCAGGCCGCCGACCTGCTCGCCGCCGAACAGCACGAGCGGCACCGCCGGGTGGTGCTCGTCATCGACGAGGCGCACCTGCTGTCCCCAGAGCAGCTGGAGGAGCTCCGCCTGTTGACCAACGCCGACATGGACGCCTCCAGCCCCTTTGCCGGCATCCTGGTCGGCCAGCCGACCCTGAGCCGCCGCCTGCGCCTGGGCGCGTTCGCCGCGCTCGACCAGCGCATCGCGACCAGGTTCACCCTCCCGCCCATGGACCTGGCCGAGTCCATGGCCTACCTGCGCCATCACCTGACGCTCGCCGGCCGCACCGACCCCCTGTTCGCCGACGACGCCATCGCGCGCCTGCACCGCGTCGCCGG
>WNFX01011716.1_pt3 | contig 10458 bp, 9 predicted proteins | sample 5400111 | NCBI WGS metagenome assembly WNFX01 (sample SAMN13153363, study PRJNA577476) | soil metagenome | isolation source: 40 cm soil or saprolite under grassland replicate 1 | place: USA:California | collected 2016-06-15 | reverse complement strand
ACATGCGCCGGGAAGATGTTTCAGCTCCTACTGTCCGGCAGGGACCCAAATGAAGGCATCAAGTGAACTGGCCGGATGGAGACGCTACGCGGTCACTCCGCATTACCTATATGAATGTGTCGGGTCGGGGCTGTGGTGCCGTGATGGCGGGCTGTATGCCAGGTGATGGTTCCAGTCGCTGCCCGCGTTGACGACGTGGACCGGTTCACCTGCGCTGATTGACGTGGATCCGCAGCGGCACCATTCGAAGGTTGGCGAGGCCCGACGCGGAGGGGGTTCATCGATGCGCCGTCGACGGTCCGCTCATGGTGCCCCAGGCCCTGTTTACAAATAGACGCAATAAATTCAAGAGTTGACATCCGTGAATTAGGGGTCAGGATGTGGTGTAGTTGCGTGTCGCCTAGGTGACTGGGGGCTGGTTGCAGAAGAGCGGGCGCGCACAACGTGAGGTTGGTGGCAACAACCGTTAGTTGACCTGAGGAGGGCGCGAACTATGGCGAACGCAATCCCAACCAAGCCTGGCGCAGCCACCACTGTGGCCGAAGATACCGCGATCCGGCCTTTCCGTATCGACGTTCCGGAGGAGGCTCTCGTCGACCTTCGCCGGCGACTCGCTGCCACCCGGTGGCCTGAGCGGGAAACGGTCACCGACGACACGCAGGGCGTGCAGCTGGGGACGATGCAGGAGCTCGTCCGCTATTGGGGCACCGAGTACGACTTCCGGAGGTTCGAGGCGAGGCTGAACGCGCTGCCTCAGTTCATCACCGAGATCGACGGCCTCGACATCCACTTCATCCACGTCAAGTCGCCGCACGAGAACGCGTTGCCACTCATCATCACGCACGGTTGGCCGGGCTCGGTCATCGAGATACTAAACGTCGTCGGCCCGCTCACCGACTCGACGGCACACGGCGGCGACGCGGAGGACGCGTTCGATGTGGTGGTTCCGTCGATGCCCGGCTACGGGTTCTCAGGGAAACCGACGGCTACGGGCTGGGACCCTGTCCACATCGCGGATGCCTGGATCGCGCTGATGAAGCGCCTGGGATATACACGATTCGTCGCGCAAGGCGGCGATTGGGGTGCGCAAATCACCGATGTGATGGGAGCAAAGGCACCTCCGGAGTTGCTCGGCATTCATTCCAACATGCCCGGCACGGCCCCACCTGACGTTGCGAAGGCGCTCGCATCCGGCGGCCCGGCGCCGTCTGGTCTGTCAGCTGACGAGAGCCGCGCGTGGGAGCAGCTGAAGTTCCTCTATACGAAGGGCATCGGATACGCGACCGAGATGGCGTTGCGCCCGCAGACGTTGTACGGGCTCGCAGATTCGCCCGTCGCCCTCGCCGCCTGGATGCTCGACCACGACGCGCGCAGCTACAAGGACATCGCGCGGGCCTTCGACGGTCACCCCGTCGACAACCTCACGCGGGACGAGGTCCTCGACAACATCACGCTCACCTGGGTGACGAACACCGGGGTATCCTCCGGGCGGCTCTACTGGGAGAACAAGCTCGGATTCTTCGACGTCAAGGGGGCCTCGGTTCCGGCTGGCGTCAGCGTCTTCCCTCGAGAGCTCTATCAGGCGCCGCGGAGTTGGACTGAGAAGGCCTACCCAAACCTGATCTATTTCAACGAAGTCGGCAAGGGCAACCACTTCGCGGCCTGGCAGGAGCCGACCCTCTTCACAACCGAGGTGCGTGCCGCATTCCGGTCACTGCGTTGATCGGCGCAGCCGGAAGATAACGATGGCCACAAGCGCGCAGACTTCGGCGGGCGCGGCGAAAGCGCCGTCGACGAGCACCTCGCTTGGTCCGCTGAAACGGATCAATGCCGGTCTCTTGAATGTCGCTTATATCGAGGCTGGCCCGAGCGCTGGCATGCCGGTGATTCTGCTTCACGGCTGGCCATACGACATTCATAGCTATGTCGAGGTCGCGCCTTTGCTGGCTTCCGCGGGATACCGCGTGATCATCCCGTATCTGCGTGGCTACGGGACGACCAGCTTCCTTTCGAGCGAGACATTTCGCAACGGCCAGCCATCGGCGCTGGCGCTCGATGCCATTGCACTGATGGATGCCCTGAAAATCGACCGCGCGATTGTTGCCGGCTTTGATTGGGGAGCGCGAACTGCAGATATCGTCGCCGCCCTCTGGCCACAGCGCTGCAGGGCGCTCGTATCAGTGAGTGGCTACCTGATCGGCAGCCAGGAGGCGAACAAGAAGCCGCTTCTACCGGCGGCTGAGCTCCAGTGGTGGTACCAGTTCTACTTCGCGACCGAACGCGGGGAGCTTGGATACCGCCAATACACCCGGGACTTCAACAAGCTGATCTGGCAGCTCGCCTCGCCGAAATGGCAGTTCGACGATGCGACGTTCGATCGCACGGCGCCGTCCTTCGATAACCCGGATCACGTCAGTATCGTGATCCACAACTATCGCTGGCGGCTCGGACTGGCTCAAGGCGAGTCCCAATATGACGACCTGGAACAGCGGCTCGCCAAAGGCCCCGTGATCACCGTGCCCACCATCACCCTGGAAGGCGATGCCAATGGCGCGTTCCACCCACCCGCGCGTGCGTATGCCGGGAAGTTCTCGGGCAAGTATGAACAGGCAAGTATGAACACCGCGTGATCACGGGCGGCATTGGACACAATCTGCCGCAAGAAGCGCCGCGGGCCTTCGCCCAGGCCATTCTGGACGTCGACCGGATGTCAAAGGAGTAGACGGCCATGAAAGCAAAGCAGTTCGTTTTTGCCGGAACGCACCCGGCCGGGGTGGAACCGCCACGCGAGGCGGTCAAAGTAGACGATCAGCTGATACAGCAGCTCAAGGCCAGGGCCGCGAAGCTACCGATTGAAGGTGAGCTGGCTTCGTTCGCCGGAGCAACGGGGTGGCTCAATTCCGCGCCGTTGTCGCCGGCTGACCTTCGGGGGAAAGTCGTTCTTGTCGACTTCTGGACGTTTACGTGCGTGAACTGGCTGCGGACGTTTCCATACGTTCGTGCCTGGGCTGAGAAATACGGCGACAAAGGCCTGGTGGTGATCGGCGTTCATACGCCGGAATTTCCGTTTGAGGGAGACATCGACAACGTCCGCAAGCAAGCAAAAGCACTGGGGGTCGAATACCCAATCGCGGTCGACACCAACTACGGGGTTTGGCGGGCGTTCGACAACAACTACTGGCCGGCGCTCTATCTCGCGGATGCCCAGGGACGGATCCGAGCCCATCACTTCGGCGAGGGCGCCTACGAGATGTCGGAGATGATCCTTCAGCAGTTGCTCGCGGACGCGGGATTCAGCGGATTCCACGATGACCTGGTGACTGTCCAACCGGAGGCAACCGAGGTTGCCGCCGAATGGAGCACCCTCGAGTCGGGAGAGACCTACACCGGCTACGAACAGGCGCAGGGTTTTGCCTCGCCCGGCGGCGCGGTCCCGAATAAGCGTCGCGCATACACCGTTCCCAGCCGCCTGAACCTGAACGATTGGGCCCTGTCAGGGGATTGGACGATCACGGGGCGGGCAGCGGTTCTGAACGAGGCGAACGGTCGTATCGCTTTTCGCTTTCATGCCCGTGACGTCAACCTCGTCATGGGACCGCCCAAAGCTGCCGCTTCGGTGCGGTTTCGCGTCTATATCGACGGCGAGGCTGTTGGCGCAGCCCACGGAAGCGACGTTGACGGCCAGGGGCAGGGAACGGCGGATGATCAGCGGCTCTACCAGCTGATCCGCCAGCGGGGCAGCATTGAGGATCGAACCTTCCAGATCGAATTCCTCGACGCCGGGGCTGAAGCCTACTGCTTCACGTTCGGCTAATTTGTAAACAGAGGATCAGCCAACAAGGGGTGTCTCACCGTAACGCGAACCAGATCGAGGTCGAAGGCCGAGCCATTCGCCTAACCTGAGCGGCTCCAGACCCCAGGTTGGGATCGACGCCAACGACCTCGCCGCGCAGGGGGGAAAGAAAAGGCGGTCCGGGTCTCCAGCGTCGGCAGCCTGGACAGGCCCAGTCGTCGTTGTGTTGGATTAGGCAGACGCCGCAGAATGACGACCCGTCGATCATTCACTTAAGAACGTCGCGGCGCGGAGACGGCTCGGAGGGGCTGATCCGGAAGAACAGTCGCTGATCCGAGGTGTGCCCGGCGATCGGCCAACGCTCAGCTTCTTGGCGCATTGTCTCCCGCCCAAACTCCCACGACCGCCGGACGTAGTCCGTCCAGTTCTCGGAAGACTTCTGCTCGATTTCCTCGCTTCCGAGTATGGCGTTCGGATGACCATACCGACCATCGGGGTAAACGACCCAGCCTTCCCAAGCTACGAGTCCCCATCCAGCCGCCTCGTATTGCGCAGAGGCCTTCAGGGCGGCTCTGAGGTCAAAGACTGGTTCCGTGTGGACGAGAGACGCCTGCCGCAGTTCGATGGTGAGCGGCACGAAAGGATCGGCGGACACTGGTGCAGACTAGCAGCGGCGTTGTGCGGCCCCTTCTTGTCGACCCCTGCGACCAGCGGTAAGGATCCGATACAAGATTCGTAAGCGGTGCCCACCCGATCCGCGTATTTACGCGCCTGAAGGTGCTCTCACGTCGCGAGGCATTCCCGGATATCGGCCAGCAAGTTATCGAGCGTCGCATCGGACGAGCGGTGGCTCAGGAAGCAAGCCCGGATGTACGACCGGCCACCGATCGTGGTCGACGAAAGCAACACGCGGCCTCGCTGGTTGATCGCCTTCATGAGCCGGAGCGTGGCGGCATCGTCGCGGTCCCGCAGGCGGAAGGCCACCGTCGACAAGTCGGGTTTCCAGGGAACGTCGAATCTCGGGTCCTCACTGAGGTGCTGGTGAAGCCGAACAGCTAGTGACCGATTTGTTTCGAGCGCTTGGGCGAACGGCTCCCAGCCGTACAGCTTCAGCGCCAGCCAGAGCCGCAATCCCCGGAAGGGACGCGTCAGCTCGAGCGAATAGTCAGCAAAGTTCGGCAGGGAGCTCGTATCGTCGGCGGGGCTTAGATAGGCGGCTTCGGCCATGTACGCCGCGCGCATGGCGGCGCCCTCTTTGACCAGCACGCAGCCCAGACCCATCGAGAGGAAGAAGCCTTTGTGCGGGTCAAGCGTGATCGAGTCGGCCTGGTCGATTCCCTGCAGAATCCTCCGACCGTGCTGGGTAAGCACGAAGACACCGCCGTAGGCGCCATCGACATGGACCCAGGCGCCGTGGCGATGGGCAAGGTCCACGATTTCCTGAATCGGATCGACGGCGCCGGTGTTCGTCGTTCCGGCATTTGCTATGACGAGGAATGGCGGTTCGTCGCTCGTCCCAGCGTCAGTGAGGGCCTCGTCGAGGGCTCCGACGTCGAGCCGAAGATTGGCGTCGGTGGGGACCGTGACGATACATTCCGGTTTCACACCGCTGATGAGAGCGGCGCGCTCGATCGAGTGGTGGGTCTGATCGGACATGAAGATTCGGCCCTGGGCATAGTTGTTGCCAAGCCGAGCATGGCGCGCTGTCACGACGGCGGTGAAATTGGCCAGGCTGCCGCCGGAGGTGAAGACGCCGCGGGCCTGTTCTGGATATCCAAACAACCGTGACATCCAACGCAGCGCATTCCACTCCAGCTGGACCATCGCTGGGGAATCCCACTGCACACCGACGTACGGGTTGAGGAGGGCAGCGAGGTAGTCTGCAACGGCGCTGACCGGCGCACCGGCGATGGGAACGTACGCGAGAAATCCCGGATGCAGGTGGTCGCTGCCTGTGGCGGCCGCCGCGGCCAAGGTCGTCAGCAGCTCGTCCAGATCGGCGCGGGCCGGCTCCTTCTCATCGAGCCGGGTGAGCATCTCGTCGATTCGGGACGAGTCGGAGACGCGTGCTCCCGCTCCCCGGGCGAGTACCGTTTCCGAAAAGTCTAGGACACGTTCCATCACCGCCCGGAACTCCTTCGGGGTAGGCTCGAGCACACTAGACATGGCAAGAGGCTAATTCAACGGCTTTCAGGTTAGGTTTGGGAAGCCCAGCAGCAGGTCTCCTGGGCCGGCTCGGCTGAATCAGGGCCAGGGGCTGGACCGGTTGGAGCCGCGAGGTTCATGCGTGTGGTGAATGGGCGAGCGACGAAAAGTCCACCTGCGTTGCTTTCAACGTTGCTTTCAAATCCGATTTATGCGAACACAAGCATACCGCGGGCTAGCAGGGTACGTGAGCGCTCTCATGGGAGGATCGTATTCAGAGATTGGCGGGGGCGCGACGGGAACGATCCGTCCGTCGACATCGCCAAGGATGCCGACCAGCGGTTTTGAAGACCGTGGAGCCCACCTGAGCCCATGCACCCCCGTGCGGGTGAAGGTTAAAGGACGGCGTCGATCTTCTGTTTGAGGTAGGCCTTCGGTTTGTAGCCAACGATCCGCTCCGCGGGCTTACCGCCGCGGAACAAGATCAGCGACGGGATGCTTAGCACGCTGAACTTCGAGGCAGTGACGGGGTTCGCGTCCACGTCGAGCTCGGCGATCACGACCCGCCCCTCGTACTCGATGGCCAGCTCCTCTACCAGCGGTTTCAGCATCTTGCAGGGCGCACACCAGGTCGCCCAGAAATCGAGTAGGACGAGTTGCGTCGAGGCGCCGACCGTCGTTTCGAAATTCTGGTCCGTGACCTGCACGATGTTTTTTGTTGTCATGCGGCTCCTTCTTCGGTACTTGTTTTCTCTTCAGTTTTAGCAGGCGGCGGTGCGGCTGGCTTGGAGGTGCCGGCATCCGGGGTGGTCTTCGCCTTGGTACCTGAGTCGCCCTTGGTCCCGGAATCCGTCTTGGTGTCGGTTTTGGCGCCCCCCGCCGGGCTGATGCTGCCGTCGTTGCTCGCGCCTCGGGAGTCGGTCTTGTAGAATCCGCCGCCCTTGAAAATGATGCCCACCGGGTAGAAGACGCGAGTGACCGGGGCGCCGCACTCGGGGCACTGCGTCAGTGCTGGCTCGGTGATGCGCTGCTGGATCTCGAAGTGGTGACCGCGGCTGCAGCGGTATCCGTAGACGGGCATTTGTCGATTAACTTATACCCGGTTTACCGCCGCGAGAAAACGCCGAGCGCCGGCGGTCAGTTGATCCAGAGCTTGCTTTTGGGCCGTGGTTCCTCGACCGCCGGATCGGCAAAGTCGCCCGGCTGGAGCAGACCGCTTTGCATCATTTCCGCCACCCGGTCGAAAAAGGCGTCGTCGGGGCTGGGCGACTCCACGGTTGCCGGGCCCGATCCCTCGGCCAGAAACCGCTGGACGGCGGCGCAGATCAGCTCGCTGCGGCTCTGTGGCGAGACAGCCGTGACCCGGTTGAGCGCATCGACGAGGGCGTCTGGCATGTAGATCACGATGCGCTTGGCGCTCATCAATCCCAGCATAGTAGCCAAGGCTCCGGCCGCGGGCAAGCCAAATCGGCTCACGAAAATGAAACAAAGCAACCGATCAAATGCACCGCGGCGCCGAGCTCAGATAGGCCCGATCCGGATGCTCGACGCGAGGGGATTGAAGACGATCCCAGAAGCCGGCTTTGGAAAGAAATAGGTCGATTTCTGGGGCATCACCTGGCCCGCGCGAGCGACCTCGACCACGTCAGAAACCGCGGGGGGCCGCAACAGGAAGGCCGCCTGGCCGGCTCCCGTCTCCAGGCGATCGAGCAGTGTCGCGACGTCGCGTGAGTAACTGAGGTAGCGCTCCGACTCCAGCTCGGCTGGTTCCAGGCCCAGCTCTCGCTGCAAGATCTCGCGGTGGAGGACCGACACGTCGAGGCGGGAAACCGGATCGGCGGACTCGGCCGGTGCGATGTCGACAGTGACGAAACGCCCACCCTGCCCTCCCCCAGAGGGGGAGGGATGCGGAGCGACCCCAGAGGGGGAGGGATAGGGAGCGAGCGCAAGGCCGATGCGGTGGCCCGGCACGGGTTCTTGCATCGCCGCGAGTAGCGCCGCTCGGTCGCGGCGCGGGACCACACGGTGACGCCGGGCCAGCCGGTCGACCCACGCGGGATCGAACCGCTCGAAGTCATGCAGCAGCCGGTGAGTGGGCAGGATCGTCAGCCCCGGGTCCGCCATATCCACCAGCAGCATCAGGACGTAGTTGAAGGCGGTGTCGGGCGGCGCTTCGGGGTGATCCACTAGCTGCTTGTTGCGGAAATTCAGCGCGGTCTCGTACCGATGATGCCCATCGGCAATGTAGAGCCGCGACGCGCGGAAGAGCGCGGCAAGTTTTTGAACGCGCTCGGCGCCGCTGATCGACCAGACCGTGTGTTGATCGCCGTCTTCGCCGGTAATCGACAAGCGGGGCGACTCTGCAATCGCCGGCGCGATGACCGCGCCCACCGCAGATTGTGGATCCTCGTAGAGCGCGAAGACCGGGCTCAGGTTGGCCACCACCGCGCGCGTCAGCGACAGCCGGTCCGCCTTGGCGCGCGCGTGCGTTTGCTCGTGGGGAAGGACGCCCCGTCCAAACGGTTCGAGCTCGACCACCCCCAGGATGCCGCGCCGCTCCCGCAACTGGCCACTGATAGGGTCGATGAATCGGCGACGGTAGACGTAGAGGTCGGGACTCGATTCCTGGCGCAGGATCCCGTCTGCCAGCCACTGGCGGAAGAACCCGGCCGCCCGCGTGTACTTGTTCTCCTCCGGCGTGTCTGTGGGATGGACTTCGCCCGCGATCAGCCGCACGACGTTGTGCGGATCCTGCTGGTAATACCGACGCTGGTCCGCGAGGTTGATGACGTCGTAGGGCGGCGCGACGACCCGGGACAGGTCAACCCGCTGCGGGTCGTAGAAAATCCCCTGAAACGGACGAACCGTTGCCAAAGGGACTCAGAGGCTGACGGAAAGCACGTCAGCCATTCCGGGAATCCGGCGGATGTCCGCCAGGATCGACTCCGGGACCGGATCATCAACCGAGAGGATCATCACCGCGTCGCCGCGCGGGCGGTCGCGGCCCACCTGCATGCTGGCAATGTTGATGTTGTTCTGTCCGAGGAAGGTACCGATGGCGCCGATGATGCCCGGGCGGTCGGCGTGCCAGCTCATCAAGAAGGTGCCCTGAGGCACCAGGTCGATCCGGAAATCGTTGAAGGTGACGATGTGCGGCTCATTCAGCAGCAGCGTGCCGCCCACGTGCGTGGTGCCATGCTCACCGACCGCCTGCAGACTGATGAGGTTGGCGAACTCGCTCGCGCGGGCGCCACGCTGCTCGACCACGGTGATCCCGTGAGCGGCCGCGACCGTCCGCGCATTGACGGGGTTGACGCGCTCCGCGCTGAAGCGGCTCAGAAACGCCGTCAGCAGCGCGGCGGTCAGCACCGAACAGTCGTAATTGGCGATCTCGCCGGCGTAGTCGACGTGGATCCGAGACGCCGGCTGCCGCCCGACCTGAGCGTAGAAACGTCCGATGCCCTCGGCCACCGGGATGAACGGTCGTAGAAACGCCATGGCCTCGGGAAGGGCGACGGGGGCGTTGAGGGAGAAGCGGGGCAGACCGCCGTCGAGGACCGCGATCACCTGCTCGGTAATCTCGAGTGCCACGCTGATCTGCGCTTCCTCGGTCGAGGCACCAAGGTGAGGCGTCGTGATCACCTGGGGCATCGATAGCAGCGGGTTCTCTCCGGGAGGCTCCTGCTCGAAGACGTCGATCGCCGCGCCCGCCACCTGGCCGTCGCGGAGCGCGTCCCGAAGTGCCGATTCGTCGACGATCCCGCCTCGGGCGACATTGATCAGGCGAACACCCGGCTTGGTCAGGGCAAGCGCCCGGGCATCGACGAGGTGATGCGTTTCCCGGGTCAGTGGCACGTGCAGGGTGATCAGGTCCGCCTCGGCCATCAGCTGGTTGAAGGGCACGAGCTTCACGTTCAGCTGGGAGGCCCGCTCCTCGGACAACACCGGATCGGTCGCGATCACGCGCATCCCGAATGCCTGCGCCCGGTGCGCGACTTCCCGGCCGATGCTGCCGAGGCCGACGACGCCCAGGACCTTGTCCCGAAGTTCGAATCCCAGGAAACGGGAGCGCTCCCAGCGGCCGGCCTTGACCGCCTGATCCGCCTGCGGGATATGGCGCGCCAGCGCCAGCATCATCGCCATCGTGTGCTCCGTGGCAGCAATCGTGTTCCCCGAGGGGGCATTGACGACCAGGACGCCGGCACGGGTGGCGGCCTCGACATCAATGTTGTCCACGCCGGCGCCGGCGCGGCCGATCACCTTGAGGCGGGTGCCGGCTTGAATGACGTTGGCATCGACCCTGGTCTCGCTCCGCACGATAAGCGCGTCGTACTCGGGGATCAGGGCGACCAGCGACGCCGGGCTCTGCTTTAGCTGAACGTCAACCTCGGCATGCTCACGCAGCCGAGCGATCCCCGCCTCCGCGATCGGGTCGGCGACGAGGACGCGCGGCACAGGACTCAGGCGACGAGGCTGGGCTCGGAGGACAAGGCGTGGCGGGCGGCGGTCAGCGCCGCGCC
>WNFX01010058.1_pt1 | contig 10460 bp, 8 predicted proteins | sample 5400111 | NCBI WGS metagenome assembly WNFX01 (sample SAMN13153363, study PRJNA577476) | soil metagenome | isolation source: 40 cm soil or saprolite under grassland replicate 1 | place: USA:California | collected 2016-06-15 | reverse complement strand
GACGATGTGCAGAACTACCTCGACGCACATGAAGTCCCTGATTCCGTGGCAGAGGACTGTTATGATAACCCGATGGTCTGTCCCTCGGTTCTTAGGTGGAACGGGTATGACCCGTTCGACGCAACGACAGGAGAAGGAGCAGGCGCAGGCGATTACGGAACCGAGCCCACGGCCAGTACAGACCCGATAATAACCTCCGACACAGCAACAACCACGATCCAGGTCGACACAAATCCAACTGTTCCATCAAGCGGCGAAGGGTCGGTTGGAAGGGTTACTGTGGAAACCGTGGAAGTCAATGGAGGAGGGTTTGAGGAAGCTCGTTCTGAGGGTGCTTATGGACACACACGCTTGCAATTCGCACGAGGCCAGTATTATCATTCCGAATTCAGGTCAGCCGACGAAGCTGCTGGCTACAATACCGGGGAACTCTCTCCAGGAAGCCACCCGGATGCATGGCGAGAAGGCGAAATTAAGGAATACAAGGCCTTTCACGAAGGAATCGACCCCCTTCAAGAGTATGGACCAGAGATAAGGCAATATCAGAGAGCCTATTACGAACAATATGGGACTGAATTGCCACTCTTCCGCTTGATTCTGTACCTGGTGGTGTAGTCTTGATGAAAGTAGGAGACGGGGCTAGCTTCATTGGCCTCTTCGCTTCATTCCCTGTTGAGAAAAGCATCCGACGCGTCGAAATACTGAAAACGATTCTTGACATAGAAGACGAGCGCAAGTTCAAGAGAATCAAAGTCGGACGTCTTCGGGGAAAGATAGATGTTTTTGCGTTCAGCGAAGAACGACTTCGGAAGGCACTTCAGTCCCTCGAAACGGGAGAAACAGATTTTCTGCAACTTGTGCCTTACAGGATTGGCGAGGATTGGGTCCAATCATACAAGACGTCTGTCGGAATAGATTGGGAGTCGGCAGTCATACAACCTCACAACAGACCAGCGTCGCCTATTGACACACGATTTGGGAGCGCAGGAAACATCATCGTACAATACCCCCTTTCGAGATTCGTATTCGATTTAGAATCTACCTTCCAGAAGAAACTACTCCAAGTCATGAAGACGATCTTTGTGGGTAAGCAGATGCACTGGGCGTTCTTACACAAGGGATTTCACTTCAAAACACCAACCAGCATAGGAACCGATGACCTGTTCCAGGAGACCAAAGAAGGTTTTCCGTTGACAGGGTTCGATGCTGATCTCAGCCACCCCGCTGGCTTGTTCCACGAATATGTGAAGGGTGCGTTCTGGGCCAACTTCCTGAACCCATTGCATGTGGAGAAGTTGGGAGGGATGGACAGGCTGATTGCTGAAAAACCGTGCAAAATCGTCGAAGCAATCGGCGAGGGGAGGATTCTTCTCCAGGTTGGGCCCTCGCCCTTAACAATTGACGAGTCAGAGAGCGTGGAAGCGTACCAGAAGCTTCGTCGTTTCTTGAAGCCAATATCAGTGGAGACAGGTGAGGATAGAATGAGAATCCAAAGAGAGGTTCTAGGGTCTTGGAAACCTCCGAGCTCAGCCGAGCAGAACTGGGCAGAGTTGCTCACAGAAACGCGAGAGAGAGGTTACTAACTGTTTGATCCTATTGTCTCTGAGATTGGGATTCGTTACAATACCCGTTCTTACTTCAATTGAGATTGGACGATTGGAAAGAAGGTCTCATGTAATCAGTTACTCATAAGAGACTTACGTTTAGGGGCAAGCCTACGGTTCAGCCAAGGGCTTCTGCTATGACTATCATCGCTGGTATGACCCGTCCATTGGACGGTTTATCAGCCAGGACCCGTTGGGTGGAGCGCTCTCTAGTCCTCAGAGCCTGAACTCTTACACGTATGTTGGTAATACTCCAACGGGACGATGTGCAGAACTACCTCGACGCACATGAAGTCCCTGATTCCGTGGCAGAGGACTGTTATGATAACCCGATGGTCTGTCCCTCGGTTCTTAGGTGGAACGGGTATGACCCGTTCGACGCAACGACAGGAGAAGGAGACTTCTGCTCCTGCCCAATGGACGATCCAGGAACAGGCTCTGGAACCACAGTCACCAGAGAGCCTACCGTAACATCCTCTGGAGGGGCGACTTCCATCAATGTTGAAAGCGACATAGCACCAGCAAGCGTTAGGACTGTCGGTCAACAAATTGATAACCTTCCTCCAACTGGACAAGAGCCAAATTCGATTTACAGGCAATTCAGTGATCAGGGCCTTCGAAAAGTAGGAATATACGATTCGAACGGAAATCTCGTGAAGAGAATAGACGTGACCGGCCCCCCTCATAACGAAGTGCCGACCCCACATGTAGTGGAGAACATCAATTGGAGGCCTGAGCCACGTGCCCCAACGGGATGGTACTGGAAACCAGTATTTAGGGGTCCAACCAACGATTGGGAGAACAGTCTGATAAGATGGCTGTCAGAGTTGGTGGATTAAGAATGGCAGGACCTCTGTTTCTAATGGTATTGTCCCTAAGAGAAGATGCAATTCATTCCGAACTCGCGCAGAGGGTCGCCCGAAGCGCGGCCACCCATGGAATCGGAGTCATCTTCGGTGCCTACCTGGTCTGCTATGTTTTGAAAGACGATGAAAAATTCGTCCATGATCTTCTGGCGAACACTCGCAATCCGCTTATTTTTCTCATTACGTCGCATCCTCTGGAAAATGACGTGATGGAGGTATTCAAACAACAGCTCGATGTTTGGCAGGGAGCAGACCCTTCGAAGGCTTCGATCATCAAATTCTTGCAGGAGATCTTATCGATCGATGTAATAGAAGGGTCCGTGGCCGTGATTTGGGATTCCATGGTGCCCGATTATCATCGGATGCCTGCGTATGGAGTGGACTCGCGTCAGTTCGTGGAATCGATCAGGAATTATTACAAGAATCAGGTCGGGGGTCCCGAAGGGCTTTTCCGAATAAGACCCGTAGAAGCAAGACAATAATACAAGACGCTTCGAATCGACGGAGAACGAATCTTGTTTAACAGCACCCGTTTACTCCAATCCCGAATTAGATTAAAGGGGTGGCGAAGATGAAAGAGCCTAGTGTTGCAGGATGATCGATTTCGATCTCCCCTTCGGACGAGACTTTGAATACCGACAAAGAGCAAGGCGTAGGGTTTACAGGCAAACCTGCACGCCAAACAACATGCTTGTACTAGCTAAAATGACGCAGTAAAGTCTGCCCTCTGAAGGCGTGTCCCGGGGTTTGTTAAGCAGTTACTTACTTTTCTTCGGAAACATCTTCGATTTATCTTATAATGCGAAGGGGGTAATGTACAACGTTGAGAAGGTCGAGAGAAGACATTCTGTACGGGATACTGAAATCTTGCTCGTCCGACGGCGTGTCGATTTACCAACTCATGGTATCACTCAATCTCTCTTACAAGTCGCTAAGATCGTGCCTTGACCAGCTGGCAAGTTCCAACCTAATCACGATACAGGTCGACGAAAAGAGGAAGACGGTAGTTACGACCCGAGAAGGGATGAAAGCCGTGTCGCTATACCGGGACGCGATCTCAACTCTCAAGCGTCGCTGAAAAGTTCAACGAAACCAGATTCGGATGTCCTTCCTCACCCTAGCTCTACTTGGCATTTGATGCTTCATTTCAGCGCGCGAGAGGCTAGATCTATCTTCTAGATCGATGATTCTAGCTAGGTTATGTTTTCTCGACTCTCCTCTTGGAGGTGCCCGGCCGAGTGAAACTGCCCTCTCTCAGGGATATGCGATACGGAGCTATCCTTTGAGGGTGGAAGCGCCGAGGAGGGGCGCGATGAAACAAGTTCCCAGATAAATTGGAGGAGAAAAATGAATTTGTGGTTTGGACGAGCACTACAAAACCGTATTCCTGTCTTCGCGTTGATGATCGCTGTCGCAGCAATGGTTCTTGTCGTTCCAAGTTTCTATCCAGTACATGCGATTCAGTGTAATAATGACCGTGGATTCTGGAATCCCGAACCTGGAGCAAGCTACTCTCAGACCGCGACCGCGTGCAACTCAGGCTACATGGCCGTGAGCTCTAGTGCCACCGTAACAACCCTTGTCCCTCAATCCGGAAGTTACACATTCACGGCTTGCAAAGTCCCTGCAGGGCAACTAGCATTCTGCACCAGAAGTGACACCGTATTCACTCGGACCGTCAACACGGGTCAGGGAGTGTTTCCGAATGACTCAACGACCTACAACGCGAAAGGCGCGAACACCTGGTACACCAGCCTTGACGTTACAGTGCTAGACACGACGACCGGGCAAACAAATGACATCAGCAACCTCGCGTGTGCCTCAAACGTAGGTCCGTGTCCGGTCTAGCCTTGCCCAACTCGATTGGGCAGGGTTCTCTTCTCTTTTTGTTGTTAGGCAGTGAGCGCCGAGGAGGGGCGCGATGAAACAAGTACCCAACCGAATGGAGGAAAAAAATGAAAACCTATCTGGGTCTAGTGCTGTTCTTCGCAGCGTTAGGCTTCTCCAGCATTGGACAGGTCTTCGCCGACGGAAGCGCAGGCTTCTCCGTCACGAGTAGTTGCCCGGACGGCACCTACCCGATAACCTGTGGTCCAGTCACGGTAACCGTCACCAGCCTTAACGGTTTCTCAGGAACAGTCCAGCTATCGACCGCGGTTAGTCCTAGTTGCGGTTCAAGCAGCTGTCTCACTGCAACAATGAACCCGACCAGCGTCTCCGTACCCGCAGGAGGAAGCGCTACCTCGAGCCTAAACCTTAGCCCCAGCTGCCATCAGACTCCCAATTGCAGGTGGGTCGTAACCATCACTGGGGCCAGCGGCAGCACAACGAACAGCACAAGCGTCTTCGTGTGCGTCGGAAGAAACTGCCCAATCTAGGCCTTGCCGGCTCAACCGGCAGGGCCACTCCCCCTTTTTGTTTGGCCATCACACCGGCCACAATGCTCTGAGAGCGTTGTTATTATGAGGAGGCAGAGAAGTACGCTCCGTCCAGCCGCGGCAACTCTCTCGAGGAGATTCGACAATCTTAGCGGACCAGTAACAATCTCTGGGCTGACATGTCACCTCTGTCTTCATTCAATCGCATTTCTTCTGAGAGGGCATACAAACCGGCAACTTGCGAAATGGAGCCCCATAAAGCTCAGACCACGGTTCCGAAGGAGTTTGAACTTGCAGTTGATCCCACGCCCGATGCTTTGAACTCCGCAGCCATCTCTTGTTAGGCATTGTCTGCAAAAGTCAATATCGATTTTGTTTGCAAGGAGTAAGAATCTATGGAAGCTAACTTCGGTGCAGTAATTTTGATGGAAACCTTCTTCGTTAGACTTTTTCCCATTGGCAGAAATCGCTTGGGGTTTCGAGTTTCCTGTTGACCCCGACCTCTGCGATGGATAAGGAGTCTCAGGCCAGCTCGACATCTTATATGATCATTTCACTCCCTGGCAGGGGTTTTCCATCTCTTCATGCTTTCGACGCTCATCCTCCACCGTCGTCTCCTCTCGTAAGCCGCCGACCTGTAGGTTTGACGGACTGAGTCTTAGTATTGCTTCTGGGCCGACATGCTAGGCTGAATACGCATTCCTCAGCCAATGGATGTCGCATTGTTTAATACAGGGCAAATACATCCCGCCGCATTGAATAGCCATCTCGGCCCTCGCGGTAGGACCCGGAGTGCCTATCCTATCGCTGTTGTTCTCTCCCTTCTCCTAGTTCCAGGCCCCCTGCTGTCTTCCCAAGTTCAGTCGGCTCATGGAGATTCAGCCTACTCTTGGAACCCTGTGGTTTCCTGCGCTGCCACACTTGATGGGGTTAGGGATGTTCTCGGGTCATCTTATCCCTCACAATCCTTGACGGGGAGCCGCTACCAGACTAGTTCTACCAGTGGGGGTGTCCCCAACAAGCGCGCGCTATCTCCACCGTGCACGATCACCAGTACTAGCGGTCAGACCGTTCCGTCCCTTGTTCAGATTAGTGGTGTCTGGCTTGAGAGCCTGACGTCTGAGGATTGCAGTAACGCCTACAATGCGGTCAACGGTGGGGGAAGCTATCCGGATAGGAATGGAGATGGGGTGCCCGACACCTACTGCGACACAAACGGCAACATGTTCCAAGTGGGAACCACCAGTGGTTACATTCATATCGAGATAGACCACGACTGGAAAGCAACAGGCTACTGCGGCGCCGGGTCCTTCTGCGACGACAGCGCCCTTGCCAATAACATCTCTTCGGGGAGCATCTCCCTCGACGTTCAAGGATTCGTCTACTGGGACGTTACTCACTGGGAACTCCATCCATTAACAGCCTGGAAACTGTCCTCAACCCCTCCTCCAGGGCCACAACCACTCTCAACCAGTTTAACCTACTCTCCCTCCGTCCCATCCCCAGGCATCACGGTCTCATTCTCAGCAACCGCCACGGGAGGAATATCACCGTACGCTTTCAGCTGGACCTTTGCTGATGGCACGTCTGCAACAGGGAGCTCTCCCACACACGTCTACTCAAGCCAGGGAAGCTACAATGTAACGCTGACCGCGAACGACTCCAATGGGCATACCGCGAAGTCTTCGAAGATCGTCTCTGTGAAGAGCCAGGTCTCATACACGTTTTCCCCAACGGACGATGCGACGGTCGACCAGAGCAACCCCGGAACCAACTACGGCTCCTCCCCCCAGATCATCGTAGACGCTAGCCCCGTGAGGAACATGCTGCTGAAATTCAACGTACAAGTCCCAGGGCAGGTCACCGGCGCGACCCTCCGACTATTTCAGGTAGATTCTTCTGATAGAGGAGGAGACTTCCATACTGCTTCTGCCAATTGGACAGAGAGCACGGTCACTTGGAACAACGCGCCGCCAGCCAGCCCAACCACGTTCTTCTCTCTGGGTGCCGTGGTAATCAACGCTTGGTACAGCGTAGACATGACTTCAGTAGTCACTGGCAACGGGATCGTAAGCTTGAGAGTGACCTCCCCTTCAACCGATGGTTCCTACTTCTCGTCGAAGGAGGGAGTGGCCCCGCCGCAGCTGATCGTCAACGTGACAAGCAACTCCCCCCTCGCATCGAGCTTCACTTACACTCCCTCTTCCCCACTGACGAATCAAGCCGTAACATTCACCGCCACAGCATCAGGAGGGGCGCCTCCGTATAGCTTCAGCTGGGACCTTGGAGACGGCGGGTCCGCAACCGGAAGTTCGGTCACCCATATGTATCTAGCAACCGGATCCTACAATGTGACTCTGACCGCACACGATTCTGTTGGCCACACCGTAACGGTGTCCAAGACGGTCACGATTAGTCCGCGTGCAACAGCAACAAACATAAGCTGCCCGGCATCCGCCAACCTGGCAGACCCGGCGATATGCACTGCGAGTGTTCAGGACACCTCGCTGGGAACAGCTGCCACCCCGACGGGTACAGTCACATGGACCCATTCCGACACCGGCTCGTTCAACGCTACAACTTGCTCCCTATCCTCAGGTGGCTGCGCCGTAACCTACACCCCCATGATTATCGGCTCTCACGAGATTACCGGCGGCTACGGTGGTGACGCAACACACGTGGGAAGCTCAGGCAGTACCACTATTGCCGTGGGAGTTCATTCCACAACAACATCTCTCTCGTGTACACCACGCCCTGCTACGCTAAACCAGGCCAGCACATGCACTGCCACTGTCACAGACATCTCTGTCATCGGCGCAATCGCACCCACTGGCACAGTGACATTTACTAGTAGCGGAGTCGGTTCCTTTAATGGATCACCCTGCACGCTGGGCATTCTCACCGATACCTCTGCTGGCTGCTCCGTGACATACAGCCCAACCGCAGGCTCGGGGACTCATACTATCACTGGCACATACAATCCCGATCTAGCCCATGCTGGTAGCTTAGGCAAGCTTGACCTGACAGTCACATTGCGGACAACAAGTACATCGGTCACCTGTCCTAGTACGGGCACGGTCGGTGTGGCCATGACATGTTCTGCCATTGTTCATGATACTTCGCCAGGGACAATGTCTTCGCCGACTGGCAGTGTGACATTCACTCCAGGCGGCAGCTGTATACTGGCTAGTGGTTTATGCTCTGTGAGTATCTCGCCGACGGTTGCGGGAGCCTTTGCGGTCTCCGGCAGTTACAACGGTGACCCGTCTCACGACACAAGCAACGGCAGCACCACTGTGACCGTTAGCAAGCGGGCTACTTCCATCGTTATGAGTTGCTCGCCGAACCCGGTGGCTAATTACGCCTTTACCAGTTGCACTCCTACCGTGACCGACACTGACGCGGGTACTGTAGTCACACCAACTGGTGGTGTGAGTTTTGCTTCCAACTCAACCGGCGGGTTCAGCACGTCCAGTTGTGTATTAGCATCGACCGGCTCTGCTGGCGTGGCCAGCTGTATGGTCGGCTATACGCCCAGCCTCACTGGTCATCATGCGATAAGCTCCACGTATGGTGGAGACTCTGCTCATACTGGAAGCAGTGGAAGCGCGACGCTGACGGTTATTCTATCAGCGCCTCCAGCAGCCTATGCTCTGGTGGTGTCTTATGAGGGTAAGGTCTTCCGGTACCAGAACGGCAGCCTGACCCTGATAGGCCAGCCCGTCACCACTGGACTCCGGCAGGTCGCCTGGAAGCCTGACGGGTCCTACGCGCTGATAGTCGGTGACTTTGGTGTCCTGATAAAGTATGACGGGTCGCAGTTCACCCTGATTCCCACCGGGTTCTCCGGAACAACAATCCTCTACACCGTAGCGTGGAAGGGTGACGGGTCCTACGCGCTCATCGCAGGCTCATCAGGGCTGGTGTTGAAGTATGATGGGGTCTCCGTCAGCCGGTTCAGCGACCCCAACTTGAACAACCTGTACGGGATAGCATGGAACCCCACCGGGTCCAAGGCCTTGCTGGTCGGGGGTGCAGGTACAGTGCTACTCTTCCAGAACAATCTCATTCAACCCATCGCGTCAAACACTACCAGCACTCTCTACGCAGTTGCCTGGAATCCTAATGGTCTCTACGCTGTGATTGGAGGAGCAGGCGGAGCCGTTCTACGATATGACGGGACCAGCATAGCACCGATGAACACAGTGGGAGTCTACAGCTCATCACTGGCTGTCAAGTCCATCGCCTGGAACGGAGCCGGAAGCCTAGCCCTACTCGTCGGAGACTACGGCCTCGTCCTCAGCTACGATGGAACAAGCCTCTCCCAGCTACCAGCTCTCACAAACAACTTCCTCTGGTCGGTAAGCTGGCAGAGAGGAACAGCCACAATCGTAGGAGGCTCTTGCACACTCATGACCTACACAAACGGAACGCTGACTAAAGTCGCATACAACTCCTTAAACCCGCCGAGCCTCAGAGGAATAGCCTGGAAACCGAGCTAGAGGAACCTGCTAAGCTGCAAGTGTTTCCGTCGCCGTCGAGAGCCTGGCCGGTTTAAACGACCTGCCATAAAGACCCTTTACCTCGGCACTCTTCATCCTAGACCCGCGATGGTGCCTGCATCTGTCGGGATCAGACTTCGAGAACGATACGACCGACATCGATCACGCGGTAACAGTCGAGTCCAACTAATCTCTATCTCTCGAATCATGAACGAAGGTCGCTGAGTCCCTTCATAAGAGCGATAGAACGTTTCCCTTCGTCCTATGTGTATCCTGCTTTCGAGCCGTCGGAATAGGTGGCGTCAACGATACGACTGAAGTCATCATAGGCGTACTATGTTTTGCCGTTCTGGTCCTTCTTCCGAGAAAGGTTTGGGCGTAAGACAAGCCATTCTGCTCTGAGTAACCCGGCGCTCTTTTCTTTCAGACTTTTCCCGTTGGCAGAAGTCGCTTGGGGTTTCGAGTTTCCTGTTGATCCCGACCTCTGCGATGGATACGGAGTCTCGGGCCATCTGGCCTACGTCCCAGATGATCGACGTCCGACATCCCATTTGAGTCGTTCCTTTTTCTTGCCCATATGAGCCGAAAAAGAACTAGCCCAACTCACAAAAACTGGAAAGTGACAGGCGATGGACAACCAGCGATTCTCAGAATGAGCATGACGGAGCAATTGCAAGGTGTGACAAGTCATAGAAACCCACGGCGAATCTTCAATCACACGACTGGATGCCCAGGGACGATTTTCACGCAGTCAACCCTCTGAAACGTCTTTATTGCACGCTGAACTGGGAGGGAGACAATTCATGGGAGTTGGGTTCGGGGACTTCGGCCTGGGATTTTCACTACTCTACGCAGTATGGGAAACATGGTTCAATGAGACATTCCACGTTCAGGCTAAAGACGGGGCTTGAGGTTCTTGTCGGATAAGGGTAAGGCGTTCATCAATATCGAGAACGTTGTCGCTTCCGCGGCGCTGAACCAGCGGATAGACCTCAACGCGATCGTCCGGATTTTTCCAGGAGTAGAGTACCGTCCAGAACAGTTCCCAGGCTTGGTCTACCGGTTGAAGAAGCCTAAGACCGCGACCTTGATCTTCAGCTCTGGAAAAAT